>Ga0073932_1004802_pt1 | contig 15508 bp, 4 predicted proteins | sample DewCreD2012metaG_FD_76967 | JGI IMG/M metagenome (GOLD analysis project Ga0073932, IMG submission 76967) | Hot spring sediment bacterial and archeal communities from British Columbia, Canada, to study Microbial Dark Matter (Phase II) - Dewar... ... | reverse complement strand
GGCGCTCGGCAAGTTCATGTCGCCCGCCCGGAGCCACGCTCATTCCGGGCGGCAAGGATGCCGCCCTCTACGGCAGGCAGGATGCCTGCCGCCACCGCCTGCAATAAACTGAGATGCGCCCGCTCGGGGTCTCGGGGTCTCGGGGTCTCGGGGGTGCGGCCCGGGCCTCACTTCAGCTCGTTCACGCGCCCGGCGCGGTTCGGGTGCTTGGGCCGCTGCACTTCCTTCGGCGGGTTGGCGCGGAGTTGTTTCCGCACCTCGGCGATGGCGCGTTCCAGTTGCGGGTCGCGGCCCCGCGCGAATTCCGCCGGGTCGTCCATCACCTCGATGTCCGGCGGCACGCCCTCGCCCTCGATGATCCAGTTGCCGTTGAGGTCGTAGATGGCGAAGGCCGGCACGGAGATGCCGCCGCCATCCACCAGCGGCGGCGAACCGGTGATGCCAATCAACCCGCCCCAGGTGCGGGTGCCGATGAGCGGACCGAGTCCGGCCTGCTTGAAGAAATAGGGGAAACAGTCGCCGCCCGAGCCGCTCCACCCGTTCATCAGCATCGCCATCGCCCCGTGGTGGGCGTTGGGCGGGGACTGCCAGTCCTGCCCCCACCGCACGCCCCAATACGCCAGGGGCCGCCGCCCGATCAACTCGATGAACCGGTCGGGAATCTGGCCGCCGCTGTTGAAGCGCTCGTCAATGATGAGGCCCGGCTTGCGGAACTGCGCCTGATACTGGCGCACCAGCTCGCTCTGCCCGTCGCGGCCGGTGTTGGGAACATAGATGTAACCGATCCGTCCGTCGCTGGCCTCCTCAACCCGTCGGCGGTTGGCCTCGATCCAGGCGAGGTTGCGCAGGCGCAGTTCGCTGGCGAGCGTCTGCACGAACACATTGGTCGCGCCATCCCGCGTGGGCCGGCGGTTCACCGTCAGTTGCACCGTGGTGTTGGCCAGCCCCTGAAACGCCGCCCACGGTTCCGCGTTGGTGTCCAGCGGCACGCCGTTGACCGCGAGCAGATAATCGCCTTCGCGGATGTCCAGGCCGGGCTGCCGCAACGGCGAGCGCACCTCGCTGTCCCACGGCCCGCCCGCGAGGATGCGGCGGATTTGATACGCGCCGTTGGTGAGCGCGAAATCGCACCCGAGATAGCCCACCGCGATTTGCAGCGGCTGTTCGACGTCGCCGCCGCTGCGGTAGGCGTGCGAGGAGTTGAGTTCGCCGATCATCTCGCCGATGACGAAATTCACGTCCCAGCGCGTGACACATTCCTCCAGCAGCCGCCCGTAGTGCCGCCGCATCGCGGGCCAGTCCACGCCGTGCATGTTCGGGTCGTAGAAGAAATCCCGCTGCAGCCGCCACGCGTCAGTGAACAACTGCCGCCACTCGGCCATCGGCTCGATGACGGTCGGCAGGTCGGCGAGACTGACCTTCTTGTCGAGCTTCTCGCCCTCCTTGATTTCGAGGATAAAATAGCCGCCCCCCGCACCAGCCGCCCGGACCAGCAGCCGGTCGCCCCGGGCCGACACCAGGAAGCCCGCCGCGCCGCTGACGATGGTTTTGGTCTCTCGCTTGTCGAGGTCGTAAAACTGGATGCTGCCGGCCTCGTTGTCCTCGGAGTGGGCGGCCTTGCGGAACAGCAAACGGTTGGTGACCGCCGCGAGTTGATCGAATCCGCCGTGGCCCACCGGCAACTGCTCGGCGCGGGCCTCAAACCCGGCGAAATCAATCAGCACGGGTTTCGGTTTGTCGTCCTGCTTTTTGGCGGCCGGGGCGTTGGTGGTGGCGGGCGTGGTGGCTTCCGCCGCCGCGACCTGCACTTCCTTTTCCTTCCCGTCTTCCGGCTTCGGCTCCTCCTTCCTGCCGTCGTCCTTTTTCTCCTCGGCTTTCTTGTCGAGTCCCTCGTCGTTGCGGGGCGCGAGCGGCGACGGCGTGTTGGTGCGGAGGGTGACGACGAACAGGTTGCGCGTGTTGGGATAAATCCAGGTGTGATCGAGGTCGCTATAGACGGGCCGGAACGTGCGGCCCGAGCGGAAGAAGAGGTATTTGCCCGCCGGATCGAACACGGGCTGGTCGTCGTCATAGTAGCCGCTCGTCACCTGCTCGACGCGGTTGGATTGGGTGTCGTAGATGGCGATGGCGGTGTGGCCGCGCTCGAGGTCGCGCGTGAAGGCCAGCCAGCGGCTGTCGGCGGACCAGCTCACGCGGTAGTTTTGCAGTTCGCCGTGGTAGAGGAATTTCATCTGCTCCACTGGCCGCGTGTTTTCAGTGGCGAAATCGTAAATCCACAGCCGCATCGCGTGGTCCACGAAGGCGATCTTGCGGCTGTCGGGCGACCATTGCGGCACGTAGCGGTAGCCCGCGCCCAGTTGCGTCAGCGTTTTTTCCTCCCCGCTGCCGTCCTCGGCGCGCACCGTCAGTTCGTATTCGCCCGTGCGGTCGCTGAAATAGGCGATCCATTTCCCGTCCGGCGACCACGTGGGATACCGCTCGGCGACGCCGCTGCTGCGCGTCAGGCTGCGGACGATGCCGTGCTCCTTGGGGACGGTGAAAATGTCCCCGCGCGCCTCGACCACGAGGCGTTTGCCGTTGGGCGAGACCTGCGCGTTTTGCACGAAGCCGCTGACGTTGGCCTGGCGCGGGCGGAGCGTGGCGCGGTCGGTTGGCACCTGCACTGCCACCGTGCGGGTCTTGAGCGTGGCGAGGTCGAGCAGCCAGAGCTGGTCGGCCTGGGTGAAGACGATTTCCTTCGGCCCGATGCTGGGGAACTGCACGTCGAAATCCCTGAAGAACGTCACCTGCTTCACGGTGCCGCCGCGCGTGTCGAGCGACCAGAGGTTGTTGCGCTGGTGCGCGTCACGGTCGGAGACGAAAAACAACGTGCGTCCGTGCCACATGGGCAGGCTGTCGTTGGCCGGATGCGCGGTGAGGTTGCGGGCGGCGAGGTTGCCGAGGTCGAACAGCCAGATGTCCGGCGCCATGCCGCCCCGGTAACGTTTCCACGTGCGGAAATCGGTGCTGATGGGCGTGTAGGCCAGCAGGCGGCCATCGTCATTCAACGCGGCGAATTCGCCATACGGCAGCGGCAGCGCCTGCGGCAGCCCGCCTGCGGCCGGGACAAGGAACAGCTTGTTGTAACGGTCCCGTTCGCTCTCCCGTCCGCTGGCGAAAAGCAGCGACGTGCCATCCGGCGTCCAGTCCAGGATGCGGTCCACCGCGCCGTGGAAGGTGATGCGCTCGGGCAGGCCGCCGGTCACGGGCATGATGTAGATGTCGGTGTTGCCGTCGTAATTCGCGCTGAAGGCCAGGCGCGTGCCGTCCGGGGAAAATTTGGGAAACTGCTCCTCGCCGCGCGGCGAACTCAGGCGCGTGGCCACGCCCCCGGCCTTCGGCGTCACCCAGATGTCGCCCGCATACACGAACGCAATGTGCGTGGCGGACACGTCCGGGAAACGCATCAGCCGCGCGTCCACCGCGAAAAGATTCTCCGGCAGGAGGCCGGCCAGCAGAACCGTCAGCCACAGGCAGCGCAGGGAATAGGTCATAAGCGTTGCGCTGGTTAGCCAGCGGCGGGCGGGGAAACAAGCGCGAACGCGACGGCACCGCTACGCAATATGGGGGAGCACCGGCACTGCCGCCCTGCCATCCGCCCGCTCACCCCCCAGCCGGGGCGTTGGGTGTTGGCTGTTCACCGTTGGATGATTCCCCTCTTTCTGCCCGCTCCCCTGGCCCCTTTGCATCCCTCTATACCCAATTCTGGGTATTTCACGACCTTCGCGCCGCTGCTAGACAGGACACGCCAAACCGAGTCCAACCACAAACCCGCCGGTAATCATGAAAAAACTCCTCCCCGACGCATTCTCCTGCCTTGCCCTCGCCGCGCTCGCCACCACCTGGTGGCTGCCGGCCAGCCTGAACGCGGCGCCCCGCACCTGGTCCGGCGCGGGCACCAACGCCCTCTGGTCCAACCCCACCAACTGGGGCGGCATCGCCCCCGCCGTCAGCGGGGACAATCTGATCTTCACCGGCGCCCTCGGCCTGAACAACACCAACGACTACGCCGCGATCACCAACACCGGCCTCGCGTTCAATGAGGGCGGCTTCACCCTTTACGGCAACCCGTTCTTCCAGGGCGGCGGGCTGACCAACTCCGCCGGCACCAATGTCATCAATAACGACATTTTCCTCACCGCCAGTCGCCCGGCATTCATCGCCGGACGGCTCACGCTCAACGGCCTGGTCGGTGGCGGCGCCTTTGGCTGGACCAAATCCGGCGCGGGTGAACTGGTGCTGGCCGGGCCCAGCACCAACACCGGCGTGCTGACCATCGCCGACGGGGGCGGCATCGTCCGCGTCACCCATCCGCAGGGGCTGGGCCGGGGCAACATCACGCTCTCCAAGACGGGCAGTTCCCTGAGCGGCTTCCTGCAACTGGACATTCCCGGCATCAACACCATCACCAACACCTTCACCGGCGTGCCGTCCACCACTACGCTGGGCGACCTCACCGTGCCCAATATTGAAAACCTCTCCGGCACGAACACCGTCACCCGTCCCCCCAGCGTCACCGCCGCCGGCGGCAACAGCGTGGTGTTCAAGGCCACAGGCGGTCTGCTGAACATCGCGGGCACCTTCGGCTCCACCCTGACCTCGCGGGAAGTGCTGCTGGTGGGCGACGGCGTGGGCGAGATCACGGGTTCCGTCACCAACGGCCAGGCCGGCACCGCCGCTTTTCCGCTGCGCAAGGAAGGCTCCGGCACCTGGACCCTCAAGGGCACCAATCTTTACTCCGGTTCGACCACCATCGCCAACGGCAGGCTGGCGCTGGGCGCCACCGGCTCAATCTCCAATTCCACCCCCGTCCTCGTCGGACCGGGCACCACGTTTGACGTGACCGCCGTCCCCGGCGGCTGGCCGCTGGGCAACGGACGGACGCTCCAGGGCGGCGGCCACATGCTGGGCAACGTCATCGCGCAGTCCGGTTCCACCCTGCAACCGGGCCGGCTGGTTTCGCCCGCCGCCACGGCGGGAACGCTCACCTTCAGCAACAACCTTGTCCTCGAGGGGGCCACACTTTCCTTCAATCTGTCCGGCGATCCCACCGGCCTGGTCAGCCCGTTTGACCGCCTGCAGGTGGCGGGCAATCTGACCGTCAGCGGCGTCAACACCGTCAGCATCGGCTCCAGCCTCGACACCGCCCTCGCGCCCGGCGTGTATCCGATCATCCAGTATGGCGGCGCAATCACCGGCACCGAGGCCAACTTCGCCGTCACCGGCTTCCCGGTCAGCTCCCGCGGCGCGCTCGGCGGCTTCTTCGTCGTCAGCAACAACGCCGTCAACCTCGTTGTCACCGGCACCCCGCCCGCCAACCTGGTCTGGGCCGGCGACGGCCTCGGCAACGAATGGGATTTTGCCGCCGCCAACTGGTCCAACGGCGTCCTCAGCGACGTGTATGTGGACAACGACGCGGTGCGGTTCGGCGACACCACGACCAACTTCACCGTCAATCTGAACACCACCGTCAACCCCGGCTTCGTCGTTTTCGACCACACCAACAACTACACCCTGCAAGGCGGCGGCGGCATCGCCGGGGCCAACGGCTTCACCAAGCGCGGTGCCGGCAAACTCACCGTGACCACCGCCAACCCACGCACCGGGATCGTCCGCATCGAGGGCGGCACGCTCAGCGTGCCCACGGTGGCCAACGCGGCCACCGCGTCTCCGCTGGGCGCGGCCCCCGTCAACGTGGCCAACCTCGTGCTCGACGGCGGCACGCTCGAATACACCGGCAGCGGCCTCGAAAACAACAACCGCGTCTTCTCCATCGGCACGGCCGGTGGCGGCATTTCCGTGTCGGAACCCTTTGCCACCCTCGCCTTCACCAACTCGCAAAACTCGCGCGCCTTCGGCAACGCCCTCACCAAGACCGGCCCGGGCGTCGTGGCCTGGAGCTTCCAGCAGGGACTCGACGGTCCGGTCAACATCCTCGGCGGCACGCTTCGCATGCACGGCGGTGTTGGCAGCCTCTTCGGCTACAACCTCACCACGCCCGTCACCATCGTGGACGGCTCCCTGGACCTCAATGGCCGCAGTCTGGACGCCAAGCCCGTCGTCGCGCGCGGCTTTGGCGACCTGACGCACCTTTCGTTCGGCACCACCAACGGCGCCATCATCAACACCGGAGCCGGCAACACGCTTGCCCTCCGCTTCGTCACCCTCACCGGCAACACCGCGCTGGGCGGCACGGGCCGCTGGGACATCCGCGCCAACCCGACCGCCGCGCTCTCCACCGGCGGCAATCCCTACAACCTCGTCAAGGTCGGCGCCAATCAGATCAGCATCGTCGGCGCCACGGTGGACCCGGCCCTCGGCAACGTCGAAATCCGCGAGGGCACCCTCGGCTACGAACTCGCCACCACCGGCCTCGGCAACCCGTCCGCCAGCCTCACCGTGCGCAGCGGGGCCACGCTCCTCTTGTGGGCGGCCACGACGCCGCTCAACAAACAGTTCGTCTTCGATGACGGCTCGATCCTCACCAACGGCAGCGGCCTGGGGAACACCATCGTCGGCCCCGTCAGTCTGCCGGGTTTCTCCGGCCCCGGCATGGGCGTCGGTGCGGGCACGGCCCTGACCATCAACAGCCCCGTGAGCGGCACCGGCGGCATCACCAAGCATGGCGCCGGCACCCTGAACCTCCTCGGCACCAACACCTACACCGGCAGCTCGTTCCTCACCGCCGGCAAGACCGTCTTCAGCGCGGTCAATCTGGCGGGCGGCTTTGTCGGCCTCAATGATGGCGCCACGCTCGGCGTCGTGGCCGTCGGCACCAACCAGATGCGCACCGACACCTTGAATCTGGGTTCCGGCGGCGCAGCGGCCCTCGAATTCAGCGCCCTCGCCAGCACCACCGTCGCGCCGCTGCGCGCCACGAACCTGGCCGTCAACAGCACGGTGACCGTCCACATCGCCAGCGGCCTGTTCCTCGCCGGACAGACCTATCCCCTCCTCCGCTGGAACAGCCTCTCCGGCAGTGGCGCGTTCGTCCTCGGCACCCTGCCCCCGCTCACCACCGCCAACCTCGTCACCAACGGCGGCAACACCCTCGCCCTCCAGGTCACCAGCGCCGTCGCCCTCGAAACCTGGACCGGCGCGGTCAACAACCAGTGGGACATCAACACCACCACCAACTGGCTCTTCGGCGGCCTGCCCGCCGTGTTCGCCAACGGCAACAGCGTCCTCTTCGACGACACCGGCGACAACACCACCCTGATCAACATTTCGGCTCCCGTGGCTCCCGCCTCGATGACCGTCAACAACTCCGCCAAGAATTACGGTTTCCTGGGCAGCGCCATCACCGGCACCAACGCCATCACCAAGAGCGGCACCGCGCAGTTGACCCTCTCCAGCGGCAACACCTACACCGGCGGCACCACCCTCAACGCCGGCAAGCTGAACATTGACAACGATGCCGCCCTCGGCACCGGCCCCCTCGTCATCAACGCGGGCACCATTGACAACACCGGCCCCGGCCCCGTCACCCTCACCAACAACAACCCCGTCACCGTCAACGCCAGCTTCACCTTCGGTGGCGACAAGAACCTCAACCTCGGCCCCGGCCCCGTCACCTTGACCGGCAACCGGACCATCAACGCCCAGGGCGTCGCCACGCTCACGCTTGGCGGCATCCTCAGCGACGGCGGCAACAACTACTCCCTTGCCAAGACCGGCCCCGGCACCGTCACTCTCACGGGGGCCAACACCTACACCGGCGGCACCACCGTCAGCCAGGGCACGCTGAACCTCGCGGGCAACCAGGGCGCGGCCAATGGCGGCCTCACCCTCAGCCCCAACACCACCAACGGCACGGTGAACATCCTCACCGGAGCGGTCGTCCGTGCCGCCAGCGGCAAGACCATCCAGGTCGGCAACACCTCGGCTGTCGGCACCGAACTGATGGCCTTGAACGTCTCCGGCGCCGTCACCAACGACGGCACCCTCTCCGTGCAGCGCTATGCCTTCCTCACCCTGAACAACGGCGCGGCCTGGCAGCAGAACGGCGACCTGGTGGTCAAGGCCCTCGGCGGCTCGGGCTTCAGCCCGTTGCTCACGGTCAACAGCAACGCCACCTTTACCTACACCGGTGCCAACCCGATCGAACTTAGCGGCGCGGACGGCAACAGCGGTCAGGGCCGCATCACCGTGGCCGGCGGCCTCTTCCGCACCGGCCAGGGGTTCGTCCAGACCACCACGCCCACCACGGGCTTCGCCCGCCTCACCCTCCAAAACGCGGGCACGCTGCGGCTCACGGCCGCCATTCCGGCGTTGGGCGGCGGCGGGGTGCAGCTCGCCACCGCCACCGGCGGCGGCATCCTCGACACGGCGGGTTTTGACACCGTGTTCAGCGGCGAATTCCTCGGCGGCTCCAGCCTGACCAAGACCGGCGCGGGCACGCTGACCTTCGACGGCTTCAGCCCGCTGGCGCACACCGGCAACCTCATCGTCACCGGCGGCACCCTCGCCCTCTCGAACAGCGTCTCCCTCGTCAGCACCGGCCTGCTGGTCGGCGCGGGCGGCACGCTCGATGTCACCGCCTCGGCGTTCGTCCCCTACCCGCTCGCCGCCGGTCAGGCGCTCGGCAACGTCTCCTCCACCGGCACCGTGCGCGGCAACCTTGACGCCACGGTCGGCAAGCTGGCGCTCACCTACGCCGCCAGCACCCCGTGCTTCAGCATGGTCAACGGCGCGCTCACGCTCGGCGCCGCCACGCCCGTCACCGTCAACAACACCGGGGCCGCCCTTGGCAACGGCAGTTACAAGCTCATCGCCGCCGGCACCGGCGGCTCCGTGGCCGGCACCACCCCCGCCAGCGTCACGGTCACCGGCAACGGTCTCGGCTCCGGCGGCACCGCCGTCCTCGCCCTCACCGGCAGCGAGCTGTTCCTCAACGTCTCCGGGGTCAGCGCCGTCAATCCGAACCCGACCAACCTCGTCGGCGTGATCAGCGGCGGAAACCTCGAACTGAGCTGGCCCGCCAGCCACACCGGCTGGACCCTCCAGTCCCAGACCAACAGCCGCGCCAGCGGTCTCAGCAACAACTGGGTGGACGTGCCCGGCTCCACGACCACGAACTTCATCAGCATCCCGCTGAACAAGGTGGACCCCACCGTGTTCTTCCGGATGATTTACACGAACGCCCCCTGAAACGGATGACCTGTGATTTGGGTTGGTTGGGTTCGGCGGGCGGAAGTATTGGGTTGCTTCCGCCCGCCGCTTCAAACCAGCCACCCGACCGCACCAACAAACTGCAAGCTGAATTCAGTGATATTTGTCCTCCACCAAACGAACCGTCGCCACGGGCCGGCGTCCCGCCTGTCCGTTGCCTGGCCAACCGATGGCCCAGTTGACCGGCCCGGAAGTTCCCGCCCCGTCGGAAGTATTACCGACTATCAGAACCCGCCGCGAAAAAATAGTTTGCCCGCATGAAAACGCCCCCCCCATTCGCCCCCCGCCGCGCCTTCACCCTGATCGAACTGCTCGTGGTGATCGCCATCATCGCCATTCTGGCGGCCATGCTCCTGCCCGCGTTGAGCAAAGCGAAGGAAAAGGCCAAACGCATCGCCTGCGTCAACAACCTCCGCCAGCTTGGCATCGGCATGACCGTTTATGCGGGCGACAACGACGATGCCGTGGTCGTCGCCCGCCCGGTCGGCAGCTACTTCAACCCCCTCGCGCTCAACGCCCCCAGCGCCGACGCCGCGAAATCGGTCAATCTCGACCCCACCCAGACCAACGCCGCCGGCATCTGGGCCTGTCCGTCCGTGGGCGTCCAGGGCCAGCCGGTCTATAACACCGCCGTCAACCCGCCGCAGTGGAACCTGAACTCCTACCAGTATTATGGCGGCGGCACCAACTGGTATAACCCCGCTTACTTCGGCCGCTCCGCCAGCCCAGTCAAACTCGGCACGTCCAAACCCGGCTGGGTCCTCGCCGCCGACGCCGTCAACAAGAATCCCGCCGGCGAATGGGGCATCACCACCCGGCCCGTCGTCCACAAACGCGCCCGCGTCGCCTACCCCGATGGCGCAAACCAGGTCTTCGTGGACGGCTCCGTCGCATGGTATCGCTGGGAAAACCTCCGCTTTCTCTCCTCCTGGCGCAACGACTGGGCCTGTTACATCTACCAGGAGGACACCGGCGGCATCAACCCCGCCGCCCTCAACTCCCTCCGCCCCACGCCCTGATTCGCCCACCACTACGCCAGTCGTCCGGATCGGCGCGCTTCCGTCATGCCGCGCGGCGTGACCGGAAGCAGGTCACCCATCACGTTCACACCTCACACCTCATGCCTCTCCTCCGCCTCATTCTGGCCGCGTTCCTCCTGGTTCCGGCCTTCGTTCGGGCGCAGGTGCCGCCCGCCGAATTCACCACCAACCTCGTCAATGGCGCGACCACGTTGAACGTGCGCTTTCAGTTGTTCACCAACCGCACCGCCGACTTCGCCGTGTTCGTCCAGACGGGCACCAACACCTTCACCAACCACGTCTTCGACGTGCCCCGCACCTACCTCGGCTACGCCACCAACCGCGCGGACGTGTTCGCCTGCGCCACGCTTCTGCCCAACGGGCAGATTTGGGCCACCGTCCTCTTTCCCAGCGGCGTCACCTGGCATTACCAGAACGGCGCCAACACCGGCCCCACCGTGCGCGGCAGCGCCAGTTACACCGCCAACTGGCCCACCACCACCCGCCTCGGCTCGGGCGGCGCGGGCACCAACGTCTATGCCGCCACCACCGGCTGGGATTTGCGCTGGACCTACTTCAACAACCAGGCCGGCGGCAACCTCGACACCGCCGTGCGCCGCGCCGAACACACCACGATGTCCGCCAACCTCATCTACCTGAGCAACGCCGGCCTCATCCACCGCCTGCGAACCATCGTCATCCGCGCCCAGCAGGCCAGCGACCCCTACGAGAACAACAGCGAACTGCTCACCACCGTCCGCGCCCAATGGCGCGACGTGCTGCCCGCCGCCATTGGCCGGTCGTATCCCTTCGTGTGGGGGCTCGCCAGTCCGGGTTACGGCGGCGGCGTGGCCTACACCAGCGCGGCGGGCACGGCGTCCGGCTGCTCCGTCAACGGGTTGAACGCCCAGGACTGGGACGTCGTCTGGCGCCACGAGGTCGGCCACAACTGGAGCCTGGGGCATTACGACGGCGGCACGCCCGAGGGCAGCACCATCAACAGCGGCAACGGCCTCGGCCGCATGTCCGCCACCGAGCAATACAAGGTGGTCAGCTTCCGCAACGGCAAACTCGGCCAGCTCACCAACCTCGGCCCGTTCCCCCTGCCCATCCCGCCCTACGCCGCGCTCGACACCGCGACCGTCTCGCAAGTCGGCGCCACGACCATTGACGTGCTCAACAACGACCACGACGCGAACGGCCAGACCATCACCATTGATTCGTTCCCGGCCGCCAGCGCGTTCGGCGCCACCATCACCCGCTCCGTCGGCACCGGACCCGGCGGCCGGGACCGTCTGACCTACACCGCGAATGTCGCGGGCGGGGCCGGGCTGGACCGTTTCACTTACACGGCGAAGGACAGCTTCGGCCTCGTCGCCACCGGCAACGTGTATATCACCGTCACCAACGCCACCCTCGTCACCGGCCACCTGCTCTGGGATGCCAACGTCAGCCTCGCCGGCGCGCAGGATGGCTCCGGCACCTGGACCAACACCGGACCCGGGTGGTGGAACGGCACCAACCACGTCAACTTCACCAACGGGTTCGCCGTCACTTTCGGCGCGACCAACGGCGCGGCGGGCACCGTCACCCTCGGGGGTGCCGTGGCCACGCCCAGCCTTACCTTCGCCCGCCCCGGTTCTGGCACCTACACCCTCGCCGGCCCCGGCACGCTCGTGTTCAATGGCGTAACCAACCTGCTGGCCGCCCACACCAACGCCACCATCGCCGCGGATATCGTGCGCAACGCCGAACTCCTCAAGACCGGTCCCGGCATAGTCTCCCTGGATGGCCAGGGTGCCGACGTTCAGGGCGATTTCGTGCTTTCTCAGGGCGGCGTCCGCTTCAGCCAGACCAACGTCTTCGGCGGCGCGACCAACCTCATCATCCTCGGCGACGAAAACACCGGCGCCAACACCATTTCACTCACGTTTACCGACAACAACACCAGCACCCGCGTCACCGGCAACGCCATCGAGGTTTCCGCCGAGGGAACCGGCGAAGTCCGCATCGGCCGCCAAACCACCGTCAGCTCCGGCCTGTTCGAGCATTTCTACTCCGGCCCCCTCACGCTGCTCCGCGATGTCGTCCTCTTCAACCACGGCACCCAGCCGACCGGCTCCGGCCAGGTGCGGTTCAACGGTCCCATCACCGGCACCGCCACCGTCTTCATCGAAGGCACGCCGGGCAACGCCGGCGTCGTCTTCTCCCACGCCAACGGGGTCAACAGTTTCACCAGCGACCTCACCCTCCGCGACCACGGCGTCCTCCAGCTCGGCACCCTCACCACCGCGAACAACATCATCCCGGACAGCTCGCGCGTCGTGTTCCTCGGCAGCAACACCGTCTTCCGCCTCTCGAACAACAACGCCGCCGGCGGGGGCGAAACCATCGGCGGCCTGATTTCGGAGAACGGGCGCGGCACCGTCACCATCAACAGCGGCGCGACCGTGCAGACCCTCACCCTCAACGTGCCTCCCGGTGAAACCGTCAGCTACTCGGGCACGCTCAACAACGGCAACCGCACGCTCGCCCTCACCAAAACCGGCGGCGGCAAACAAATCCTGACCGGCCCGGCCACCCACACCGGCACCAACACCCTCGCCAACAACGGCGGCTTCCTGGAAATCACCCGGCCCGACGCCCTCGGCGGCGGCGTCATCTTCCTGGCCAAGAACGGAACCAACTCCGGCACCCTCCAGTTTAACTTCACTGGCCCCCAGACCTTCACCAACTCCTTCGCCGGTTTCTTGAGCACCAGCTTCACCCTCGGCGAGGATACCGTGCCGTGCCTGCAAAATCTGGCCGGCGACACCACCATCACCAGCCCGCTCATTGTCACCACCACCGGCGGCAGCGGGCTGGCCGTCGCTTCCGACGGCGGTCTGCTCACGCTTGCGGGCAACCTCGGCGCCACGATCACCGGACGCGGCATCTGGCTCGGCGGTTCCGGCGCGGGCCGCATTACCGGCAGCGTGACCAACGGCCAGGACGGCACCGCTTCCCTCTTCCTTCGAAAATATGGCTCCGGCACCTGGACGCTCGCCGGCACGAACTCCTACACCGGCCCCACCACTGTCTATTCGGGCTTGCTGCTCGTCACCGGCTCCACGGACGCCGACAGCGCCGTCACCGTGAACGCGGGCGGCGCGCTGGGCGGCACGGGCACGGTGAACGGTTCCACGACCCTCCAAACCGGCGGCACGCTCACCCCCGGCGTTGGTGGTGTGGGCAGGTTGGCCTTCAGCGGAACGCTCACCTTGAACGGCACCACCCTCATGGAAATTTCCCGCACCGGCAGCCTCACCACCAACGACCAGGCCAGCGTGGCGGGCGCCGTCAATTACGGCGGTCAACTCATCGTCACCAACGTCGGCCCGGACTCGTTGCAGGCGGGCGACAGCTTCCAACTGTTCAACGCGGCCACCCGCAACGGCAGCTTCACAAACTTGGTCCTGCCTCCGCTGCCGCCCGGCCTCACCTGGACGAACCAGCTTGCCTCCGTCGGCACCCTCGCGGTCGTCACCACCGCGAGCACCAACCCCATCCCGCTCACGGCCAGCGTCGGCGGCGGAAACCTGACCCTTGCGTGGCCCGCCTCCCATGTCGGTTGGCGCTTGGAAACCCAGACCAACCCGCTGACCTCCGGCCTCGGCTCCAACTGGACCACCGTGCCCGGCTCCGCGCTCACCAACTCGCTCACCCTGCCCATCATCCCCGGCAACCCCGCCGTCTTCTTCCGCCTCAGCTATCCGTAGCCAGCCAACAAACCCCGGCAGCCACGGTCGCTGCGGGGTTGAATTCCTGTGGCTGGCCGTCGCGCCTTGAACACCACTTCCCGGGCGATGACCGGGAGACTATTCGTTGATGCCGCTCTGGCCGTGACCTGACTGTGCCAGGTGCTTGCGGGTGGCGGCCGACAGAACCACCGGCCCGGTGCTGTCCGGCACAACCAGCCCCTCCGCAGCCCCATGCGCGGCAATCTTCATCAGCAGCCGGGGGAGCGCCGGGAACGTCAACCGCTTCGGTCCTGGCCGAGGGATGGGGGGAAAGTCGGGAACCACCCCGCACGCTAGTTCACCGCCACGCGAATGGACAGGGCCATGTTGGACATTCTTTCGCCGTGGAATTCCAACCAAAGCATCAGGCCCGGTGGCTGCCGGACGCGGAAACGATGGTAGTGTCCTAAAAGTTCTGCAAAAAGAGAGGGTCATGGTAGCCCCTGGGGTGGGTTGGAAAACCCAGTGAAACGAAAGGCCGAACCAGGACCCAAAAGCTGAAAAAGCATGACGGTGGAAAAGTCGTGCTGAACGCGGCGGAGAGGAAGTCTGTTTTGCTGGCGCCACCGGACTTTCTGGTGCCGGGGGTGCAGACGATTCTGGAAGTGGAGATGGAGGAATGTTTGCAGGCGGGCAAACCTGAACGGAGCGAGCAACGGCTGGGGTATCGGAGCGGCTACTGATCCTTGCGGCATGGCGTGAGGGGCGCGGGCTTCAGCCCGCTTCACAGTCCGCATTCCCCGGTGGCCCCCAAATCTCCTGCCCGCCGGGGCCTTGTTAGTCGAAGCGGCGTGAACGCCGCGCGCCCCGCGTCCAGGACGGCCTCACTCGATCCATGCGCCGCCCCCTTCCCCTGAACCGCCCTCTCCCCCCGAACCCGGTAGTGGGACAGGCATCCTGCCTGTCCCACTACCGGGTTCGGGGGGAGGGGCGCGGGCTTCAGCCCGCTTCACCGTCCGAATTTCCGAGCGGCTCCAAAATCTCCTGCCCGCCGGGGCCTTATGAGTCGAAGCGGCGTGAACGCCACGCGCCCCGCGTCCGGGACGGCCTCCCTCAATAAAGCAAGTGTCCGCAGTGGCGCTGGGGATTGACTGGGAAGGCCGGCGGCAGGTGCTGGCGGTGGAATATGCCAACCGGGAGAGCCAAGGCAGTTGGCGGGAGTTCCTGCGGCAACTGAAGGAACGCGGGTTGCACGGGATGCAGTTTGCGGTGAGCGACCATCACCCGGGCCTGAAGGCAGCGATCCGGGCAGTGCTGCCGGGGGTGCGGGGGGCAACGCTGCGATGTGCATTTCCTGCGGAACGCGTTGGATTATCTGCCTCGCAAGGGGCGCATCTCACTTTCTTGCAAGTCCGTTTCATATGTGTGCGGTGGTATCGTCGGCAATCCTTGGCTGACGTGGAGCCGGGCTTCCCAGCCCGGCGGAAAGCAACGCCCGCCCGCACGGGGCGCTCGGCAAGTTCATGTCGCCCGCCCGGAGCCACGCTCATTCCGGGCGGC
>Ga0073932_1004791_pt1 | contig 15550 bp, 15 predicted proteins | sample DewCreD2012metaG_FD_76967 | JGI IMG/M metagenome (GOLD analysis project Ga0073932, IMG submission 76967) | Hot spring sediment bacterial and archeal communities from British Columbia, Canada, to study Microbial Dark Matter (Phase II) - Dewar... ... | reverse complement strand
GGGTGAGGGGAGATCTTGATTCTGTAAGCCCCCCTCAGCCCGACCCTCTCCCCCCGAAGGGTGGAGAGGAAGTCACCCTCACGCTAATCCACGATGATCCGAATTCTCTTTCGGGTCATCCCTTCCCCCAGATGGTCTTCTTGGTGTCTTCGTGTCCTGGTGGTTCCATCATTGATTCTCATGTGTGCACCGCCGATCGGCCGCTCCCCGTGAACTCCTCCATGGTGGCCTGCCCTTCCTGAGAGATCCCCTCCCTTTTCACCACCCTGAGCAGCGTCATCCCAAGTATTTTGACATCCAGTCCCAGGGACCAGTGATCCACGTACCAGACATCCAGCCTGAACTTCTCCTCCCAGGAGATGGCGTTCCGCCCGTTGACCTGCGCCCAGCCGGTGACCCCAGGCGGCATCTCGTGGCGCCGCGCCTGCTCGGGCGTGTACCGGTCGAGATAACGCATGAGGAGCGGCCGCGGCCCCACCAAACTCATCTCCCCCTTGATCACGTTGAGCAGCTCCGGCAGCTCGTCCAGGCTGGTGCTCCTCAGGACACGCCCCAGCCGCGTCAGCCGCTTCTCGTCGGGCAGCAGCCTCCCCTCGGCGTCGCGCTCGTCCGTCATGGTCCGAAACTTGAACATCCTGAAAGGCCGCCCCCCCAGCCCCGGGCGCTCCTGGACGAAAAAGACCGGCGCCCCCAGGGTCCAGCGTACGGCCATTGCAAGAAACAACAGCAACGGCAGCACGCCGATGAATCCCGCCGAAGTCAGCAGAAGATCGAAGCATCGCTTGGACAGGGGCACCCTGCTCACGAGAATGCCTCCCCGGGGAGGTGCTTGACGCATCTGATGCAGTCAATTATGGTGAGCTTAACGCCCATGGAAGGCCGTTCCACCCCCGGAGAAGCAAAGGTATTTCCATGGTAAAGGTCTCCATGCACCTGTTTTTCGACCTCGAAGGAGGAGTGTTTCATGGCAACAGCCAGAGTCGGCCGACACGGCAGAATCACCCTTCCAAGCGCCATCCGTCGCGCAGCTCGACTTGAGGAAGGGGATCACGTAACCGTCACGGTGCAAGGGGGGGCGGTTGTGCTCAAGCCCGCGATGCGGACACTCCTGGACTTGAGAGGAAGCGTCAAGGTGACCGCACCCCAGGATTTCGAAGCCATCAGGCGAAGCGTTTTACGCCGACATGCCGATGAGGTGGCCGAGAGTGGGACCTGATCGTCTCTTCGCCGACACCAATCTTTTCCTGCGATACCTCACCAATGACTTGCCTGAGCAGGCAGATGCCGTTGAGCATTTGCTTCTCCTGGCAACGCAGGGTGAGATCGTCCTGGTGACCAACAGCCTCGTGATGGCGGAAATTGTATGGACGTTGGACTCTTACTACAGGCTTGCCCGGTCCGACATTCGCGAAAAAATCCATGCAATCTTGCATACACCGGGGTTGGAGGTTGTGGACGGACACCTGCTCGAAGCTGCTGTGGACGATTACGTGGAACGAAACGTCGATTTCGTTGATGCGTACAATGTCGCATGGGCGCAAGCTCAAGGCATCCGGCTGGCATGCACCTTTGACCGGAAGCACTTTTCCAGGTTCGAGAACATCGAAGTCTGCGTTCCCGGCCAATGGAAACCGACCACGCCCTCTCGCCCTTAGCCTCTCCCGTTCTCTGTTTGCCTCATGAGAAAAAGGTTCACTTCGGCCGGCAGCTCCAAGCCACCTTTCAATCCGATTCAAGGTATGAAGAAAACTCCACTTCGAGCTTCCCGAGGTCGGGGTTTTCCTTGATCACCCTGGCCGGCACACCGACAGCGGTGACTCCCGCCGGGAGGTCCCGGTTGACGACGGCCCCGGCCCCCACGGTGGTGAACGGCCCCACCCGCACCGACTGCAGCACTGTCGCGTGGTTCCCGAAGTAGCTCCCCACGCCCATGCGGCTGGTCCCGGCGAAGTCCACCCCGCAGGCGCTGGTCGCGAAATGATCCAGAACCGCATCGTGCCCCACGGTGGTCTTGAGGTTGAGCTGGCAGAAATCCCCGAGCCGGATGTTTACCGTCAGGATGGACCCGGCACAGAGGATGTTCCCGACCCCCATGCTCACCTCCCGCCCGATCGTAACAGAAGGATGCACGAGATTCGGGAAGGTCACCCCATATGGCCTGATCCGCTCGACGATGCGCATGCGGGTCACGGGGTCCCCCACCGCCACGGCGACGGCCATCCGCGGGCCTGCTGAGAGACCGTCATCGACCCTCTCGACAGGATAGCCGTTCAGGGATTTCCCCAGCATGGAGGGGTCGTCATCCAGAAACCCGAGGAGCTCATATTGCGGGCTCACCCGGTTGATGTCCTCGATCAGCTGAGCGACTTCCCGCCCAAACCCGCCTGCGCCAAAAACGACTATCGGCTGCATTCACAATGCCTCTTGCTGTTCAAGGTTCCTTGCGCTTTCGCTCAGTAGGGGGTGTTCGGGTGAACGGCAAGATTGGACCGATTGGCCGAGTCGGACAGTTGCTTCAGATGAAGGAGGTAGTCCTCGTACCGCGAGAGCAGGAGTCTCCTGGAGTAATGGCGCAAGACGTACTCGCGGCCGTTTCGACCCAACTCCGCAGCCATTGCACGGTCATTTGCGAGGGACATGACGGCGTCGGCCAGGCCGGCCACGTCTTCACCCCGGGTCACGATGCCGCCATTGGCCTTCCGGATGAGGTCGGCGGTATCCCCGCCCCCGGAGTAGACCACCGGCCTCGCGGCCCCCATGTAGTCGAAGATCTTGTTGCTGAAGAAGATGTCCCAGAACGGCCCCTCGCGGAATAGGTGGACGCACGCGTCGGCCATGGCGCAGAAGGCAGGGATTCGAGCCCTGGGTTGTGAGCCGACGAAAAGGACGTTCTTGAGGCGATGACTCAGGCAAAAGGATTCATAGCTTCGGCGATACTGCCCGTCGCCCGCGATCACAAAGAGAACGTTGGGGCTCCTGTCCGAGAGAGTCTTCGCACATTCGAGAAGCACACCCACGTTGCTGAAGCTGCTGAGAGTCCCGGCAAAGAGCACCACGAAACGATCGTCCGCGATGGAGAGCGTGCGCCGCAGATGGCCGTCCGCATGAATGGTCTCGTAGAGATCATCCTCGACTCCGTTGGTGATGAGCCGCATCTTCTCCTGCGGCAGGCCATAGGAGAGGAGAAACCGCTGAATGCCCGGGGTTACCGGGACCAGCGCATCGGCTCGACGGAAGCAGTACCGTTCCATCCGCTCCACCAGATTGACGGCAGGTCCCACGCGAATGATGTCGGCGGCCCGCAGCCCCTCTGACAGCAGGTCCCGCACTTCGAAGACGTGCCTGATGCCTTTGGCTTTGGCGATCCAGCAGGCGAAGAGCGGCGTGAGAATGGGCGGGGATGCCGACAGAATGAGATCGTGATCCCCGGCAAGCCCAAAGGCCGTTTTCGCTTGAAGCAGAGCCACGGCGGTGTCGTGGCAAATCCTGTGGAGCTTGCTCTTGCGGGGCGCAGCCACGGGGCTGGCCACCTTCAGAACGGCCACGCGCCCGGACCCCCCGCCGCCCGCATGAGCTGGACCTCCACCGGCGGCCCCCGTCATGTAGTTGGTCCCGCTGGTCACCACAGTCACCTGGTGCCCGCGGGAAGCGAGGAACTGCCCGATCTGCCAGGCGCGCACACTCCCCGGCTCGGTCGGTGCAATGTAGTTGTAGGTCAGGAAGAGAATCTTCATCCGAGGCCGCACCCGTTCCCACCCGAGCAGAACGCGACCCTATCGGTTTCCATTGCCGGCAATCGACCGCACGCCCTCAACAATTCTGTCAACCTGGCTCTGGGTCAACCCATGGTGAACGGGAATGGCGAGAATACGCTCGGCCAGATGCTCGGTGGTGGGCAGGGACATCCTGCCGTACAGCTCCTCGAAGATGGGCTGCTGGTGCAGTCCGCGGGGATAGTGAACGCCGGTGGCGATTCCCATCTCCGCCAGCCTCCGACCCAGCTCGTCCCGGTCGCACCCGAATTCCTCGGGCTCGACCACAAAGCAGAACTGGTGCCACGCATGCTGAGCGTCGGGGCTGACCCGCTGGAGGCGAAGCCCCGGCAGCCCGCCGAGCCCGGCGATGAGCAGGGAGGCATTCCGGCGGCGGTTGTCGAGCATGACGTCGAGCCGCTTGAGCTGCTCGCGGCCGATGGCGGCCTCGACGTCCGTCATGCGGTGGTTGTAGCCCAGCATGGTGTGGTAGTATTTGCCCGTCTGGCCGTGGGTCCGCAGGTATTTCATCTTGTGATGGTATTCGGGGTTGTTGGTGCAGACCATGCCCCCCTCCCCCACGAACATGTTCTTGGAAGGGTAAAAGGAGTAGCAAACGAGATCATCGAACGCACCCACATCTTTTCCCTTATGGGTCGCACCGTGAGCCTGCGCCGCGTCCCAGACCAGTCTCAGATTGTGACGGTCCGCCAGCGTGCGAAGCGCGTCCATGGGGCAGGCATTGCCGAACAAGTGAACCGGAGCGATGGCTTTCGTCCGCTCGGTGATTCTGCCCTCCGCATCGTGGAGGTCGATGAGGAAGGATTCGGGGTCCACGTCACAAAAGACCGGTCTGCCGCCCGATGCCGTCACCATACTGCCCGTGGCGATGAACGTGAAAGACGGCACCAGGACCTCGTCTCCCGGCTCCAGAAATGACAGAAAGGCCAGATGAAGGGCAGCGGTTCCGTTGGCGCACGCCACGGCATATCGGGCACCCACCTTCTCGGCGAATTCCCTTTCGAAAGCGTCGCACTCCTTCCCCTGACGCAGCGCTCCCGACTTCAGGACCCGGACAGCCGCCGCGATCTCCTCGTCGGACAGGCTGATCTCGGCAATGTGGATTTCCATGGTCTTCACTCTCCCTGCAGCGTTCGAATGCGTTCCAGTGTTTCCATGAGTTCGATGGAATCCGCCAGAGTATGCGTCGGATCCACCGCGTCGTGTCGGACTCCGTTCACGAACGCCTCCATCTGGCGGTCCAGGGCCGGCGGGCCGCTCGAGGCCAACTCGTTCCTTCCGGCGTGAAAGCCGGCCCTGGCCTCCTTCAGGTAAATGAACGACGGCATGTCCGCCTGGATGGAAGCCATGAGGCTGCCGTTTTCCCCCTGGATCTCGACATATTGCGAAAAGGCAGGCGTGATGAGATCCGCCTGGTAGAGGATTTCGACTCCACCCTTCGATCGCATGCGGACCACCACATAGTCCTCGGCGTCCACCTCGACGGGCCTCCCGCCGATCTCGCGCACCGGAAGGAGGAGGCGGCACGCCGGCACCTCGATGCTCTGGCGGTCCATGGGGCCGAAGAACCAGCCGGCGAGGTCCAGCATGTGCACGAGCATTTCGTTGATGGCCCCGCCCCCCTTGGCCTTTATGTGCTTCCAGACCTGGTGACTTCCCCGGCCGCCTATCCGGAAGGCGGCCGTGAGGGGCCGCCCCAGGGGAGGGTCGGTCCCGTCGGCCCCGGGGCCGTCGAGCAGACGGCGGACTGCCTGGAACGCCGGCACGTGGCGATAGAGGTACCCCACGACAACTCTCCCACCGCTGCGCTCCTCGAGCCGCCGCAGATCGACGGCTTCTTGCCGGGTGGTGCACACCGGCTTTTCGCAGAACACGCGCCGGCCGGATTCGAGCCCTCTCCGGATGAGATCCGCATGGGTGGGGGTCGGCGTGCAGACGAGTATGGCGCCGAGCCCCTCCATATCGAAGAGCTCATCGACCGAATCCGTGAAGGAGACACCGCACTTGCGGCTCAGGGCCTGAGCCAGCCGTGGATCGATATCGGCCACCACGATATCCGCCCCATCGACCTTCCGGAGGCTGCCGATGTGCTTCTCCGCCTGCTTGCCGCAGCCGATGATGCCGAGCTTATTGGTTTTCATTCAGGTACTTTCTCCAGTTTTTGGCCATGTTGAGCTCCCGGAGCTTTTCCGGAAGCGGCCGAATGGTCCCGGGAACGCCCACCACCAGGGACATGGCGGGAACGTCCCGCGTGACCACGGCCCCCGCCGCCACGAAGGAGCCCTTGCCGATGCGCACACCGGGGACCACCACCACGCCGCCCCCGAGGGTGACCCCGTCCTCCAGCACCGGGCCTTCGGGCCGGTATGCGTCGCGCATCTTCTGGGGGTAGCGGTCGTTGGTGAGGACGACACCCGGTCCGATGAACACGCGGGAACCGATGAGGACGTGAGTCGGGATGAAACAGTTGGATTCGATCTTCACGAAGTCCCCGACGGTGACGTGGCCTTCGATGACCGTGTTGCTCCCCACGACCACGTGGCTTCCAAAGACGGTGTGCTCGCGGATGAGCGCGTTGTGCCCCGTCTGGAAGTCGTCTCCGGCGGCGACGTCGGCGTAGATGATGGTCCCCGCCCGGACGATGCACCCCATTCCGAAGCGGGCCGGCGCGCAAACCGGGTTGTACTTCAGGCCCACCACGGCCCCGGGCTGGCACGCGAAATCCGGACCCGCTTCCACAAAGTTTTCGATCATGGCTGTCCCCGCTCCCAGGGTCTCGATGTCGGCGGTCTCCAGTCGAACCGGTCTGACGACCGCCCGTGGAAACCGTTCAGAAGCCGTGAAGAATGCGTCCTCGTCTACCGGAGACGATCATGGGGACTCCAGGTCCCGGATGGCGTCCTGGAAGCTGGAGAAGGGATACCCGGCTTCCCGTGCGTACTCGATGAGCCACACGTACCAGTCGTGCACGGCCCGGTAGGCCGGGGTGAAATAGGTGTCGTGCAGGAGGACCGTGAAATACGGATGACCCGCTGCGTGGGCCGCACGAATCATGGCTTCGGTGGCGGCCGCGGCCTGGTCGAACGACTGGTTGATCCAGCGGCTGCCGCGGCAGAACAGGGTGACGTCCATGATGTTCACGGGAAACTCCCAGATGCCGTCCCGCCGGAACGGCGCCTCCAGGCTTTCGACGCTCGAATCGTAAAGGTATCCCGCTCGAGCCAGGCAGCCCAGCGTGCGGTCGGACATGCGGAGATAGTGCATGCGGTTCCCGAACCGATCGAGGCCGCTCAGGGCTTGGAACGCATCGTGCTCCTCCCGGATGGCCTCGGGGTCGTCGTAGCTGATGCCGTGCACCCCGACGTCGAGCCCGGCCGCCATCACCCTGACGACCCAGGGTTTCGCCGCTTCGCGACTGTAGTTCAGGTGGAGTCCGTTGGCCATCCCGAAGAAGAACGTGGAACGGACGCCGTGGGCAAGGTCGAAGCCGATGAGGGCATCCAGATGGTTGATCCGGTCTGCGAGGATTTCCCTCACCCGCTGCATGACCTCGCTTCTGGAGCAGCGGCCCGCCGCCCCCTCGACAAGGCTCCTCGCCACGCGCTTCACGAGGAAAGCCTCGAAGCGGTGATCCCGTGTATTCAGGAGGTCGACGTCGTGAGTAACGATGATTCGCATCGAACCACAGACCCGGAGTCCACATGACCGTCCTTGCGACCGAACGTATCGCCAATGGGCCTCTTGATCCTGACATCCTGGGCCGCCTGAAGGATCTCGCGGTGGACGCGCCAGCTGTAGGCCGAAAGGGCCGTCAGGAGCAGGAACGTCGGCTGGGAGGTGTAATGCGGCGTGCCGAATCCCAGGAACAGGATCAGCAACACCCCCACCACCGACATTTTCAGGCGGTACAATGTCTGCGGGTCCGCAACGCTTTTCATGACCCGCAGAGAGCGAAGCAGGACACACCAGTAGAAGGAATGGTACAGCAAGAAGCCGATGAAGCCGGTGGTGACCAGGGGCTCCATGTAGTCTGAGTGGGTCCAGCCGGCAGAAAAATATCGACCGAAATTATAGAGCCCCACGCCGAACACGGGATGCTCCAGGAATATCCGAAGACCTTCCGTGTACATGGCGTATCGGCTGTTGGCCTCTGCAGCCTTCATGAGGTCCGTTTGCTCTTCACTCAAGAGGTCGGAGCGGGTGCGCCCCCGTTCGAGGAATTCAGCAAAGCGGTTCCCCAACGCGGTGTTTTCCAAAAAAACCGGAGCGGCTGTGACCAGGAGCCCGCTCAAGACGGCCAAGGCCAGCGACGTGCCGAAGACTCTGCGAAACCGGGCCGTCTTCACCTGAGGAATCACGTAAACCCAGGAAAACAGGAGCAGTGCAAAAGCCAGTGCGGACTTCCTGGACCCCGAAACGGCGATGACATAAGCTGCGGCTGGGAACAGGCCCAGGATGGCCAGGCGGATCATGCGGCGCCAAGGTAGAGGCGTGTGCCAGAACAACGCAGCACAAAAGAGCATATACAGCATGCGAAAGCCGAGGGTGTTGGCATTGGAGGTAAGGCCCATGGCTCGCTCGGCTGTCAGTGCAGAGCCCCCGGAAAAGGCCCCCCCGGTCGCAGCTGCGGCCAGCTGCACCCCCCCCCCGACAGCCAGCGCCAAGAACACCACGTCACAGGACTTCTGATTGCCGAGGATGGCGTACGCCGTCCAGACCATGACCATCATTTGCACGATGATGGTCAGATGGCGCAGGTACAGTGCCCGATCGTCCGCCGCCAGGAACCCCGTGGAGCCAGCCCAGATGACCCATGCCGAGAAGAAGAGCAGTTCCCATGGCGCTGGAAAAACCTTCGCCAGGGCGCTGGGGAATCTGATGAAATTGGCCATGAGGAAAGAGAGCACCATCAGGACCCCGGCTACGCGCAGCTGGTTGGCTCCGTACAAGAATGCACTGCCGGCTGCGAAGATGAAAAGCCCCCAGCCGTCGAGTCTTTTCATCCACGAGAAGTGTGAATTGATGCCCTGTCCTGCGTTGTCCTCGCACTGGCTCCTTTTCCCGTCTGTGCCCAAAGGCAGTCCCACTATAGCCTTTCCTCCATGAAATCCAGAATCCGGCGGGCCCGCTCATCGATGTCGAACCGGGCCGAGCGCCGCAGGGCAGCCTCCGCCATTGAACGGCGGAGCCCGGCGTCATCCCGCAGACGGACTATGGCGTCCCGGATTGCGTCAACGGCGAGGGGATCGACGCGAATGGACATCTCCTCGGTGAGCAGATCGTCGTTGAAAGCTCCGTGTGAACTCACCACCGGCAGGCCGCAGGCCATGGCCTCGACGATGGCGTTGGATGAGCCTTCCACCACCGTCGGCAGCACAAACACATCGGCTGCCGACAGGAGCTCCGGGACGGTGTCGTGGGAAACCCTCTGATTGAAAACGACATTCCGGCCCACGGGAGGGCAGGGACCGTGACCCATGAAGACCCCCCCCACTCCATCAAGACCTTGTATGGCCTGTGCGACCCGAACGGATCCCTTTTTCCAAAGGTAGTTACCGACGCAGGCCACCAGAAAGCGACCCTGAGGCAATCCGTATTTGTGCCGCATCGCGGCCTTATCTCTCGGATAGAAGAGAGTGCGGTCAGTGCCGTTGGGAAACACACCAATGTCTTGAAAGGGAATGCTTAATTCTTGGTTGAGCATGCTTTTCAGAACGCTCGAATTGGCCACAAAACCTGCAGCGAAGTCCATATCCCGTTTTGCCCGGCGCAACCCAAACTTGCGGACCGTCCAGAACTCACCCTCCCCCACACCGGGAAAGGACGGTACGCCCGATTCCCTGCCTATCTTCGCCGCTGCGGCGCCGGCCAAGTAGAGAAAGTGGCCGTAGAAAGCATCCGGTCTCAGCTTCTGCCGCGTCACGACCCTTCGAACCGCTCCCGTGAAGTTGTTCAGTGTCAGCAGGCCCGGGTTCAAAGGACCCAGGCGAGCCCATTGGTCTCTCACCGCAAACGAAAGGAACCGCGGACGCAGCACCTGCACGGGTTCACCCAATGGGACAGCCTCCCAAGTGGAGCAGGGTTGCTTCCCGGCATTGAGCCCCTCGTGGATCGCCACGGGGTGGATCACCGTGCATCGCACCCCCTGCCGGGCGACGGCATGGACGAACTGCCTCACGAAGGGCATGTGGGTCGGCCGGGCCAGGGATGGATACCCGCCCGTCACGACGACCATGGTTCGCATCCGTCTTAGAGACTGGGAATTCATCGGCCGTTGCCCGACCCGAGGATGCGCTCGTAGAGGGCGATGAGCTTCCCCTCGTGAGCTTCCCAGTTGTATTCCCGCTCGAAGGCCTCCCGCCCTCTGCGGCCCAGAGCCTCCCGAATGTCCGGGTTTTCGTAGAGAAACCGGATCTTCCCGGCAATGGCCCCGGGGTTGTCCGGCTGCACCGTCAGCCCGTAGCCGGAATCCTCCACGAAGGTCTTGAGTCCCGGAAAATTCGAGCAAAGCACGGGGATGCCCGCCGCCATGTACTCGATGATCTTGACGGAATTCTCACCCGGGTAATACATGAACGACGCCAGCGGCTGATAAAGGGCCACGCCGAGGTGCGCCTTCGTGTAGTAGCGGTGGAGCTCCGTCCAGGCGACGCGGCCGTAATATGCCACTTGCCTGTGGTTGCGGATTCGCCGCAAAAGATCCAGGTCTTTGCAGTCGCCGATGATGTGCAACCGAATGTCGTCGAAAGGCAGCAAATCGATGGCATCCAGCACTCTGGCTATTCCTCGAGCCTTACTGACACCGCCCACAAAAATGATGTTGAAGTGGTCCTCGCCACTGGTGTCGGCTTGCGGTGTGAAATCACGTCTTGGATAATTCCCGAGTACCTCGGGCTGCATTGTCCGGAATTTTCCCCCCAGATGTCTGTCAGCAACCACCACCCCGTCCAGAAAGGACGCAGTCAACGCTTCAATGCCCCACCAGATCTTCGACAAGATGGGTGACAACCACGGCCATTTGGAAAGCCTGTCACACACTGTGGCTTCATAGTCGTCGTGCACATCGTATATAACACGCCGCCGGAAGAGCTTTAGAATCAATGCATATGGAATCAACGCTGGGTCATGGAAATGCACCACTTGTGAAGGCAACGATAATGCCTCCTTCAGCACCCTCATAGGATGATGGATGAAGGAGGCGGCTTTGGCAGTCGATCGTCGAATGCCAATGATAGGAACATCGTACAGCACTTCGTTCGTTTGTGGGTGAATCCCAACGACCGCGATCTTGAAACCATGTTCTTTCAGGGATAGTACTTCGCTAAAGAATATTCTATTGTCTAACGCTCGGTGTGAGGAGGTCACATGCAATACCTGAACGTATGCCATTGTGTTTATACCAAATGAGTATTGAGGGGAATGGGAAGTGAATTATTAATACAATAAACCATCTTCATCGTTGTGAGATGGTCTTTATGTTTAGCATATGGCCTTTTGATCATAAAAAACTTGGCATCATTTGAAAAAGCCCAATCTCGTGAGACAGGTATATATAAAGGGGTATTTGATGTAAAAGACATATGATGAAAAAAAGAATAATCATATAATTTAGTTATATACTGATAATTTCTAAGCCGGATCTTCTCATGTTCTGATAGGCTTTTCAACTCAATATAGGCCGTTGCAAGGGAAAGAATAGATGCTTCATGTGGTCTTGTATCATATAAAATATTCCTGCCAACCGAGTATTCATATACATTCAGTTCTCTGTTTTGGAATTCATTGAAACCAAGGAAAATCATTAGATATACCAACGTATCTTTTGCCATATGGAATAACAATCTGAAATAAATTTCATATAGCTCTTTACGGCTTAAATGTATTGGCTTTATATATTCTCTGAGTTCATCACCAATACATACACCACCGCCCATGAGCCCTGGTACGCTTTTCTTGTTAAAACTGAATAAGACAGCCATTTTCCTATCGAAGCTAATCTTCGATGTGGAGGTAAGATTTTGACATTCATCCAGGATTATAAAAGCTTCTGAATTCCACTTTTTTATCCGCTGTATATCTTCCTGGTTACTGTTGACTGCACCAAGGATGGAAGCAAGCAGGACAATGGGGTGGGATTCCTCATGCAGGGTCGACAAAAGTTCCCCCCACACAGGACGGAATGCATGGTCCGTGCGATATGTTCGTATGAAAAAACCGGCTTCCTCGGATGCCTGATAAACAACATTGCAGATATAGTCCGGAAGAAAAATGACGTTATACCGAGAGTTGAACTTTCTTAAACCGCACAGGAACCCGCGCAATGCGGCTCTACCCGACTTAAAAAAGACAATGCCTTTCCAGGCCGGGTAGAAAGAAGTGAGCAATTGTCTGGCTATTCTAAGCTCCAAGTCCTCCTTCTTGAACAAAAGACTACACAAAACGCACCGGACTGCTTTTCCCATCAAGCCGCAGAAATGCCGAAGACCCAAATGGTAACGGAGTGCAGGGGGCTTCAAATCATTCCCTTGCCGACAAAATGGAACGGAGCATATATCAAGCTCTGAAGCAGCGAAATGGGACTCATGCTCACTGAGGACATGTAATACCGCAGTCCACGCGAATCCCTCCGAAAGAGACGATACAAAGCATAGAGCGGATTCACCCAATACCTGAGCGGGCATCGCGGATAGGGGGACTGCAATGCAAGGGCAGGTTTCCCCAGGTACCTTCCGACGAGGCCCCAGCCGCAGAGGGCATCCACTAGGCTGTGCTGCATCCAGAAGCGGGGGTTCAGCTCGATGATCTTGTACGAACCGGAGTTTCGGTCAAAGACCCACTCCAACTCGAAGGGGCCCTCGAATTGAAGCGCCTGCAGCAGGGTCAGGGTCTGCTCGACAATGGGGGCCGGCGGGTCGCTCAGCAACTCGATCACATCCCCGTTGCCGCAGTGCGGGGGGTGCTGCAGGACTTTCCGGGTGCAAAAGATCTCTTGATGGTCCCCGTCATACCAGCCGCAGACCGACACGTTATGCCGGGCATTCATGCTGAGGAGCTCCTGGGTGCACCAATCCTCCGGCGTGAGCCCCCCGGCCGCGTAGTCAGCCACCACCTTGTCGAACTCTCGAGGCGAGGTGACGATGTGGACCTTGAACCGGGACCGCACGGAATGCCACGAAATCCTGGGCCGAATCACGAAAGAGCCCCCAAAGGACGCGACGGGATCAACATCCCCGGGCAGGGTCGCAGGGACCGGCGGTTTGTCGAAGCAGCCTTCGATGAACCGGTAAAAGAGGAAGCGGTCCAGGATGGCGTCGAGGTGCTTCGAGCTGCCCACAAAAAACCTGAGATCGGGCACTTCGCCAGAAAGGCTTGCCCGATTCAGGGCGGGCAGGTAGCGTTCGTCAGTGAAAAACAGGACTTTCGTCCGTTCGGACCCGAATCTCCGGCGGATGGCACCGGGGAGGTCCTCGGCCCTCTCGATATCGAACGTCCACGATGCAACGGCTCGATTGAAGAACTCTGCGGACAGCGACGGAGTCCCCGCAAGCTTCGCGATGTAAATGTCCTCGATGGGAACTCCGTTGACCCTCAGGCTGCGGACGATGGAATGGCCGTTCAGGTGCGCCCCGAAGACCAGGGCGATGGGGCTCGATTCCCTTGATTCCACGCTCGTCATTGACCCGTACTCTTCACAGTTGGCGACTTGCCGAGCGCCAGGGACGCCCCTCCCTTCTCCAGGATGCCGCACAAATACAGAATCCTCAGGTTGCACATGTGGTTGTCGCAAAAAGTCCCCGGTTCAAAGCGCCATCGGCCGCCATCCCGGATATAACGGCCTTCCACGCCGTCGATCTTCATCTGGACGGCCGGCGTGCTGCACCCGAAAACGGTCTGGCATTCATTGACCAACAGAGCACCCTCGGGAGTGCGAAAGATGTCCACATCCATACTCGTGAAGCCGCCGACGTCCGTCACGTGCTTCAACAGGTCCAGAAGCTCCGGTCCCGGGTCGAGCCAGCTCCAGGTGTGGGACGCACTGTGAAGCCCGCTCGGCCCCCGTTCCTTTCGGTAGCCGAAGTAGGAATCCCCGATCCGCACCATGCGCCATTCCTCGACGTCCGGGAGGTACTCCTGAAGAAAGACAAAACCTCTTTGGCGGTCCCTGGGCTCGAATCCCCGGGGACGAAGCCCCTTGCCGAAGGCGGTCTGCACCGCATGGACCAGCTCCCTCGATGACCTTGCCACCGTGATGCCGCTGGCCGATGCGCCCGTTGCGGTCTTGACCACCATGGGGAGGTTGGCCCCAGCGCAAAAATCGAGGGCGCTCTCTCGATCATGGAAGACCCAGGTCCTGGGATGGGGGATGGAGTGGGCCTCCATCCAGTCGCGCAGCCTCGGCTTGTGCTCGCTCAGCCAGCACTCCTTCCAGGTGGGATAGATCATGCGGCCAAGGTCCCGCTCGAGGATGTGGAGCCGGTAGTCGAAGGTCTCCTTGACCGGCGTGGACACACTGCCGGGCCACACCAGGAAGGCGTCGAAACCCTCGTCGAGAAACGGCGTCATCCAGTCCGACCGCAGCAGGCTCAGCACCTCATAGGAGAAGCCCAGCTCCCGACACGCGGCGATGTAATACTTGTGGTATTGCGCGGGGTCCTCGATGATCCCGAATCGGAAGGGCGACTCAGGGTAGTCCTCCCGGGGAAAATCCAGAAACGGATTATTGGCCCTCCGGCGAGCCAGGTCATATTCCTGGAGATTGATGAATTCCCGCAGGGTCGTTCGAAGTCCCCGGGGCAGGAAACGGGCGATTCTCTGGATGCCTGGGTTAAGGGCCTGCATCGCTCAGCCTCGGGCTACCATTTGAGTTTGTGTTGATACTGCAGGAGAAACGACCCTAGAAAGATCGTCGTCGGCCTCTGTGCATAGTCCAGCATGGCCCTCTCGAAACGATCCCGGAGGAAGGCGTCTTCCAGGACCGACTTGATCTGTGACAGGACAGGCGTGTTCTCGACAAAGGCCATGAAGGAAGGGAGCCACGCCTGCCCGCGTCGCCTGGAAACACGGCGCACGCGCTCCAGGGTCAGCCGGTCGGGGAGCTTCCCCCTGAGCCAGCATCGAGCCAGGTATCCGGCGGGCACCCGATCGAAGGCATGGCCGTAGTGCGACGGGTATGCGGCCAGGCGGGGGTCAAGCATCTGTATGAGCCTGGCCTGGTAGAGCCCGTCGCAGCCGATGTAGGGCGTGGCGCACAGGCCCTCGCGGATGACGTCCGGATCGAAAAAGGGCGTGTGAAAGAAAGCCACCTGGTTGTGGGCATTGTTGTTGGCACCGTCGCAATCCGGCATGCGCACTTCGCTGTAGTAGCGCCTGAGGTCCAGCAGAGTCGCCGTCTTGCCCATGAAGTCCACGTCGAGTCGGTTGCCGATCTTTCGCATCCTGTGTCGGTGCATCTCCTCGAACAGGTCCCCGTCCGGAGTCGTCTCCCGAGCGAAAGGGTAATAGACATGACGGTCCATCCAGTCTCGCAGGTTCACTCGCCTGCGACAGGTGAAGTAATAATTCCTGAAGACCTCCCCGCCCAACCCACTGAGGCTGAGGCGGTGCGGCCCCAGGACACGGAGCTTGTAGTCGCGCGTGTACGTCTCGCTGAAGGCCCCCATGTTGTGGGAGCATCGTCCGTCGAAAAAGTGGAGTCCGTCGGTCAGGATCCTTTCAATGTCTTCGGGGGAGTGCTCTCGCATGGGCCGAGTCTCGACCCGGGTGAGGGGCAGCTGGAG
>Ga0073932_1004786_pt1 | contig 15568 bp, 10 predicted proteins | sample DewCreD2012metaG_FD_76967 | JGI IMG/M metagenome (GOLD analysis project Ga0073932, IMG submission 76967) | Hot spring sediment bacterial and archeal communities from British Columbia, Canada, to study Microbial Dark Matter (Phase II) - Dewar... ... | reverse complement strand
GGCCGCATCATCCGCGGCCCGCAGGAAGTGGGCGTGCGCACGATGGGCCGCGTGGAGCACGTCGAGCAGTTCAACAACATCATCATCAAGAACGTGAACGGCGTGCCCATCCGGGTGCGCGACGTCGGCACTGTCGAAGACGGCATGGCCGAGCGGCGTTCGTTCGCCTATTACCAGGGCCAGCCCGCGGTGATGCTGGAAGTGACGCGGCAGACCGGCACCAACACGGTGAAGGTGGTCGACGAGGTGCTGGCCAAGGTGGACGACATCAACCGCCAGCTTCCGGCGGGGCTGAAGCTGAACGTGGTGAAGGAGACGGCCACCTACATCAAGAACTCGGTGCACAGCCTGGAAGAGCACCTGGTGCTCGGCTCGCTGTTCGCGTCGCTGATCATCTGGTTCTTCATCCGCGACTTCCGCACGGTGCTGATCAGCTCGATCGCCATTCCGACGTCGATCATCACGACGTTCACGATCATGCGGTACCTCGACTACACGCTGAACTCGATGACGCTGCTGGCGCTGACGCTGGCCGTGGGCATCGTGATCGACGACGCCATCATCGTGCTCGAGAACATCTACCGCTACCTGGAGACGTTCCCCGGGATTGATCCGAAACGGGCGGCGATCGACGCCACGAAGGAGATTTCGCTGGCGGTGCTGGCGACGACGCTCTCGCTGGTGATCATTTTCGTGCCGATCGCCTTCGTCAGCGGCTACGCGAAGCGGTATCTGAACCAGTTCGGCAGCACGATGTCGTTCTCGATTCTCGTGTCGATGCTCGTGGCCTTCACACTGACGCCGACGCTGAGCGCGCGCGTGCTGAAGCTGAAGAGCAGGAAGGCGGGCGAGCTGGGCCACGGCCACAAGGAGCAGCCGTGGGAGCGGGGCTACCTGCGGGTGCTGAGCTGGGCGCTGGACCACCGGCTGGCGATCGTGGCCATCTGCCTGGTCACGTTCGGCTCGACCTTCGTGCTCGGGCGATTCATCGGCCGCGACTGGATGCCGCAGGAGGACCAGAGCGAGCTGGGCATCTCGATGGAAATGCCCGAGGGCTCCTCGCTGGCTGCGACGGAAAAGGTGGCGCTGGAGATCGCGTCGAAAGTGGCGAAGGTGCCGGGCGTGACGACCGTGGTTCCGGCCAGCGCGGGCTTTATCGACCGCGTCACCATGGCGCGGTTCACGGTGCTGCTGGTGCCGCCGAACCAGCGCGGGCCGCTGAACGAGACGGCGCAGCAGATCCGCGCCATCCTGCGCGACTACTCGTATGCGCGCCCCGCGGTCACGTTCCCGAACGTGCTGGGCGGGCGCGACACGTTCGCGCCGATCCGCGCCTCGCTGATGGGCCCGGATTTCGACCAGCTGGTGCCGATCTCGCGCGAACTGCTGGAGCGGCTGCTGAAACAGCCCGAGCTGGCCGACATGCGCGCCAACCTGAACTTCAGCAACCCCGAGATCCAGGTGGAGATCGACCGTCAGCTGGCCAGCGACCTGGGCGTGCGCGTGGCCGACGTGGCCAGCGCCGTCCGGCTGCTGATGTCGGGCGAAGACGAAATCACGACGTACAAGGAGCTGGGCGAGCAATACCCGGTCACCATGCGCCTGCTGCCCGAGCAGCGCGACAACCCGGAGGTGCTGAGCCGGCTGCTGGTGCCTTCGGCGAAACTCGGGCTGATCCGGCTGGACTCGATTGCGCGGTTGCAGCGCGGCGTCGGCCCGTCGCGCATCGACCGCGTCGGCCGCCAATATGCAATTTCGTTCTACGGCAACCCGGCGCCGGGCTACACGCTGGGCGCCGCCGCCGCGGCGGTGAACCGCGTGGTGAGCGAAATGGACCTGCCGGTGGGTGTGCGGCTCGCGTTCTCGGGCCAGGTGAAGATCCTCGAGGAAACGACGGCGAACATGATCCTGGCCATCGGGCTGGCGTCGATTTTCATGTACATGGTGCTGGCCGCGCAGTTTGAAAGCCTCGTCCACCCGTTCATCATCCTGCTGACGCTGCCGCTTTCGGTTCCTTTCGCATTAATCAGCCTGCTGGCGACGGGGCGCTCGCTCAATCTGTTCAGCGCCCTGGGCATCCTGCTGCTGCTGGGCATCGTCAAGAAGAACGGCATTCTCCAGGTGGACTACATGAACCGCCTGCTGGAGGCGGGCAAGCCGTTGCGGGAAGCCATTCTGGAGGCCAACAAGGTGCGGCTGCGCCCCATCCTGATGACGACGTTCTCCATTATCGCCGGGCTGATTCCGACGGCCGTCGCCATCGGGACCGGAGCGGCTACGCGCTCGGCCATTGCTGTGACCATCATCGGCGGCCAGCTGCTGTGCCTGCTGCTGACGCTGCTGGTGGTGCCGGTGGCCTATTCGTATGTCGAGGACATCAAGGCGTGGCTGGCGCGGCGGCGCACCGCCGCTCTGGAAGCGCCGGCCGCCGGGGATTGATCTTTGCCCGGAGCCGTGATTAGCTGGAAATAGATGGCGAAGAAGACCAAAACGCGCGCTGCTGCCAGCCAGCGTCCGGCGCGCACGGAGACCCCGAAGCCGGAACGCAGAAAGCAGGGCTGCGTCGTCTGCGGCTCCGAGGTGGCCCCGTTCTCCGACGAGAACCTGTGCTGGGTCTGCCGCCGTCTGAAGATCAGCGCCTGGCGGGAAGCCGACTCCCAGCCGATGATGCAGGAATAAGCCCCGCCGCGCTTTCCTCCTGCGATAATAGCCGCTGAAAGGATCCGCGCCCGGAGCGCGTCCGTCCGTCATCATGAAACTCGCCACCTATCTGTCGCCCGGCGGCGCCGCCCTGCCGGCGCTGGTGCGGGACGGCCGGCTGTACAGCCTGCAGCCCGCCGGCTTTTCCTCCGTGCTGGAAATCATCGGCTCGGCGCCCGCCTCTCTGGACCGCATCCGGCGGCACCTGGAAAGCGTGCCCGATCCGGGACTGCCGCTGGATCAGGCCGTGCTGCTGGCGCCTGTTCCCCGGCCGCCGAAAATCCTCTGCGCGGGCCTGAATTACCGGGATCACGCGGCGGAAGCGAAGATGGAAATCCCGGCGGTGCCGACGATTTTCAGCAAATTCCACAATACGATCATCGGCCCGGGCGCGCCCATCATCCTGCCGAAAAATTCGCAAAAGCCGGATTACGAAGCGGAATTCGCTTTCGTGATCGGCCGCGGAGGAAGGCATATTCCGGCGGAAAAGTGGCGCGATCATGTCTTCGGGTATCTCTGCTTCAATGACGTCAGCGCCCGCGATTACCAGCTGGCCACGTCGCAGTGGCTGATGGGCAAGACGTTCGACGGCTTCGCGCCGGCGGGGCCGTGGATCACGACGGCGGATGAAATCGGGGACCCCCACTCCCTTTCCATCGAGCTTTTCCTCAACGGCGAGCGCATGCAGGGGTCGAATACGCGCGAACTGATCTTCAAAATCCCGGATCTGATCGCCTTCATTTCCAGCGTGCTGACACTCGAGCCCGGAGACCTGATCGCCACCGGGACGCCCGCGGGAGTGGGATTTTCGAAAAAGCCGCCGCGCTGGCTGCGGCCGGGCGACGAGGTGACGGTCCGGATCGAGGGGCTCGGCGAGCTGCGCAATCCCGTGGTGGCGGAAGCGTGAGCCCGTTCTCTTCCCGCACGCCCCGCGCCTTTCATCCGAACCGGCTTTCAGCCCGCGCGGGCGCCCTGCGCCTCGCCGGCGCGCCGCTGATCGACCTGACGCTGACGAATCCCACGCAGGCGGGCATCGCCTATCCCGCGGAAGCGGTTCTTGGCCCGCTCGGCGATCCTGGCTCGCTCCGCTATGAGCCTTCTCCCCGCGGGCGCGCCGAGACCCGGCAGGCCATCGCCGCGTGGCACGCCCGGCATGGGGCCATCGCCGATCCCGGGGACATCCTGCTCGCGTCGAGCACCAGCGAGGCGTATTCGTGGCTCTTCAAACTGCTGTGCGAGCCCGGCGACGCCGTCATGACCCCGCGCCCGTCCTATCCGCTGTTCGAGTGCCTGGCGGAACTCGACGGCGTGCGGGCCGTGCAGTACCCTCTGCCGGAGCATTGGGGCTGGCGGCTCGACATTGCAGAACTGGAGGCGCATCTCGATCCGCGCGCCCGCGCCGTCGTGGTGGTGAATCCGAACAATCCCACGGGGACGTACCTGCACCCGGAAGAGTGGCTGCGGCTGCAGGAGTTCGCCGCGCTGCGGGGGCTGGCGGTGATCGCCGACGAAGTGTTTTTCGACTACGCCTGGCGGGCTGCCGCGCCGCGCATTTCTGCTCTGGCAGGTCCGCATCTGGCCCTGACCTTCACCCTCAGCGGGCTGTCGAAAACCGCCGCGCTGCCGCAGATGAAACTCGGCTGGATTCACGTGGGCGGACCCGGAGAACTGCGGCAGGAAGCCCTGGAGCGGCTGGAGTGGATCGCCGACGCCTATCTGCCCGTCTCCGCGCCGGTCCAGTTCGCCGCGCCCCGGTGGCTTGAACTCGCGCCGGAGATGCAGAGCCGGATCCTCGGGCGCGTCCTTGGCAATCTCGAGGCTCTCCAGGCGGCGCTCGGCGAGGACTCGCCGTGGCGCGTCGCCGGCGGCGGGGGCGGGTGGACCGCCGTCGTCGAGGCGCCGCGGATTCACTCGGGCGAAGAGTGGGCGCTGCGCCTTCTGGAGGAAGCGTTCGTGCTTGTTCAGCCAGGCTATTTCTACGATTTCGAACGCGAGGCGTTCCTCGCCGTCAGCCTGCTGGCCGCGCCGGAGGATTTCCGGGAAGCGCTCAGCCGGATGCAAAGGATATTCAGATCGGTTTGACTGGAACAATGAGAAATCGGTAGACTTTCAGTCAGGATTCCGTCATGTCGAGCGTCACGCCCACTCAGACCCAGGCCCCGGCGGGCACCCGCACGTTTCTTCTTCTCGGCCCTCCCGGATGCGGAAAGGGCACGCAGGCCGAGCGGCTGGCGAAGCACTTCGCCATTCCGGCCATTTCCACCGGCGAGATGATCCGGAGCGAGGTCCGCGCCGGCACGGAGCTGGGCAAGACTGCGGCCGGCGTGATGGTCACGGGCGGCCTGCTCAGCGATGATCTGGTGAACCAGATCGTGCGCTCCCGCCTCTCGAAGGAGGACTGCCGCAGCGGGTTCCTGCTGGACGGCTATCCGCGCACGATCCCGCAGGCCGAATACCTGGCGTCCCTGCTTGAGGAGCTGGGGATGCCGCAGCCGCTGGTGCTGCACATCGACGTGCCCGCCGATCTGCTGATCGAGCGGACGTGCAACCGGCGCTATTGCCCGCAGTGCGGCGCCATCTACAACCTGAGCACGCACCCTCCGAAGCAGTCCGGCCTCTGCGACGCCTGCGGCGCAGGGCTGAAACAGCGGGACGACGATTGCGAAGAGACGGTGCGGAACCGCCTGGCCGCGTATGAGCGCAGCACCGCTCCGCTGATCAGCCATTACCGCGGCGGCCGGTATGTCCGCATCGACGGCGCCGGTTCGCCGGACGAAGTCTTTCAGGCGATCCTGCGGGCGCTCTCCTGACCCCCCAAATGCGGGGGGCCGCCCCCGCAACGGACCTCTCCGGGCGCCCCAACGGGAGTCTGGGCTGCGACGTCATCTTCGGGCAAAACAGAAGGGTACCCGGGGCCGGAAACGGCTCCGGGGAACGCAGGATCCGGCGCTCCGCCGGACCGCGGCGCCTCTCAGTTTCCGGAGGTTCGACCATGCCCGCAGGCCGTCCCAGATCCGATCGACAGCTCGCCCGCTGCCGCGAGGCGGGGCTGAGCTGCCGCGAATGCGTGGCGGCTGCAGCGGGCAACCTGGCGGCGATTGCGGCGGACCTGAACTCGTCTCTGGCGCGGCAGTTCTTTTTCCTGATCTTCCCGGAACAGGCGTGCGCGGGCATGGCCACCGAGTTTGTGCAGATTCTGAATGCGGCAGCGCCGCGGCCCGAACCCCTGCAGGCCTTGCCTGCGGCAGAGGCGCCGGTGCGGTGGCGGGCGGCCGTGGCCTGAACGGCGCCTGCCGGGAACAAAACGGCGTTTCAGTCTCTCTGTAAGCGTTTCGCAAACTTCCATCCCCCCAGGCGGCGAGGGGCTGCGCTTTTCCCTTGCATTTTGATGAAAGCGGTAATAGAATCCTGCTAATCCTGTGCGCTGAGCCGCACTCTGCGCGGGTCGGCGCCGGGAAATGAAGAAAACGAAAGGGGTACATCGCATGAATCTGCAAGGGGGAACTCTGCGCCAGGTTTGCAGCGCAGCGGTTCTGCTCGCTTTCCTGTTAGCGGGCGCCTTGTCCGCGCAGCAGATCTCGGGCTCGATTACGGGCGTCGTGAAGGACACGCAGGACGCCGTCATCACGGGCGCGCGGGTCACGCTGACGGACCAGGCGACGGGCGGCACCCGCTCCACGACGAGCGGCAATGATGGCGCTTTCGTGTTCACGCCGGTCTTGCCCGGCGCGTACACGATCACCATTGAAGCGCCCGGGTTCAAGAAGTACGAACAGAAGGACGTCCGCGTGTTCGCCAGCGACCGCGTGACACTGGGCGACCTCGTCCTGAGCGTCGGCGCGCTGACCGAGACGATCACGGTCGAAGCCAGCGCGGTGCAGGTGAGCACCCAGGGGGCCGAAAAGGCGGGCGTGCTGACTTCGCGGCAGGTGCTGGACCTGGCCATGACGGGCCGCAACTTCCTCGACCTGGCACGCACGATTCCCGGCGTCGTCTACACCGGCGGCCTGGGCGGCATCATGGCCAACGGCAACCGCGGCAACCAGAACAACCTGCTGCTGGACGGCGTCACCAACGTCGACACCGGCTCCAACGGCGGCGTTCTGGCGACCACGAACATCGACATGATCGCCGAGATGAAGGTGATCACCAACGCCCAGCCGGCCGAGTTCGGCCGCTCCTCCGGCGCCCAGATCCAGGTGGTGACGAAGTCGGGCACGCAGGAGTTCCACGGAACCGGCTACATCTTCCACCGTCACGAAGGGCTGAACGCGAACACCTGGAGGAACAACATCGAAGGCCGCCCGCGCCAGCTCTACCGCTACAACTACGCCGGGTGGAACCTGGGCGGTCCGGTGTACATTCCGGGCAAATTCAACCAGGACAAGAACAAGCTGTTCTTCTTCATTGGCATGGAGTGGCAGGAGCAGCTCGTGCCGCAGGCTCTGCGCAACGTCACGGTGCCGACGGAACTGGAACGGAAGGGCGATTTCTCCCGCTCGATCGAGGGCGGCGGCAGCCCCGTGGTGGTCCGGGACCCGCTGAACAACAACGCCCAGTTCCCCGGCAACATCATCCCTGCCTCGCGGCAGGATCCCGACGGCATCAAGATCCTGAACTGGTATCCGATGCCGAACGCCGCCGGACGCGACCCGAGCTTCAACTACCAGACCCAGTTCTCCAACCAGTACCCGCGGCGCGAGCGCGTCTACCGCGGCGACTACAACATCAACGACAAGTGGCGCCTCTACAGCCGGTTCATCCATACCTACAGCCAGACGAACATGAATTACGGCCAGTGGAACGCGGACTACAACATCCCGTTCGGCCCCATGAACTTCGGCGACCCCGGCTGGAGCTTCATCACCAACGTCACGACGGTGATCAACCCCACGCTCACCAACGAGTTCATCTTTGGCTCGTCGAAGAACAAGCTGAATATCGATCCGGTGAACGACGCCTTCTCGCGGGCGAAGCTGAATCTGCGGTACAGGATGCCGTTCCCGGACGCCGACAAGCTCGGGCTGGTGCAGAACTGGCGCTGGGGCGGCGTGCCGAACGCGCCGTTCACAGGCTTCAACGGCACCCCGTTCCGCAACTTCAACCACACGTACGACATCCCCAACAACATCGCGAAGGTGATGGGCGCCCACACGCTGAAGTTCGGCATCTACCTGCACAAGAGCCTGAAGGACCAGACGGCGTTCACCAGCGTCAACGGCAACATCTGGTTCGACCGCGACTCGTCGAACCCGTTTGACACGAACTGGGCGTGGACCAACGGCCTGACGGGCACTTACCAGCGCCTGCAGCAGTCCAACATGGTGCGCAACGGCCAGTACCGCTACTGGAACGTCGAATGGTTCGCGCAGGACTCGTGGCGCATCACGCGCAAGCTGACCATCGACTACGGCATGCGGTTCTACTGGATCCAGCCGCAGTATGACAAGGCGCTGCAGACCTCCTCGTTCAACCCGGCGCTCTACAATCCCGCCAACGCAGCCCGGCTGTGGCAGCCCTACCGCGATCCGAACACGGGCGCGATCCTGGCGCGGAACCCCGTGACCGGGCAGACCGGCCCGCGGGCGCTGACGGGCGCGATCGTCAACGCGGGCGGCGGCTTCGTGGACGGCCTGTACGCCAACGGCATGGGCCGCGCCGGCCGCGACGGATACCCGAAAGGCCTGATCGACGGGCAGGGCATTCTGTTCGCTCCGCGCCTCGGCATCGCTTATCAGTTCATGCCCAAGACCGTGCTGCGAGCTGGAGGCGGCGTCTTCTACGACCGCTTCCAGGGCAACCCGGTGTTCGATATGCTGCCGAATCCGCCGTCGACCAACAGCCCGCAGTTCTACTACGGGCAGCTGGCGTCCATTCCTCCGGCCAGCGACGGCATCTACTTCCCGGCCAACGTGAACGGTTTCGACAGGAACGGCGAGATCCCGACCACCTATAACTGGAACGTGTCCATCCAGCGCGAGATTCCGTTCAACGTGCTGTTCGACATCGGCTACGTCGGCTCGCTGTCGAACCACATCATCTACCGCCGCAACTTCAACGCAGTGCCGTTCGGCTCTGCGTGGCTGCCGGAGAACCAGGATCCGCTGAACGCGAATCCGCTTTTCGACGGCTCGACCACGAAGAACGTGCTGTTCTACCGGCCTTTCCAGGGCTATGCGAACACCAACATCATCGCCTTCGGCGCCAACTCGAACTATCACTCTCTGCAGATGAGCGCCAACCGGCGGTTCGGCCGCGACCTGACGTTCGGCGTCGCCTACACGTGGTCGCGGGCGCTGGGCACGACGACGGATGACTACACGACGAACCATCCGTTCAACATGCGGGCTGCCGACTACGGCCCCCTGTTCTACCACCGCACGCACAACCTGGTGTTCAACTACGTCTACAACCTGCCGAAGTTCGCCAAGGGCGACTCGGCCGCCTCGAAGTTCCTGGGCCAGATCGTGAACAACTGGCAGATCTCGGGCATCACCACGATGCAGACGGGCCAGCCGGACAACCTCAGCTTCTCGATCGACGGCCTGGGCAACCTGAACGAGCGGTTCACCGGCTCTGTGGACGTCGGTCCGCGCCCGGTGATCACTGGCAAGTTCAACTACACCAAGGGCGACTACGCCTGGATCGACACGAACGCCGCCGGATTCCGGATGCCCCCCTTCAAGGGCAGCCAGGGCTTCGACAGCGGTCCGCGCGTCGTCTACCGCCCCGGCGACCACAACTGGGACGTCTCCGTCTTCAAGAACTTCCCGTACTGGAAGAACGACGAAGCAAAGTACATCCAGCTTCGCGTGGAGATGTTCAACGCGCCCAACATTGCGCGCTTCAGCGACTTCAACCGCTCGATGGTGTTCAGCCGCGACGGCTCCCGCATCATCAACCTGCCGACAGCGCTGGGCGGCAATGGCGGCCGCTTCGGCTTCGGCGCTCTGACCGCAACGCGCGACCCGCGCATCATCCAGCTGGCGGCCAAGATCTACTTCTGATCCGGGCCGCAAAGCGCGATATCCTGAACACGGGATGTCGGGATTCGCGCTCCTGCTGATTGCACTGGCCGTCCCTCAGCCCGATCTCCTGGGGGACGGCCAGCGTGCTTTTGCGCGCGGAGAACTCGACCGCGCAGAGGCGCTGTTCCGCGAACATCTGAAGCAGAACCCTTCATCGGCGGAAGGCTGGTCGAACCTCGCCGCCGTCCACGCCCGCCGCGGCCAGTACGCCGACGCCGTGCCCCTGTACGAGAGGGCGCTCAAGGCCAATCCGAAGCTCGTGCCGGTGCATTTCAATCTGGCGGTGTCGCTGGGGCAGCTCAAACGCTACGCCGATGCGGCGGCGCACCTGCGCACGTTCCTGAAGAGCTACCCGAACGAGCCGCGCGCGCGCCAGCTTCTGGGACTGTGCCTGATGGAATCGGGCGATCCGCGCGGGGCGCTCGAAGAGCTCGAAAAGTCTTACCGCCTCAATCCGAATGATGGCAGCATTCTCTACGCTCTGGCCTACGCCCATGCGCGGGGCGGCGACCTCGAGAAGGCCGCGGCCTATCTGGCGAAGACCGAGTCCAATCCCGTTCAGGCGAGGCTGATCGAAGGGCTGCTTCTGTACCGGCGGGGCATGTGGGCGGAGGCGAAGGAGGTGTTTGCTGAAGTTGTGCGGCGCCAGCCGGACTTTCAGCCGGCCGTGGCGGCGCTGGGCAGGCTGGAACTGCTGGAAAGGAACGATTCGGCCGCCATCCCCCTGCTCGAACGCGCGGTGGAGCTGAACCCGCAGGACGCCGAGTCCACCTATCAGCTGGGCGTGCTCTACGACCGCAACGGCGACAGCGAGCGGGGCAAACGGATGCTGGAGCGGGCCATCCGCCTGCGGGCGAACTACGGGGATCCGCACTATCAGCTCGGCCGCATCTACCAGCGGGAAGGCAACCTGAAACGCGCCCTCGAGGAACTGGAAACCGCCCGCCGCTTTCTGCCCGAGCAGGAAGCCGTGCGCATGGCCCTCGGCAGGGTGTATCAGGCGATGGGACGGACGGCGGAGGCGAAGGCGGAATTCGAAGAGGTGCGGCGGCTGAAGGCGCGCGTGGTGGAGCGCGACCGGCTCAGGGTGGAATCGGATACGCTGATGAAAGAGGGGCCGGAGAATCCTTGAGACTCGCGCTGGCAGTATTCCTGGCGGCGGCGGCCGCCTGGGGACAGGGCATCGCCAGCCGTGGCGTCAAGCCGCAGGCGCGCCCGAAGGCGTCCGGCATCCCGTGGCATGCGAAGTTCACCAACGTGGCCGCGGAGGCGGGCCTTGTCCAGGTGCTGCACTACGGGGGCGAAGAGAAATCCGACTATGTGCTGGAAACGTCCAGCGGCGGCATCGCGATTTTCGATTATGACAACGACGGACTGCAGGACATTTTCATCATTGTCGGCTCGAAAATCGAAAATCCTCCCGCGGACGCGGTCAGCCGCCTTTACAGGAATCTCGGCGGTCTGAAGTTCGAGGACGTCACGAAAAAGGCCGGCCTGTGGCGCGAGCCCGGCTGGGCGCAGGGCGCCGCCATCGGAGACTACAATAACGACGGCTGCATCGACCTGTTCGTGACCTACTGGGGCGACAACGCGCTCTACCGCAACAACTGCGACGGCACCTTCACCGACGTTGCGGAACAGGCCGGATTGCTCCCCACGCCGCGCCCGAAGACGCCCCGCTGGGGTTCCGGAGCGACATTCGTCGACATCGACAGGGACGGTTTTCTCGATTTATACGTCTCCAATTACATCGATTTCAGCATCGAGGGCACGCCGAAACCGGGAGAGAATCCGAACTGCAACTGGAAGGGCGTGCCCGTCTCCTGCGGCCCGCGGGGACTGAAAACCGCCCGCCACTGGCTGTACCGCAACCGCGGCGACGGCACGTTCGAGGACATCAGCGAAAAGGCTGGAATCGCGAAGTTCGACAAGAGCTTCGGCATGACCGCCACCGCGTTCGACATCGACGAGGACGGCTGGCAGGACATCTACAACGCCTGCGATTCCACGCCCAGCCTGATGTTCCGCAACAACGGGGACCTGACCTTCACCGAAGAAGGCATCGAACGCGGCATCGCCCTCAACGACGACGGCATGGAGCAGGCGGGCATGGGACTGGGGATCGGGGACGTGAACCTGGACGGAAAGCTGGACATTTTCAAAACCCACTTCGCCGACGACACCCACGTGCTCTACATCAACGACGGCGCGGGGATGTTCCGCGACATCACGCTGAAAGCGGGCATCGGCGTGGAGACGCGCCGCGTTGGCTGGGGCACGGGCATCTACGATTTCGATCACGACGGGCTGCCCGACATCTTCATCGGCACCGGCTGCGTGTATCCGGAAACGGAAGCCGCTCTGCCCGCCTATCCCTACAAAACGCGCCCGATGCTGTTCCGCAACCTCGGCGACGCCCGCTTCGAGCTGCTGGAAGAAGAAGCGGGACCGGCCATGCTGGAAAAACACTCCGTCCGCGGCGCCGCCTTCGGCGATCTCGACAACGACGGCGACATCGACATCGTTCTCTGGAACCGCAACGACAGACCGTCGCTGCTCCGCAACGACCTCGGCGCGGAAGGCCGCAACTGGATTCAGCTTCGGCTGGAGGGGACGAAATCCAACCGCGCCGCCGTCGGGGCGCGCGTCGTGCTCGAATACGGCGGGAAGAAGCAGGCGAAGGCGGTTCTTTCTCAGGCCAGTTTTTACTCCGCCAACGATTTGCGCCTGCATTTCGGCCTGGGCAACGCCGCGAAAGCCCGGGCCACCGTGTATTGGCCCAGCGGCGCCGTGGAAGTGCTCGAGATCGGCAGGGTCAACACGTTCATGACGCTGCGGGAAGGCGCGTCGCGGCCGCCCGCCCAGTAATCTGTACAGATTAAGCCATATTCCTTGATTCGGGTCTCCGCGTCCGTTATGATGCAAATGACGGCGTTTGCTCGCAGCGCTTTGCTCAGGTTGCTCCAGGGAGGTTCCCGTTGTCGCGACTGCGCGGTAAGCTCATCGTTCTCGCTGCCAGCACTTCGGAGTCGACGGAATATCGGCGCAGCACCTGGCGGCAGATGCTGCTCGCCACCCTGCCCGACAAGTACGCCCGCGTGATGGGCACGGACTGGTCGACGGCGGTCGAAGTGAACCCCGACGGCACGGCGAAATACGTGCCGAACGGGCTGCGGGTCATCGAAGCTCTTCTCGTCCGGCGTTTCGGCGCTGAAAATGTCGCGGTCTGCTATCCCGATCAGCTCGGGCTTTTCGTCGGACCGGACACGCGGGTGATCGGAATCCACGCCCATAATCCGCTCGGAATTACGTTCGCCACGGACGTGTACGCCGGCTTCTACGGCAGCGATTGCGAGCCCATCAATGCGGCTGAATTCCGCCGCCTGATCCATCACCCGGCGATCGATGAACACCGCGAACATCTGAAGCTGATCGTGGGCGGTCCCGGAGCGTGGCAGATCGCCCACAAGGGACTGCAGCCGGAATGGAAGATCGACACGATCGTCGACGGCGAGGCGGAAGAGATCGCCGTCGATCTGTTCGAGCGCGCCGTGCGGCGCGAAGAGCTGCCCTTGCGCATCGAGTGCAAGTCGCCGAAGCTGGAATCGATCCCCGCGGGGATCAACCGCTCCACGTTCGGCGTGGTGGAGATCACGCGCGGCTGCGGGCGGGGCTGCCAGTTCTGCTCCGTCGCCCTGCGCTCGGGCAAGAGCATTCCGCTGGAGCACATCCTCGAAAACGTCCGCCGCGCCGTGGCGCAGGGCGCCGACACGATCACGCTGTGCACGGAAGACCTCTTCCTGTACGAGCAGGGCAAGCGCTTCGCCACCAACGTGCCTGCCCTCAAACGGCTGTTTGAAAGCGTCGCCGCCGTGCCCGGCGTGAAGCACATCATGATGACGCACGGCACCATGGCGCCTGTCGTGGTGCAGCCGCACATCGTCGAGGAACTCCACCTCGCCGTCGACAGGAGCGTCAACCAGCACCCGGACTCGACGCATCCCGAGAACCGCTACGCCATGATGTTCGTCGGGCTGGAAACCGGCTCCGTGCGCCTCTTCAAACAGTTCATGAAGGGCAAGAGCTACCCGTTCCGTCCCGAACAGTGGCCCGACGTGGTGCTGAAAGGGATGGAGATCATGAACCGGGCCAACTGGTTCCCGATGTGCACGTTCATCATCGGTCTGCCCGGGGAGACGGACGAGGACACGAAACAGTCGCTCGACCTTCTGTTCGCGCTGAAAGACGCGAAGTGGTGCGTGATCCCCACGCTGTTCGTGCCTCTGGAAGACACGAAGCTCGCCACCAGGGACGGAGCCAAGATCGCCCGGCTGACCGAGCTGCAGTGGGAGTTTTTCTTCACCTGCTGGCGCTACAACATCGATTTCTTCCGCCGCGAGCGCAGCGTGCAGTGGAAGTTCAATCTGGGCATTCCGGTTTACTACTACCTGCTGGGGCGCAAGCTCTTCGGTCCGGCGATGAAATGGCCGCTGTTCCGGCTGGCGCACTTCCCCGAATGGCTCCTGCGCCGCCATCTGTATCTGGATTTCAGCGGACGCATGCAGCCCGTCTACTCGACGCCGGACGCCGTGCCCATTCCCGAAGAGAGGCGCCGCCCGGAACTGCCGGTGCTGGCCTGACGCCGGCCATCAGCAGCAGCGCGGCCGCTGGTATTTCTGCCGCAGCCGTTCTTCGCTGAAGCGCCGCCACTCTTCTCCGCTGGGCGTGCGGCCGTGCGCGCGAAGATGCCGCTCGTAGGCGCGCTCGTCAGCCAGCTCGCGCAGCACCGCAAGAATCGTCCGCCAGAAGGAAGAAAGCGCCCGGCTCATCCCAGCTCCTCCGCCTCGAGCTGCGACGGAACGAACGGCGCTTCGAAACTGCGCGCCTCGCGCGTGCCCCGCAGAATGCCCGCCCACACGCGGATCGAATCGACGAGGATCGCCGTCACCAGCACAAGGAAGATCCCGCAGACCACGGCGTCCAGACGGTTGTTGAAGATCAGCTGCTTCGTCTGCGCGGTCTGCGGCCCCGCCTCGAGCAGCCTCGCCTGGGCCAGGAAGCCCACCCGCGGCGCGTCGGAGAAGATCTTCTGCCACGCGCCGGAGAAGGTGACCGTCACCAGCCACACGAGCGGCGCGCACGTGATCCACATGTACTTCGCGCCGTGCATCTTGATCAGGATCGTGGTGGCCACGCACAGCGCCACGGCGGCCAGCAGCTGGTTGGCGATGCCGAACAGCGGCCACAGCGAGTTGATCCCGCCCAGCGGGTCCAGCACGCCCTGCACGAGGAAGTAACCCCAGGCGGCGACGATCAGCGCGCTGGTCAGCAGCACCGAGGGCATCCAGCTCGTGCGCCCGAGCGGCTTCCAGAGATGGCCGAGAAAATCCTGCAGCATGAAGCGCCCGACGCGCGTGCCGGCGTCGATCACGGTCAGGATGAACAGCGCCTCGAACATGATGGCGAAGTGGTACCAGAAGCGCAGCACCGCTTCATTGCCCGCGATGCGGGAAAAGATATGCGCCATGCCCAGCGCCAGCGACGGCGCGCCGCCGGTGCGGTAAAACAGCGTCTCCTCGCCGACGTGCCGCGCCAGTTCATGCATCTGCTCCGGCGTCACCGGGAAGCCCCACGAGGTGATCGTGGCCGCCGCCGCGGCGGGCGTCGCGCCCACGATGCCCGCCGGCGAGTTCACCGCGAAGAACACGCCCGGCTCCAGCGCGCACGCCGCCACCATGGCCATCATCGCCACGAAGCTTTCCAGCAGCATCGATCCGAAGCCGACGGGCCGGATATGGCTCTCTTTCGCAATCAGCTTGGGCGTGGTGCCGGAGCTGATC
>Ga0073932_1004778_pt1 | contig 15588 bp, 11 predicted proteins | sample DewCreD2012metaG_FD_76967 | JGI IMG/M metagenome (GOLD analysis project Ga0073932, IMG submission 76967) | Hot spring sediment bacterial and archeal communities from British Columbia, Canada, to study Microbial Dark Matter (Phase II) - Dewar... ... | reverse complement strand
GGCAAGGCCGTGGTGAAGCGGATGTCGTCGGGCACGGCGAGGGCGCCGATCTCCCGGCGCACGTGGTTCTTGAGTTCCTGCTTCAGTTCCTCGCTCGGCTCGGCGTCGGCGGTGAGGGTGACGAACACGGTGACCGCCTCGCCCTTGATTTCGTGGGGGCGGCCGACCGCCGCGGCCTCGGCCACCGCCTCGTGGCTGACCAGGGCGCTTTCGATCTCGATCGTGCTCAGGCGATGCCCGGACACGTTCAGCACGTCGTCGATCCGGCCCATGATCCAATAGTAGCCGTCCTCGTCGCAACGGGCGTTGTCGCCGCAAAGATACTTGCCGGGCACGGCAGTCCAGTATTGCGCCCGGTAGCGGGCGTCGTCGCCCCACAGGCCGCGGAGCATCCCTGGCCAAGGCTGGGCAATCACCAGCCAGCCGCCGTTTCCCGGCGAGACCGGCTTGCCGTCCTCGGCCACCACTTCCGGGATGATCCCGGGGAGCGGCTTGGTGCAACTGCCCGGCTTGGTGGGAATCGCGCCGGGAAGCGGCGTCATCATGATCCCGCCCGTCTCGGTCTGCCACCACGTGTCGACGATCGGACAGCGGCCGCCGCCGACCTTTTCGTGGTACCAGATCCACGCCTCGGGATTGATGCCCTCGCCGACCGTGCCCAGCAAGCGGAGGCTGGAAAGATCGTGTTGGGCCACCCAATGGTCGCCCCACTTGATGAACGTGCGGATGGCGGTGGGGGCGGTGTACAGGATGTTGATGCGGTGCTTCTCGATCAATTCCCACCAGCGATCCTCGCGGGGAAAACCGGGGGCGCCTTCGTACATGAAGACCGTGGCGCCGGCGGACAGGGGGCCGTAGACCACGTAGGTGTGGCCGGTGATCCACCCGAGATCGGCCGTGCACCAATAGACGTCCTCGTCGCGGATGTCGAAGACCCATTCCGTCGTCTTCTTGGCGTACAGGTTGTAGCCCGCCGTCGTGTGCTTAATGCCCTTGGGCTTTCCGGTCGAGCCGCTGGTGTAGAGGATAAAAAGCGGGGACTCGCTGTCCAGCGGTTCGGCGGGACATTCGGCCGGCGCAGCGTCGACCAATTCGTGCCACCAGAGGTCGCGGCCTTCCTTCATCTCCACCTCCACGCCCACGCGCCGGACCACCACGCACTTCTCGACGGTGGGCGATTTGGCCAGGGCCGCGTCCACGTTGGCCTTCAGAGGCAAGGGAATCCCCCGGCGCCAGCCCGCGTCGGCGGTGATTTGCACCTTGGCCTTCGAGTCGTTGTTCCGCTCGGCAATCGCCTCGGACGAGAAGCCGCCGAAGACCACGCTATGGACCGCGCCGATGCGGGCGCAGGCCAGCATGGCGATGGCCAACTCGGGGATCATCGGCATGTACATGGAGACCACGTCTCCTCGGCCCACGCCGAGTCCCTTGAGCACGTTGGCGAACCGGCACACCTCGCGGTGGAGCATCTGGTACGTCAGAACCCGAACGTCTCCCGGCTCACCCTCCCAAATGAATGCGGCCTTGTTCCGCCGCGGTGTATGCAGATGCGCGTCGAGGCAGTTGTACGACACGTTGGTTTGGCCGCCGACGAACCACTTGGCGAACGGACAGTCCCACTCCAGCACTCGGTCAAACGGCTTGAACCAGTGCAGTTCGCCCGCCATCTTGGCCCAAAAGCCAGGAATATCCGACGCCGCCTCGTTCCACATCGATTCATATTGTTCCAGGGATCGGATTCTCGCGCGGGCCGAAAACTCCGGAGGCGGCGGGAAGATCCGATCTTCCCTCATCACGTTGACGATCTGGGTTGCCTGAGGAGACGCCATGTCTACGAATCTCTCTGCTGCGTGCCGGCGGGACTTTCTGCGATATGGGCCTATTGTTCTTCACCCCGCCGCGAAAAACTAGCGAACCGACCGGGCGAAGCTCCAATTCTCTCGTCCCCCGGGCATGCCCCGGAAACGGAGTGGGGGAGGGCCTGGGGGCTCCGGTTACTCCATGTTGCACGAGGGCGAGACTGCCATCCCTCGTATTTCATTCATGGACCCCCCAACAGGTAGCGTATAAACCGTCGTGCTGGATCGAGCGGCGCGCCTATCTTACGCACCGAACCCAGAAATACCAGCGGTTAATGTTATTTTCTTGATCAACAATGATCAGTCGGTGGATATTGGTTTCGCCGAATTTCAATGGTTCTTTATCTACTTTTTAACTGATCTTTATGCATGGCTCTGGGGGCATCGGATCAAGGCGACTAACCCGTGGTGGGCTTGGGCCTCTGCCGCGTGACGCACCCCCCTTGTTGGCGTCGCGTGTAGCTAGTTCGGTTGACAGGCAGCCCCGAGCCTTTTACGATAGGCGGTTTACCTTGATGCCCTACCGAGCATTCCTAGGCGCGTCGGGCGAGACCGTTTGGATCGGAGCTGGCAGATATGGCTGTCCCAAAACGCAGGCACTGCAACGCGAGGACCGGCTCGCGGCGGGCCCACGACGCGAAGAAGCCCAAACAGTTGACCAATTGCCGGCACTGCGGCAAGGCCGTGCCGTCGCATGTGGTCTGCCCGAGTTGCGGGTATTACATGGGTCGCGAGGTGGTCGAACCCAAGAAGTGAGGACCGTGGGGCCTTGAGCAGGATCGCATTTCTCTTCCCTGGGCAGGGGGCGCAGACGGTCGGGATGGGCAAGCGGCTTGCCGAGTCGCTGCCCGCCGCGCGCCGTCTCTACGACCGCGCCTCGGAGGTGCTCGGCTACGATCTCGCCAGGCTCTGTTTCGAGGGGCCCGCGGAAGAACTCGATTCCACGGCGATCAGTCAACCGGCGTTGTTCGTCACGAGCCTCGCTGCCTTGGAGTCGCTCCGCGCCGAATCGCCCGACGTGGTTCTGTCGTGCGAAGCCGCGGCCGGTTTGAGTCTGGGCGAGTACACGGCGATGGTGTTTGCCGGGGTGATGGATTTCGAGGATGGCCTCCGCGTGGTGCAGCAGCGCGGCGCCGCGATGCAAGAGGCGTCCGACGCAACGCCCAGCGGCATGGTCAGCATCCTCGGCCTGGAACAGGTGCAGGTGGCCGCCCTGTGCGAAAAGGTCCGGCAGGGGGAGGTGCTCCAAGTGGCCAACCTGCTTTGCCCAGGCAACATTGTGATTTCCGGCACGGTGGGGGCTTGCGAGCGGGCCGCCGAGGCGGCTCAGTCGTTTGGGGCCATGAAAGCCGTGCCGTTGGCCGTGGCGGGGGGGTTTCACACGGGCCTCATGCGTCCCGCCGACCAACGCCTGGCCGAAGTGCTTGCCCGGGTCCCCATGCACCCGCCCAGGATCCCCGTCATCTCCAACGTCGACGCCCGGCCCCACGATTCGCCCGAGGAAATCCGCCAGTTATTGATCCAGCAGGTCGTCCAACCGGTGCTTTGGGAGGCCTCGATGCGATACCTGATCGCCGAGGGGTTCGACCTGTTTTATGAAGTCGGCCCAGGACGCGTGCTCCGCGGCCTTCTGCGGCGGATCGACCGCAGGGTCGTGTGTCACGGCGTGGAGGTGTGAAGCCAGGCTTCCGGCCGACGTCCCTGGGGTTTGCCCGTTGGAGCCGAGAAGAACGCCCTCCCGGCGATCGAACCGTCCCAAGGCCTCCCTGGCAATCGCGGATCGCGGAGACATCAACACCGAGAGTGGAAACCCATGTCAGACGCCAAAATTCGTCTCACGACCGATCTATCCGGCCAGGTGGCCCTGGTGACGGGCGCCGCCCGAGGATTGGGCCGGGCCATCGCTGAAAACCTCGCCCGATGCGGGGCGAAAGTCGCCTGCGTCGACGTGAACGCCGAGCTGCTCGACCAAACCGTGGCGGCCATCAGTGCGTCGGGGGGCGCGGCGATGGCCTTGACGTGCGACGTGACGGATTCGGAACGGGTGTCGGCCGTGGTGGACGAGGTGGTCAAGACCTGGGGCGGCCTCGACATCCTCGTCAACAACGCCGGCATCACCAAGGATACGCTGATCCTTCGCATGAAGGACGACCAGTGGGACGCGGTCATCAACATCAATCTCCGCGGGACCTTCCTGTTCACACGCTCGGCGGCGAGGGCGTTGATGAAGTCGCAGCGCGGGCGGATCATCAACATCGCCAGCGTGGCGGGGATCATGGGCAATCCCGGACAATCGAACTACTCGGCCTCCAAGGCCGGCGTGATCGGGCTGACAAGAACCGTGGCCAAGGAACTGGCCGGCCGAAACATCACGGTCAACGCCGTGGCGCCAGGGTTCATCGCCACCGACATGACGGCCGTCCTTTCGGAAGAGGTCAAGACGGCGATTAAGAAGCAGGTGCCTTTAGGTAGGATGGGAGACCCCCAGGACATAGCAGACGCCGTCTTGTTTTTGGCCAGTCCGGCGGCCGGGTTCATCACGGGGCACGTGCTGACGGTCGATGGGGGATTGACGGCGTAAGGCTTGCCCATCGACCCCAAAATGCGCAGCTCCGCGCGAGGACGTATAGACAGAATTGGCGGAATCCGCTATATCTTCAGGGCTTGGTAAAATACGTGACCTGATAGCGGGTTTCTAGATAGCGTGGTTTTGAGGAGGATGGTCGTAATGGCCACAGTTGCAGAGCGAGTCATTGACATCGTTGCCGAACAGCTCGGCGTTGCCAAGGATCAGATCAACCGCGACACGCACTTTGTGAACGACCTGGGCGCCGATTCTCTCGACAACGTCGAGCTGGTCATGGAATTGGAAGAAGAGTTCGACATCAACATCCCGGACGACGCCGCGGAGAAGATTCAAACGGTCGGGCAGGCGATCGATCATATTGAGCGGGCCGTCAACGAGAAATCAGCGACTTGATGGAAGGTTATGTGCACGAGTCGTCGCGTCGTCGTCACCGGATTGGGCGTGGTCACCTCGCTGTCGTGCAAGGTCGAGGACCTCTGGATCCGGCTTTGCAATGGCGAGAGCGGAGTCCGGCTCATCGAGCGTTTTGACTGTTCCCGCTTCCGATCCCGTTTTGGCGGCGAAGTCAGCAACTGGTCGACCGACGGCTACCTGCCGCCCAAGGAAGCCAAGCGCCTGGACCGCTTCACGCAGTTCGCGGTGGTCGGGGCGATGGACGCGGTGCGCGATTCGGGCCTGGACTTTTCCAAAGAGGACCCTTATCGCTGCGGCGTCATCTTCGGCTCGGGCATCGGCGGCTTGGAGGAACTCGAGGAGCAGCACCGCCGCCTTCTGGAAAAGGGGCCGGAACGCGTCTCGGCCTTCACCATTCCCAAACTGATGGCCAATGCCGCCAGCGGCCAGATTTCGATCGAGTTCGGGTTGCGCGGGCCGAGCGAGGCCGTGGTGACCGCCTGCGCCAGCGCTAGCAACGCCATCGGCGACGCCTTTCGGATGATTCGCCGCGGGGACGTGGACGTGGTGATCACGGGCGGAAGCGAGGCGGCCGTGACCCCGCTGGGGCTCAGCGGGTTTGGGGCGATGCGGGCCCTTTCCGAACGCAACGACGAACCCACCAAGGCCAGCCGTCCCTTCGACGCCGGCCGCGACGGTTTCGTGCTGAGCGAGGGGGCGGGCGTGCTGGTGCTCGAGGAATGGGAACACGCCAAACGGCGCGGGGCCAAAGTCCATGCCGAGTTGCTCGGATACGGCGCCAGCGCCGACGCCGGGCACATCACCCAGCCCGACAGGGAGGGGGTCGGCGCCGCCAAGGCCATGTGGAATGCCTTGCAAGACAGTCGCATCGATCCATCCGAGGTAGGATACATCAACGCCCACGGGACGAGCACCCCGTTGGGCGATGTGGCCGAGACGGCCGCCATCAAGCGCGTTTTTGGGGAGTCGGCCCGAACCGTCAGCATCTCCAGCACCAAGAGTCAACTGGGGCATCTCTTGGGAGCCAGCGGAGGGGTAGAACTCATTGTGGCGATCCTCGCGCTCCGCGACGGCTTGATCCCGCCGACGATCAACTACGAGACGCCCGATCCGGAGTGCGACCTGGACTATACCCCCAACAAGGCCCGGGAACGCAAATTGTCGGTGGCGATGTCCAATAGTTTTGGTTTTGGCGGGCACAACGCGTCGCTGGTGGTCGGACATTTGCGCAACGGAGGTTGAAATCCGAGTCTCGGAATTCGAAACGCCAGACGAGGCTGGCGTCGAATCACCGCCGCGAGGAACTCGCGGGGGGCGGGCAAGGGGTCGATCGTTGGCGGTGGTCTCAGACCGTCCTTGGAATGTGGGGTTTCTTCGGTCTTCAGCAAGGAGGCTGGAGCATGTTGAAACGCTTCGTGTTTGTCGTCGCGGCCGCACTGTTCGTTGCCCGAATGGCGGGGGCCCAGCAAAACGGCTCCGCGGAATCTGTTCGGCCGGCGCCGAGCACGTTCGCACCCGCGGCGTCTGGGGATTCCGGTCCCAACCAGCCGCGAGATTCCGTCGGGAACTCGGCGTCCGCGGCCTCCCCCCCGGCCGCCGCCATCGGTGCTTCGAGCGAGGCCTCGCCGCGGCGTCCGGCGACGCGTGTTTCCACGGGGACGGGCTCGCTGCCCAACGAGAGCGGCCAGCTTTACCGGGAATACGACATCAGCCCCTACACCTCTCGGATCACCACCACCAAGCGTCCCGAGCAAGCGGTAGTGGATTGGATCCTGCGTGAGACGGGCTACGAGTCGTGGCACGGCGAGCCGCTGGCCATCCTGAGCGCCACGCCGAAAACCCTTCGCGTGTATCACACCCCCCAGGTCCAATCGCTGGTTGCCGAGATCGTCGATCGATTCAATTCGAGCGAAGCGGAAAGCCAGGCCTTTGGGATTCGCGTGATCACGCTGGACAGCCCCGACTGGCGCGTCCGCGTGCAACGGCTGTTGAATCCGGCCCCGATCCGGGCCCAGGGATGTCAGGCCTGGGTCCTGGAGAAGGAGGCGGCGGCCGCGGTGCTGAATGAATTGCGGCGGCGGAGCGATTACCGCGAACATAGTTCTCCTCAATTGCTTGTCCAGAATGGCCAGCCGGCGGTGGTCTCCGCGATGCGCGGCCGCAACTACGTGCGCGACGTGAAGATTCGGCCCGAAGTCTGGCCCGGCTTTGAGCCTGAAAGCGCGGTCGTCGACGAGGGCTTCTCGCTCGAATTCACGCCGTTGCTCATGCTGGACGGCAAGACCCTGGAGGCCGCCATCCGTTGCGACGTGGACCAGGTGGAGCGCCTCGTGCCGGTCACGCTGAGCATTCCCACGCCGGTCGCGCCGAGGCAATCGACGCGGATCGACGTTCCGCAGATGGCCCATTTCCGTTTCCAGGAGCGGTTTCGGTGGTCGGTAGACCGGATTCTGATCCTGGATTTGGGTGTGGTTCCGGTGCCGGTCCCCCGCGACGCCCGATCGCTCGTGCCGGGATTGCCGCTGCCGATCACCGGGGGCCCGCCGCGATCCGACCTGTTGCTGGTGGTCGAAAGTCGCGGCAAGGTTGGAACGCCGGTTCCCCAAGTGACGCGGGGCATCGGGCCGGGCGTGGACGGCCTCCGCTCTCGATGATGGGCGGCGCGCCCGCGCCCCCACTCCTGGCGTCTGCCGGGATCCCGTTGGCCCAGCCATGGGACCTGGCGGGTTGAACTTCGCCCCCGGCGCGTTTAGACTCGCGAAGCAGGACGGGCGCTGGGTTGCATCGCGGGCAGGCGAGGGGTGTCCCCCGGGCGAGTTCGCGACAAACCATTTCCAAAGCGGCGGCCTTAAAGACAACGGAACCGTTCCAAGGCCGGGGACTGGCTGATTGTCGGGTTGTTGAGGACCCAAGAACGCACCTGTCGCCTTCCCGGCCAGGGGATAGTTCCCTTTTCGCGGACTTGGCCGCGAAGAGCGGGAAAGTCCCCGCTGAGGGCTACAGGACGACCCTGCCTTGGGCCGCGAAACGATCAAGGCGATTGCGTGGCGTCGCCCTGCGAGCCGAGGCCCGCGCACCAACGAAACCCACAAATCCCCATGCCAGCTTCGCCCCCGCGACGCGTTCACCCGTCGGACGACAGCCTCCTCGTCAAGGCGGCTCGCGGAGAACCCACGGACCGCACGCCGATTTGGCTGATGCGGCAAGCAGGGCGGTATTTGCCCGACTACCGCGCGATCCGCCGGAAGACCACCTTTCTCGAGCTTTGCAAGAATTCCGACCTTTGCGCCGAGGTGATGATTCGCACCGTGGAACGATTGGGAGTCGACGCGGCGATCATTTTCTCCGACCTCTTGCCGATCCTTGAGCCCATGGGGCTCCAACTCGAGTTCCCGGGCGGCGCCGGGCCGGTCATCCGAAATCCCCTCCGCTCGGCCGCCGACGTGGATCGCGTCCGCGAACTGGAGAGCATGGAAGGGCTGGAGTTTGTGGTGGAGACCGTGCGCAAGACCCGGGCCGGGCTGCCGGATCACTTGCCGGTGATCGGATTTGCGGGCGCCCCGTTCACGCTCGCCTGCTACGCGGTCGAGGGTTCGGCCAGCCGGGAATACTCGCGGGTCAAGTCGCTGATGTTTCAGGAGCCGGGGGCCTGGAACGCGCTGTTGGGAAAATTGGCCCGCTCGGTTGCCCTGTACCTCAACGCGCAGATCGAGGCCGGGGCCCAGGTCGTGCAACTGTTCGACAGTTGGGTCGGCTGCCTTGGGCCGGACGACTATCGCCGCTTCGTGCTCCCGCACAGCCGGGCGGCGATCGCGGCGATTGACGATCGGGCGCCGGTGATCCACTTCGCCACAGGCAACCCCGCCTTGATCCCGCTGTTGAGCGAGGCGGGCGGTTCGGTGATCGGCGTGGATTGGCGCATTCGCCTCGACGACGCCTGGCGAGCGATCGGCTACCACAAGGGTATTCAAGGCAACCTGGATCCCACGGTGCTGCTTGCCCATCCGGCCGAGATCCAGCGCCGCGCTCGAGAGATCCTCGACCAGGCCGCGGGGCGTCCCGGCCACATCTTCAACCTCGGCCATGGCGTGTTGCCGCAGACGCCCGTCGAAAACGTGCTTGCGTTGATCGAGGCGGTGCGCGGATTCCGCACGCCCTGAGTTGGCGGCGGCCCGAAAACCGGCCTCCATTCCCGCGAATTCGCCTGGCGGATAGAATGGACGCCCATGTCGGCCACTCAACCGCGAACCGATGCGCCGCCCAGCCGTTACGTGGTCGGAATCGACCTGGGCACGACGAATTCGGCGATGACCTACGTGGACACAGCCGAGGAGCCTTGGCGCGTCCGGACGTTCGCCGTGCCGCAGTTGGTGGCGGCGGGCCAGGTCGAGGCCAGGGAAACGCTCCCCTCCTGCCTGTACCACCCGGCGCCGGGGGAATTCTCGCCCGGCGCGTTGCGTCTGCCTTGGAGCCGCGAGGATCCCGCCTGGATCGTGGGCGCGTTTGCCCGGGATCACGGGGCCCTGGTGCCAGGGCGATTGACGGCGTCGGCCAAGTCGTGGCTGTGCCACTCGGGCGTCGATCGCACGGCGCCGCTGTTGCCGTGGCACGGGGCGCCCGACGTGGAAAAACTGTCGCCCGTCGAGGCCAGCGCGCGCTGCCTTGCCCACCTCCGCGAGGCCTGGGACGCCCAGCACCCGGACGAGCCGCTGGCAGGCCAAGACCTCGTCCTCGCCCTCCCCGCCTCGTTCGACGAAGTCGCGCGCGAGCTGACCGTCAAGGCGGCGGCCCGCGCGGGTCTCGCCCGCGTCGTCTTGATCGAGGAACCGCAGGCGGCCTTCTACGCCTGGATCAACGCCCACGCCGGCGACTGGGAAGGGCGCGTGGCGCCGGGCCAGAAGATCCTCGTCTGCGACGTCGGCGGCGGCACCTCCGATTTCACTTTGATCCGGGTGCGGGCCGAGCCCGACGGACGCGTCCGCTTCCACCGCGTCGCCGTCGGCGAGCACCTGATTCTCGGCGGCGACAACCTCGATCTGGCCCTGGCCCATTTCGTCGAGCATCGCCTGGGCGGCGAGGGAACGCTTGAACCGCGGCAGTGGGCCGTGCTCGTGCGAACCTGCCAGAAGGTGAAAGAAACCCTGTTGGGCAGCGACGCCCCGGAGCGAGTGACCGTGAACATCACCGGCGCGGGCTCGCGCCTGGTCGGCGGGGGCACACGCGTGGAACTGACCCGCGACGAGGTCCGCGAAGTCCTCCTGGACGGCTTTTTTCCGCGCGTGGGGCTGGATGAAAAGCCCGCCAGCCGCCGATCGGGGTTCCAGGAGTTTGGTTTGCCCTATGCCCCCGATCCCGCGGTCACCAAGTATCTTGCCGCGTTCCTGACCGCGCACCGCCACGTGGCCCTGGAAGAAAGCGACCGCGCGGAGCACGATCCAGCCCGGCCCGACCTGGTGCTGTTCAACGGCGGGCTGTTCGAGTCGGCGGCCGTCCGGGACCGGGTCTTGGAGGTGCTGGCAAGCTGGTTCCAGCCGCAGCGGGCCTCTGGTTCGGCCGCGTCCTGGCGGCCCGTGGTCCTGGCCAACGACCGGCTCGACCTGGCGGTGGCCCGCGGCGCCGCGTATTACGGCATGGTGCGGCGGGGCCAAGGCGTTCGCATCGCGGCCGGCCTGGCCCGCACGTACTACATCGGCGTCGAAAGCCAACCGCCGGCGGCCGTGTGCCTTGTGCCGGCCGGCGTGGAGCCGGGCCACGACGTGGACCTGGCGTCGCGGAGTTTCGATCTCCGCGTGTCCGAACCGGTGGAATTTCCGCTCTACGTCTCCAGCACGCGCCTGGTCGACCGGCCGGGCGATGTCCTGCCCATCGACCGCGAGCAGATGACGCCGCTGCCGCCCATCCGCACCGTGTTGAAGACGAGCAAGAAACGCGAGGCCGGCGCGCTGGCGGTCCACCTCCATGCCCGGCTCACGGAGATCGGCACGCTGGAGTTGTGGTGCAGCGAGGTCGGGGGGCGGCGGTCCTGGCGTCTTCAGTTCGACGTCCGCTCGGCCACTCAAACCGACGTCGCCGCCCAAGAGACCACCGCGGAGCGCGAAGGGCTCTTGGACGAGGCCGTGTGGCAGCGTTGCGAGGGGCTCATCGAAGCGACCTTCGGGCCAGCGGCGCGCGACAAGCCCGAAGGCCTGGTCAAGCGTCTGGCCGAGGCCGTGGGGATGGGCCGGGGGGAGTGGCCCGCTTCGCTGTTGCGCAGGATTTGGGAAGCCCTCCTCGAACGGGAGCCGGGGCGGCGCCAAAGCGCGATCCACGAGGCCCGCTGGCTCAACCTGCTCGGCTTCGCTCTCCGCCCGGGATATGGCCTGGCGCTGGACGATTGGCGGGTGGCGGAGACGTGGCGGCGTTTGCAGGGCAACCTGGTCCACGCGGCGCCGATGTGCCGAGCGGAATGGTGGGTGCTGTGGCGGCGGATCGCCGGCGGACTCGCCGCCGGCCAACAGCAGGCGCTCGCCGATCCGCTCCTCGGACCGATTCGGGCGTTGCACCATCAGATGACAACCGGCCGGGGCCGCGGCGGCGAATTCAGCGTCGGTTCGCACGAAACCGCCGAAGTCTGGCGGTTCCTCGGCTCGCTGGAGCTGCTGGCCAGCCCGACGAAGATCGAATTGGGCAAGATGCTGCTCGATCTGTTGCCCAAGCGCAAGGTGGAGGCCACCCGGCCGGCGATCTTCTGGGCCTTGGCGCGTCTCGGGGCGCGGCAGCCGGTCTACGGGCCGTTGAACACGGTCGTGCCCGCTGAGACCGCCGCCGCGTGGCTGAAGCAGTTGATGGAATTCGACGCCGCCGATCCCATGGCGCTGCTGGCGGCGATGCAGATCGCGCGCCGCACCGGCGATCGCTACCGCGATGTGCCCGACAAGGTCCGCAACCACGTGCTCGACTGGCTGGCCCGCCACGAAGCCCCCGCCCATTTCATCCAGCTTGTCCGCGACGTGGGCCAACTCGACGCCGAAGAACAAGGCATGGTCTTCGGCGAATCCCTCCCCAAGGGATTGCGCATCGTGTAGCGCACCATGCCACTGCATCCTGGTCGCCTGCTTCCACGATCGTGGCCGGCCACGCGAGGAAGGATCCGGCGGGCGAGCGTCGGGAAATTCTTCCTTGCTTTCGCGGGGAAGGGGTTTTTTTGGCCCCGCGGAACCCGCCAACCCTCAACCCCTTGCGCACCGCGCGCCCCGCTCCGTGGCGCAACCCCTTCGAGTTGACGCCGCCCGGCATCCTGATTAGGGTGATGCGAGGGGGCAAGCGAGCAGCGCGGTCGCGGCCGGGAGCGATTTTTCCATGGATTCCGAAGAATCTCGCAAGCTTTGCGCGGCTTGTGGCGCGGATCTCACGGATCAGGACCATCATCGAAGCCGGCGTGGCAAGTACTATTGCCTTGCCTGCCAGGAGGAACGCCGCTCCACGTTGCTGGTCGGCGCTGGTTCCCAGCGCCTGTATCGCTGCGTGTTTTGCAACGCCCAGGTCGCCCGAAAGGACTGCCACAGAAACCGCTACGGCGAATATGTTTGCCGGAGCTGCCAAAGCCAGGGCAGGCGATGGTCGGCCTCGCAATCCACGAGGCGGTCGCTCCGGCACGCGGCGGGAAAGCTTTGGCGCATCACGCGCCCGCTGATTTATCTGGGCGCGTGCCTGGCGGCGCTGGGCGTCGCGTATGTCGTTCTGGGGAAGATCATCCAGACGGTGACGCCGTCCCCACGATAAGCCGCCGCACGGCCCCCGGCGCGGCCTTGCCCAGGGGCGTGCGAGACAGCCCGACAGACGCAAAAAGCGATTCGTTTGACATCCCATGAGCACCGGGGAATACTTGTCGGCGTGGACGGCCCTGGGCCTTGCCGCGAATCCGATCTTCAAACGAACAGGTGTTGGCCATGAACCGCATCGCCCTTGGGATGGTTGCGTGGGGGATGATCTTGCTTTCCGCGCCGGCGCTGTCGCGGGCCGAGGGCGTGGCACGGACCATGCCGCCGAACATCCTGTTGATTCTCGCCGACGACATGGGCTTTTCGGACGCGGGCTGCTACGGCGGAGAGATTGAGACGCCAAATCTCGATCGCCTGGCGGCAAGCGGGCTCCGCTTCGCTCAGTTCTACAATACTGCCCGCTGCTGGCCCACGCGCGCCTGCCTGCTGACGGGCTACTACGCCCAGCAGATCCGCATGGATCCGCCGAAGGGCCGCTTGCCGGCCTGGGCGCGGCTGTTGCCCCACTACCTGAAGCCGCGGGGCTACCGGTGCTATCATACGGGCAAGTGGCATGTGCACGGTGCGCCGAAGCCGGTGGCCGACGGCGGTTTCGACCGCTCCTATTGGTTCGAGGATTGGGATCGGTACTTTTCGCCGACGAAGCATTTCCTGGACGACCAGCCGGCGGCTGCCGTCAGGCCCGGCAGCGGCTACTACGCCACCTGCGTGTTTGCCGACCACGCGATCGAGTGCCTCAAGGACCATGCGCAGCGGCACGGGGGGCGGCCCTTCTTCTCTTACCTGGCCTTTATCTCGCCCCACTTTCCCCTGCACGCCTTGCCCGAGGACATCGCCCGGTACCGCGATCGTTACCTGGTAGGCTGGGACGTGGTGCGCGCGCGGCGGTGGCGGCGGCTGAAGGAGATGGGCGTGGTCGACTGCGAGCTAGGCCCGTTGGATACAAAGCTTCGGCCGCGGTATTTCAAGCCCGAGCTGCTCCAGCAGGTCGGGCCGGGCGAGATCGACCACGCGGCGCCGTGGGAGACGTTGACCGACCAACAGAGGCGATTCCAGGCGACCAAGATGGCCATCCACGCCGCCATGGTCGATCGCATGGACCGGGAGATCGGCCGCGTGCTGGAGCAGGTTCGGGCGATGGGCGCATGGGACAACACCTTGATCGTCTTCCTTTCGGACAATGGGGCGGACGCGACGCTTCTGGTCCGCGGCGACGGCCACGACCCGGCCGCGGCGCCCGGCTCCGCCGCGTCGTTTTTGTGCCTGGGGCCTGGGTGGGCCAGCGCGTCGAACGCGCCATGGCGTCGGCACAAGATTTGGGTCCACGAGGGAGGCATCGCCACTCCTCTGATCGTGCACTGGCCCAAGGGCATCGCCGCGCGGGGCGAATGGCGGCGGGACGTGGGCCATGTGATCGACTGGGTCCCCACGCTGCTGGAGCTTGCCGGGGCCAAACCCGATCGTCTCCCGGTGGGCGCTCCTCCGCTGCCCGGCAAAAGCCTGGCGCCCGCCTTCGCCCGCGACGGTGCGGTCCAGCGCGACGCGTTGTTCTTCCATCACGAGGGCAATCGCGCGCTGCGCATGGGCGATTGGAAGCTGGTGTCGTCGCGGGAAGACCAGGACGTTTGGGAACTGTTTGATCTTTCCCGCGATCGCGGCGAATGCCGCAACCTGGCGGCGCAACATCCCGACCGGGTGCGGCGCATGGAGGAAACCTGGCGCCAACTGGAATCGCGTTTCCGTCTTGAGGCGGGCGAACCCCCTGCGCCCCCGCCGTAATCTGCCGCAAGTCCAGCCGGGTCCAAGGCGCCGCCGGCCCCGGTTCGGGCCGGGGTTCCCCGGTTGTCGGGACGCCGTCCGTGTGCACATCGCGTGCCATTCTCGGCGGGAGCGCGGCGGTTTTTTCCAGAGGACAAAATGGTCTTTGTGGCGTTGACGCGAAATGTTTATAATGCGCGGAAGCGATGATGGAGACTGCATGATTCGACCGCGACGGTTTCATTCATTCGGGAAGGGATGGCACTCGTGCTCACGGTTCGACCCAAGATCGCGGAATTGGTTTTCCAGCTTTACGGGCGAGCGTTGCACCCCGAATTGTTTGAAGTGTGTTCCTCGACTTCCGTGGAGCGCGAAAACTACGAAGCCAAGGTGGACATCACGCGCACCGGCCACGTGGTCGCGTGGCGGCATGCGGGTATGCTCTTGACCGAGGTGGCCACCAGCGCGCACCATCCGCTTCCGGTACGTCGCCGCCTGATGAACTACCGGCTCAAAGGACAGCGCGGCGACCGCGTCGAGTGCCGCGGCGGCGTCAGCTACAGCGTCGAGTTCCAGCTCGAGCCGGTGGACCCGGAACTCTTCTGGACGCTTCAGGAAGAACTCCTGCGCCATGGGGAGCACCAGGGCCTCTTGCAGCGATTCGACTCCAGCGGCCGGATCGCCATGGGCGCGGTGAGCTACATCAACCTGGAGGCCCGAAGCCGCTGCCTCGTCGTCCGCGCCTTCCACACGTTCCCCGACGATCACGCCATCGTCAAGAGCCGATCGGTGTTCCAGATCGCCTAGGAGCCTGTCCGAGAATTGGGGTGGACCCCCAACCTGTTGTGCGAGCACTCTCGCTAGCAGCAGAAGATTTTGTGGCTTCTCGAATTCTCGGAAAGGCTCCGGGAAAACGTCCGCCAGCGGGGCGCCAAAGCGTCAGGCTCCCGGAAGGCCCTTGAGAAAAGACTCGATGGCGGCGGTGGTCTGAGCGGGCTGTTCGACCGGCGTCAGATGGCCCGCCCCCGCGATCGTCACCAGCTTCGCCCCGGGGATCTTGGCCGCGACGCACCGCATTTCCTCCAGGGTCGAGATGGCGTCGAACTTGCCGACGAGGACCAGGCAGGGACAACGGATTTCGGGCAAGAGGGCCGTGGCGTCGGGCCGTTCGGCGATGCCGCGGGCCGCCGCGGCGAGCCCGCGCGGATCG
>Ga0073932_1004770_pt1 | contig 15606 bp, 10 predicted proteins | sample DewCreD2012metaG_FD_76967 | JGI IMG/M metagenome (GOLD analysis project Ga0073932, IMG submission 76967) | Hot spring sediment bacterial and archeal communities from British Columbia, Canada, to study Microbial Dark Matter (Phase II) - Dewar... ... | reverse complement strand
CGTCCAATCGTCCAGCGGCGCAACGCCGCCAGGGTTGAACAGCAGCGTGCGGCCGTGGCGCTCCTGATACGCCCGGTGCGAATGGCCGAAGATGATCACGTCAGCGTCGGGATATAAGCGCAACAGGCGCCGTGCGATGCGGGCATTTGAGCTCTTGCGACTCGGCTCGAGCACCTTCTCCCAGAACCAGTCACTGGCCAGAGCCCAGAAGTCGGGCCAGCCGCCGTGATCCACCACCACGGAATGCCCCAGCAACGACAGATGCACAGCAACCGGTAGCTCCATCCCTCCGTGGCTGAGCTCCGTCGGCTTGAAATGCAGGTTGCCGCGCACCGCGTACAGGGGTGCCAGTTCAGCCAGTGGCGCCAGGTACTCCATATGATCTACATCACCGGCGTGAAGGATCAGATCCACATCCCTGAACAGGCGCGGCACGGCCGGCGGAAGCTGCTTGAGCCGGTAGGGCAGATGGGTATCGGCCAGAATGCCCACCTTCAGGCTGGCTTTGCCGTCAATTCCGGGCACGGTCACCGCGCGGTTGCCTGCCGTGGTCACGCTCGCCTCACGCCAGCCCGCGCTGGTCAGCCAACCACCTGCGCCGCCAGAAACAGACCGACAATGGTCTTGGCATCGCGGATTTCACCGCTGCGGCTCATCTCCAATGCCCGGGCCAGTGGCAGAGTGACGACTTCTATGTCCTCGTCGGGATCACGGTTGGTCGCCCCCTGGGTCAGGCCGGTGGCCAGATAAAGATGGATGGTTTCGTCGCACACACCCGGCATCGTGTGAAAACGGGTCAGATACCTCCAGTGCTCGGCGCGATCGCCGGTCTCCTCGGCCAGTTCGCGCGGCGCGGCTGCCTCGGGCGCCTCCCCCGGCTGCAGGGTGCCGGCCGGCAATTCAAGCAGATAGTCAGCCACTGCCGAGCGATACTGGCGCACCAGTCGCACCTGCCCATCCGCGGTGAGCGGCACGATTGCCACCGCGCCGGGCGTATTGACAATCTCTCGCAACGCGGTGCGTTGATTGGACAGGCTTACGGTGTCAACCCGCAGGTGGACGATGCGACCGTCGTAGATGCGACGGCTCTCGATGACACGTTCCGGTGATACGGACAAGGTGTTCTTTAGTCCTCCTTTGTCGCAAGTGGGCAGCAGTATAGGCTGATTCGGAACTTGCAGCAATTGCGGCATCACAGGCATATTCTTTGCGTATTGGAGCAGCGAATGCTAGAATTACGGTCATGATCGTGCGCCCTGCCCAACTGGGCGATCTCAATGCCTGCTACGAACTTGATAAATCCTATCTGACCGACTATGTATGGCAGATGCAGACACGCGCGGATAGCCGGGCGATCGAAGTGCGTTTCGATATGGTTCGGCTGCCGCGTCCAATGAAAGTGGATTATCCACGCCAGCCGGACGAGCTGTTGGACAACTGGCGCCAGGAGCAGTGTTTTCTGGTTGCCGTGGACGAGAATGAGGCGGTGATCGGCTTCCTGGATATGGCCGCTCAGGCGTGGCACGGCGCGGCCTGGGTGCGCAATCTCGCGGTGCACAAGGATCATCGGCGACAGGGAATTGGCACACGCCTGTATCGCGCCGGCCACGCCTGGGCACGGGACAACGGTATGCCCCGCATCATCGCCGAAGCCCAAACCAAGAATCATCCGGCCATTCGCTTCTTCCAGAAGCAAGGGCTGGTCTATTGTGGCTACAACGACCGCTACTACACCAACGGCGACATTGCGCTGTTCTTCTCCCTCCGACCCTGAGTTGACCAAGCCGACGTGAGACCGAATGCAGATTCTGGCCTTGAACCTGATCGCGATCCTGTCGTCGCTCAATCGAGCGCTGGCGACCGCCATTGTCATTCTCAGTTTTTCGCTCCTGGTGTACATTCTGACGTACAACCTGCGCAGCTCCGTTGCCCGATCTTTCAGCGCGCTGATTGCGTGTGTGTGCATCGCCTATGCGGGTGACGTAGCGCTCTTTGCCACGACTTCGCTCGAAAGCGCTATGCCGTGGCTGCGCCTGCAATGGGTGGGCATCGCATTCACACCGGCGGCCTACCTCCATCTCACCGATTCACTGTTGCGCACCACCAATTCATTGTCCAACCTGCGGCGATGGGCGGTGCGCGGCGGCTATGCGATCGGCTTTGCCCTGCTGCCGCTGGCATTCTGGACGACGTGGCTCGTTCGCGACGGCGTGCACAGCCCTGGCATCACCCAGTTTCGCGCCGGGCCGCTGTTCTGGCTGTTCGCCGCCTACTTCTTTGCAACTGTCGTCTGGGGAGCCGCCAACACCATCCGCGCGCGTCAGCGCTGTCTCACCCACACCTCGCGACGGCGTATGACCTACCTGGCGGCTTCGTTCGCGGCGCCCGCTCTGGGCGTCTTTCCCTACCTGTTGCTGGCCAGCACCCCCTCGCCGTCGGTTCTGTCGCAAGCAGCGTTCTTCAGCGTCCTGTTTGTAGGTAATCTGGGCATCGCCACTATGATCGCGGTGATGTCCTACAGCGTAGCCTACTTTGGGGTGTTGACACCGGATCGTGTGGTGAAGCACAACTTCGTCCACTTTCTGTTGCGCGGCCCCTTGCTGGCCACGGCGGTGATCTTCGTCTTTATGGCGATGCCGCAGGTGGCCGTCATCTTCAACCTGCCCCGCGACGCCATCCTTGTCTCGGCGGTGGTGTTCGTCATCGTCGTCGGCCAGGTGGCAATTAACCTGGCCAAACCGGCTATAGATCGCCTCGTCTTCCATCGTGACCGCGAAGAAGTCGAGTGGATTCAGGAGCTGGATCGCCGCCTGTTGACCACAACCGACCTCCAGCAGGCACTGGAGAACATCCTGGCAGCGCTGTGCGAAGTGTTGCGCGTGCGCACTGGCTTCATCGCGAACATCAGCGCCCGCACCGGCCCACGCCTGGAGACCCAGTATGGCTCGGAGGCGGCCGTAGAGAATGCGTTGCGCAAGGTGCGGGTTGAAGCGCTCGTCAATGCTGCCAGCAATGGCGCCTCAGAACAGCTCTTCGTACCTCAGGATGGCTTCTGGTTCGCAGTGTTGCGCACCAAGTCGCGTGATTCGATTCTCGGTCTGCTGGCCCTGGAGGTGGGCGAGCGGGCGGAGCTGAACGACCACGATCGAGCCGTGACGGCAGCGCTGATCTCCCAGGCCGAACGGGCGTTGGAAGATCGGGCCCTGCAACACAAGGTGTTTGCGACTCTGCGAAGCATCATCCCCGAACTCGATCAGGTGCAGCGGCTGCGCGGCACGACACGCTATACCGGCTCACCGGGACTGGAGACGGTTGTGGTGGACAGTCCGGCCCAGTCGCCTGAGTTCACGCAGCTGGTGCGCGACGCCCTGAACCACTACTGGGGCGGTCCGCAGCTGGCGCAAAGCCCCCTCCTGGGCCTGCGCGTGGTCCAGGAGGCGTTGCAACAACACGATGGCAACGCTGTGCGCGCCCTGCGCGCCGTCCTGGGCCAGGCAGTGGACAACCTGCGGCCGGACGGTGAGCGGCGACTGACCGCCGCCGAATGGCTGCTGTACAACATCCTGGAATTGAAGTTCATCCAGGGTCTGCGGGTGCGCGATGTTGCCCAGCGGCTGGCAATGAGCGAATCAGATCTATACCGCAAGCAACGCATTGCGATCGAGGAAGTGGCACGCGCGTTGCTGGCGATGGAACAAAATGGCGTCCTGCGTAAAGAGGCGGCTGCCGCCGCAAGCAACCGCCGGCAAAGCGCGCAACCGGAACACGGCGAGACATCTCCGCCAGATCTCTCCTGAATCTCGCTGCTGCCAGCCATCTGAACAGCCTGACACGAGGAGGTGCCAAGACCCATGTATCAAGAGTACGGCTTTCAGTCCCCCCGCAGTGAACTGACCCATAGCGCCGCTGACGCTGTCCGCGCCGCCGAGGAGATCGGTTTCCCGGTCGCGCTCAAAGTCGTGTCGGCAGAGATCTTGCACAAGACCGACGTAGGGGGCGTGATCCTCAACCTGCGTCGTGCCGATGAGGTGGAGGACGCGTTTGGTCGCATCGTGGCGTCCTGCACCGCCGCTCATCCCCGGGCGCACATCGAAGGCATCGAGGTTCAGGAGATGGTGACCGACAAGACGGAGATCATCATCGGCCTGTTGGACGATCCCCAGTTCGGCATGGTGGTTATGTTTGGTCTGGGCGGCATCTTCACCGATGTACTGCACGATGTCTCATTCAGGGTGGCACCGATCAAGGCTGCTGATGCGGTGCAGATGATTCACGAGATTCGCGGCTATCCCCTGCTCAAAGGCTATCGGGGACGTGAGCCTGTCTCCGAGACAATGTTGGTTGACCTCCTGTTGAACGCCAGCCGCATGGCGGTTGATCTGGAGGGCAGGCTCGAGTCGCTCGACTTCAACCCCATTGCGGTGTGGGACCACCAGCACCGGGTGCTGGATGCCAAGATCCTCTGGCATCCCCAGCCCCGTCCGGTACCGCCGCCCACGATACCCAACATCCGCTACATCAACTCGTTCTTCAAAGCCAGGTCGGTGGCTGTTGTGGGCGCATCAGCCACCTTCGGCAAGATCGGCAACGACGTTCTGGATAGTCTGGCAAACTACGGTTACCAGGGTAAAGTGTATCCGGTGAATCCGGCCCACAAAGAGATCATGGGCATCCCCGCCTACCCAACGATTGAAGCCATCCCCGAACCGGTTGATCTGGCGGTTGTCTGTGTGGGGTTGCCAATGGTTCCCGACCTGATCCGTGCGTGCGCCGAGAAAGGCACGCACGCGATGGTCGTGGTCTCGGGCGGCGGCAAGGAACTGGGCGCTGAATCGGGCAGCCTGGAGGCCGAGATCCGCGCCGCCAGCCGCACCCACGGCGTGCGGGTGATCGGCCCGAACTGCCTGGGCGTGTTCGATGCGTGGTCGGGACTGGACACACTATTTCTGATGCACGACCGTCTGCCGCGTCCGCGTCCCGGACACGTGGCGCTGCTGACCCAGTCGGGCACGGTGGGCGCCACCTTTCTTGAAGATGCCGCCAATATGGGCCTCAGCAAGTTCGTCAGCTATGGCAACCGCGCCGACGTGGACGAAGGTGATCTGTTGGCCTATCTGGCCGAAGACCCCGAGACCGACGTGATTGCGATCTATCTGGAAGGACTGGAGGGCGGGCGCGAGTTCCTGAGTGTGGCGCGGGAGGTTGCCAAGAAGAAGCCGATCGTCGTCTTCAAGGCGGGCCGCAGTGAACGAGCCGCCCGCGCATCCATGTCACACACAGGCTTCCTGGGCGGGTCATACGAGGTGGTGAAGGGAGCATTCCGACAGGCCGGCCTGATCGAGGTTGACAGTTACGAGGAGCTGCGCGCCACGTGCCTGATCATTTCCATGCAACCGCCCGCCCACGGGCCGCGCGTGGGCATGATCAGCAATGGCGGCGGTGTGTTGATCCAGGCACTCGATCTGTTCCGACAATATGGCCTGGAGCTGCCTGAGCTGAGCCCCTCGACCCTGCAGCGATTGAGCGCGGCTTATCCGCCTTTCTACCAGATTCACAATCCCATTGACATCACCGGCTCGGCCACCAGTGCCGATTACGAGATCGGAATCGAGACGCTGATGCAGGACCCTCAGGTTGACATCGTGATGGCCTGGTTCGTCTTCCAGGCTCCTCTGCTGTCCGACGACATCGTACAGCGCCTTGCCCGTCTGAAACGAACTTACTCCAAGCCGACGGTGCTGGGCACTATCGGCGGGCCAGTTTCCGAGAACCGCGCGCGGGCCATCAACGAGTTGCGCATACCGATATTCAACTCGGTGCGCACCTGGGTCGCCGCGGCGCGTGGCTCGATGCGTGGCGTGACTGTCGTTCAGGATTAGTCACCCCCGTGCACGCGCTTGGCGTCGCGCGACAGCCACCGCCGCGAGCGGCTCCGAAAAAAGCAGCCAGTACACTGTCAGTATTGTTATGCCGGCTGTCAACGGATTGAGAGAGCGATTTGCATCACAGGCTCTCATTCTGAGCGAGCTCACTGCGGCCTCAACGCCGGAAAAGCACGACCAGCGAAGAATCTCTGCAGTCAGGCAATGATCTGACTGAGAGTCTTCGCTGGTCGCACAGCGTCGAAAACGGTGTCTGTACGACCCGCTACTCAGCAACTACCCCCTGTCACCCGGCCATACAGCTAACGCCCGCGCGCCGCCCGTGCAGCCGGCCAGTCCGCTCGACGTATCCCGCACGCGGTTGACGGGATCGCTGCCCAGGGCAAACGCATCTAAATTGCCTTTCTGTGTTATGTGAAGTAGAACGATGTGTAACGACTTCACAAGCGCAGTGGAGGCAATCATGGATACCCCAACTGGCGCCAGTCTGGGCGCCCATTTTGCTGAACTGAAAGACCCGCGGATTGATCGCACCAAGTTGCACCGCCTGTACGACATTCTGATGATCGCGATCTGTGCGGTGATCTGTGGCGCTGAGACCTGGAATGACATTGCGGAATGGGGCAGAACCAAAGAGGAGTGGCTGAAAGGCCTTCTGGAACTGCCGAATGGCATTCCGTCGCACGACACCTTTCGGCGCGTGTTCTGTTTGTTGGATGCGCAGCAGTTTGAAGCTTGCTTTGTGAGTTGGATGCAGTCTGTGTGCAACGTCACCGGGGGACAAGTGATCGCCATTGATGGGAAAACAGTGCGGCGATCCATATGGTCAGCGCCTGGGCGGCAGCCAATCGGGTCGTGTTGGCGCAAACCAAGGTGGATGACAAGTCGAATGAGATTACCGCCGTGCCGGAGCTGCTCAACGTGTTGGAGGTGGCTGGCTGTATTGTGACGCTGGATGCGCTGGGCTGCCAGAAGGAGTTGGCACGTATGATTCGCGCCAAGGGAGCTGACTATGTGCTGGCGGTCAAGGAGAACCAGGGACATCTCTACGAAGACATCAAAGACCTGTTTGACGCCGAGTTTGAGCAGGCCGTGCCCTTTGCAGGGATCGTACACGACTATGATCACACTGTCGAGAAAGATCATGGACGTCTTGAGATCCGACACTGTTGGACGATTTCTGAGCTGGAATACTTGAAGTACATCCGCAATGGAGAGGAATGGGATGGGTTAGCCACCATCGTCATCGTCAGAACCGAACGGGGCTTCGACGACAGGCGCGAGACTGAAGACCGTTTCTACATCTCGAGCCTGCCGGGTAATGCCCAGGTGTTGTTAAATGCCACACGCAGTCACTGGGGTATCGAAAACTGTGTCCACTGGGTGCTGGATGTCATCTTCCACGAGGATGACAGTCGCATGCGCACGGGCAACAGCCAGCACAACTTCGCCATCCTGCGCCGCATCGCGCTCAACCTCATCCGCCACGAGCAGTCCTGCAAGCGCAGTATCAAGGGCAAACGCCTCAAGGCCGGCTGGAGCGAGGATTACCTCCTCAAAGTACTCAATGGCCTGGTCAATTAAGATGCGTTTGCCCTGGGCGACCAGCGAAGAATCCGAACGAGATTGGTGCCTGACTGCTGAGATTCTTCGCTGGTCGTGCTTCTCCGGCGTTGAGCCCGCAGTGAACCCGCTCAGAATGACAGCCTGTGATGCAAATCGCTCTTGTAATCCATTGGTAGAAGCGACTGATTCCGGGCAATTCTGCAGCTTGTGCCGGACCTGTGCTGCACAGATGCCTCTCGAGTGTATTATACCACGAATAACAGAGAGTCACTTTGATCGGCAGCGCAACCTGACCCGCGACCCCAATTTGACAACCACGCCCCCCGCGTGTATAATCACGCTACTGAAAACGATAGCATGATATCGTTTTCAAGACCACTCCGATTCTTCGCGGGGAGTCAGCAGTGCCGACCATCAGCGATGTGGCGCGCCGGGCAGGGGTCTCACCGGTCACCGTCTCGCGCGTGATCAACCGCGTGGCGCACGTCAATCCCAACACACGCGCCGCCGTCGAGCAGGCCATCGCCGAGCTGGGCTATGTGCCGAATGTGGTCGCCCGCAGCCTGCGCTCACGACGCACCCGCACGCTCGGCCTGCTGTTGCCCGACATCACCAACCCGTTCTGGACAACCGTCGCGCGCGGCGTGGAGGACTCGGTACACAGCCACGGCTACTCGGTCTTCCTGTGCAACACCGACGAAAACCCGGCCAAGCAACGTGGCTACCTCAGCGCCGTCCTGAGCCAACGCGTGGATGGCGTCATTCTGGCGCCGTGCGAGTCGGACGCGCGCAGCCTGGCCGCACTCACCGAACAGAATGTGCCCGTGGTGCTGGTGGACCGTACCGTGCCCGGCGTGGAGACAGACACGGTGGGCACCGATTCGATCTCCGGCGCCCGGGCGCTGGTGCGGCATTTGACAGGTCTTGGTCACCGTCGCATTGCCGTGCTGACCGGCCCCCCCTCGATCTCGACAGCCGAGGAGCGCCTGGCGGGCTACTGCATGGCACTCGATGAGGCCGGCATCACCCTCGACCCACGACTGATACGACGGGGCGAGTATCGTTCCAGTTCGGGCGAGCATCTGACCGGCCAGCTGCTGGATGAGGGGTTGCGTCCCAGCGCCATCTTCGCCGCCAACAACGCGCTGGCCCAGGGCGCCCTCGAGGCGCTGGCCCGGCGCGGATTGCGAGTGCCCCAGGACATCGCCCTGGTGTGTTTCGACGAGGTCGGAGACGCCGCCGCGAGCTTCTTCCCATTTATGACCGTCATCGCCCAGCCGGCCTACGAGATCGGCAGCAACGCAGCCCAACTGCTGTTCAGCCGTCTCGACAGCCCCAGCCCCCTGCCTCCGCGGCACGTGGTCTTACCATCGCGTCTCATTCGCCGCTACTCATGCGGCCGCCATCTGCGAGACAACGGCGGACTGGCGCTCAGCCTGCCGCTACCACACGACGCACCGATGGCTGCCGTCCCCGTCAAGCCGCTCAGCGAGGAGGAACACCAGGCCAGCCGCAAATGCCTGGGCATCCTCGACCTGGCGCTGCCCCAGCGAACACGCCGGCCGCTCGACTACGACCGGCCGGATGTGAACCGCCTGTTGCGCGTCCTGCAACACCGCGAGGCGGACCGATTGCCGCATTTCGACGTGTGGGTGACCAGCCGCGCGGTCTACGAGTATGTGCTCGGCCGCGAGCTGGACTATCCCCTGGCGACACAACGTCCCGAAGGCCAGCCGGTGACGCCCGAAGACCACGTCGAGTTCGCGCTCCGCTCCGGCATGGACGCCGTGGCGTGCAATTTCACGTGGCGGCCCAACAACGTCTTCGCGCGCGCCTCGGACGGCAGCGAGCACTACGTCACCGGCACCGTGCGCACCTGGGCCGATCTGGACAACCTGGAGCCGCCGCCGGCGCTGGCGGAGCAGCTGGATACGCTGGAACGCTACCTGCGGGCCGCTCAGGGCACCGGCGTGGGCGTGGTCGCCAACTTTACGTCCTTCTTCGACAGCGCGATGCGTGCCGTCGGCGTCATCGAGGCGCTGTATATGTTCTACGACGACCGTCCCTTTCTGGAGGCGCTGATGGACGCGCTGCTGGCGCACCAGGAGCGCGTGATGCGAGCCGTGTGCGATCGTTTCGCCGCCGATCTGGCCTTCGTGCTGGTCAACGACGAGATCACCAACAGCGTCGGCCTTATCATCCGGCCCGACATGTTCGAGGCGATGTTCCCGCACCGCATGCAACGGCTGATCGCCCCGGCGCTCGAGTACGGCAAGCTGGCCGCCCTGTACACGCGTGGCCGCACCGACAAGGTGCTGCCCATCCTGGAACAGATTGGATTCACGGTCCTGCTGCCGGTGGAGCCGGATTGCAACGACCTGGTCACGCTCAAAGCCCAGGCCCACGGCCGCCTGGCGCTGGTGGGTGGGATTCCGGTCTCTCTGCTCACCTACGGCAACTGGGAGAAGATCGAGGAGACGGTGCGCGACCGGTGCGTGCAGCTGGCGGCGGGCGGCGGCTACGTGTTAGGAGCAAGTGGTCCCATCATCGAGGGCATCCCGCCCCAGAACTACTGGGCGATGGTGCAGGCAGCCCACAAATACGGCAGTTACGCGGCACTCGGTGACGCGGTCTGAACGGTGTCCGGCCTCACACTGAGGTAGACATACACAACCAACCCTATCATCACAAGAAGGAGTAGCAGCATCATGAGTCTCGAGAGCATTTACGACGCAGTACTGAATGGCGACGCCAAGAAGGCGTCGGCGGAAACCGAGGCCGCACTCGCCGCGGGCATCAAGGCCGAGGACATCCTGCACAAGGCCTGCATCCCGGCGATGGCCGAGGTGGGTCGCCTGTTCGAGGAGGGCGAGAAGTTCGTGCCCGAGATGCTCATCTCCGCGCGTGCCATGCAGGCGGCGATGAACCTTCTGCGCCCGGAGCTGGTCAAGGCCGACGTGAAGACCCTCGGCACCGTTGTCATCGGCACCGTCCAGGGCGACCTGCACGACATCGGTAAGAATCTGGTCAAGATGATGATGGAAGGCGCTGGCTTCGAGGTGATTGACCTCGGCGTGGATGTCAGCCCGCAGAAGTTCGTCGAGACCGCGCGTGAGAAGAACGCCAACATCATCGGCCTGTCGGCCCTGCTGACCACGACCATGCCGGGCATGAAGGCGACCATCGAGACGCTCAAGGAAGCCGGCCTGCACGGCAAGGTCAAGGTGATGATCGGCGGCGCGCCCATCACCCAGGACTTCGCCAACGAGATCGGCGCCGATGGCTTCGCACCGGACGCCAGCAGCGCGGTTCGCAAGGCCAAGGAACTGGTCGGCGCTTAGGGGGTCAACGCCGATCGCTTGCGGCAGCCGCCCCTCGGTCGGACGCTCGCAGCCAGATTGATCGGACTTCGAGATGCTCCCTGTTCTCGATCCGCTGGGCAGGGAGCATCTGTCCGGGGACGAAGTAAGCTGCTGTCGCGTCGCGCTGGCAGCCGTCGAGGGCCCGTGGCCAGTCACGGCGCACGTCGGGATCACAGTTAGCGGCGATCAAAGACGCGCGCCAGGGCTGCCCATTCATCAAGGCTGAGCGTCTCGGCACGGCGGGTCGGCGCCACGCCGGCCGCCTCAAGCCCCGCTACTGTCTCCGACACTGACAACCCCAGCCCGCCGCTCAGTGCATTGCGCAGCTGTTTGCGCCGCTGGCTGAAGCCAGCCCTGACAACGCGAAAGAAACCCGCCCGCGTTGGCACCGCCAGCGGCGGAAACGCGAAGGTATCTATGCGCAGCACCGCCGAATCAACCTGAGGCGGTGGCACAAAGGCGCCGGCCGGAATGCGCGCCACGATGCGCGGATGGCCAAAGAACTGCACGCTGATCGCCAGCAGGCTCATCGCACCCGGTCGGGCGACGATGCGTTCCGCCACTTCCTGTTGCAACGTCAGAACCAGGCGCCCGGGCGGCGGTTCTGCTTCCAACAGGTGGCGAATGGCCGCCGAGCTGATGTAGTAGGGCAGGTTGGCGACCACGATGTAGGGGGGCGCATCCGTCGCCGCGATCAGACGCGGGGGGTCCAGTTGCAGGATGTCGCCGTGCACAATCGTCACCCCCGGCAAACCGGCCAGCTCCTTGCGCAGCAACGCCACCATGCCAGCGTCAAGTTCAACTGCCACCACGCGACCGGCAACACCAGCCAGGTGCCGTGTCAGGAAGCCCGGGCCGGGACCCACCTCGAGCACCGTGTCGTCGGCCGACAGATCAGCCGCTGCCACGATCTTGCGCAGGATGGCCGGGTCGGTGAGAAAGTGCTGACCCAGCTCTTTGCGCGGCCTCAGGCCGTAGCGGGCCAGCAGGTCGCCCAGGCTCTCAGGCCGCCCGGCGAGGTTATCATCTACCGGTGTACCTTGCGCCTCCCTCGTCTCCACCGTCACCGCTCCTGCGGCCAGTTGGGCAACACATACCGGATCTCGCTCCGCGCCGGCACCGGCGTCAGCAGATAGACGTCCACCCAGCGATACCAGTGCGGCAGCGGCTCATCGTCATTGTAGCCCAGATCAATATGGCGACCCAGAATCGAGCCGCCTGTGTCCCCGGCGACCGCAATGCCGTAACCGGGCACATACACCCGGCTGCCAAGGGGAATGACTTTAGGGTCAACGGCGATGACACCACGGCCAGCCGGCACCCCGATGCGGGTCATACCGTAGCGGGGGTGATCTCTGGGCTTGCCACTGCTGGCCGGATTGTAGGAGGTGGCCAGCACCCGGAAGCGCCGCCAGTACTCAATCGTGCCGTCGGGCGTTGAGGCCCGTTGCACCACAATTTTGGTGCCGTAGGCCACCACCTTGGTCGAAGCAACGCTGTCGAGCCACTGATCCTCCAGCACGGTGGACACCGGCTGGCCGTTCTCCACGACGACGCGATACCGCCACTTGGTCACACCATCCGAGCCGGGTTGAATGACTTGCTGTGTGTCGAGTGGCAGGTCGGGTGCGGCAATCCACTCGGTCTCGTAGGGTGTCGTCTCCTGCTCGATCCTGATCGCCTCGGTCACGCGCACCACCTGGATCGTCATGTCGGGCACAACCCGCGCCTCGACCGGCGGCAGCGTATAGTCGCGCCCCATCAGCGCGATGCCCTGCTCCGCCAGAACCTCCCCCACCGTCCGCCGCAGCGTCCGTGTGTGCAACGTGCGGCCGTCCACGTGCACGGAGACCGGCGCCGAGCGCTGGACGTAGACGTGGAGACCGGGCACAACACGGCTGCCGAGGTCCGGCGACACCACATCGCCGAGATATAGCAGTACCCCCTGTGCCAGAAGCGCCTCACCCACCGTCGCGCGCGTGGTGAAGAAGGTTATCGGCAGGCCGCCATCCACCAGCGTCACCGGCACCGAGCGCCGCACCACCAGATGCAGCGGCGGCGGACGGCGGCAATCGGCCGGCCAGACCGGCACCCACTCGGCCGCCTCCGTCAGCGACGGCACCAGCGCATCTGCCGCCTGCACCACCCCATCAACCAGCAGCTCGTCACGCGGCTTGAGCATCACACCGGCCTCAGCCACGATGTCACCAAGACGCACGGCGTGCGTCAGTGCGCTCACCTGGCGACCATCGGCCTCGATGGTGACCGGTCGCGCCAGCGTAACCTCGACACTGGCAGCGTCGCTGAGGCTTGCGTCGGGTGCGGGCCGAACGATGTCCTGCGGCTCCAGCACGAGGCCGGCCTCGCGCAGCAGGCCGTGTACCGTCGCCTGGCGCGTGTGCCACTGCCAGCGCTGTCCGTTGACGCTCAGGGAGACCGGCACTGGGGTGAGAAAATAGCCGACGGTCAAACAGCCGGCCACGAGAAGGAGGGACATACGGGCGATGAGACGCGCGCCGGGACGACACACCCAATCGGCCAGGCGCTGGACAGGCACGCGGCCGCTGCTGCGATCAGCGGAAGGATAGCCCATGGCGATGCGTCGTCACACCCATCAGCCACGCGCTGACAGGAAACAATAGAAAAAGGTCGTGCACCCTCTGTCGAACTGCACTTACCTGCTTACCAGCAACAGCCAGCTCCGGCCAGGCGACCCCACGTCACCCGAGAGTGACCACTTATGGCTGCTTCCTTCCGGACCTGACCAGGTTCGCGGGCTCTCGCCGCGCAGGACCCAGCTTTCAATGCCGCACGCTGCTGGCAGTCTAGATAGCCGCTAGCCCTCGAGAGGGAATTCGATCCCGCTATGGCGGACTGCGGGTACAGGGCGCCGCCAGTGCCCCATCTAGCACGACCAGGCGGAGAGGGCGGGATTTGAACCCGCGAGGCTGTTACGCCTACACGATTTCCAATCGTGCGCACTCGACCGGACTATGCGACCTCTCCACGCCACCACTGACCCTAACAACTCTGTGCACCTCGCTGTGCCGAGAGTCTACCAGGCGGGAAGGGTGGGATTCGAACCCACGGCGGAGACAAGCCCCGCAGCGGTTTTCGAGACCGCCCCATTCGGCCACTCTGGCACCTTCCCACGCAGGATTATAGCATAGCCTGCGGCGATGGCAAAGTGGACGCTTGACTCAGCGGCATTGCGCAGTATAATTGTTGTAGTAGTAAGCATTTCAGCGCGGAGGTTGGCCTGTGGTGCGCCCGGATGAGGATGATCCCTTCACCGCCTACGAGGATGTCACATTTGCCGCCCGGCGACTGAGAATCCATCCCGAGTCAGTCAAGCGGCTGATCCGTGGCGGGCGGTTGCCCGCACGCAAGTTTGCCAACAAATGGTTTGTGCGACGGGATATCCTGGAGCAGTTCGCCGGTCACTATCTGCCCCGGCCGGGCAACCGCCGTCGGCTGCTTTGAGGACGGTCGGCACAGCCCTTGCCGGAGATTGAGCCTGAGATGCCCAGACGGGGACCTACCAGAAAGAGAACCGCCAGACAGCCCACCCGCCGCCCCGAAGTCATCGGCGTGGTGCTTCTGTTGCTGGCGCTGATCACCGGCCTCAGTCTGCTGTCGCTCAGCCGCGGCAGCATCACCGAACAGTGGCTGACGCTCCTGGGCCAGCTGGTGGGCTGGGGTACCTATCTGATGCCAGTCATCCTGGCGGTGACCGGCATCTGGCTGCTGCGTCGTTACGCCGCCCACGACGCGCAGGAACGGTGGGAGAAACCGGTCGGCATTGTCGTATTGTTCCTGATCCTTCTCGCAGCGTTCGAGCTCGCCAACCCACGTGCCGACAGCACGATCGCCGGTGAGCCGGGCGGCGGTGGACTCATCGGCTATGCCATCGGCCGGGCGCTGACCGATGCGCTGGGCCAGGTGGGTGCGATTGTCGTCCTGGCGGCGGTGTCGGTGGCCGGCCTGATCCTCCTGTCGGAGCTGTCGCTGGTGGAGATCGTGGCGGTCGTTCAGCGCACGATCAACGCCTGGAAAGAGGAGCGCCGCCAGCGAGCGCTCCTCCGGCCCGGCGTCCAGACACCACTGCCGTTGCGCGAGCGCGAGGAGGAGCGGCGCTCGCTGATCCGACGCGTGATGCACGGCCCGGCGGGAGAGGCATCGCCACCGGTCATCCGACAGCCGAGCTCGTCGCGCACAGAGCCAACACAACCGCCGACGTCAGCGACAGCGCCATCGAGCGGAAGCAGCCAGTCCGGCCTGCTGTATCCGCGCGTGGTCGGCGCGCAGAGCTGGCGACTGCCTCCCATCGAGTCGGTCTTCGAGGAAGGCACCGAACAGGAGATCAGTGAGCAGGACATCCGCGAACGGGTGCGGATCATCGAGGAGACGCTGCAGCACTTCGGCGTGCCCGCCCGCGTGGTCGAGGTGAATCAAGGCCCGACGGTGACCCAGTTCGGCGTGGAGCCCGGTTTTGTCGAGCGGCGCGACCCCGAGGGCAAGATGCGCCGCTTCAAGATCAAGGTGAACCGCATCCAGTCGCTGGCCAACGATCTGGCCCTCGCCCTGGCAGCCACGACCATCCGCATCGAAGCGCCCGTGCCGGGGCGGCCGATGGTCGGCATCGAGATCCCCAACGCCCAGGCGGCGACGGTGTCGCTGCGCAGCGTGATGGAGTCGGAGGCCTTCCGCCGACTCGACTCGCGCCTGCGCATCGCCCTGGGCATCGACGTCTCCGGGCAGGCGGTGGTGGCCGACCTGGCGACGATGCCACACCT
>Ga0073932_1004762_pt1 | contig 15624 bp, 11 predicted proteins | sample DewCreD2012metaG_FD_76967 | JGI IMG/M metagenome (GOLD analysis project Ga0073932, IMG submission 76967) | Hot spring sediment bacterial and archeal communities from British Columbia, Canada, to study Microbial Dark Matter (Phase II) - Dewar... ... | reverse complement strand
CGAGACGGGTCTGCTGTTCAACAGTTGGTACGGCAAGTTCCACCTCGAAATGCATTGGTGGCACGGCGTCCACTTCGCCGTTTGGGGACGGCTGCCGTTGTTCGAGCGGTCGCTCGCCTTTTACGAGCGCATCCTGCCGTTGGCCCGGGCCACGGCCAGCAGACAGGGCTACCGCGGCGCGCGCTGGCCGAAAATGGTCGGACCGGACGGCCACGACGCGCCATCCCGGGTAGGCCCGTTGCTCATCTGGCAGCAGCCGCATCCGATTTATTACGCCGAGCTGTGCTACCGCCAACGGCCTACCCGGCGCACACTTCAGCATTGGCAACAGATCGTGTTCGATACGGCGGATTTCATGGCTTCTTATGCGGTGCTGGACGCGACGACGGGATGCTTCGTGCTCGGCCCGCCCCTCAAGACGGTATCGGAGAACAACGACCCGCTCACCACCCGCAACCCGACCTTCGAGCTGGCCTACTGGCGGTTTGGGCTGCGACTGGCCCAAACTTGGCGGCGGCGGCTCGGGCTACCTCCCGCCTCTGACTGGCAGGCCGTCCTGGACCGCTTGGCCCCTTTGCCCACTGCGGAGGATTGTTACCTGATGCACGAGGGACTCACCGACACATTCACGCGCTGGAATTGGGAGCACCCGGCCCTGCTCGGCCCACTGGGCATGCAGCCCGGCGATGGAGTGGACCTGGCCACCATGCGCCACACAGTGCGACGCGTCCTCCAGACCTGGCAATGGGACCGCTGTTGGGGGTGGGACTTTCCCCTCACTGCAATGGCCGCTGCGCGATGCGGCGAGCCGGAACTGGCCGTGCAGGCACTGCTGCTGCCGTCGGCCAAGAACCGTTATCTGCCAAACGGCCACTGTTACCAGCGGCCCGGGCTGACAGCCTACCTGCCGGCCAACGGCGGTTTGCTGGCGGCTGTGGCCATGATGGCGGCCGGTTGGACCGGCGGTTGGCCGCGCCCCGCGCCGGGCTTCCCTGACGATGGCCGGTGGTCAGTCCGGCACGAGGGCCTTCGCCAGTGGCTTTAACCGCGTCAGCCCCGCGGAAACAAGCCCGCCCACCGGCCTACCGCCAAGCTCACGGTGCGGCCACCCTGTAGAAGCGCACGGGTGGGGGTGGACTGGCCGGGTCGTCCATCCACAAGCAGCCGCCGCCGGCTGGACTCGTGCAGACATCCGACCAGCGGAGCAGGTCCGCCGACGCCTGCAACCGGCAGGGCAGCGATGGCGGGCCTTCGATGCCCAGTCGCCGCTGCCCGTTTGTGAACACCAGCGTGCGGATGAGGAACTCGGTGAGGTCCGCTGCGATTCGCTCAAACGCGCCGATGTCCGGCGCGGCCCCGTACGGCCGCGGCACGCCGCGCTGGTCGGCCGCCGGAGCAGCCAGGGCGTCGGCTGCGTCAACGGCAGGGCTGTCCGGGCGCAGGGCCATCGTGAGTGTGGGGCCACCGTTGTCGGCCAAGGGCAGCAGCCGCGGCTCGACACCGATCAGATTCGAGCCGCCAGCCAGTTCACCAAACACATCCCCACCCTGTGGGCTGCCGGTGACGATGGAGTTGTAAACCGGCAGTGCGTTGGTCGTGAGGTTCGCTATGCCGCCGCCTCGTTCCTCGCCCGGCTGGCCGCCAAAATCAGGCCAGGGACGACCCGTAGCCGCGTTGCTCCAGAGGGTGCAATTGGTGAGGCTCGCCGTGCCGTTCGTCACGCACAGCGCGCCCCCGCTGGCCGCCCCGGCTTGAGACCCGATGTACCGGTCGGGCGCGCCTCCGGAGGCGGTATTGGAACAAATGGTGAGGTTGACCAGGGCTGCCGGATTCTCTCCCACACAGATGCCGCCGCCGAAGGCCGGACCTCCGGCGGCGAACACACCGTCCTGATCCCCGCCGTGCGCCAGGTTCTCCACGACGGTGCACCGCTCCAGCCACAGGGGCGCAGCGGAAAAGACGGCCCCGCCCAAACCGGGGCCAGCCGGCAGTCCAAAGCCGATGGGCGACTGATTGCCCGGCCCGCCGTTGCTCCGATTTCGCTCGAACGTGCTGTCCACAACCTCGCAGCGTGCCTGGGCGCACAGGCCACCGCCTGCGCCCGGTCCGCCGCTTTCGTCGTGGTAGTAGCTGAGTTTGTCGCCGCCGGCGGTGTTGCCGCGAAACGTCACATTGGAAACCCACAGCGACTGGCCGCCATGCCAGATGCCCCCGCCCAAACCGGCGCAGCCGGACACCGCATTCGACTCGAACAACCCACCCCACAGCCGCGCCGCGCCGCCCGCTACTGCGAGCGCCCCGCCCCGGCCATCGCCCCGATGCGGCCGCCAGCCGCCCGGCCAGCCGGCAACCGCGGCGTTCCCACGGAATACACACTCCACCACCTCAAGGCCTGCGGCGCAATAGACCGCCCCGCCGCCGGCATCAGCGCCGTTTGGTCCCCAGCCGGTGTCACCTCGCCCACTGCGGCCGCCGTGAGCTTCGTTGTTGAGGAAGACAGCATTGGACAGGGTCAGAAACCCGCCGGCATGAATCGCGCCACCCGTGGCTTCGCCGCCGCCGCCGTAGTTGCCGCCGTCGCCGTTACCGCCTACGGCGCAGTTGGTCTCGAACCGGGAGTCCAGCAGAGTGAGCGGCCCGGCGCACCAGATGGCGCCGCCCGCGGCCGGCTCGCCGCTGGCGTTGTTCAGGCCGTTGGTGCCGCGGGCTTCGTTGCCGCGAAACACGCAACCGGTGCAGACGACCTTGCCGCTCTGGTTCAGCAGCCCGGCACCGCGGTTGGCCGCGCCGTCGGCGATCGTCAGGTTGGTCAGTGAAACTGAGGCGCCAGGCAACACCTCGAACACACGCACGGTCTTGTTCCCGCTGAGCACCACCGTGTGTCCTGTCGCATCCAGTGCGGTTGCATTGGTGATGAGGAGTGGAGCGGACAGAGGAATCGTCCCATCGCAGGCGAACGTGACCAAGCCGCCGCCGGCCAGCGCCGCGCGCAGGACCGATTCGTTGCAGGCATCCACCGTGCCCCCACATAATCCGGACATCGGCCGGGCCAACAGCAGGCCGAGGAGCATGCCGGCGGCACGTCCTCGCACCGCAAAACCGCTGGCTAGCCGCGCCTGCGCAAGTGAGCCCGGACTCGCATGAGGGCCTCCAAAGCCCGTGAAATGATACCGCTGGCCGATGCTCACAATGTCACCTTGCTCCCCATTGCCCATCTCGTCAACGCTTTGCTGGCGGTGCAACAGAGTCGCCCCGGACCGGGCGCAGTGGAGGATCGAGAGCTGGGAGCGGCTGATGGACTTCATGATGCGGAGTCAGGAAGTCGGGTCCTGCGCCGTGCAAAAGAGCGAAGACCGACCTCACCGGACGCCGACACGCCAGCCGCGCGTGCGGCCACGCATCGGCCGAATCGCGTCCGAACGGTGCCCAAACCCGATTCACCCCGCCGAGGCTTGGGCTGGTGGCGCCATTCCGTTCCCCCCTCGCTCCTACACCTGCGTCACCGTGACAAATGCTAACACATTGCCCGGATGCAGATTGACAGCCGGCCTGGCGGGGGCATACTTGACGGGCTTTGACCTGAGCGGACCGTCGCCCGACGGGCGCGCGTCCGAGGTCCATGGAGAGGAAGTGACGATGATTTGACGGAAATTAAACTGAGAAAGGGCGAGCCCATTGACAAGGCCCTGCGTCGGCTCAAGAAGAAGATTGACCGCGAGGGCACGCTGCGGATCGTCCGCAACCATCGGCATTACGAGAAGCCGAGCGAGCGCCGGCGCCGCAAGGAGAAGGCGGCGCGGTTTTCGGCCATGCTCAGCGCCCGCTACGCTGAGTTGTGACCGACAAAGGTTTGCAGCCGGGCGCGGCCACGGTGCCGCGCCCGGTTTTGCTGCCCCGCAGCGGGTCGGCCGGCCGGCGCAGGGACAACGACTCCCCGGCCGCTTGGTTGTGTCGGTTTGAGCCGGCAACGCGGGACTGAATTCAAAGTCACCTTGGCGGTGCTCAAGGTCACCTCGCACGAGCAGCCAACTCATCAAAGCCCAGTCACCATGTATTCCTTGTCCACCTGCTGGAACTCGCATCGCCACACGGACGGTCGGGCCATGTTGCTCGAGATTCGCGAGCTGGGTTTCGAGTATGCCGAGCTGAGCCACGGTATCCGGCTGAGCCTGGTGGAGGGCATCTTGCAGGCGGTGGACGCCGGGGAGATCCGCATCTCCAGCCTGCACAACTTCTGTCCCTTGCCCATGGGCGTGTCGCACGCGTCGCCGAATTTGTTCCAGTTCTCCGCTGAGGCGCCGCGGGAGCGCGAGATGGCCATCAAGTGCACCCTCAAGACCCTGGATTTCGCGGTGCGGGTGAAGGCGCCGCTGGTGGTCCTGCACATGGGCAGCGTGGAGATGAAGGATTACACGCGCAAGCTCAAGAGCCTGCTGGAAAGCGGGCGGCGTGACAGTCCCCGCTACGAGGCGCTGGCCACGGAGGCGGCCGAGCGACGCGAGGCGCGGAAAGAGCCGTACGTCGAGCGGGCTTACGCCACGCTGCGGCAACTGGTGCCGGAGGCGGAGGCCCGGGGGATCCGGTTGGGCATCGAGAACCGGGAGGCCCTGGAGGAGATTCCCTTCGAGAGCGACTTCATGTTCTTCTTCAAGGAATTCACCAGCCCGGCGGTGGTGTACTGGCACGACACGGGCCACGCGCAGATCAAGGAAAACCTGGGGTTCATCCAGCAGGCGTTCCATTTGGAGTCGTTGGCCGATCGGCTGGCAGGTTTTCATTTGCACGACGTGCGCCCCCCGTGTCGCGATCATTTTCCGCCAGGCTCGGGCGTGGTGGATTTTGCCGCGCTGCGACCGTTCGTGCGGCCGGAGCATCTGAAGGTTTTCGAGTTCAGCCCGGCGCTGACGGTGGACGAGGTTCGCGCGGGGGTTGAGCATTTGAAGCGACTTTGGGATGGGGCCTGAGGCGGTGCGGTCGCGTGTGTCCCCGGCCGGCCCACAAGGTGACGGCGGGCGGGTCCGGGCCAGGCGACCGGACACCCGGCCTGTTGCTGGTTGGGCTGTTCGTCTGAATAATTCATGGCGAGCACGAAGCCCCGGCAGCCTGTAGCTGCCGTCGTGAGACGGCCGATCTGCCTGCGTACCGGGAGAGTCCGCCGCTTCAGAGCGGCGGCTGCGAGGAGTGGGAAATCACCGAGTTAGGCCATCGTGAGCAGCCGATGAACCGTTCCGGAGACAACCTGGCCGCGCGTCTGGCCAAACAGATCGTGCGCGATCTGCAGGGCGCCGGTTTCGACGCTTTCTGGGTCGGCGGCTGTGTGCGCGACATGCTCCTGGGCCGCAGGCCGGGCGACTACGACATTGCCACCTCCGCGCGGCCGGAGCAGATCGAACGGCTCTTCAAGCGCACAATCGCCGTGGGCCGCCAATTTGGCGTCATGGTGGTGGTCCTGCGCGGTCGCCAGTTTCAAGTCGCCACGTTCCGGGCCGAGACGGATTATCGGGACGGGCGGCATCCGGAGACGGTGGCGTTCGGCGACGCCCGGGCCGACGCCCTGCGCCGCGATTTCACCGTCAACGGGTTGTTCTACGATCCGGTGGCCGACCGGCTGCATGACTGGGTGGGCGGGGCGGCGGATTTGGAGGCGCGGCTCATCCGCACCATTGGCGGGCCGGAACAGCGGTTTGCGGAAGACCACCTGCGGATGTTGCGCGCGCTGCGGTTTGCCGTGCAACTCGGCTTTGAGATCGAGCCGCGGACCTTCGCGGCGATTCGGGCGCTTGCTCCCAAGATCAAGCTCATCAGCGCCGAACGTGTCCGCGACGACCTGCTCAAGCTGTTCAGCGGGCCTTTTGCCACACCGCCTGCCGGGGGGCGCGACGAGAAGCGGCAGCCCGCCTCGGCTGCCGGGACACCCGCCGGGTCGCCCGCCGCGCGGGGCCTGGAACTGCTGCGCGCCAGTGGCCTGCTGGAGCATGTCCTGCCCGAAGTCGCCGCCACGGTGAATTGCCCGCAATCACCCGATTACCACCCCGAGGGCACCGTGTTCGAGCATCTGGTGCTGATGCTGCGCCATCTGCCGGCGGAGGCCGACCCGTTGCTGCCGTGGGCGGTGCTGCTGCACGACATCGCCAAGCCGGTCACTGCCAGCCGCGACCCGGCGACCGGCTCGATCCATTTTTACGAGCACGAAAAAATCGGCGCGGAGATGGCGGAGGCCATCCTCACCCGGTTGCGGTTTCCGCGCAAACAGACCGAGGTTGTCGTCAAAGCCGTCCGCTACCACATGCAGCTCAAGGACGCCCCGCACATGCGAAAGGCCACGCTGCGTCGCGTGCTCTTGCGGCCGACATTCCCGTTGGAGCTGGCGCTGCACCGGCTGGACTGCCTCGGCTCGCACGGGCGGCTGGATGTTTACGACTTTCTGGCGGCGGAAGCAGAAGCGCTGCGGCATCTGCCGCAGATTCGCCCGCCCCTGCTGACCGGCTATGATCTGATGGAACTGGGCATGAAACCCGGGCCGGCCATGGGCAAGCTGCTGGCCCAAATCCGCGAGAAGCAACTGGCCGACGAGCTGAAGACCAAGAGCCAGGCCCGCCAGTGGGCGCGTGAGCAACTGGCCCAATGACCCTGGCAACCGGGGCAGGCGTGTCGGTCTATCGCGCCTCCAGGGCGGCCCGTAATTCGCGCAGATACCGGGGGACGGCAGCCCGGGGGTCTTCGGCCGCTTCGTATTCCAGCGCCACCCAGCCCTGGTAGTTGGCCGACCGGAGAATCCCCGCCAGCCGCTTGAAATCAGCGGGCGAGGGCTTCGGGTCCGTGCGTCGCCGGATATCCACCTTGACCTGCACGTTCACCGCGTAGGGCACGCATTTGGCCAGGTCGGCATACGGGTCGTCGGTGTAGAAGTTGCCCGTGTCCAGGTTGATGCCCAGCCAGGGGCTTTTGACGGCCCGCACGATGTCCAGCAGGTCCTCCGGGTCGGCCACGATGCCGTGATGGTTTTCCAGACCCAGGAAGATGCCCCGGCTGCCCGCGTATTGGGCGCATTCCTCCAAGGCTTCGACAACCAACCTCTTGGACGTCGGCAGGTCCAGCCCCGGGCTTGTTGGGCCTGCAAACACCCGGATATGCGGCGCGCCCAACACGCTGCAATGGTCCACCCACCGTTTGACGTCGGCAATCTGCTTGTCGCGCGCCGGCCCGGGTGCGACCACAAAATTGTTGCCCACGGCCGAGCCGCTTACCGTCACACCGCGCAGGAAGGCGTGCCGTCGCAACTGCAACAGGTAGTCGCGGTCCGGCGGGTCGGGGAAGTAATAACTCGTCAACTCCGCCCCCTCCAAACCCTGCTCGGCGCAGAAATCCACAAAGTCAAACAGAGTCATGCGCTTGGCCGGGTCCTTGTGCTTGAGCAGGTCGCGGAAGGAGTAGGCCGCCAGGCTCAGCCGCAGGCGCGGCGCGCCGGGGCGTCGGAACGGCTCGATTCCCCGGCTTGGCTGCGGTGAGAGGATGCCCAGCCCGGCGGCAGCGCCACCGGTCAGCAGGCACTGCTGCAGAAAGGCCCGTCGCGTGGTCGGCTTTTGCATAGCGCCGTCAGCAAACCACCCCGCGCCGGTTGAGGAAACGAAAAAACGCTGACAAACCGGGACGCTGGGGCGATTGGCGAGCTACCGGGCGCGGAGGCTGGTGTGGAGCGTCCGCTTGCTGCTGGCCGGATGCGTGGTGCAGTTTGGCATCGTCTGCCCGACCGGGTGGAGTTATGGTTGGGCCATGGTGTCGTTCAAGCCGTGGCGGCCTGAGGCCTTCCTGCGCCTGGGCCTGGGCATCCTGGCCTGTGTCTTCATGGGTGGGCTGGGCAGCACCTGTTTGCGGTGGGCACAGGCTGGTGCCAACGTGAACGCCCTGCTGCTGGCGGGGGTTGTGGCCGGCGGGTTCGTGTCGCTGGGTACGGCATTGGGAGTCACATGGCGGCCGTGGCCGCTGGAGGCGCGGCGTCATCGGCTGATGATCTTTCTGGTCAGCCTGTATGCGGGGCTGCTGTTCATGAGCGTGTCCTACCGCTTGATGCCAGCGGCCGCGGGCCAACCCACCAGCGGGCAGATGGTCATCGCCGGCCTGAGTTTTCAAGGGGCGACGTTGGTGCTGGTTGGGCGGTTTCTGCGTGAGCACGGCTGTTCGTGGGGGGAGGGCTTCGGTTTCGACCGCGGCCGCTGGCGGGCAGTGGGGTTGGGGCTGCTGACGGCTTTGGCGGTGTTGCCCGTGGCGTGGCTGCTGCAACTGGCGGTAATGACAGGGCTGGCGCATCTGAAGCTGGAGACGGAGGCCCAGGCGGCGGTCGAGGTTCTGCGGGCCTCACCCACGTGGGTGGCGCGATTGCCCATCGGCGTGGTGGCCGTGGTGCTGGCGCCGCCGGCCGAAGAGGCGTTGTTCCGGGGCGTGCTGTATCCGGCTCTCAAGCAGGCTGGTTGCTCGCGGTTGGCTTGGTGGGGGTCGGCACTGCTCTTCGCCGCGGTTCACTGGAATCTGCCGTCGTTCCTGCCGCTGGTTCTGCTGGCGCTGGTGCTGGTGTGGCTTTACGAGAAGACCGGCAACCTGCTTGCCCCCATTGCCGCCCACGCGCTGTTCAACGCGCTGAACTTCGTTGCCCTGCAGTTCTATGACTGGTTCAGCGCACCACCTCCCGCGACATGAACGAGCTGGACCTCATCCAACGCCTGACGCGCGTGTTGCCGGATGGGCCGGAGGTGCGGGTCGGCCCGGGCGACGATTGTGCGGTGCTGGACCTGGGCGCGGCGGATCGCGAGTTTCTGTTCAAGACCGACGCGGTGGTGGAAGGGGTGCATTTCACCGCGGACACGCCGCCGGAGAAAATCGGACGCAAGGCGTTGGCGCGGTGTCTGAGCGACGTGGCGGCGATGGCGGGCACGCCCAGTGCCGCGCTGGTCACGCTGGGATTGCCGCGTGACTTCCAACCGGAGCGGGTTGAGGGGATTTACGCCGGCCTGAGCGCGTTGGCGCGGCAACATCGAGTGGCCGTTGTGGGGGGGGAAACCACGCTCAACCCCGGGGGTGTCCTGCTGTCGGTGGCCCTGCTGGGCTGGGTGGCCAAGGGCCGCGCGGTCAGGCGCGCCGGCGCGCGGGTGGGTGATGCGATTTTTGTGACGGGCGAGCTGGGCGGCGCGCTGGCCGGCAAGCACTTGGATTTCGAACCGCGTTTGGCCGAGGCCCGTTGGCTGGCCGAGCAGTTCGACGTGCACGCCATGATTGACCTGAGTGACGGCCTGGCAACCGACCTGCGGCACCTCCTCCGCGCTGGCGGTGTGGGCGCCGAGTTGCTCATGCGCGCCATCCCCGTGAGCCGGGCCGCCAGGGAGCGCAGTCGCCAAGCCGCTCAGGCCGGCCGCCAACCGGGCAGCCTGCCCAGTGGGGGTGAGCCGGCGCCGGACACTCCCGGCGCAGGTCTGAAACCGTCGTTGCTGGCGGCGCTGACGGACGGCGAGGACTTCGAGTTGCTCTTTGCGGTGGCCGCCTCGGACGCGGTCCGCCTGCTGGACCCCTGGCGGGAGCGCTTCCCGACACTACGACTCAGTTGCATTGGCAAGGTGGTCGCCGGCAATGAGGCGGTGTTGCGGGACGAAGGGCGGGTGTGGCCGTTGCCCGAGCGGGGTTACGTTCACTTTGCCTGAGGCGCGGGCCATGGACGCCATTTCTCGCCGAACCTTCCTGCAAACCGCTGCCGGCGCGGCCACGAGCTGCTTGGCCGCCTGCAAGTCGGCCGCCCCGGGAGGCGGCGGGGCATCGCTGCCGCGGCCGTGTCCGCCATCGGCTTGGCACAAGCACGGCATCATCCTGGCGGCAACCGAACCGTGGGAGGACGGACAAATCCAGAACTTCACGTCGCCGGCCGAGCCGCTCAAGGGCGGGGCGTGGCGGTTTTGGTATTCGGTCTCCGGGCGAAGGAATCGGTTTCACATCGCGTTTGCCGAGGGCGAGCCGGGCGGCCCGATGCGCAAGTGTCCCGCGCAATGCTCGCCGCGCGAGGCGCCTGACGCGCCACTGGGCATCGGCAATCTGCCGGAAGGCTGGCGGCCGGTGCAGGTCATTCACCTGCGATTGCGGGATGGTCGTCACCGGCTCTACTTTTGGGCGCACGGGGAGGGCATCTTGCGTTACCTGGCTGCCGATAGCGCCGATGGCCGTCGCTACCGCGTGGGAAACCCGTTGCGGCCGGTGCTCTACCATCCGCACGACCGCGCGGCTCACGGGGTGGCCTCCCCGGACGGCCTGTTGCTGCACCCCCGACCGGACGGTGACCGGCCTGCCGATGAACCACCGGCTTCGGCCGGGTTGATTTCCAACGACGCCACGACCGTGTACCAGCTTGCCGACGGCAGCTTTGAACTGTACTCAGTGGCGCTGGTGCCGGTGCCCCGGGGCGATCCGGCTTACGTCCCGCACGATAATGCGCCCGGTTTGGTGCGAGTGATTGATCGCTACGTCTCCGAGGACGGGCTGCACTTCGAGGCTCGACGGCGGATCATTGAGCGGGACTGGCAAGACCCGGCGGACCAGCAATTCTACTACCTGGCGGTCACGCGCACCCCCCGTGGGTGCGTGGGGATGCTGGGCCATTACCGTTGCCAGGCGCAGACGATGGACCTGGAATGGTGTTTTTCCCGGGACGGGGTGTCTTGGGAGCGCCCGTGCCGGTCGCCCTGGCTGCCACGGGGCGAGCCGCCCGCGGCGGATTGTTACGGCATTTACGCTGGGCAGCAACTGGTCTGGCGGGACGGTCGCTGGCACCTTTTCTACACCGGCGTCAACAGCGCGCACAACGAGCGGCACTCCCACGGCCCGCCGCGGCAGGTCGTGATGTATGCCTCGGCGGCCACCATCTGGGGCTGAAGGCCGGTGTCGGGGCACTTGTGTGGCGGCGGGTGCGCCGAGCGGGGTTGTCGGGCGCATTGGGCCTGGCGTCTGCCGTGGCGGGCGGCTCGGAGTGCGGCAGGGGGCGACTGTGGCGTCGGGCAAGTGGCGCAGTGCTTTCTTGCCGATGGGTCTGAGAGGCTCGTAGCTTGGGGTCGAAATGAAACCTATCCACATGGTTGGAGGTTTGGCCGCAGTCCTGGTTGGCGTGGTGCTGGTGAGCGGGGCGGCCTGTTGGGCGGCGGAGATGCGCCTGGGCATTATCGGCACGGACACCTCGCACGCCGTGGCATTCACCGAGTTGCTGAACGACCTGAAGGCCAAGGACCACGTGCCGGGCGCACGGGTCGTGGGGGCATTCAAAGGAGGCAGCCCGGACCTGGAGGCGAGTTGGTCTCGGGTCGAACCAAACGCGCGCTTGTTGCAGGAGAGGTACGGGGTGCGGTTCTACGACTCGATTCCGGCCCTGTGCGAGGCTGTGGAGGCTGTGCTGCTGTTAAGCGTGGATGGTCGCCCCCACCTGGAGCAGGTGAAGCCGGTCCTGACGGCGAAGAAGGCCGTGTACATTGACAAGCCGATGGCGGCCTCGCTGCGGGATGTGCTGACGATCTTCGATCTGGCGCGTGACGCCGGCGTGCCGGTGTTCAGCGCCTCGTCGTTGCGTTTCGGACGGGCCACCCAGGCCGCGCGCCGCGGTCAGGTGGGCACGATTCTCCATGCCGAGACGACCAGTCCGTGTCCGATTGAACCGCACCACCCGGACTTGTTTTGGTACGGCATCCACGGCGTGGAGTCGCTGTTTACGGTCATGGGTACGGGGGTCGAGAGCGTGCAGCACGCGCGTCTGACCAACGGGTGGATTGAGGTGACGGGCCGCTGGCGCGGTGGGCGGACGGGGGTTTACCGGCAAAGCATGAGCTACGGCGGTCTGGCCAAGGGCGACAAGGGCGAAATGGCCGTGGGAGCTTTTGACGGCTACGCGCCGCTGGTGGCGGAGATTGTGCGCTTCTTCCAAACCGGCGTGGCGCCGGTCCCGGCCGAGGAGACCATCGAGATTTTTGCCTTCATGGAAGCGGCGGACGAGAGCAAGCGTCGAGGCGGCGGGGCGGTCCGGATTCAGGAGGTGCTGGACAAGGCGCGGCACTGAAGGCGACTCGTGCGACCGATGACTCTGGCACGACCGATTGGAAACGGGTCAGCCGCGCGGGAGCGGGGCGACTGCCGAACCGTGTGTTTGACAGATACCCGCAGGTGGGTGGCGTTTCTGAGCCGGCGGCTGGCAGGTGCGCGGCAGCAGCCTGGCAGAGGAGTTGCCAGCGGCCCGGTCTCGGGTACCGTCTCGACAGGTCGGCCGGGTGAGGATGGCGCATCCGAGCCACCATGCAGGGCAAGAGCAACGGGACAAGACCAATGAAACTGGATTCACTCCTGGGCAAACTGGCGGGGACACTGGGGCGGCGTGCGGGTGCGCAGGCCGACGGGGTGCAGCCTCCGAAGTTGAGCGGGGCGGTGCGTGTCCCTTACGGACCTTTTCAGTTCAAGGTGCAGCTTCCCCGGGGCGTGCCGTACGAATTGCAGGCCAGCACGGACTTGGGCCACTGGGTGACGCTGGCCCAGGGCACGGCGACGGCCGAGGTGCTGGAATATGTGGACTCGGAGGCGTTCAAGTTCAGTTACCGGTTTTACCGGGCTGTGGCCGGTGGGCTTCGCTCCGCCGAAATCCTGGGTTATGCGGTCATCACATTGCCACCGGGGTTTTCGCTCATCGCCAACCCTCTTCGCGCCCCCAGCAACGGCGTGGGCGACATGTTCAGCGGTTGGCCGGACGGCACCACCCTGCACAAGTTTGACACCCGCTTGTTCCGGCTGACAGAAAACGCGGTGCGCAACGGCAAGTGGAGCAACCCGGCCGAGCCGTTTGTGCCCGGCGAGGGGGCCATCTTCTTTAATCCGACCCAGGACTACCGCCACCAGACGTTTGTGGGCGAGGTGTTGCAGGGCAACCTGTCCATGCCCATTCCGGCGGGGTTCTCCCTGCGCGGCTCGCTGGTGCCGCAGCCGGGGCAGTTGCGGGAAGACCTGCATTTCCCGGTGGCCGAGGGCGATGTGATCCACCTGTTTGATCGCGACCGGCAGCAGTATGTGCTATACCCGTGGAGCCAGGGCAAGTGGCAGAGCGGCGTGCCGGTGTTGAGCGTGGGGGAAGCCTTCTGGGTTGCCAAAACCTCGCCGGCGAACTGGACCCGCAGCTTCTTCGCGGGCGACTAATGCCCCGCAGGCCGCCTGACGATGCCGCAGGTTCGGCCGTCGCCGCTCATGCCGGCAAGAGCCAACCTGGACCGATCCGGAGCGGATGCGTGCTGAACCGACGCGCCCCTTGGCAGGCCACGCACGAGGGGTAGCGGCCCGCACGCTGTTCTGTCCGGTCGTGGCCGACGCTGCTCTCGGGTGCTGGATCGAACGGCCAGGTGACGTCCCCTTTCTCAATCTGGTCAAGAGAACCTCCCATTTTGCCTCAAGTGCGCGGCAAACGCGCCGATAAGAGTGGCGTCACAAGACAAGGCGGCCGGCGGCCTCGAAGGGCCGGCGGGACAGACGGCGCGCCGCCCGCAAAGGGCGCGCCCGCGACACGGACGTCGTGCAAAAACCAAGGCCCCGCACGGGGCGACTCACGGAACGAGTTATGGTCATCAACACCAACATGCCGGCCCAGAGCGGCGCCCGCCTGCTCATGGAGTCTTCCAACCTGCTCAGTAAATCCCTTGCACGCCTGTCTTCTGGCTCGAAAATCATCTCGCCAGAAGACGACGTGGCGGGCCAGGCGGTGTCCATCCGGTTCGATGCCCAAATCAGCCGCATCGGCGCCGCCAAAAGCAACATCGCCAACGCCATCTCCTTCAGCCAAACCCAGGACGGGTTTCTGAAGAAAGTGGCCAAGGCGTTGGACCGCATGAGCGAGCTGTCCCTGCTCGCTCAGGACGTGACCAAGACCGACGCCGACCGCGAGCTGTACAACCTGGAGTTTTCGACCCTGCAGGCTTACATCACGGACGTCGGCACCAAGGACTACAACGGGGTGTCGCTGTTCGACGGGACGGCACTCAGTGTCACCATTGACAGCGACGGCAACACGTTTGCCATGAACAGCGTCAACCTGGGCGGCGCCGCTTACACGGCGGTCACCAGTGGCGCCAATGTGAGCACCACCACGGCCGCAGCCACTGCCCTGGGGCTGGTCAAGGCTGCCATTGTGCAACTGTCCACCGACCGCGCCGGGATTGGCGCCAACGTGGCGCGCCTGACATCCACGGCCGACCAGTTGGGTGTGCTCAAGGACAACCTTTCGGCGGCCAACAGCCGCATCAAAGATGTGGATGTGGCGGAAGAAAGCACGCAATACGCGCGCTACACGATCCTGGTCCAAGCGGGCACGGCCATGTTGGCACAGGCCAACTCGTTGCCACAGTCGGTACTTCGCCTTCTCTCGTAGGTCTGACTGATGCAGGCGGGCAGGCCCGGACGGTCCTGCGGACCGTCCGGGCCAATCGAAACCGCCCAGTGACCGGATCGGGGAAGGAACCTTTCAACCGCTGGTGCAGCGGACGACCTCATCGGTGCAGATCATGGCAGACGGCCCTGCCCAGTGGTTCACAACCTCGCTACGGCTGTCCCATGAAACATCACTGCGTCAACACCTGTCTCCGGTGCGGCCCGGGTTTGGCGACCGCTCGGGTCCGACGCGCGGTGTTTGCGCCTCGGACAGTCAGAGGGACAGGCCTTGTCGCCCCCGGTGGCCGGATCCCGTCCGCGTTGGCGCGCGGCCGGGTCGGCCGCCGGGTGGCCGGCGAGGGCGACCTAAAAGCACGGATGTTTTTCTCAACTCAAGTCTCGGCGCCCTGCGCCGATACTTGGGTTGACGAAAGTCGGCGGCTGGCGGCCGGCAACGGCCAGCAGGGAACAACCAGGTGGGCGCCCCGGAAAGGCTCGCCTCGCGGCAGGGATGTCGCGCAATAAAATCCCCCGCAAGGGGTGACTCAGGGAAGGAGTCAGCAGTATGGTAATCAACACAAACGTATCAGCACAGAGCAGCGCCCGGTTGCTCATGGAATCCAGCACTCTGCTCAGCAAGTCGCTCGCGCGCTTGTCCTCCGGCTCGAAACTGGTTTCGCCGGAAGACGACGTGGCGGGTCTGGCTGTGTCCATGAAGTTTGATGCCCAGATCAACCGGATTGATGCCGCCTCCAACAACGTGGCCAACGCCATCTCGTTCAACCAGACCCAGGACGGCTTCCTCAAGAAGGTGGCCAAGGCCCTGGATCGCATGAGCGAACTGGCCGTCCTGGCTCAGGACGTCACCAAGACCGACGCCGACCGCGAACTGTATCAAAAGGAGTTCGAGACGCTCGGCAATTACATTGACGACCTGGCGACCAAGGACTTCAACGGCGTGAGCCTGTTCGACGGCACCGCGTTGGATGTGACCACCGACAGCGACGCCAACACGTTCAGCATGGCCGGCGTGGATCTGACGGCCAGCGCGTACAGCAGCGCGACCGGGGCCAGCGTGGCCACCACCAGCGGCGCCGTGAGCGCACTGGCGGCTGTCAAGGCGGCGATCGTGCAGCTCTCGACCGATCGGGCCACCGTCGGCTCGAACATCGCTCGGTTGACGATGTACGGCGAGCAGCTCGGCGT
>Ga0073932_1004757_pt1 | contig 15640 bp, 10 predicted proteins | sample DewCreD2012metaG_FD_76967 | JGI IMG/M metagenome (GOLD analysis project Ga0073932, IMG submission 76967) | Hot spring sediment bacterial and archeal communities from British Columbia, Canada, to study Microbial Dark Matter (Phase II) - Dewar... ... | reverse complement strand
TTCGAGGGCGTCCCGGTGACGAACATGACGATCTACAACGCCTTCACGCCCGCTTACGACGATCTGGCCGACTACGGTTATTCGGCGCGGACGCACGGCGATCTGGACACCATGTGGGCGTATAATTGGAACGACGCCGCCCAAAGCGGCGGCTACGGGTTCCTCAACTACACCAGCGACTTGACCTGGAACCGCTGCCTGGAAGATGCCGCGACGACACAACCGGGCGTTTACACCCCTACCGCGGCGTACCGGGATATTCAATCGGTCAATGACTCGCTTGACGACGGTGGCACGACTACAACACGCACCGCGACGGCTAAGGTCATCGACGCATCCATCTGGCTGGCTCCTCAATACGCCGCAGTGAACACTACTCACACAGCATGGGGGCTTATCTCGCCGAATCTGGAATCGACATACGGGCAGCTATATACTTGGACAAGAGGTACGAGCCCCGACTGCCTTAGATTCGTCTATAACGGCAAGGAGTGCGATTATACTACAACGTCCGGCGAGACTCTGGATTCGATCTCCTTTGTGACGAAGGCACCAGGAGTCTGGCCCCTTACACTAACCTACCGTACGCCCTATGATGAATTGGCGGAAACTCTGATATCCTGACACCCACTGAAACGCCATCAGCTCGATCTGGCTGGGGGGCGTGCGGGCCGCGAATGAACGCAGGACCGCATAGTCCCTTGCCCGGGGTGGGCGACACGCAGCGTGGCGTGGGCCGCGGCCGCGACAATGAAGGCCAGGGAAAAGAACAGCAACGCCGCCCCGCCGAAGCGCCGAACCCGGAAGGCGTCGCGATGGCGCCAGTTGGAGACCAGGTTGGCGCCCCAGGACGGCTTGGGGATCGGGCGCGACTGTTCGTGGATGCCCCCGGGCGCAATTGTCAACTCCAGCCAGTGCGGCTCGTAATCGGCCTCATGCATCTTCTCGCCGGCGCCGGCGGTGGTGACGACGCGGACCGTGCCGTGGCTCGTCGCATAGTCGTGGACGGCAAAGACGTTGACGTGGCCCGCGTAGATTGTATCGACGCCGGCGCGCGCGGCTTGGCGGATGAACCGCCGGCCGGGATTCTCGCCGTCGCGTTCGCGCCCCTGCGCGTCGAGCGAGGGTTTCAGCTTGCCGGGCGGCACGTGACAGAACACGAGCGCCTGGGGCGGCCTGGGCTCGCGCGCAAACGATTCTTGGAGAAACGCGAACTGCGTTTCGTCGAGCCGCTCCGCGCCTGTGTCCAGCAACACAAAGCGCGCCGGGCCATAGTCGAAGGCGCGCGTCCGGTATCCGAATCGGTTCTGGAAGGCCTCGGCGGGAAAACGCGAGTCTTCCACCCGGTCATGGTTGCCCATGACGGGGAAGATGACCGTGTCCCAGTGGCGCGCCTGTTCCAGAAACAGATCATAGCGCCAGACGCGTTCCCAGACGAAGTCGCCATTGACGACCAGAAAATCCAGATGGTCGAAGACGTCGTTGCGTCCCAGCCAATGCCGCAGCCAGTAGGCCTGCCGGCAGTCGGAGATCATGCCGACGCGGAGCGTGTCGCTCGTCGTCCGCTCGCGTCCAAATTGCAATATCCAGCGCTTTCCCGGTTCGAGGACGCCGCGCATCCGGCAGCGCGAGCCGTGTTGCGCCTGGGGGGCTTGTGGCGCGGGCCCCTCCAGAGCCGTGACGTCGCCGGGATGGACGTTGTCGAGCGACAGGTCCAGCCGCCGGGGGCGCTCGCCCTCGTTGGCCACGCGCAGTTCGCCGCGCGGGCTGTTGGCCCGGAAGCCCAGGCGGTCGCGTCCGGGTCGGTCGAGATGAACGCCGTCCATGTAGATGCTCAGATCGCCGGAAAGGACCCGCATGGGATGGGTGTATTCAAGGCGCGGATGGTTGCTGAAGATGGCCACGTCCGGCTCGCCCGTGGCCGGCCAGCGCGCGACGATATGCAGGGAATCAAACGCGGCTCCCATCGCTGCTGCGAAGTCCTCGACGTCCTCGATGGCGACAAACGCCGGGACCGGAGCCTTGAGGATCGTGGTGGCCTGCGCCAGGGAAACCTCCGGGCGCATGGACTTGAGGTAGAACTGCAACGCGGCGGGCGTGTTGGCGAACGTCAGGGGAAAGCGCCGGCCCACGCGGGCCCGGATGTCGGCCGCCAGTTGTTTGACTCCCACGGTGCGCCTCACCTTGATGTCCTTTGCGCGCACGAAGTGATAGTGGACAAAAACGACGCCCAGACCGAAGACCAGGGCAACCGTGGACAGGGCGCGCAGGCGCGCCTGCGGCGTCCAGCGCTTCATCGGACGGAAGCCCCGTTCGGCCAGGCGCGCCAGCTCGCGCCCCGCCAGCAACGCCGCCGCGGGAATCAGCGGCAGCAGATGATCGGCGCGATGGTGGGCGGCGAGCGAGAAGAGGATCAAGCCCCCCACGAATAGAAACCAGACGAAGCGCTCGAAGCGCCGGACCTCATCGCGCGGATCGGGTTGTCGGGCGATGCGCCACAGCGCCACCACCGTGAACAGGCTCCACGGCGCGTAGCGCGTCAGGAAATAGTTGAAAAAAGGCTGCCAGAAGTAGAGGAACGGCAGTTGGCCCTTGTCGCCCTCGACAGCCTTGCCCAGCAGCTCATCGAGGAATATCTTGTCAATCAGCGGCTGGCCAACCGTCCAGAGGCCTAGAACCAGCCATGTCAGCGGGAGGGCGGCAAACAGGACCAGCCCGGACCAGCGCAATCCCCGGATGGGATGGGGATGGCCCGATCGCTTCTCCCACCACGCGGCCAGCAGCCCCGTCGCGGCCAGGATCAATCCCAACGGCCCCTTGGCCAGCGCCGAGACGCCCCCCGCCAGCCAGAACCACGTCCAGCCGCGCCCGGTCCGCCACGCGCGCCATCCCAGCAGCGCCGTGCCCAGAACGGTGAGCGAGAACACGGCGTCGGAGCGATTGAGCCAGACCTGGCGCGCAATCAGGGGCGACATCAGATAGGCGAGGCCGGCCATCAACCCGGCGGCGGTTCCGAAATAGCGGCTGCCGGCGGCGAAGACCATCCACGCGACAAACAACGTCGCCAAGGCCGTGGGCAAGTAGAGCAGCGTTTCGTTGATCTCATCGAAGGGCAGGCAGCACAGGGCCACCAGCCAGGGCTGAAGAGGGGGCTTGGAGGCGATATCGCCCGACGCGTCGCGCTGGACGATCCAGGCGCCGTTGCGGATGATGTCCAGGGCATACATCGCCGGGCGGCCCTGATCGCGGTCCATCAGGTCCGGCGGCGCCGACCCGCGAAGAACCACCAGCGCCAGCCAGGCGGCGCTGACTACCACGAAGGCCTTCCACGGCAGAAAGGATATGGGAGCGGCGACAGCGGGACTTCCCGCCGGGCTGTCGCTCGGGACATCTGTGGTCATAGGTTCGTTGTCCGCGAAGCTGGAGATTCGGCCATGTGCGGAAGAAGATCCATCCCAACCGTCGGGGAGCGCGGAGGCAACGCAACCCGCAATCCCGCCCGGCAGACCGGATCGACGGCGCCCCGGCGCAGGCAACAATGCGACTAGCGGGCCGGCGGCGCGCCCGCGGCCCTGCGCGCTTCCTCGATTTTCTGACGGACGCCCGGCCGGCCAGCCTCGCGGCGCAGCGCCTCCTCCCAGTTGTCGATGGCCTTCTGGACTTCGCCCTTCTTCAGCAGCGCGTCGCCGAGGTGTTCGTGAATCTCGGCGTCGGGCGACAGGCGGGCGGCCTGCTCCAGATATTCAATCGCTTTGTCCAGTTCGCCCTTCTTGAAATAGGCCCACCCCAGGCTGTCGATGATGTAGCCGGCCTTGGGCCGGATTTGCAGGGCCCGTTCGATCAGGCCGATCGCCTCGTTGAGATTGCGCCCTTCTTCGGCAAACAGGAATCCCAGGTGGTTCAGGGCGTTGACGTGGCGTGGATTGAGATCGATGGCCCGGCGCAGGTGGGCCTCGGCGGCGATCGTGTCCTTCAGTTCGTGACAGATCGCCCCGAGCTGGAAGAGGTCGTCGGCATTGCCGGCGTCGCGCGCGACGACCTTTTCGAAGACCTCGCGCGCCCGCGCCCAGGCTTTGAGGTCGCAATAGCAATAGCCCACCGCCCGCAGCACGGGCAGTTCGTCCTCGCCTTGGGCTCCGCCGAGCATCTCCTCGCAGACGCGCAGGGCCTCGTCGCGCCGGCCTTCCTCATGCAACGCCACGGCGTAGGAACTCATCATCAACAGTTTCAGCCCCAGATCCGCGGACTCGCCGGCGCGCAGTTCCGCGACGCGCGGCTCCAGCGTCCGGACGGCCGCGGCATAGCGTTTCTGTCCGAGGTAGAACTCGGCCCAGGCCGCCGCCACTTCCCATTTGCGCGACGCGGCAAATCGATCCGAGGCTGCGCGCAGGGCCTGTTCGGCCTCCGCGAAGCGCCCGGCCGCCGTCAGTTGAAGGGCCAGTTGCTCGTGCAGAGCCAGCACGTCGGGATTGATCTCGATGGCGCGGCGCAGCGCCTCGATGGCCTCATCCGACATGCGGTTCTCGCGATAGACCTCGGCCAGCAGGGCTTCAAACTCAAAGCGGCGGTCGGCGAACGTTTCGCGGCCGCGGGCAATGACCTCATCGAGCGCGCGCAGGTCCTTGGCGGCCAGGCAGGCGTTCATCAGGCGCAGGTAGAGTTTGGGATCCCGGGGCCGCCCTTCCAGGGCGTCGCGGAGGACAGTCACGGCCTCGGCCATGTCGCCCTGGCTGAGGAGCAGTTCGCCCAGTCGCTCCTGGAGCAGCGCGCGCGCGGGCGCCCCTTCGGCGCGCGCCACGCCGGCGCGGGCCGCTTCAAGGGCGCGATCGGCCTGCCCCAGCCGTTCCCGCGCCAGCGACAATTTCAGATACGCGTCGGCGTCGGCGGGGGCCAGGGCGATGAGAGCCTCATACTGGGCAGCCGCCTTGTCCCATTGGTTCTTCTTTGCATAGACGGCGGCCAGGCCCTTGTGCGCGTCGCTTTCATGCGGCCAGGCGGCGATCAGGCGCTGATAGTAGGTGACGGCCTCGTCAGGCCGGTTGCGTTCGACGGCGATTCGCGCCAGTCCCTGCAGGGCATCGCGCTGGCTGGGGTCAAAGGCCAGCGCCCGCTGGAAACCTTCCTCGGCGCTCTTGAGGTCGCGGAGCCGTTCGAGCGCGCGCTGCGCCCACAGCAGCTGGATTTCGCTGAGCTGGTCGTATTCATCCGCGAACCGGCGGTATTGCTCGGCAATGGCGCGGGTTGAACCGGCGGCGCGCTCGAACAGGGCCTGCAGTTTGGGGTCCTGGGGATTTCGGATCAGCCCTTTCTTGCAGGTCTCAAGCGCTTCGTCGCGCCGTCCTGCGCCCAGAAACAGCTCGGCCAGCCCGGCGTGGATGCCCGTCTGGTCGGGATACACGCGCAGGGCCTCGCCATACAGATCAATGGCTTTCTCGGTCTGCTGGCTGAATTCGTAGAAGCGGCACAACACCATCATCACATACAGGTTGCGGCGCTGATTCCTGCGAAGGCGCTCATGGACGCGCTCGAAAATCTCGACCACGCCGCGGACGTCGCCCTGCTGATAATAAAGGCGCCCGAGCGGCTCCAGAAGGGCCAGGCTGTCGGGCCAGGCCGTCAGCCCCTGGCGATAGGCCTCGATGGCCTGCGGATGGCGTCCGGCCTTTTCATGGGCCGTCGCCAGCAGCAGGTGGGCGTCGAGCATCCGGGGATCTTCCTTGAGAATCTCCTCGCACGCGGCGACGCACTCATCGTTTTTGCCCTGTCCGAGGAGGGCCTGGGCCCGGGCCACGCGCGTCAGGCGTTCGCCGGGATTGTCGCGCAGGGAGGCTTCCAGCGCAGCCTGCGCCTCAAGGAACTGCTCCTCGGCCAACAGCCAGACGCCCAGCAGATACTGGCTGCGTGCGGATTGCCGCCGCAGCGAGTCGGCATCCGCTTCACGGTCTTGCAGCGAGACGAAACGGTCCGCCTCGGCGCCCAACTCGACCGCGCGTTCGTAACGCCCGGCGGGCATGGCGTGATCGGGCGCCACCGGCTGGACGCGCCGGCGCGTGAACCACCCGGCCGGCGCGGGCGCCGCCAGCCCCACGGCCAGGAATGCCATTGCGATGGCTCTTATGCCCCGATATCTCATGGTCCCGTAATCTCTCTGCTGAAATCAGCTGCCGGCAGACCGGCCTGCCGCGCCCACACCCGGCCGCCCTCCCGGACCGCTGAAGTCATGTATAGGCCCCATCCGCCGGGCAAGTCAATCCCCTCAGGCGCTCAAGCGCTTCATGCGGCAACGCCGGCGCGGCATCATGCCGCGCCGGCGTTGCCCGACCTTGCGCCCGCAGTCGCGCCGGAAACTCCGGCGGGGCCGCAATCAGCCCACGGTCTTCTGAACTTTGCTTTCCCACAGGCCATGCAGATTGCAGCGCGACACAGCCGAGATCGTCAACGTCGTGGCGCTGCCCGGAACCACCATCGTGAAGTCCACCACCGGGTCCATGATGACCGGAGCGAAGTCGGCGCGGCCCACATACAGGTCGTTGCACCGCAACTCGATCCATTGGATGTGGTGCGCGTTCTCGTTGGGATGCTTGCCCCCGCCGACATCCGCGCGGATTTTCACCTTGGCGCCGGGCTTCAGGTCGCCGGTGATGGTGATCTTGGGCGCGTGCTTTTCGCCCATGACCTTGTCCTCGACCGAACTTTCCGTGTTCATTTTCCAGAACAGATCCGCTGCCATGATCGTTGCTCCCTTCGCGTAAAGTGTGTGGCGCCGGCGCGCCCGCCTTTCAAAGCCCGTGCGCGCTCAGCCTTCCAGCTTCTTGAACTCTTCCTTGCTCACGCCGCAGACCGGGCAAATCCAGTCGGCGGGCAGGTCCTCGAACGCCGTGCCCGCCGCAACGCCGTTGTCCGGATCGCCCAGGGCGGGATCGTAGATGTAGCCGCACGGCTCACACTGATATTTGGCCATTGCGTGTTTCCTCCTGTCGTTGTATGTCAACCGGCCGCGGGATTGCCCGCCTCGATTGTGCGAAGCCTAGCCCGGATCGCGGCCGCGTTTCAAGCGCAGAACGCCGGGGCGCCAGCCCATGACCGATTCATACAGAGCCTCGATTCTTCCGATTACCGAATCCCACGGAAACCGATCGACGGCCAGCGCGCGAGCGCGGGCGGATTGGCGCGCGCGCAACGCCGGATCGGCAAGCAGGCGGTTCAGCGCCCCGGCAAAGGCGTCAATGTCGCCGGAGCGAACCACGTGGCCCGCGCCGGCTTCCTCCACTTCCGGGACATGGCATTCCTCGGAGACGACCACGGGCGCGCCGCAGGCCAGCGCCTCGAGCGCCGTCAACGGAAGGCCTTCGCCGTATGAGAACAACGCCACGGCGGCCGCGTCGCGATACAGATCGCGAACCTGTTCTGAAGGCAGTTCGTCCGCAAAGAGAACGGCCTCCGCAAGCCCCAGCGTCCGGGCTCGGGCCTGCAACCACGGGAGCATCCCCTCATCGGGCCCGGCGAACACCAGCACGGGCGCGGACGGCGACAGCGGCCTGTCTGCGGATGGCCGCGCCACGCGGGCAAACGCTTCCAGCAGGCGATCGACGCCCTTGATCTTTTCCAGCCGTCCGACGCAGGCGATGATCGGACGCGGGCAAGCGATGGCGTGGCGCTGGCGGAAGGCGCCGGCCTGCGTCGCGTCGCCGGGCCGCCAGAAGTCCGTATCGACGCCATTGGGTATGACGGCGATGCGGTCCGCGGCGGCGCCGCAGGCGCGATAGGCGCCGGCTTCGAAAGCGTTCAGCGCGATCAGGGCCGCGGCGTCGCGGATCACGCGCCGCTCAAACACCATGAAGGCCAACGGCTTGACCAGCCACGGGCGGCGCCACTTGACGCGGTCCAGCGCGCCATGGGCCTGATAGACAAAGGGAACGCCGGCGCCGACGGCCTGCCGGCGAACCTGGACGCCGGTCCACGAGAATCCGCAGGAGGCGTGGACGACCTCGAACTCGCGAACGCGCCGGCGCAGCGCCCGCGCAAGCGGAGGGCAGACATAAGGCGCATAGTCGCCGCCGACATGCCGGAAGAACGTCGTCGTGACGCCGTCGATCTCAACGGGCCTGCCCACCGGATGCGGAAAAGGAACGCCGCCATAAACGTCGGTCGCAAAGACCTCCACGTGGTGGCCACGCCGCGCCAGCCGCCGCGTGATCTCATGCATGGCGCGGACCGGGCCGCCATACATCCATGACGGCGCGAAAAACGGTATGACGTGAAGGATTCTCATGCCGGACGCCCTGACTTTCGCCCAAGCCGCGCCGCCGCGCAACGGGAGTTGAGCGCAATCACGCTCGCTAACGCGCGCCGGCCCGAACACCCTCCCGCCCCTCCGGCGGCCAGCTCAATCGCGCGTTGACCCGGCCGCCTGCGGCTCTTAAGATTCGGGCATTTGCGGCGCGCGGTCGGGATGCGGCGCATCCCTTTGCCGTCGCTGTCGGAGCCGCCACTGCCTGATGACGCCTTCACGCTGTCGCTCGCCTCTCCCTCTGCTGCCGTTTTACATCCTGTTGTTGGCGTCTGTGGCGCTGAGTCCGTTGCGCGCGGCCACGGACGCCCAGATCGCCGAGCGACTTTCGGGGCTTGTGGCCCGGGCGCCCAAGGGCGCCGCCATCGCTGCGCGCGTCGAGCGGGCGGATTCGGGCGCGGTCGTCTTTGAACGCAACGCCGCCGCGCCCATGGCCCCGGCTTCAAACCAGAAAATCCTGACCACCGCCGCAGCCCTGTTTCATCTGGGGCCGGACTATCGTTTCCAGACCGAACTGCGCCATCGCGGCCCCATCGAGGGCGCGGCCATTCGCGGCGACCTGGTTGTCGTCGGCTCGGGCGATCCCACCATCTCGGGCCGTTTTCAGAATCCACGAACCGACGTGACGGCTATTTTCCGCAAGTGGGCGCATGATCTTGAGGCCCAGGGCATTCACCGCATTCGCGGCGCCATCATTGGCGACGACCGGGCCTTCGACGCGGCCGTCGCCGCGCCGCAATGGCCTGAAAATCGCGGGGCCGAATGGTATTGCGCCGAAATCTCGGCCCTGATCTTCAATGATGGATGCGTGGACGTGACGTGGACGGGCGCGGGCAAGCCCGGCGCCCCCGCCACCTGCCGGCTCAATCCCTCGACCGGCTACCTGCGCATCCTCAATGGGGTTCAGCTGACCGACGATCCGAAAAAGGCCGCCCACTGGTTCGAGCGAAAGGACAAGCCCAACGTCGTCGAGGCCAAGGGGCGGACGCGGGCCGGACGCGAGGCGGTGGACTCGGTCTCGGTCCAAGGCGCCACGGGCTACTTTGTCACGGTCCTGAAAGAAACGCTGATGGCCCAAGGCATCCGCGTCGATGGCGAGGCGACGCCCATCGGGGCGCTGGCCGATCCGTCCCCGTTCACGGCGGACCTTCCACGCCTGCTGGTTCATGAATCGCCGGCGTTGAGCGACATCGTGCGCGAGACCAATCTGCACAGCCAGAATCTGTTCGCCGAGACGATGTTCAAGGCCGCGGGCCGCAAACGGGAGGGCCAGGGCTCGTTCGAGTCCGGCGCGCGCGCCGTCCGGCAGTTCCTGGAATCCCACCACATCCCCACGCAGGGGCTGAACATCGTGGATGGTTCGGGCTTGTCACGCGACAACCGCGTCACGGCCCAGGCGCTGACGGGCGTCCTGCGCGCGGCCGACGCCGCGCCGTGGCGGGAAATCTACCGGTCCAGCTTTCCGGTCGGCGCCCGCACGGGAAGCCTGCGCGACCGCTTCGCCCAAAACGGCAAGGACCGCCAGACCGCCGCGCGCATCCGGGCCAAGACGGGCTACATTCGCGGCGTCCGCGCCTTGAGCGGCTGGGCGGCGCAGCCCGAAGGCGGCCCCGAATACCGGTTCTCATTCCTGCTCAATTCGGGCGATGAAAACGCGCCGGGCGGCATCGCCTGGCTCGACGCCATGGCGCTGGCCATCGCGGAGAAATGACGCGCGGCCATCAGACCGCGATCGGGAGTTCGGCTTCCAGGGGAGGACTCGCGGGGGGGACGATCAGCCCCTGGCTGAGGGCCTGGTCCAGCGTCCGGACGACGTCGGCGTCAAACTGCGTCCCCGCGTTGCGATACAGCTCATCGAGCGCCTCGGTCCAGGTCTTGGCCTTGCGGTAGGGCCGGTCCGACGTGATGGCGTCAAACGAATCGGACACGCTGACGATGCGGACGGGCATGGGAATCTGGTCGCCGCGCAGTCCGTCGGGATAGCCCCGGCCATCAATCCGCTCGTGATGATGGCGGATGATCGAGCGCTCCAGTTCGATCAAACCCAGCGGCATGACGATGGACTCGCCGATCCCGGGGTGGCGCTTGATGAGATCGAACTCCTGGTCGGTCAGGCGGCCGGGCTTGTGGAGGATGCGGTCCTGGACGCCGATCTTGCCGATGTCGTGGAGGATGCCGGCGAAGCCGAAGGTCTCGAGGTCCTCGTGCCCAAGGCCCATCAACTTGCCCAGCGTCAGGGCGTATTCGGTGACCCGCTGGGAGTGCTGGCGCGTGTAGGGATCGCGCGCCTCGATGGTCGTGACCAGGGCGCGCAGCGTGTCGAGGAGGTTGGCATAGATGCCCTCATACAGCGCGTTGTTCTCGAGCTTCATCGCGGCCTTGCGCGTGAGGTTGTCCACCAGTTCCTCGTCCTTGCGCGTGAAGTCGGCGCCGTTGTGCTTTTCGGTCAGGTTGAGGACGGCGAAGACTTCCTCGCCAACGAACAGCGGGATCGACAGAAACGAGGCGTATTTATAGGAATGAGCAGTCGCGCCGGCCGCGGCCGGCCCCGAAGGCAGAATCTGGCCCGCGCGGCAGGGCCGGCCGGTCAGCGCGACCTGGCCGGCCACGCCCTCGCCGATGCGGCGGCGGACCCCGGTCATGGCCTCCTTGGGCAGTCCGATGGCGGCGCGCAGGACCAGCTCGCCCCGCGCATGGTCCACCAGCATGATCGAGGCGCGCGCGCAGTCAGTGATTTCGGCGGCGACGCGGACGATGTCGTTGAGCAGCGAATCATTGCTCTGCGTGGCGCTCATGATCTCGCTGATGGCATACAGCTTGGTCAATTCATCGACCTTTTCGCGCAGCTGGCGGTTCAGCGCCTCGATGACCGCCTTCTGGTTCAGCTCGGCCTGCAACTGCTGATTCTTGATCACCAGGGCGCGCTCGCGCAGGACCTTCTTGACGACGTGGTCAATCAGGGTGATCTCGAACGGCTTGGTCAGGAAATCGGCGGCGCCCTGGCGCATCGCCTCGATGGCCGTGTTGATCGAGGGGAAGCCGGTGACGACGATGACGGGCAGCAGCGGCTCACTTTGCTTGATGGCGGCCAGCAGTTCGAACCCCGACATGGTGGGCATCATCAGATCGGTCAGGACGGCGTCGAAGCGGCGGCGCCGCAACAAGACCAGGGCTTCGGGCCCGCCTTCGGCCTCCTCGATTTCATACTGCAGGGTCTCGAGGATTTCGCGGATGGTCTGGCGGCTTTCGGGGTTGTCGTCAACAATCAGCAGGCGGGCGCCCCGCGTGGAAAACGCGCGATCCGAAATCAACACCGAGGCGGTCAACTTGTCGAGCCCGCTGCGCATGACTGCTCATCCCGGAGCCAGCCGCGCCGATGACGCCCGGGCCGCCTTTCGGGCAGCCGCAAGGCCGGACGGTCGGGAGCCGGATTAGCTTTCCTGAATTTTTCGCCGCGCCCGGTCCGCTTCGTGCGCGGAGATCACGCCCGACTCTTCGAGCTGGTTGAGCCGTTCGATCTCGCGCGAGATGCGGTCGGTGGGCCGTTCTGCGAACCGTGGATAGGCGCCGGAACGAGCCTTGGCGAGGGAAGGAGCAGGAGCGGCAGTTGGAATGCCGGCGCGCTGAAGCAGTTGTTGCAGAGCGGCGTTGTCGTCCTCAAGTTCCGCCACGCGCGCGCGCAGGCGGGCGGACTGTTGCTCTTCGGCGGCCAGGCGCCTTGACACGTCTTCAAGTTTGTTCTCAACGGCGCGCGTATGCCGTTTGCTGCGCACACGCTCGACCGAGTTGTGCACCGTATGCAGAAACTCGTCCATCCGGAACGGCTTGGTCAGATAGTCGTAAGCCCCCAGGCGCATCGCCTCGAGGCAGCTTTCCATCGTCGCATAGCCGGTGATGACGATCACCAGCGCGTCCTTGCGCAAACGCCGCAATTCGTGCAGCAGCGCCAGCCCATCGACGCGAGGCATTTTCAGGTCGGTGATGATGATCTCAAAATCGGTCTGGCGCAGCCGTTCGAGGGCGTGGCTGCTTTCGTGATAGGCTTCGAGTTCGATGTCGGCCTCGCCGGCCAGCACGTCTTCGATCAGGCCCAAAACAGTCACGTCGTCATCGACGACCATGACGCGGACGGGGGCTTGAAGATCCTCCGAAACGGCCGGCGTGGCCGCGTCGAGGCTCTGTTCGCCTGGGCGGTCGCCGGGGGCGGCGGCTGTCACGGACGGCATTCGATACAGCGCGTCAGGGGTCGAATGTTGGACGGCGGTTGGCACGGGCTTGCCTCGCGTGGCGGTTTGCAGATTAGTCCAGATTCGGCGTCAGTTCCCGCTCGACGGCCTTGAAGAGCAGGTTGCGCGCCAGCTGGCGGCGGCGCCGGTTCCAGAACAAAACGCCTCCGGCCGGGCCGGCATGTGACGGCCGCAGCGCTTCTTCCCAAGGGGTCAGGCGCGCATCGGGATCGGGCGTCTCGCGCCGCAAGACCGCGCTGGCGCGAGCCCGTCGCCGGGCTGCGGCGTGAGCGTCGTCATCTGGAAGCAGTGTGTCCGCCAATCGCATCCCTTTCGTTTAGATCTACGAGCACACTTCTCTTTTCGGAATCTTGTCGCAAGCCCTTGAGTCCAAAATCGACGCGGAGCCCAAAGAACCGTTGGGATGCGAGCGGGGATTGAAAAGGGGATAATTAGCGGACCAGCCGCGAGTAGAACACCGAACCGTCGCCGCCGCTGGCAAACTCGGAGACCCAGGCCACGTGCGCGCCCCCGGGAACCGGCGCCATGCACGGGGCGGCGACGAACGGATCGCGCGGATCGGAGATGATGACGCTGGGGCCGGCCCCGGCCGCTTCGGGCGACAGCGATCGCGCCACGATCCGGCGGGCGCCGTCGCTCTCGATCACCCAGCACAGCACGAAGCCGTCCGGATCGCCGGGCCCGGCGGCCGGGACACGGTTGACCGCGTGGGGCCGGTCGTCGGCGATCAGCGTGCGCGGCGCCAGGCGCCCGTCGCCGTTGGTGTGCAACACAATGCGCTCGAAGACGCCGCCGTTGAGGTCGCTCCACAGGGCCCACACCCGCCCGCCGACATCGGACAGGAGCGTCGGAAGCCGGTCCGCCGGCAGGCCCGCGAGCGAGGCAAGTTCGGCCGGCGTCCAGGCGTCGCGAGCCGTTTGCGGCGCGCGGGCGGCGCGCAGCCGAAGGCCCAGGCCTTCGAAGTCGGCCTCGACCCACACGGCGAGGATGTCCGGCCCGCCGCGGACCAGTTGCGGCAGGAAGCAATAGGCGGCGCCCTCGCCGGCGCCCGACAGGCAGAAGTCGCGCCAGCGGCCTTTGAAGGGCGCCCAGGCGGCGTAGATGGCATAGCGCGAGCCCAAACCCGCCTGCCACAGCGCATGGGGGCGTCCTTCGCCATCGAAGGCCAGACGCGCCGACTCGCAGTTCAATCCTTCCACTCGGTCCAGCCGGTTGGGAATCGACCAGCGCAGGATTTCGGCCTCGTCCACAGGCTCGTCGTCGCCCTTGCGGCGCGTATAGTAAATCTGGCCGACCCCGTCGATTCGCGCGCGCCAGACCACGTGCGGATAGCCCTTGGGGTCCACGGCCAGCGACGGCTCGCAGTTGTCGCCCGACACCGCGGCGCTCAGCGCGATCTCTTCGCTCCACTGGCCCGAGGCGGCGCGTTGCGCAAACCACACATGGCGCGCGCCCCGCCCGTCGTAGCCGTCCCACACCGCAAACGCGACGCCGTCGCGCCCGGCCGCCATGACAGGATTGCCACAACGGACCGACACGCGATTGATCGCCAGCGGCGCCGAAAACTTCAGCGCCTCCTGCGCCCGGGCGGCCGAGGCCAACGCGGCCCATGCCAGCGCCGCTGCGCAGGCCAGGCCGGCGCAACGACACAGACGTTCTGTGCGGCGCCAGACGGTGTGATTCCGTGAAATCATCGTGATTCAATAATAAGCGTGACGACGGGCGGCGCGCAATCCGGAAATGCCCCAGCCGCCGATGCCGCCCCACCCCGACGACTATCTGAATCGGCGGGAACCGGCCATCACATGAATCGTTGATGGATTGGACGTTCAACCACGCGGATTTGTTGCACCGGGGGCGCAACCATCTCTCCATCAAAACACGCAACGGATCGGCCTTATTCCTTCAACGGCACGTTCCAGTATGCGGCGTCCACGAACTTCTGCCACAGCGGAGCGCTGGCGTCGGTCTCCGGCCACTTCGAACCCGCCACCGTCAGCCAGTGCGGTTCGAGCGGCTCTTTCATCAGCGTCAGGCCGGACTGGCGCAACGGCCGGCTGCCCTTGATCGTATTGCAGCGAGAACACGCCAGCACAACGTTGGTCCACGTCGTCTTGCCGCCGCGGCTGCGCGGCACGATGTGGTCGATCGTCAATTCCTCCATCGGCGGACGCCGGCCGCAATACTGGCACGTCATCCGGTCGCGCAGATAGATGTTGCGCCGTGACAGCTTCACGCCGCGCGGCGGAAAGCCCTTGTAATGCAGCAACTTGATCACCTGCGGAATGGCCACCTGGCGCGTCGGCGTCCGAATAATGTCCGTCTTGGCGTATTGTGACAGCTCCAGCCACGTCTCGAAGTTGTAGGTGCCGTAATCCTCGGTGACCACTTCGGCCAGATTCTGACACAGCAATCCCAAGGCGCGACGGACCGTGCACAAATGCACCGCGATCCAGTTGCGGTTGAGAACCAGCACTCGTCTGCTCAACAAAGATTGAGACATTTCCATTCACACACCGGCAAACCTTACCGGACCGGCGTCCCCGCGCTTGCGCGCAGGGGCGGATTCGGGGGCTTGCCGCGCTTTGCTGACCAATAAACAAGCCAACGGCATGACACTTTACTTCCGGCCCTTGGCCGTGTCCAGCTAAAGTTTTGCAATCCTGACGTGAGCAAGGAGGGGATAGGGCGCCCTGGGAAAAATGCGAAAAACGCGAAAGGCGCGAACGGACATGAAAACGAGGCTGGTTTTCGCGCCCATTCGCGCATTGCGTCGTTTGCCGAGGAGTCACTGGCTTGTGCGGCGCGGAACCCAGATGCGGCAGGGGGGCGTCGTCCGGCTGAGAGTCTTGTAGCGTGGCGGGGCCGGGATCGATTCACCAAGGAATTCCTCGAGGCGGCGGCGATACGCGGCAACCACGTCAGGCTTCGCCGCGGCGATGTTGTTCGATTCCTTCGGGTCGGCCTTCAGGTCAAACAGCCATTCGTTCATCTTGGGGTTGAAGCACTCGCACGAATACGAGTAGTCGTGGTCGCGCACGTTGGCCGTGCTGCCGCTTTGTCCCGCGGCCCAGCCCGTGATGACGAAGTCGCGGACCGTGTT
>Ga0073932_1004755_pt1 | contig 15643 bp, 6 predicted proteins | sample DewCreD2012metaG_FD_76967 | JGI IMG/M metagenome (GOLD analysis project Ga0073932, IMG submission 76967) | Hot spring sediment bacterial and archeal communities from British Columbia, Canada, to study Microbial Dark Matter (Phase II) - Dewar... ... | reverse complement strand
CGGGCATGACACAAACCCCGGTTTCCGCGCCTCCCGACGCCGCGGCCCTCAACCGCCGCCAATTCCTGCACCGGACCACCGCCCTGGCCGCGGGCTTTTCTGTGTGGCCCGCCGCCGCGCGCGCGGCCGAGCCGGGGCCCAAGCTCAACTTGGGCCTCATCGGTTGCGGCGGCCGCGGCCGCTGGATCGCCGACCTCTTCCTCAGGCACGGCGGTTACCAACTGGCCGGCGTGTTTGACTACTTCGCCGACCGCGCCAATGCCGCCGGCGACCAGTTCCAGGTCCCGGCCGCGCACCGGTACAGCGGCCTCTACGGCTACCGCATGCTGCTCGAGCAGCCCGGCCTGGACGCCGTGGCCATCGAGAGCCCGTCGTTCTTTCACCCCATGCAGGCGGCCGACGCCGTGGCCGCGGGCAAACACGTGTACCTGGCCAAGCCCGTGGCGGTGGACGTGCCCGGCTGCCAGAGCATCGAGGCCAGCGGCCGCCAGGCGACGGCGAAGAAACTCGCGTTCTTGGTGGACTTCCAAACCCGCGCCCACCCGGCTTATCAGGAAGTGGCCCGCCGCATCCGGGCCGGCCAGATCGGCCGGCTGGTGTCGCTGGATGTCGGCTACCAGTGCGACTTGTACTTCCAAGGCATGGACGAGGAATTCCGCCGGAGCAAGCGCGACGCCGAGGCGCGCGTGCGGGCCTGGGCCATTGACCGCGTGTTGTCCGGGGACGTGATCACCGAGCAAAACATCCACGCCCTGGACGTGGCCACGTGGTTCACGGACGCCGCGCCGGTCCGGGCCTACGGTACCGGCGGCCGCGCCCGGCCGTATCTGGGCGATTGCTGGGACCATTACGCGGTGATCTTCTGGTTCCCGGAGAACGTCATTGCCAGCTTCAGCTCGAAGCAGGTGGGGTTCGGCTACGACGACATCCTGTGCCGGGCCTACGGGACCGAGGGCACGGTGGACACGCACTACGCGGGCAAGGTCACGCTGCGCACGCGGGACGACGCCTTCAACGGCGACTCGCGCAACCTCTACCAAGATGGCGCGGTGCGAAACATCGCCGCGTTCTACGACAGCATCGTGAAGGGTGATTTCACCAACCCCACCGTCGCGCCCAGCGTGCGCTCGAACCTCACCACCATCCTCGGCCGCACCGCCGCCTACACCGGCAAGGAGGTGACCTGGGCCGAGATGATGCAGCGCGCCGAGGCGTGGGAGTTTCCGCTGCACGAGCTGCGGGCCTGAACGGGTCCCGCGCCCGTGAAATGTGCGACCTTCGCAGCACCCGTCCTATGAACGCCCTGTCCCGTCCTTTCCGCCTGGACCGGTTGCTGGCCGCGGTGTGCGTGAATTGCCCGGTTTGCCGCACGGCCCGGCGGCGTCCGCGCGGCGCCGCGTACCAACTGGTGCGCCGGGTCGAGGCGCGCCTGTGCCCGTTTTGCCGAGCCTACGCGCGCGTGTACGGCCGCCCGGCGCATGAACCTCCGCCCGGCTGACCCGGACCGGTGCCCGCTTCCCGCATGGCCGCCCAGCCCGCCGCCCCGGTTTCCGCCCCGGCTGCCGCCCCGCTGGTCCGGCTGCGCGGCATCGGCAAACGCTTCGGGCCGGTGACCGTCCTGCGCGGGGTGGACCTGGACCTTTACGCCGGTGAAGTGCTGGTGTTGGCCGGGGAGAACGGTGCCGGCAAAAGCACGCTCATCAAAATCCTCGGCGGCGTGCACACCGACTTCGAGGGCACCATCGAGTTTGCTGGCCGCGCCGTCCGGCCCCGCTCGCCGCTGGAGGCCGCCGCGCTGGGCGTGGCCATCATTTTCCAGGAGCTATCGCTGGTGCCCACGCTGAGCGTGGCCGAAAACATCTTCCTGGGCCGGCCGTTGACCCGGCGCGGTTTCGTGGACGCCGCCGCCCAGCGCGCCGCCGCCCGCCGGCTGTTGGACCAACTCGGCCTCGAGTTGGACGTGGACCGGCGCGTCGAGGACCTGCCGATTGCGCAACAGCAACTGACCGAGATCGCCAAGGCCCTGGCCCGTGACGCGCGGGTGATCGTGATGGACGAACCCACCAGCGCGCTCAACGCGCCGGAGGTCGAAAAGCTCTTCCGCCTCATCGCCGACCTCAAGGCCCGCGGTTGCGGCCTCATCTACATCACCCACAAGATGGAAGAGATCGAGCGCCTGGCTGACCGCATCTGCGTGTTGCGCGACGGCGAGCACGTGGGCACCGCCCCCGCGGCGGCGCTGCCCCCCGCCCGGCTGGTGAACTGGATGGTGGGCCGGGAGGTCGAGGAACAGTTTCCCCGCCACGCCGCGCAATCCGGTCCGGAGCGGTTGCGCGTGGAAGATTTTTCGGTCTGGCGCGGCGGCCGGGCGGTGGTGGCGCCGGTGTCGTTTCGGGTGCGCGCCGGCGAAATCCTGGGCGTGGCCGGGTTGCAGGGCTCGGGCGCCAGCGATCTGCTGGCCGGGTTGTTCGGCGCGCATGGCCGGGCGGTCGGCGGCCGGGCGTGGTTGAACGGGCGTCCGCTGGAAATTGTCTCGCCCCGCCGCGCCATTGACCAGGGCCTGGCCTGGCTTACCAACGACCGCAAGGCCACGGGGCTGGTGCTACCGCTTTCGATCGTGGCCAACGTCACGCTGGCGGACCTGCCGCGGCTTTCGCCGGGCGGCTGGCGGCGCCCGGGCCGGGAGCGGGCGGCCGCGCGCGAGCTGGCCGGGACACTCGCCCTGCGCGCCGCGTCACTCGAGCTGGAGGTCGAGGCGCTTTCTGGCGGCAACCAGCAAAAGGTGGTTCTGGCCAAGTGGCTGCAAACCCGCCCGCAGTTGCTCTTGCTGGATGAACCGACCCGCGGCATTGACGTGGGCGCCAAGCGCGAGATTTACCAGCTCCTCAACACGCTGACCGCCCGCGGCCTGGCCATCCTCCTCATCACCTCCGAACTGCCCGAGCTCCTGGCGTTGAGCGACCGGATTCTGGTGTTGCACCGCGGGCGGGCCACGGCCGAACTGGATCGGGCCGAGGCCACGCCGGAGCGGGTGCTCGCCGCCGCCATGGGAAGCGTATGAAGGAAGGATTCAGGATTCAGGAATCAAGAGTCGGCAGGTTGGTGGTCCGGGTGTGGGCCAATCCGGCCAGCCGGGCGTTGATCGCGCTGGGATTGGTGCTCTTGCTGGGGTGCCTGTTCCACGCCGACGGGGCATTCTTTAAGGCGGGCACGCACCGGGACGCGCTCCGGCAGGCGTCGGTCTTCGGCATCCTTGCCTGCGGGATGACGCTGGTGATCATCAGCGGGGGCATAGACCTGGCGGTGGGCAGCGTGTTGGCACTGGTGGCGGTGACGTTTTCGCTGCTGAGCATTCACCACGGATGGTCGCCCGCCCTGGCGGTGCCGGTGTGTCTGGCCCTGGGCGCGTTGTGCGGGGCCACGGCCGGCGGGCTGACGGCGGGGTTTCGCATTCAGCCGTTCATCGCCACGCTGGCGATGATGGTCTTCGCGCGCGGCCTGGCGAAGACAATTTCCGGCGGCATGAAGGTTTCGACCGCGGTCCGCAACGCCGCCGGCGGTTACGACTACGTGCCCGTGCCGGGGGTGTTCCGGTTCATAGACAGCCGCATCTTGGGCGACAACGTCTCGATGGTGACGGTGATCTTCGTGGCGTGCGCGCTGGTGACTTGGCTGTTGCTGGCGCGGCACCGCTGGGGACGGGAGCTGTATGCCCTGGGCGGCAACGAAGAGGCGGCGCGACTCTCGGGCGTGCCGGTGATGCGGACCAAGGTGCTGGCCTACGCGGCCAGCGGGCTGCTCGCGGCGGTGGCGGGCATCTGCCAGGCCGCGCAGGAACAGCAGGGCGACCCCGAGGCGGGCGTCGGGTACGAGCTGACCGCCATTGCCATCGTGGTCATCGGTGGCACGCCTTTGACCGGCGGACGCGGGGGCATCGGGTTGACCCTGCTGGGCACGCTCACCATCGGGTACCTGGAGAAAATTTTGAGCATCAACGCGGTACCCGAGGCCAGCCGGCTCATGCTCACCGGCGTCATCATCGTGGCCGCAGTGCTTACGCAGCGTCGGCGGCGGACCTGACGTGCCTGCCTCCCGGGTGGACGAGACTCCTTCGATCCCACCACCCCCTTGGTGGGGCGAGACTCCGGGGAGCCTGGCGAGCCTGCGCCAAAGCATCCGGTTGCGTTCAGGCCGGGACAACACCGGGCCTCAATCCCCGAAGCGGGTTGCATCGGCTGAGCCGAGGGTTGTACCCAACCTTCATGACGGTCTCGAACGCGCCGACTTCCCCGCCGGGCCTCCCGTCCCGCCACGTTGCCATTCGCCGGACCGCGGCTAAGCTGGGGCGCATGGTGTACGACCCGACGTTGGACGACTTGTTGCAGAAGGTCTGGGGGGGGGGGCGCGTCAGCCGCGCGGAGGCACTGCGGCTGGCGGCCCTGCCGCTGGAGGAACTGGGGGCGCTGGCCGAGCGCCGGCGGCAGTTGGCCAAGGCCGCCGCCTACGGCGGCCGCGGCAACTCGATCGTGACCTACAACGTGGACCGCAACATCAACTACACCAACGTCTGCAACGTCTATTGCAAGTTCTGCGCCTTTTACCGCACGGAAAAAGACCCCAACGCCTACGTCCTCTCACTGGCCGAGCTGGACCGCAAGGTTGAGGAAACCCTCGCCCTGGGCGGCACGCAGATTCTGCTCCAGGGCGGGCACCATCCGAAGCTCTCCAAGCAGTGGTACCTGGACCTGCTTGGGCACCTGAAGGCGAAGTTTCCCCAGGTGAACATTCACGGCTTCAGCCCGAGCGAGTTCATCCATTTCCGTGAGGTGTTTCACGAGTCGCTCGAGCAAATCTTGAGCGATTATCGCGCCGCCGGGCTGGGCAGCATCCCGGGCGGTGGAGGCGAAATCCTCGTGGACCGCGTGCGCCGGCGCATCTCGCCACTCAAGGCCACCAGCGACCAGTGGCTGGAGGTGATGGACACAGCCCACCGCTTGGGCCTGTACTCGAGCGCCACGATGATGTTCGGCCACGTCGAGAGCCTCGAAGACCGCCTCGAGCACCTCGAACGCCTGCGCCAGCAGCAGGACCGCTCCCTGGCGCGGCGGCGCGCGGCCGGCGCGGGGGGCGGCACTGCCACGGCTTCGCCCTACGCGCCGGGCGACGGTCCCGGGTGCTTCACCGCCTTCATCGGCTGGACCTTTCAACCTGAAAACACCCGGCTGCGCCTGCCGCCGGTGGGGGCGCACGACTACCTGCGCACCCAGGCCCTGGCGCGGATTTACCTGGACAACTTCGAGAACGTGCAAAGCTCCTGGGTCACGCAGGGACCGGACATCGGCCAGGTGGCGCTGCAATTCGGCGCCAACGACCTGGGGAGCATCATGATCGAGGAAAACGTGGTCTCCCAGGCCGGGGCGAGCTTCCGGCTCACCGTGGCGGACATGCACCGGCTCATCCGCGATCTGGGCTACGAGCCGCACCAGCGCGACAACTGGTACCGGCTGGTGAATTGAGGCAGGCGCAGGCCGGGGGCTTGCGCGGCTTCACACCCCGCACCGCCGGCGGCGCGCCTGCGCCCGTGCCTCGTTGCCAGCGTGCGTTCCCTCTTGTGGCCCCGCAGGCTTTGAGGCCGGTTGAAGCTCGCGCGCCACGGCCTTTCCGGAAAAATTCTCAGCCACGCGTGAACCGGGGGATTTCGAACCGATTCACGCTTTCCGCCGCTTACTTCGCGTTCCCTGCGATGGCAGGCGTGCGGAGGGGAGTAATTTTTTTTCTTTTTGTCCTTGACGGGGCGCGCGGGTTTTTGGTCATTTTGCACCGGTCCGACAATCAAACACTCCCTGAGGCAATGCGCGCGTTTCGGCGACTGGCGATGGGCCTGCTCTTGGCGATGGCGGGAGCCGGCACTGCTCTGGCGCACAATGAGGAGGTCCTCTCGGTCACCGTCACCAACTACACCGGCTACCTCATCGCCTCGGACGCCAACGCCGGACTGGGCCCCGAGTACAATCGGGAAAACATCGCCGCCCGGGCGGAGATCCGGTACACGGCGCAAACGGCCACGGCGACCACCTACTATTACCGGATCCTGTTCCGGATCGAGGACAGCGGCGGCAACGTGGTGCCCATCCTCGACGAGAACGGCCAGAGCAACACAGTGTACCGGGTGAGCACCTCGGTGACGTTGCCGTTCTTCGTGTTTGGCATCCCCATCAACACCAGCACTCGCCTTCACGACGCGCCGCTGGTCCCGGTGAACCGGCTCAGCCCGTTCAACCAGTATCGGGTGAGGGTCAACATGGAAAAGGCGAGTTCAGCCCTCGGGCGCTACTCGGCCATCGCCGCCAGCGGGCAGGACAGCCTGCGCACGTATTACCACTTCCCCAGCACGGTCAGCGCCGACCCCGAGCGCAACGTCATTGCGGTGCTGGACGGCGGCTCCTACCTGCGCACCTACCTGGTGAACACCGTTCCCGGGCGCGACACGCTCCAGGTGCGGGCGGACTTCACCTTGCGCCGTTACGACGGTTTTGCGGCGGCCCCGGTCAGCACCACCATCCCGCTGGGGTTCACGGCCACGCTGATTGACGCTTCGACCGGCCTGCCTGTGCCGCTGGTGCAAAGCAATTTCACCGCATCGCGCGTGGTGGCCTCACACGGGATTGCGCTGCTCGGAAACCCCATTCCGCCCACGGTGGTCACGGGCAACGAAGTGTTGGACCTCAAACCCGCCGGCCAGCTCGACTCGCCCGGTCGGCTGTACCGCGTGCAGGTCCAGCTTGCGCACGAGGAAACGCCGTTGCTGCCCTATGTGGCGGCCAACCAGGTCACGCTGGCCAACCAGCGGATGCTCCATTTCAACGGCCGGCTGCTCTTCGGCGACATCGCCACGCAGGTCACCGCCATCAACAACAATCCCGCCCCCGGTGCGGTCACGGCCACCAGCGTGGCCTCGAGCCTAGCGGTGAGCGCGGGCGGCGGGTTCATCGAGGGCAGCCCGGCGCACACCTACGGCACCGGCGCGGCCCTGAGCGTGGTGCTGCGCAACAACGGCAATGCCGAGTACACCGGCGCCGCCAGCGTGGTGGTCAGCGGTCCGGCACCGGACACGAACACCGTGTCCAACGTCCGCTTTCAGCGCTCGGGAATGGTGCTGAACACCGGCGGGGGCTTCGCCAACTTCAAGGTTTGGCTGCCCGCGGGCTTTGGCATCCGCTCCGCGCCCAACTCCCGCATGACCACCGGGTTTCTCGAGTTCAACAACGTCAAGCTGGCGCAGAGTCTGCGCCCCGGGATGGCTGACCTCGTTTTTACCCCGCCGGCCGGTCTTTGGGGGGCCGAAGAAACCAAGCCGGTCTGGATCGAGGGCCAGGAGTTGCGCTGGACCATCGCCAACGGACGGTTCGCGCTCAAGCCCACCGGCCGCTGCGAGTATGTCCGCAGCAACGAACTGGCGCGCCTGGCCGCGGCGCCGGTGCCGGCGGCACAGCGGTTCAAGCGCTCGAACGAGCAGCTTTTCCAGGCCGCGCGCGCCGTCACGTCGGCCACTGTGGAAATCCGGGCGCACACCGACGGCACGGCCCGGCTCTACGCGGAGTTTGATCTGGGGCCGGGCGGGTTCGTGACCCATTTCCCCTATGACTCCGATGTGCGTCACAACGGCGGGGTGCTGTCGGTCAAAGACGACGTGGTGGACAGTGCGGTCAGCAAGCTCAACGGGGTCCTGCCGCTCAAGCTGCAATATGCGCGTGACTGCGCCGAGCCGTTGTGCAGCGGCGGCGCCGGGCCGGCCACGCTCGAATTCAAGCCGGACGGCGAGACCCTTCACATCACGCGCGACGCCGGCCTGACCCGTGGCGGCACGCTCACCACGCCCGCGCCGTTGAACTGGGGTTGGATCGGCTTGCCGGCCATTCAAAAGTACGCTCACCGCACGGAGCCTTTCACCGCGACGACCTACGCCATGGCCGGTTCCTTCCTGCGCGGCGACGACACGACCCTCAACGCACTGCATCGCGCCGGGGTGCTGTTGTTCACCGGCGTCGGACCGAGCGACCCGGGGCAGGTCGAGCGGCCCGGCCGGCCGGCCTACCAGGCAGGTTTGGGGGATTACCCGGGCCTGAACTTCCGCGTGGGTACCGATGGCGCGAAGAACGGCGAGAGCGTGCTCGGTGGCAAACCCACCGGCACCTACCCGTTGCGCGGCCGAGCCAAGTACTACGTCCGCAAGGCCGGCGTGAGTGGCATCCACGAGGCGGTCTTCGGCGCGTTCCCGCCCACCGCGCAGATTTACGGCTACGACTTCCAGTTCTCGAACTTCGGCCTGGCCTTCCTGGACAGCCGCAACGTGGACAGCCGCACGCAGGGCTCGGTCAAGATCAAACACCCCTCGGACTTCACACTGGCCTTCGAGGAACTCAAGTTCACCTGCTTGGGTGCGCTGGACGACGCCAAGGTCGCTCCCGGTCAAGAGAACAAGGTGCTGGCTTTCTGGCAGGCGGACTTCACGCCGCTGGCGATGAAGTTCGACCGCAAGGCCAGCGCGGCGTGTAACCCGGGCGAGGGTTTTCTCACTGTGGGCGTGATGGCCTGGGCGCAGCACGTGGACGCCCCGCTGTTCGGCACCCTGGGCTGGCATCCCAACGGCAACCTCATCACCCGCGCCGACAACGCGCTGGACCCGCCGTTTGATTCGCGCCTCAAGCTGCCCAATAGCTTCAAACTCAAAGGCCCGGGCAACGAGAAATACACCTTTACCCCGGTCAACGACGCCTACTACAACAACTGGGATTTCTACAAGACCGCGCCCGGCTTTATCAACCTCGCCGGCAAGCTCGACGTGCCGTTCTTCGAGGACCTCAAGGTCCACATGCACACCAGTGCGGACAAGGACGGCACCGGCGCGCCCATTTATCTGATGGGCGGCTGGCCAGGAAAGGGCTTCGAGATCGCCGGCCAGAATTTCTTCAACGCCAACCCCGCCGACCCCGACAACCGCGGCTTCCCGACCGACACCACGGTGGCCGGTTACCGCCAGGGCAACACCGACAACAATCTCAAGTACCTGGTGCGCGCCCAGCGCAACTGGCTGGGCGTGGTGGACTTCGACTACCCGCTCAAGTGGAGCACCACCACCCGCGCCTTCACGATCTTCCGTCCGGTGCAGAACAAGCTGCTGGTCGTCAACGTCGAGCACCAGGCCAAATACCTCAGCGCCAAAAACGCCGAGTTGAAGTTCGGCATCGAGTACGAGGGCATGCCGAAGATCAACCTGGCCAACATGGTCTTTGATCAGCTCGGCGGGGCGCAAAACGCCTTCACCGGCGCGGTGCTCGGCCCGGCCCGTAACGCCCTCGAGGCCGGCATGGACCGGTTCAACGAGATGCTGCAGGACCAGATGTGCGTCTTCTACGACCAAGCCTTCGACACCCTGCTCGATCCGGTCTTCCAGGCGCTCTACAACCAGCTCAAGACCATCTACATCGCCAACGGCAACAGCTTCCCGGCTGGCGAGCCCGGCAACACCATCGCCAGCTTCATCACCGGCGGCGGCAACTCGGTGGTCAATCGCCTGAACAACTTGGTGGACGGCGCGGGGGCGGGGCAGTTCGACATCGTCAAACAGCTCGATGCGAACCTGGCACAAATCGAGGACGCGTTGCAGAAACTGGACCAGATTCTGGCCAAGGCGCCGGACGGCTCGCGGCAGATTGTGGCCCAGCTCATCAAGAACCTGGTCGGCGAGCTCGCCGCGCAGTTCGTGGGCGCCTTCGTGGACAGCAAGCTCAACGAGTTTTTGGCCACGCTGGATCCCACCCTCAGCCAGGTGGAGGCCGCGCTGGACGAGTTGCGCGGCGTGGTGGGCGACATCCGCGGTGCGCTGGCCCTGCCCGGCAACTTCCGTCAGCAGCTCAAGACCCAGCTCAACGGCCTCAACGCCCAGGTCACCGCGCTGGCCAACCAGATTCGCAACGACATCAACGGCCGCTTCAACCAAATACTCAGCCTGGGGGACAACCCCTTCACCCACTACTCCGAGGCCGAGCTGCGCGCCTTCATGCGCCAGAAGCTCGAGGACCGCTTCTTCGCCTCGGTGGTCGCCAAGACCATCCAGGAAACCATCAAGCACCGGCTCTACGACGTCGAGGCCGCCATCCGCGAGGGCGTGGACTCGTTTTTCCAGCAGGTCAACCGCGTCATCCGCGACATCATCTCCGAGTCGCTCGCCGAGGTGGACAACACGATCAACGGCCTGGCCGACGACGTGAACAGCGTGCTGGGCGCCGGACGCATCAACGGCTACGCCCACATCAACGGCGACGCCCTCAAGCTCCTGCGCCTGGACATTTACGCCCAGCTCAAGGTGCCCTCCGAGATGGAGCTCAATGCCTACTTCCAGATCAAGGAGCTGGACTCGGACGGCACGCCGGCGGCTTGCCTGCCGACCAGCGGCCGCGCCACCGAGGTCACGATGGGCGCGACCGACGTGGACGTGAAATGGATCAGCGACGGCGTGCGGGCCAACGTGGGCGCGAAGTTCACGTTCGACCCGTCGGTGTCCCCGCCACGGCTGGTGAATCTGGGCGGCGGCATCGAGCTGACCGGTGAGATCAGCTTCGAAGCCTTCAAGATCAAATACCTCGGCGCCTCGATGGGCTTCGGCCAGCTCGAGAACTTCTTTTCCTGCGCCGCCCGCGTGGCCATCAACAAATACGAGGGCATGGGCGGCATCTTCTTCGGCAAGACCTGCACGCTCGAGCCGTTCTTCTGGGACAAGGACGTCCAGGAGATTCTCGGCACGCCACCGTTCACCGGAGCCTACGTGTATGTCGAAGTCTGGATACCGCTTTCCGAGGCGCTGCTGGGCATCCCGGCGACCTGTCTCTTCCAAATTTCCGCCGGCGTGGGCGCGGGTGCCGGGTATTTCATCGAGGGCCCGACCTACGTGGGCAAGATGCTGCTGGGAGCGAACGGCGACGTGCTGTGCGTCGTGAGCGTGGGCGGCGAGATCAAGTTGGTGGGCGTCAAAAACGCCGACGGCTTGCGCCTGAAAGGCAAGGGCACGCTCTGGGGCGAGATCGGCTGGTGCCCGTTCTGCATCTCGTTCTCGAAGAGCGTGGGCCTCGAATATCGGAACAATTCGTGGAAGGTGGATTTCTAGCCATGGGCCGAACCTGTCTCCAAAGCCGATGGACCTGGCCGCGCGTCGTGGCGGGCCTGCTCGCCGCGGCCTTGTGCGGCATCATCTGGCACGGCCCGCGCGCCCGCGCCCAGGCCCCTGCGCTGCTGCCTGACACCATCTTCACCGTCGGCACCACCACCCCGGACGCCGGCGGGCGCCAGTGGGCCTACATCCTCTGGGTCGGTTCGGACAACCAGCTCGTCGTCGGCCGGCAGTTCGCGGTCTATGCCAAGGCCGGCGACGCCGCTTCCACCAACCCTTACGAGCGTCGCGCCATCACCGGCCTGCAGACCGAGCCGCCCGTCATCCGCGCCCTGCTCAACCGCGCCGCCACCCTGGGCGACGACCTCGTGCAACTCGAGCAGCGGGTGAACAATCTTTTCGCCGCTCTCCAGCCCCCGGCCGGGCCGCTGGAGCAGAAGCTCTCCGCCGTCATCCGCGGCACCATTGCCGATCCGGCCCAGCTCAACAGCCTGGTCTTGCTCGGTCGCCTGCATCCCGGGGTGAACTTCTGCCTCGGCTACGCCCATGCCGAAGTCATTCCTGCCGGCAAGACCACCTTCGAAATCCGCGAGTACGACAAGGACACCGGCCGCGACCTGGGCGTGGTGGGCCGCGTGACCGTGACCGCCGGTGCGCCGGTGGCCCTGCCCGCGCCGGGCCCGGTGGTCCAGGTGCCCGAGTCCGACCCGCGCGGCGACCTGAACATCAAACTGCGCTGGGCGTCCCCGGATGCGCTGCGCCGGCTCACGCTGCTCAATCACGGGTTCAACGTCTATCGCGTCACCAAGGCCCACGCCGAGGCCCAGGGCTGGGACATCGCGCCACCGGCCCCCGCCGTGTTGCGCGCCGCCGCCGGCAGCCACCCCGCCGTCAAGCGCGTGAACGAACTGCCCGTGCTCAAGACCAGGGACTTCTCCGCCGCCGACGTCGGCAACTTCGTCCTCGACCCGAAAACCGCCTTCCTTGCTGACGACAACGGCCGTTACCAACCCGGCGGGGTGCCCTTCGAGAACGGCGCGCAGTACTATTATTTCGTGACCTCCCGGGACGTGCTGGGGCGGGATTGGGGGCCGTCGCCGGGGTTGCTGGTCAAGGTCTGTGATCGGTTGCCGCCGGACGCGCCGCTCGCCCTCCGCGTGGAGAACGACTACACCTTCACTGGTGGCGCGGCCAAACAGAAGCTCAAGGTCCTCTGGCGGCCCAACACCAACACCGCCGACACCGTCACCGGCTACTACGTGTACCGCTGGGCGGCGCCGGACGACGTGCAGGCCGCCGGCTCCAACCCGCTGCTCAACCGCATTGCCGGTCCCATCCCCCACGTGCCCGGCAAGGCCATCTACAGCTACGTGGACGACGGTGCCGGTTCGCCCACGGCCCCGGCGGATTACTCCAAGACTTACTGGTACACCATCCGTTCGGTGGACAACGGCGCCTGCGACGGCGGCAACTTCTCCGCCCACAGCCGCCCGGTGTACGGCGTGTTGCGCGACCGCACCGGCCCGGACGGCCCCGGAGGGCGCATTGACGTGCTCTGCTGCGCCTACGCGGTCGTGGGTCGCGATCCGGTAGATTTCAACGACCCCGATGGTCGCAACCAAGACCCCAACCTCGCCTACTACGAATTCGAGGTGCGTCGTGCGCGGCCGGAAATCCGCTGGGCCGAGTTTTACTTCCGCGAGCTGGTGGAATCGAATTTCCTGGGCCGCGTTTACTTCCCGGGGGAGGAGCCGCTCCTGGTGTTGCGCTGGACCGTCCCACGCTCGCAGGTGCAGGAGGGCCAAATCATTTTCTGGTGCCGCGTGGGTGATGATCGCGGACAGGAATCCGACTTCGCTTTCGTCACCACCATTCGCGACCCCAAGTCCACCACCATTCGCCGCGTGCCCTTCGCGGCGCGGATAGGCTGTCGGAAAATCCCGCGGCGAACCGCGAACCAGTTCATTGAATGCCGTGGCGCGCACAATCCGCTGCCGAACGGCCCGGACGGCGAAGTGGTCGGCCCGACCCTCACCATCACCCTCACCCCCGGCACCAAGGAGTACCGGCTGTACCGGCGCGTGGACAACGGCCCGCTCACGCTCATCAAACAAGGCCCGGCCAACTCGGACGACCTCTCCCAGATCACCGTGGACGACCCGGACATGCCGGCCAACGCCGCGGTCATCTGCTACTTCGCCCAGCTCTTCGACGAGCACGGCAACGCCAGCCCGCTGGTGCAGATTGACGAGTGCATCGAAATCCAGATGCCGATGGCCGTGCCCCTGCTGGCGCCGCTGGAGCCGGTCGGGGACGAGTCCAGCCCTAAGATGAAGGTACGCTGGTTCTGTCCGCCCTATGGCGTGAACCGCTTCGAGGTGTCCATCGCCAACACCATCGGTTTCATGCCGCCCAATCCCTCGCCGGACCTCGGTACTCTGATCACCAACCGGATCAAGCAGTACTTCGTCGCCGGCGAGCCGCGCACCAACGTGTTCTTCCTTTACCGCACACCCCCGGTCGGCCCGGCCTTCGGCAACGGCGCGCAGTTCGAGGTCACCGTCAACATCGCCTTGGGCCAGGAGTACACCGTGACGGTCGCCGCCGTCGGCCCGGACGGCCTGGCCGGTCCGGACAGCAACGCCGAGTCGCTGAGCTGGAACGTGCCGCCGCTGGTCGGCCCGGACGTGCCCTGGCCGGCCCGCCCGCTGCCGGACCTGAACTTCTTCCACCCCTCGCTCCAGGCTGCCCGCATGCCGGACAACATCTTCCCGGGCCTGGCCATCCGCATCGGCGAGGTGCCGTGGGGACATCAGGCCAATGTTCCCAAGGAAAGGCAGGACCTGTTCCCCGCCAGCCTGCGACAAAACCGAAATCCCATGGACTACGTGTACACGAACAAACTGGGCGAAAAACTCTTCCCCGCCGTCGTGTATCGCGTGCCCTTCCCTTCCCCCGAATACCCGCAGGTCAGCCAGGACCTCATCCAGGTCACGCCGTTGATGGAGGCGATTGCCCACCAGTTCGCCACCGACCCGCAATACGGGAATATCACCGTCCTCCACGACCCGTTCATTCGGATGACCGAAGGAGTCATCTTTGGTGCCGGGCAACTGCCCGGAGCGCTCTGGCTCGTGGACACCCAGCCGGTGGTGACCGGCGCGCGGTATGTCTACCTCATCGTCCGGCTCGGGCCGAACGGCGAGATCAAGGAGGTTATCCCCAGCAACGTTGTGGAGGCCACGCCATGAGAACACGGCGTTTCTTTCCTGCGGCGCTGAGTGTCGCCGCCCTGACGGCGCTGACGGTGCACGCGCAGCCGGCCTACCCGGTTTTCTCCTCAGGTTCGGCCTATTTGGGCGCGGACTTCGGCGGTGACGGCCGCCCCGACGTCGCCGTGGTGGACCTCGAGTCCGGCGCATACCTCATCGGCTACGGTCTGCCCGGCGGCGGGCTGCAATGGACCTCCTCCCGCCCGGGCGGGGTCGCGGGCGTCACCGGCGTTAGTGCCGGGCGGGTGCTCGACCCCGCGCGCGACGCGCTGGTGCTGGCCGGGCCTGACGCCAACCGCGTGCTGGTCATCCCCTGCCAGGACCCGGCGGTCAACGGCGTGCCGCGCGAGGTGTTCATCGGCGGCATCGGCCCGGCGCACGTGGCCGCCCTGGACATCGGCGGCGGCGGCAACACCGCCCATCACGACCTCTACGTCCTTACCGCCCTGAACAGCCCGCCCTCGCCGCGACGCCGCGCGCTGGTGCGCTCGACCGGCGCGGCCTTCTCGATCCTTGGCGAGGCCGCTGAGGCCGCCGAAGTCCTGCGCGCCCAGCCCGCGCGACTCAAGACCGGCGTGGCCGACGTGCTCGGCCTGCTCATCGCCACGCCCGGAGCAGGCGACGAGTTTCGGCTCGTCAGCCTCGCCACCGGCGCGCCGGTGAACGTCGCCACCGCCACCGGCGTGCCCGACGCCGCGCAGGTGCTGAACCACCGCTTCTCGCCCGCGGCCCTCTTCGACTTTGTCTTCCACGCCACCGGAGCCGACCGCATCCACCATCGCCGCGCGACCGAGCCGGTGCCGGGCACCTTCAACCTCAGCGCGGGGGCGAATTTCCCGCTGGGCTTCAACGCCGAGGCGCTGTTTGTGATTCCCACCGCCTCGGGCGGGCGGCTGCTGGCCCTGCGCAATGGCGGGGTAACGGCGGTCATTCTGAACTTCGACGGCGCCAGCGCGCCCACGGTCTTCCAAACCCTGGCCGCCCCGGCCGGCGAGCGCTTCGGCGGTGCGGCGCCCACGGCCGACGGCTTTGTGGCCTTCTCCGGCGTGGACGGCCGCCCGGCGCGGTTCCACCGCTACCAAGATGCCGGCGGCTCCTACGCCCTGGTCGAGAGCGGCGCGCTGGACCTGCTCAACCGCCACGCCGGCGGCGCGAACATCTTTTTGTTCCAGTTCGAGCCGTTCGTCGCGCCCGCGCCGAATCT
>Ga0073932_1004751_pt1 | contig 15650 bp, 11 predicted proteins | sample DewCreD2012metaG_FD_76967 | JGI IMG/M metagenome (GOLD analysis project Ga0073932, IMG submission 76967) | Hot spring sediment bacterial and archeal communities from British Columbia, Canada, to study Microbial Dark Matter (Phase II) - Dewar... ... | reverse complement strand
TTCATAAGGGTCAAGCAATGTGGGCAGTGTTTCCTTGATTTTGCTAAAAATATAGTCAATTTCACGGTCTGTGCAGAGGATCGGCATGGCAAGGTTTTTTAGAAACACCGTATAGTCCAGGGTGTCAAGATGGTATTTCTTCCACCACTCAAGGTAGGGTTGCGCGCCGTCCTCATTGAGCAGCCCTTCCTGCAGGGCAAAGCTGACCGTGGTGCCTGCTTTCCAGCCGCACATTACTGCACCGCTCATCTCAGCCTCCTGGCACCAGCCGGCGTCGCCCGCAATAATCACATTGTTTTTGAAAGGACGAACAATCGGTCCATACATGTTTCCGCACACGCCCAGCTTGCGAATCCGCTTCGCTCGCTTAAACCAGGAGGAAAACCTGCTGTGCTGAATAAAATGTTCACACAGTGCTTCATGGTCGTTGGAGGGATTCGTATCAGAGACCATTACCAGCCAGAGGTCTTCGCCGTTATGTTTCCATGCACGCGGGATAATGAATCCCAGCATCGGCGGATCGCCGCTCTGAACAAGAGGCTGTATGAGGGCATAGGGGCTCGGCAGGTCAAGGTTGGTCATTTCATAGGCCCAGGAGGCTACCGTGCCAAAGAACCCGCGGTTCTTATTCATGCCCAGTATGCGCGCAGTTCGTGAAATACGACCATCTGCGGCAATAACAAACGGCGCCTTAACCTTGCTGCCCTCTGCGGTCAACACAGTGACCATATCGCCGGATTTTCGCACATCTACAACATTTGCGCCGGTGTAAATGCTGACCCCGAGATTGCGACATTCTTCAGCAAGGCCCAGCAAAAAGGCGCTTTTATCATACACTGCAGTAGCACGTCCTGCTTTGCCTTTCTTAACATTGGTTGCGTAATCGCCGAAGGTAATCTTTTCCCCACCGGGCGAATAGATTTCCCAGGCATAAAAGTCCTTTGTCGGCCCTTCATATTTCACACTGAACCCGTGATGCGGAAATGATATGCGTTTAATCTCTTCGTTATATATGAGGCGTTCGCCCATATAATTTCCGGAGAGCGTAACCAGCATCATGCCGCACATCCTGAGCACCTCGTGAATGGTATCTTTTCGTTCCAGCAGCGCAACAGACAAGCCGTTTTCTGCTGCAAATTTGGCAGCAGTCAGCCCTGCAGGGCCGGCGCCTATCACCACTAAATCATATGCACTCTTCACCGTCTTCCTCCTGATTGGTCGTTGTAAGGTTTATAGTCCTCTCACCTGCGGTAGCATGCTGCGCAGCAGTTCAAAGGTCGGCAGTTTTTTGTAACGGAATGTTTTCTTTGACCAGAATGCCTTCCAGGCAGAGATTAATCCGCTGATTGAGTTCATCTGAGGAAATTTTGCAAATCCGCTTCACCAGACAATCTATGACAAACAAATTGAAAACCCCCTCCAGCATTGCGGCAAGTTTTTCTGCCGATAGATCACGGCGAATGCAGCCTTCCTGCTGACCCTTTTCCAGAACTTTGGCTACCATTGATCTGAATTCTTCGAAAAAGAACCGATCATAGCGTTGATTCAGCGAAGACACATTGTTTATCAGCAAGGCTCTGCTGATATTTTCATTTTTTGCAATAAACTGTGCGGTGGTATTAAAAATATCCTGGATTTTGGTCTTAACGGGCGTGGCTGCATCAAGAATAGTTGTCCATTTATCCTTCATCGCCGGAAGTTTTTTGCGAAACATTTCGGGAAGGATATCTTCCTTGCGGGGGAAATAATTGAAGAACGTGCTCTGGGCGATGTTGATCTGCCTGGTGATATCCTCAACCGCGGTATTTTCAAATCCTTTTTCAGCAAACAGTTTTTGCGCAATGCGCAGTATTGCATCGCGCGTGCTTTTCTTTTTTTGTTCTCTTTTATATGACTTTTTCAAAATAAAACTCGGAATAAATTTTCAAGTAACCAGTTTATTGGGCAGAAAGTTAGCACAAACAAAATAATCCTTGACATCTTCAATTATAGCATATATGAGTATACTCATTAATAATGCAGAGCCGCTTCTAAAGTCAAGTAAATTTTCCGGCCATGCAGTTACGCAGATGACAATATTCGCTATGCTTCACAAGCCTGCGCGCAAATATCCCGTCAAATTTTGAGCCAGCCTGTGAAAATTCAGTAAGCATTTAGGGAATGCAGTTATGAACGTGTATCAAATGGGACGATTCCGAAGCTGGTCGTGCCATGGGAAATACAGGCCGCTAATATCTCCTTCTCAAATTGGCCGTATTCCTTATCAACACGGTAGGCAATTGAGATACCCTCCACGCAACATCCTCGCATGTGTTTCTTATTTTGCTCTTTATAAATTGACTACATCACACGCACCAATTCCCCAGCATTTTTCAGATACGTCGCCCGCTTCCTTTAGCACACCATCCTTCATAATAAAAAAAACTCCTTGCAAAAAAAATCTTTTGTATATATTGACACGTGGTAAAGTCATTCGCGCTTATACCTTTTGGGACGCAGGTATTCAACGAGTGAAAATGATGGGTAAGCAATTGGGATTCTTGAAAGGGAAGATTACGCAGGGTCTCAACCTGTCTGTTTTTATACCACCAATTAAATATGTCTTGTTTGTGTTGTCAGAATATACAATGCACTATTATTTTTATTTGAGGCACGCTCAAACACAGACCAGGCAATGAAGAAAGGGGTTCCCGCAATGAATAAAACATTTTATACGGCGTGTTCGGTCATCATTCTTACAGCTTTTGCTGCAGTGGTTGGCGGGTGCAAAACCGGTGAAAAATTTGAGGCGCCCAAAATACCATTTATAACAGCGGAAAATGTGCACGGTGTAATGGCGCCGGATGATAATAACATATGGATTGTTGGGAATTATGGAACGATCCATCATTCCAGTGACGGGGGAAAAAACTGGGTAAGCCAGGATTCAGGAATTAAAACCCTGCTGGTTGACGGGGTGTTTATTGACAGTAAAACGGGATGGGTTATTGGCATTGACGGAGTTATTATCCATACCACGGATGGCGGCGCCACCTGGGTTAAACAGAATTCAGGAACCGCCAAGCATTTATTTGGCATATCATTCACTGACAAGGATTACGGCTGGGCAGTGGGAGAATATTCCACGATTATTCATACCACGGATGGCGGCGCCACCTGGGTCTCACAACAGCCTGAGGCAGATAAAATTTATAATAATGTCCATTTTGTTGACCGTCAGAACGGCTTTATAGTAGGAGAGGCGGGTGCCATGGTTCGCACCACTGATGGCGGTGCCACCTGGATGCCGGTTATGCCTAAAATTTTTGAGCGGGAAAGCCTTGAGGACGAATACGAACGCCCGCGGCCCACACTGTTCTGTGTAACATTTACCGATGCGCGTAATGGCTGGACGTGTGGCAATTTTGGCGTCATTCTGCATACCACGGATGGCGGCGCCACCTGGGATCCGCTGAACAGTAATACAGATCTACCTCTTTATACTATTTTTATCAAAAATGGCAGAGGGTGGTGTGTTGGCGACAAAGGGGCATACCTCACATCTGGGGACGGCGGTCTGACCTGGAAATTTGAAGAAGAAACCATAAAATCAAAACTCTGGTTCCGGGATGTTTTTTTTACCAGTCCGGAAAAAGGCTGGATAGTCGGCGCCAGTGGCACGGTTATCAGCACTGAAGACGGAGGTAGGAACTGGGAATTCCATTCCGGTCTTTCATATGATTCCAAAGCGTTTGCATTTTTCAATGACATCTTGGCGCGGTTTGAAAAAATGATGTCAGAGTAAAAAAATCCATCAAACTACGGGCCGACGGACGATTTTACGGCCGAATCAATTTTTTTGAAAGGGATTGAGACATGGCTAACCCACAATCATTTATGGAAAGAGTTGCAGACCACGTCATAGAAAAACGCAACATTTACCTCGCCATTGCCATCATTGTTACTCTGTTTTTTGCCTGGCAGTGCCGGAAGCTGTCGGTAAAGACCGTGTTTGCCGACTTGCTGCCGCAAAAACACCCTTACATTAAGCTACATAATGAAATCCGCAATAAATTTGGTGGCGCCAACCAGATTCTGATTATGCTGGGGGTGAGGACGACCGGCAAGTATCAGGATATTTTCAATGTTGAGACCTTGACCAAGGTAAAAGGCATTACTGAAGACCTGCTCACCTTTCATGCGGTTGACCGTTATAAGATTGTGTCCATAGCCAGTAGAAAAATAAAGGAGTTCAAAGCCAAGCCAGAGGGATATGTTTCGGTACCGGTCATGTTTCCTGAAGTGCCGAAAACTGAGGAAGAGATAAAACGACTGCGGCTGGTTATCTACGGCAATCCGATTTGTTATCCGGCCCTGGTATCCCTTGACAGTCAGAAGGCGCTCATTCAAGTGGATTTTTTTGAAGAGCAAATGGATTATAAAACCACTTATAAGGAATTGCAGGAGCTCCGCAAGAAATATGAGGATGATAATCATTTTGTTGCCATTGCCGGGAACCCCATGCATATTGGCTACATTGAAAGTTATGTGCCGCAGGCAATAAAAATATTTGCCTATACCATCATTGGCATGCTGGTGATGTTTTTGATCTTCTTTCGCACCAAGCGCGGCATGGTGATGCCGGTTTTTGCAGCGTTGTTGAGCGCGGTATGGGGGCTGGGATTTCTTGCCATGCTGAACTTCAATCTTGATCCGCTGGTTCTGGTATTCCCATTTCTCATCGGCGCTATGTCGGCTTCGCACTCGGTGCAGGTGGTGAAGCGCTACCGTGAGGAGGCATCCAAGCTTGGCGAAGGCAAGCAAGCCTGCAAGAAGATAATTGCCAGCCTGTTTGTGCCGGGAGTGGCAGGCGTTATAACGGACTCATCCGGTATAATCATAATTGCCATTACCCCCATAGATATTCTCTATAAGATTACCATTTCTTGTGCATTCTGGGCCTTTGGGACGGTTTTTATTGCCTTTTTCCTCCTGCCGATAATTTTTTCTTACTTTCCACTGCAAACAACCCCTGAAAAAGAAGGGTTTATGGACCGGATGCTGCACGGCATTGGCTATTTTATATGCCGGAAAGCCAAAATCCCGATCCTGGCAATAACATTGATAGTGACCGTCTGGGGATTTTTCCAGCAATTCAAGCTGCCGGTAGGAAACGTTGTGCCTGGGTCAGAAATACTGTGGCCGTTCCATCGTTATAATGTGGACGCCTTCCGGATCATTTTCAACATGCCGCTGCTCAACCCAATGTATGTGGTGTGTGAGACGGATAAAGCTTTTGCTCAGAATAACCCGACCGTAATCCGCGACATCATCAAATTTGTCCGTTACATGTCTCGCACGCCGAACCAACGCATCATGTTTGTGGGCAGCCTGAACGGACCCATACCAAATTTTAACCGTGCGGTGCGCGATTCCGATCCCAACTGGCTGTTCCCGCCGACCAATGATATGCAGCTCAAGCAGCTTTGGCGGCTTGTGTATTATACGGGTTCCCCGGGCGACTGGGATAAATATCTGGATGCGGATGAGAAGGCGGCAAATATTATACTGTTCATGCGCGACAAGACCGCAGACGCCATTACCGAAGTAATAGCGCGGGTCAATAAGTTTGTCAGAGAAGAATCTGAAGCGGGGAAGAAAATTACCGCAGTGATAAACGATAAAGAGGACACCTTTACCTTCAATTACCGTCTCGCAGGCGGCACCTGCGGTGTTCAAGCAGGCATTAATGAAACCCTGGTGGAATACAATAATCTGACAACGCTTGCCGCCTACATCATGTGTTTCTTTTTTGTTACGGTTTTCTTCCAGTCTTTTGTGGCGGCTATCTTTATCACCCTGCCATTGCTTACCTCAACCTTTCTCACGCAGTCATTCATGACTCTTAACAATCCGCCGATCCCGCTGACCACGGCAACACTGCCGGTTGCATCGGTTGGCATGGGGCTTGGGGTGGATTATGCGATTTATATAGTAGGGCGTATTATTGAGGAATACCGCGACAATCGGCGCGAGCTGAATGATGCGATTGCTGTTGCCCTGGGGACATCAGGCAAGGCGGTGCTGTATATCGGATTAACACTCATTGTGAGCCTTGCTTTTTGGGCAATGTCAAAGCTGATGTTTCAAGCTTTAATGGGGTTGTTGCTGGCCATTGTTCTGGTGATTAACATGTTTGGCGCTATATTTGTCGTGCCCAGTTTCATTGCGCTGTTTAAACCAAAATTTATAACTGCAAAAAGAAAGAATTAATAACTACCAGTTTCTTTCATACACCCATTGTAACGGTCATTGCGAGTCCCGCAGCGCGGGATGTGGCAATCTCAAAGCCAAAAAGTAAGCATACATAACGAGTTAATCTGCTATGGTAGATAGGACTGAATGGAACTAAACTTTTAGCTTGACATAACCATAGTGATTTAATAGAGGGTATAGCAACCAGTGGTAGTTTAATAGCATATATCAAGCAGGACAGGGGTTAGAGTGTTTTTTGATTCAAGCAATTAAACAAGGGAGGGCATTTGGTATGAAAGGAAAAATTGTTTTTTCAGGTATCATTCTCATTGCTTTTCTGATTACGGTCTTACACGTTACCCCAGGTCGCGCAGAGGTCAGGCTCGCCGACGAGAAGATTATTTTAAACGGCACGATCAAGCAGACTGCGTATCTGCGCACACAGATGAACAGCAAGGAATATAAGCGGTATCACAGAACCCACTTGGATTACAATCGATTTAGTTACGTCATCGAAGGTCTGTTTAAAATTAAAGACTGCCCGGAAGAGCAGCTTAATTTCTTTGGCGGTGTGAAATACTGGTATGAGCTGTCCCCGGTATTTGATGACAAGCATCGTTCGGCAATACCTGATGTTCAGCGCAACTGGTATAGCCGTGCCCAGGATAGGGATTTGCTCTCAGAAGCCTATATTGATTATATTCGCGGGCCATTTAATCTGCGCATCGGTCAGCAGATCGTCGTATGGGGCGAGACTGACATCAAGAGAACCGTTGATATTATCAACCCCATAGATGTGCGCCTCGGGTCTCCCGGCGTAGATGCATGGGAAGAAATAAAGCTTGGTCTGTTTATGCTGCGCGGTACCTACCAATCGCAGCTGCCGGGGAACTTGCTGTTTGAAATGCTCTACATTCCCGGTGATTTTCGCCCCGCACGGCTGCCGGTTGAGGGCACCCACTATGGTCCTAATCCGGTTGATGCCAATCCATTTTATCCTTATCTGCCCTATGGAGTTACCACCTGGCTGTTTGAAAAAGCACGTCGGGATGCGCCAGGCTGGCAGCTTAAAAATTATGAATACGGTTTGCGGGTGCGTGGTTATACGTGGGATATTGACTGGACACTGGTTTATTTTGACGGCCTGTATGATGCACCGATCACCCAGGCTCAAAAGCTGCCCAGCGCCTTCTTTTCAAATTATATTGCTAAAGGCATCATAGGTTCAATAACGGGCAAACCGCAGAAAGTTTATTTTCCTAATGAGACGCTATTTAGATACCCTCGTTATAAAATGATTGGTGGCACAGCGCAGACGGTTTCCGAATTTTTGGGTGATTCAGTGTGGCGGCTGGAATGGTTTTATAACTTTGATGAGCCCTACAATCGCGGCACCAATGCCGACAGCGGCTCAGTCTATGATACCGTAGGACGAGACACATTTGGCATGGGGCTTAACTGGAGCGACAAGTTTTCCTTTGGTCAATTTACCCAGAAATATTGTTCGGGCAAAATGATGGATGTAAGCCTCACCTTCTTTTATGAGCGGGTGTTTAACTGGGACGACGACATTATCATTGCCGAGAGTGGCCGTGGTCATCGCCGTGGCGCGTCCCACGCTGCTGAAATTGCTTGGAATGTGCAGCAGTTTGTTTGGCACCAGCAGCTCATGTTCATGTTTACCGGAAGCTATAATCCTATCGGCAAGTATTTTATTTGCCCGATCATTGCCTATGTGCCCGGCGACCACTGGCGCTGGGAAGTTGGATACCCGATGTATGGATCACGGACGCCGTCTAATAAAGGACTGCATGATAAGGATAGCGTGCTGTTGCGCATGAGATACGAATTTTAGACACGTTGGTGCGAACAGGGTTTTTAAAAACATTTAAGTGAAGGAGGTTAATTCATGAGGGTAAAAAAAACTGGACACATAACGTATAAAACATTGCTGATGCTGCTGGCGTTATCTGTTTTTGCAGCTCCAGTACTGGTCTATGCAGAACAGATTGTGTTCCCCGGTTCTGCCTATACCGATGAAGAATTGGCAAAAGTTCGCGAGTGGGAAAAGACCTGGGCGGGAAAGAAAATAGATAAAAGCAATGTGGAACAAATAAAGGAGTTCCTTCCTGAATCATATGTCGGGGTTTACGCAAAACCTGAGGTATGGAATGAACCGAATGGATTCTGGTTTACCATAGAGCCATATAAAAAATATACAGACACGAAGGGGATGCTTGAAGCGACACAGAAATATTCCTCACAGGTGACGACTGATGCGGAAGGGGTTATTACAAACTATGGACAAACCGCAGGTATGCCGTTCCCCACAATTGATACTGCAGATCCTAAGGCAGGTATTCAGGTAGCATGGAACTTTGACCACAATACCCATGGCGATGCCTACCAATGGATGAGAATTGGGCCAAACGTTGAAGTGCGCAGCCGCACAGAGCGTCAGTCTAAACAGGATATGACTGAACTCTACTATGTCAGCCGCGTGGATGTTGATCCAAAGCCCAATCTTTTAACTAGTAATCCCAAGGGCATACGCAGGGGTTATTTCCTTCATATGTGGCTCCCTGCCGAATTTGTCAATACCCGCATGTTTAATATACGATACCTTGATTTTAACAAAAGCGATGACGGGTATATGTGGTATAGCCAGTTTCGGAGGATTCGGCGAATTTCTACAGCCCAAAGAACAGACACCATTGATGGTTCAGATTTGATATATGATGATGAATATTTGTGGGATGGACACATTCCACGGAACACCTATAAGTATATCGGTAGGAAGGACCTGCTGTGTTCTCGGCAACAGGATATAAAGCTTCTCCAAAGGGTATCCGGTCAGTCTATGCCGAATGGAATTGTGCGCCAACGATTAAATACTATTGTTATTGAAGTAAAGAGCAAGGATCCCAACTACCTGTATGGTAAGCGTGTGTGGTATGTTGATCCCGAAAGCTATTATATACAGTGGACGGATATCTATGACAACTTGGGCCGATTCTGGAAATGTTTTGAGAATTGGATCGGTGAATGTCAATTGCAATCAACCGGAGAAATGAAGAAAGTTATTGCCGGAACACAGTTTTTGGACTTTCAACGAATCCATGCGGGGAGCAGCATCCAAGAATGCAAAGGCGTTGGTGTGCGCAATATTGATCAAAAAATGTTCACCATTAGTAATTTGCAGCAAGCCTATTAAAATTTTGTTTCAATTAAAAAAGCCTGTTTCATGTGAGACAGGCTTTTTTAATTCCGCACAGCGTGGGCAATTGACCAAGAAATTTTCTTGACATCAAAGTTACGTTTTGGCTATATAGTGTGAGTGTACTCATGGACATATCTCTGCGCCGGAATGCTAATTACTCAAGTATATAGCATTATCATTATGAACTCTAAAACCAGTTCAATCGTTGCCTCACGGTATCTTCCAAGCAACCAATCTCGCAAAATCAATCTGAACGATACAAAAGGAGGACAGTCATGTTAAGGGCACTCGCCGTTGCGTTTTCTGGTATTTTATATTTTGTGTTGTCGCTACTGATATTTTTGCCATTTCGCATGAAGCCGGTGGAAAACTACAATTTGTTTGCTCTGCCGATTCTGGCGGTTATTTTTCTCAGCTTGTTTTATAAGGCATGCACAGCCCAAAGAGAGAGCAGAGGCTACCTGTATGCGTTTTACGCCGGCATATTGATGTGGCAGGTAATCGGCGAAATTCCGTTTATTGAAGTTCCCAAGGGGAAAATACTTCAGTTCAGCGACCTTAATATCAAAATGCTTGGCGGGTATTATTATATGCTGGCCGGTTGGATAATGCTTCACATTCTCTGGCGGACGCGGGTGCTGAAAAACACCGTTGCATTCATGTTTGCCATTTTTTTAGGAATCTGGACCTTTGAAATCTATATGGACAATTACTCATTCCGCGTGCCCCTTGAGGCTATGGCGCAGGTATCAAATGTAATTATGCTGGTCTTTCTCATTGTGAGCATCGTGCTTCTTATAGTGGCGCGAAAAGCAAAAACGATGGAAAAAAAGATTGTGGTTGGCGGTGTATTATACTTAACGATTTCAATTGTCATGATGTCTTCAGGGCCGTGGAAAAAACCGCAGGATTTTTACATCAAATACGAGAGCGCAGGTATCCCCAATGAAATTGAAGACCTTAAAGAAGAGTTGAACTACATAGAACATCTTAAAACGCGGCTGGCGTTGCAGTCCTACATGACGCCGAACCAATGGGCGACGATGAAGGGTTATAAACTGCCAAAAAAATAGCATTACCAATTGGTATTTGAGTTAGAAGGCATTAATATCGGAGGAGGTTTGAATGGCTGATAATGATGGTTACAAGACACCGCTTGCCCGCGCAGCGCGCATTATGGAAATTATCATCCCGTGCTACATGTTTGGAAAGGCATGGGGCATTTCTGATGCAAAAACCGTTGATCTGTTTCGCGCAATGTTTCCGCCATTTCTGATTGACATCGCAGAATTTTTTAAACGGATAATGCAGACCGACAATGAGAATATCCAACGCTTTTTTTCAACTATGTCCGGAGCAATTGTCGGTTTTATTGTTGTTGCGATACTGGCGCTGATTATGCATCTGGTATTGCGGGACAGAAAGTATATTGATTCTTTGCGTTTTACCTCGGTCTCGCTTATTCCGATTGCGGTATTGAACGGGACGCTTTCGCATGCCATTAAAACGCTGGTTGAAAATCTGGGCTCGCAAACCCCTGAAGCCCTCTATGCCAGCACGGTGAGCAGTTCCCGCGGCAATATCGCACTTGACGGATTTTTTTATCTGACCGCCATGTGGTTTTTAGCGCGGCGCACCGGTGTCAGACGCACCAAGAGAGTCGGTGTTGTGTGTGTCGGGATCGCATTTATGGTTATTTACATTGGGCTGGGCCTTATGATATCCCCCGCTGAATGGCAGGTGCTTTTGCCCAAACTCCAGCAGGCTTTAACCGCTCACTGAGGAGGACGCATACCGTGGAACTAACAAAACAGCGATTTATTAATATCAACAAATACGCTATTACCGCAGCAATTGTGGTGTATCTATATGGCACGTTTTTTTCTAAAATCATGCAGCCCAGTATCCTGTTTGCCCTTGCTGCCGGATTTTTCTGCCTGTTTCATAAAGACTATTTTGCAAGCAGAGTAAAGCTTGCCGCGCATATCTGGGCGGTGCCGATTTTCATCGGATTATTTTCATACTCCATGCTCATGGAAAAGGAACCCAGCGGCCAGAACGGGTTCTACTTTTTCCTCACATTCATCATTTGTATTATTCCCTATATTCTGTTTATTTTCGGGAAAACGGTTGAAGCCCCACCTAAGAAGGAACGGTTAGGCATTATAAGTTTTCGCATATTAGTGCAGCTCACCGTTTTGCTGCTCTATGCGGTTACGACCTCCTATTCCTTTATCTATGGATCAAACGTTGCGCTACTCTTCTGGGGAATGTTTCATGTGTTTACGGTGGCGATTTTCCCGTTCCTGTTCGGCAGAGTGCTCTGCGGCTGGCTCTGCCCGAATGCCGTGCTGCAGGATAGCCTTTTAAAAAATCTCAGATACCAGCGTCCCATTCCTTCATTGCCAAAAGCCATTGATGAACAGAGCCACTCAAGCGCCATGTATATAAGCGGCGAGGTGGATAAAAATGCGCCGTATTTCCCTTTTACGCTGTTGGTAGCATGGTTTCCCATGTTTTTTGTGGAGACGGTTTTTGACCTCACCGGCGTGCTCTGGTATCCCATTTATTTTATGTATGGTTTGTATTTAGGTTCGCTCCTGCTTCCCTGGAGAAAAATGTGCACCCATTTTTGCTGGCTCTCATCCTACCGTGGTCTGGCAGCCCAGGGCAGCATATGGCGCATTCGTTACAACCGTTCAAAGTGCAAACAATGCAAGAAATGCCAGGCTGAGGAAGCCTGCCCGTTCTATATTGATATACGCAATCAGGATAATGAAATGCCGGCAACCTGCTGTCTTTGTTTTAGTTGTATGGAAGCATGCCCCTTTGATGGTGTCATAACCTTTAGGCGAGCGCCGGAGGAGAAAGCGCGGATAAAAGCGATCGGGAAAAAGGCAGCATAATACGCTTATTGGCTTTGACCATAGGATTGTGATTTCAGTAAAGCTTGCACGTCGTGAGGCGCGCAGGCTTTACTTGTGTTTGCCGAACAGCATCATCTACGAGGTGAAGAAATGAGCAGTTTAATAGACATACATACCATCGCGCTGGCTGAGATTAAGAAAAGATTTACTCTCAATCCCGTCCGTTTAAAATTTCCCTTTCCTGAGCGATCCCGGAGAGCACTGGGATTAGTGCGTGTGGATGGAGAGGTTTACAGCTCCGAGCAGTTTTCGCGGGTGGTGTTCATGAAAATTGACTTGCCGGTGTATATGTGCGTGCGCTCAACATTTCTGCGGCCGCGGATAGAACTTGATCTGCCGGTTTTTTCCTGTGAAGCGGTCATTATGGGGAAGAAACGGATGTTTATTGCAGATATTCACCGCGCAGGAGGCGAGGGGGTTCATGACGACTCGGCCCTGTTTAATCAGATGCTGCGCATACGCAGCCGCTATCCATCCTTAACGCAGAAAGCACAAACCGTGAAGGGGGAAATTCAGAGCGTTTTTTCCCCTGCCGCCGTCCAGGCACGTATTATAGAAGCGCAGGATGAAGACGCGCTGGGTGTGTTTCGGGAATATCTCAATCTGTTTCTTGACCTGACACAGAACGCCACGCCGCTGAGCGGGGTGGCGCTGGATCAAGCCAAAGCTAACTTTGAAAAATATTTACAGACGGTCGTTGATCATGATCCAGGCGTTAAGGGCTACAAAATGCTGTTCGGTAAAGAGAGCGGCGTCATCCGCGCGCTTGACATATTTTTTGACCGATGAACGACAGCGCACTGCTCTGCCGCCAACCTGAGCACGTTGAGGCGCAGATCGGTAGTTCCATCAATTTTTCCTGAGAGCCTCGCCCAGTTTTTTCCCCGCCTCTTCAGCGCGATTCATGACTTCCGGCATATCATAGACATCATTCATACCAACAGGCTCTGCGAGTTCAGCTACAATTTTCATTTTGTGGCAGTAGTCAAGAAACATTTTGAGCGTTTCTTTGGTTCGCTCATGCCCGCTGCCTGCGACTGTTGTGACGGAAACAGCGGGTTTTCCTGAAAGCGGCCGTTTGCCCAGCACTTCAATTTCCGCGTCCGGCCCAATGCCCCGGTAATAGAGCGCCATATTTCGGTCAATGAAGCATTTGACCGCGCCGGAAACGTCCAGAAAATAGGTCGGGGATCCGACAACCAGCGCATCAGCGCTGAGCAGCTTATCATACAAGTCCTGCATGCCGTCTTTAATGATGCATTCGCCGTCATTCATCATGCAATGGGCGCACCCTGTGCAGGGCTTAATTTCCCTTTGCGCCAGATAAACAAGCTCATGCTCACAACCTGATGCTTCTGCCACTTGTTTAACCAATTTATTGGTGTTGCTGTCCTCGCGCAGACTGCCACAAATTCCCAGAATCTTCATATGACCTCCCTGATACAGGTTAATGTAATATTTGAACACTTACATACTTTTTCAGATATTAAAACGCAAGCGAAAATTTTAAAATCGCAGTTCATGGTTAACTCCCCGTCAGGAGATTTTCCACCACAATATTTTATTGGCGCGGATAAAACAGCGTCTGAAGGTTTTTCTCTGCCACTGCACTATGTGCATCTGCCGGCATCACGACCCTCCGCGTCGTGCTTTTGTTCTCATGCAGTTTACCTGAATTTCAGAAATACATTAAAAAATGTCCCGAAATCCCATGTAAATTGACACCGTGCGACATTTTCAGTATAGTTTGAACTTCCTTTATATATAACCTGCTTAAACTGTTTTTAGTATATCAGCGCGACATGGCATATTATTTATTCTCGTCGCTCATGCTTCTGGTTGGAGCGTATGCAATCGGAGCTCAGATTTTTTTTATCAGAGAATTGCTGGTGCTTTTTTTCGGCAATGAGCTATGTATCGGGATTATTTTTGCGAGCTGGTTTCTGGGCATTACTGCTGGTGCGTTCATTTCCGGGAAACGCGCACAACAAGTCCAGGATATAGGGACGATATTTTTTGTTGTTATTATTGTGCTGACACTTCTCCCGTTCCTGCTGATACCTGTTATGCGCCTGCTCAGAGGAATCCTTGCGGTTCCTTCCGGGGAACATTTCACCGTTTTGGAAATGTTTTTTGGCACCGTATTGAGCGTGTGCCCCTTTAGTTTTATAATAGGATATTTTTTCCCCATAGCCTGCAAAGCAATCTTACATCTCGGCATGACGGGATCAGCGGGAATCGGCATGGTGTATGTCTGGGAATCGGCAGGAAGTCTCGTCGGGGGATGTATTATCTCGCTTGTGCTCATACCGTCTTATAGCCCGCTTCAGATCTTTAGCGTCGGGGCGCTTGTGCTCTGGTTAATCGCCGTCTGCTATTTAATAATAGAAATGACGGGTGTTGCTCGAATCCGATTGCTTGCAGTTCTTTTATCCTTATTAGTAATTGGGGGCGCATTGGCGGCGGGCGGTTACATATCTAAGCTGGATGAGTATCTAACGGTGCTCAGGTGGCAAACGTTCAACAACGAGCTTTCGCTGGTCGTATCCCGGGATTCCCGTTATCAGAACATTATCATTGCCCGGAACGGCGGGCAGTATAATATTTTTACTGACGGCCAGTTTATCGGCAGTTACCCCGATGAATATCAGTCAGCCGTGAACGCACATCTTTTTCTGTGCCAGCATCCATCACCGCAACATGTTCTAGTTATTGGCGGCGGGCTCACCGGACTTATTAGGAATATCCTGCAACATAATGTAAAAACTATTGATTATGTTGAGCTTGATGCAGAAATGGTAAATTTAATAATTCCTGTTCTTGCTGCAGATGACAGAGAAGCGGTTAGAAATACACGGGTTCATATCAGTTTTGAAGATGGCAGAAAGTTCGTAAAAAATTCGTCAAAACACTATGATCTCATTTTGATACTGACGCCAGAACCATCAACTGCATCGCTTAACAGGTTTTATACCATAGAATTCTTGCGGGAAGTAAAGCGCACTCTCGCCGATGGCGGTATAATGGTCATAGGATTGCCTTCCTCCTCGGTCTATTTGGGGGAAATAATTTCACCCTATGCCGGGTCTTTGTATAAAAGCCTGCAACTGGTATATCCCTGCCTCCTGATTATGCCACAGGAAGATAGGTATTATTTTTTTGCCGCCTCACAACAGAATCTCTTAACCGCTGATGCCTCCATACTTGAAAAACGCTTTAATGAAAGAAAAATTCAGTCTTCCCCGTCATTTTCACCGGCGCTTTTTTCA
>Ga0073932_1004747_pt1 | contig 15653 bp, 9 predicted proteins | sample DewCreD2012metaG_FD_76967 | JGI IMG/M metagenome (GOLD analysis project Ga0073932, IMG submission 76967) | Hot spring sediment bacterial and archeal communities from British Columbia, Canada, to study Microbial Dark Matter (Phase II) - Dewar... ... | reverse complement strand
TCGTGTCGAAGCTGTAGACGTCCGCCTTCCACACCCGCAGCTCCGGGTGCAGCGTCGCCAGCCAATCCTGGATCTGGTTGATGTAATGTACGAATACTGTTCCCAGCAGCAGTCCGCAGATCGCCCCGACAACCCCGATGGCCGCCCCGTAGCTCAGGAACACCGCCGCCACCCCGCCCGCCGAGCCGCCCACGCTCTTGATGATGCCGATGTCGCGCGTCTTTTCGGCCACGATCATGTAGAAGATGCACAGGATCAGGAAGATTGCCACCACGCTGATCACCCCGAAGAGAATCAGCATCAGCACCTTCTCCTTTTCCACGGCCGAGATGAACACCTGCTGCATCTCCTCCCACGTCAGAACGCTCGCCCAGTTCATTAGCGTCCGGTCAGTATCGTCGGCAACCTCCGCAGCCATCTTGCGCCAGCCGTCCTCGACCTTGTCCTTGGCGGCATAGATGTCTACTCCGGCCTTCAGGCGGATCTGCACCTGCGTGGCCCGCGGCAGCGTCGATGCGCCCATCCGCACGCGACCCGTACCCTCCCCAGCCGCCGCCTCACCTTCGACAGAGCCCCGGCTGACTCGCTTGCCCCCGCCCTCCATGTTCAGCATCTGCTGCAGCAGGTCGAAATCGACGTAGACGTCCATCGAGTCGACTTCGTACACGCCGGTTCGGCTGTCATCCGCGTACAGCAGTACCTTCTTGACCGGCGTCGAGTTCTGCGACAACTTCCCGCTCGGCGTAAGCGGCGCCAGCGTCAGAATCATCTCGCTGCCACGCGGATACTGGCCGTACCGCTCGTATTCGCCCGACTCGGTCCGCTTGGCGATGATGTCCCGGCCCAGGATAATGCCTGGCAACCGCTTCTGCCCCCAATCCGGCCGACGCACCCAGTTGATGTTGGTCGCATTCGGATCGTTGTTCATCTCGTAAACGCCGGGGCCCGGGAAGTAGAATCGGCCCGGCAGCCGCTTGAACCGAAGTGCCGCTGACTCGTCCTTCTGCAGCATCTGGTATTTGGTGCTGCGCTGCAAGGCCGCCTCGAGTTCGGAAGGCAACACTACCAGACCTTGCGCATCAACCCCCCACAGCGGCTGGGCCTGCTCCTTCAGCGTCGTCGTCCCCGGGTACCATTCCTCGTAGTAGAGGTTGTCCCTGAAGCGGGTCACCTCCTGGGCCTCCTCCAGGCGTATGCCCACCACGTGCACCGGCTGCGTCTTGCCGTCTGGCAACTGCAGCAGGCCGAAACTGCGGATCACGGGCGTGGCTGCCTCGACCTCGGGCCACGTCCGGATCTGATCGATGAACTCCTGGTAGTACGGGAAGCCCTGCATGCTGTCGCCCTGCAGGATCAGGTCCCCCATCAGCCGGTGCGACCGGTCGCGCACCATGTCCAGAAACCCGCCCATCACGCTGATGACGATCAGCACCATCGCCACGCACAGCGTTACCGCCCCCAGGCTGAAAAAGGCGATCCCCTTGCGCTGCAGCAGACGCATCGCCAAAAACGGACTGTATTGCCGCGGCAGCCGCCAGTACTGCGACGCCTTCCACGTCAGCCAGTAAACCAGCCCCGCCGCCATCAGTACTATCAGTGCCACAGCCGCCTGCTGGGCGCGAATCTCAACCTCGGGCGTGCTTCCCACAAATGCCGCGATCACCACCCCGGCCGCCAGCCCCAGGCGCACCGCATACTGGACCGAGCCGATGACCCCGCCGCGCGCGACGACACCCATCCCCGGCCAGCGAATCAGCAGCAGCCCCGCAAAGGCAAGACAGCCCCCCAGTAGAAACGAACGCCCCTGGCTGTCGCTGGCCTGCATCGGCAGCTGGTAGTACCAGGGCAATCCCGCCAGCTGCCGCTGCACGCTCGGGGCCAGGCCCACCAGTACCGTCCGATCGTCCTGCAGGTCCCGCCGCAGGCTCTGGGCCATCGTCTCAACCATCTCCGGCCCTACTTCGTGCCCAAGCATTTCCACCGCCGCTGCCTGGACCAACTCCTCAAGTGCCTGCCGCGACTCCGGTGTATCCGCCGTCAAGACCTGCCGGCGCTGCTGAATGGACTGGGGCATCTCCTTCTCTCCCAGGGCCAGCTGCAAGTCAGCCGCGTACTTGTATTCCTTCAAACCCGGCAGGTCACGCCCCAGCAGCCGCCAGCCCGTCCTCGGATGGATGCACGCCACCGCGATCCACGCCGCCAGCAGCAGCCACGCCGCGCCAAGCACCCCTGCCGGCCACGCCGGGCCCATACCGGTCTGCCAGCGCCCCAGCTGCGCCGTCGCCGCAACCAGCCACTTGCCCAACCCGATGGCCGCCTGGACCAGCCCAGCCACCGGCGCCAACAGCACGATCAGCGGACTCAGTGCGTACACCGCCCAGGTGGGCAGGTGAACCGCCCGACGCGTCAGCATGTCCAGCGTCGACTCGACCACCAGGTTGTAGCATGCCCCGGTCAGGTTCAGCCAAATGTGCACCAGGAGGTAGCCTGCCAGGCTGACCGGTCCCAGCGCCACGAACAGCACGCGAAGCAGCCGGCTCCGGCTCGCCGGCTGCTGTGGCTCGGTCTGTATGTCATATTGAAGTTGCGCCATAGTCCCAGTGCGAATCCTGTGTCTTTCGGCAGCCGGACCCTTCTGGCCGGCGCACACGACTCCTACGATGCAAACCCGCTGAATGTTGGCGGATTCCGCCGACACCGCCGGCAGCCGCTGCAACCTTGCACGCTGCACGCCGCAACGCCGAACGGGTTCATCAGGATATCCGCTCCCAGACGCAGCCGCAAAGGCGGGCCCGGCCGGCAGCACCTGCAGGGCCCCGATCGACTGCAGCCTGCCGGCATAATCCAGACGAAGTTGCGAGAGTTCCAGGGAATGCGCGCCGCCCGACATAAGATTCTAACGTTGGACGTTATTGTCGGGCGCCTTGGCCGCAAGAACATGGCGCAACAGGCCTGAGCGTTGACGGCCGCCTTCGCGCTGGAAACAATGGCAAATGGGCTCGCACCGAGCATCGATCAGGCAAGACCAGGAGGCGTGAGTGCACCATCAGCGGTGCCTCCCAGAGCAATGTCCAAAACAGCAGGAGTCAGACCAGGTTCAAACAGCGCGAAAGCAAACACCGCCCGAAGCCCGCAGCAGCCGGCCCCCACGGCCATCAACGTGCTCGAGCCCTTGCCCCGCAAGATCGATGTGCCGATCATCGACGCGCATTGTCATGCATCCTTCGTCCGCCCCACCGCCATGATGATCAAGGCCGGCAGCATCTTCGGCACCGCCTGCTGGGTAGCCATCATCCGCCGGCAGCACCTCGAGCAGCTTCGCCGCAGGTTCGGCGAGCGAATCGTCTTCAATGTCTGGCTGGACTACACCCACGCCGACGACCCCCGCCGCTTTGCCCGCGAAAATGTCGCCCTGATCCGGCAGGTGGCCCGCCAGGGGGCCCGCTCCATCAAGTTCTGGTACAAGCCCGAATTCAATCACCGCACCGGCTTCTACTTCGATGACTGGCGCCTCGACGACATCTTCCGCGCGATGGTCGACAACGACCTGGCCGGACTGGTGCACATCGCCGACCCCGACGTCTGGTACCAGCGTGTCTACAACGACCCGGAGAAGTTCGAACCCAAGTGGGCGACGTACCGCCAGCTGACCAACACCCTCGGCCGCTTCCCGAACCTGCGCGTGCTGGTGGCGCACATGGGCGGCAACCCCGAGCGGCTCGACCACCTCGACCGCCTCCTGTCGACCTACGCGAACTGCTGCCTCGACACGTCCGCCACCAAGTGGGTCGTCCGCGAATTGTCACCCAAACCGGCCGAGGCCCGCGAATTCTTCCTGAAATGGTCGCACCGCCTGCTGTTCGGCACCGACCTGGTCGCCCGCAAGAACGAGCCTCTGGAACACTACGCCAGCCGCTACTGGGTACACCAGTTCCTCTACGAGCAACCGGGCCAGATCATATCCCCCATCCCCGACAACGACGCCAACGGCCCGGTCTGTGTGCGAGGCCTGGACCTGCCCGGGAAGGTGCTCGAGCGCCTCTATCTGCGCAACGCCGAGAAGTTCTTCGGTATCAAACTCGCCTGACGCACCGCAGCCGGATCCCGGATGCCGTGCACCGTTCCCGGCGAATCAACCTCCAATGACATGCAGACCTCCCCCGGCAATGAGGCGTGCTTCCTCCACACACCAGAAGGATCTTACGGATGGCATGCTCCTGCGCCCCCCGGCCGTTCGGGCGCAGCAGGGGCATGGTCGAAATGGTTGTTGCCAACAGCGGACGACGAACAGCCGTTGCCGGTTCACCTTGTCACTTTGTCAGCCGTTCCGCGTCCCCTACCCCACGGCCGCCAGCAGAGGCTGCTGCAGCCCATGCCGGGCCGGATACACGATGTCCTCCGGATGGGCCACAATCCACTCGATCGCTGCCTGGGCCACCTGCGGATCGAACTGCGTGCCCGACCCCTTGCGAAGCTCCTCAATCACCCGCTCGACGCTGTAGCCGTCCTTGTAGCTTCGCCGGCTGAACATCGCATCCATCGCATCGGCCGCGTTCAGGATCCGCGCTCCCAGCGGGATCCGCATGCCCGCGATGCCCTCGGGATAGCCGGAGCCGTTCCACCATTCGTGGTGGTACAGGATGATCGGCAGCTCCGCCCGCAGGAACGACGCATGCTCCAGGATCTGCACCGCCATCAGAGTGTGACGCTTGATCACCTGCCACTCCGACGGATCCAGTCTCCCCGGCTTGGTCAAGATGCGATCGGGCACCCCGATCTTGCCGATGTCGTGCAGCAGTGCCGCTGTTCGAATGACATGTAACGTTGGCCTGTCCACGTTCATCGCCCGGGCGATGCCTTCGGCGTAAAGCGTCACCGCCAACGAATGCGCCTCGGTGTATGGGTCCTTCGCCTCCACCGCGGCGATCAACGCCCGGGTTGACTCCAGGCAGGTCTGCTTGAGCTGGGCATTGATCGAGTCCAGCCGCTCCGTCAGCGCCTGTACCCCCGCCAGGTCCGGCCGCGGCGCCTCGGGGTCGTGGGGATTCCGCGGCTGCCACGTAACGCAGCGATTCTTGCCCTGCGCCTTGGCCAGGCGCAACGCCTCGGTCGCCCGGCGGATCAGGTCGTCCTCGGTCTCGAGGAAGCCCGTCTCGCACTCCGCCAAGCCGATGCTCACCGTCACCGTCCGCTGCTCCGGCAAGGACAGCGTTACCGGCTCCCGCTGCATGGTCCCGAGGATTCGCTCCGCTACGCGATGCGCCACCGCCGCCGACGCCTGCGGCAACGCTACGATGAACTCCTCGCTGCCGTACCGGGCCGCCACGTCGGTGTCGCGAATCAGCCGGCGCAATCGGCGGGCCACCTCGGCCAGCACTTCGTCGCCTACTGCGTACCCATACAGCGCGTTGATCTGGCTGAAGTTGTCGATGTCGACGATGAGAATGCTCAGCGGCTCGTTGGACCGGCGGCATCGCGCCCGAAGGTAGCCAAGGTGCTCACAGAATAGTCGATGGGTCCACAGGCCGGTCAGCGAATCGCAGGTGGTCCCCTCCTGCCCCCGCGTACGAGCCGCGTTACCGGGCCGCGCTTCCACCGCCGAGTCGACCACTTGCTCGAACTTCTCCAGGTCGAAAGGCTTTTCCACGTAGTCGAACGCCCCCAGGCGGATCGCCTGCTTGACCCACTCGGTCGTACCGACTCCCGTGGTAAGAATCACCCGCGCCTGCGGCTGGACCACCTGGATCCGTTGCAGCAGATCCATGCCATCTATGTTGGGCATCAGGATGTCGCTGATCACAACGTCATAGGCATGCTGATCAAGCAGCTCCAGCGCTTCGTCACCGCTGCAGGCTGCATCGATCCGCCGATCCCGCCGATTCAGCAACTCAACCAGCATCTGTCTGATTTCTTGCTCATCATCGACGACAAGGATCCGCTTCATCTTGCCCATCACCGGCTCCCGTTGGCGATTATCGACCGGCCAGCCGCCCACTATGCTTATCGACCCCCTGTAGGATGAGCCTTAAGCCTGTTAAAATCTGGAACTTCCCGTGAGTACCAATCGGAAGGCGAGCGGGACCGGCCGGTGATCAGGCACGACCTCAGGCTGCCGGACCTCACCAGCCTGGGGGGAACCAAAGGCACTTGCGGATCCGGCCTGGTCGGCGTTCAATATGTGCATGGCAAACGCAGTCCCGCGCATCGGAATTACTTGCTGCATAGACAAGTTACAACTGCCCAGCGGGCAGCTGACTCAGCGGTTGCGGTTGAACATGCCGTACATCGACTCGGTCATCGCGGGCGGCGGCCTTCCCGTTCCGCTGGCCCCTGTCGAAGATCCGTCACTCGTCCCACGCCAAGTGGATGGCATCGACGCCTTGCTCGTCACCGGCGGCCCAGACGTACCGCCCAGTCGCTATGGACACCCACCCCATCCCAAGACGATCCCGCTCTGTGACCGGCGGACCAACTACGACTTTGCCGTCTTCGCAGAGGCCGATAAAAGAGGCCTTCCGATCCTCGGAATCTGCCTGGGCCACCAGATTATCAACGTAGCCCGTGGTGGAACGTTGATACAACACCTTGACGACCTGCCGCGAACACCCCCACTGCACCACAGCGACGCCTCTACCTACATCCGTCACACAGTCACGATCAAGGACGGCTCGCTCTTGCACCGCATCATCCCCCACCCTGTGGTGGAAACGAGCACTTCCCATCACCAGGCAGTCGATCGCCTCGGCAATGGCCTGGTGCCGACCGCATGGGCGCCAGATGGCGTCATCGAAGCAATTGAGGACCCCAGCCGTCCCTTCCTGCTCGGCGTCCAGTGGCACCCCGAGGTCATCTCTCACCTTCAACACCATGCGGCGCTGTTTTCTGCGCTCGCTGACGCCGCGAGAAACCATTAGAAAACTGCTCGCTTCCACCGCGATTTTTTCTCACTCTCCCAGGTTAACAACAACGCTGCGCGCCATCTAAATTCCTGCGGTTAGGCGTGATATAGGAAATTTGTAAACATCGGCAAAAACACCTTGCAAATGTAGGCGATCGTGGTAGTCTATGGGGCGAAGTGGTGGCGAGTGGGGAAGTAGACAGGAAATCGTCCTGAACACATGCTCTTCTCCGGTGCGTATGAACACAGTATCGATGCGAAGAACCGCTTGGCCGTCCCGTCGCCCGTTCGTGCGACGCTCGAACGGATGGGGCTGGGCAAGCGAGTGTATGTCGCATTGGGTACTCGACCCCGCACCTTGGCCGTCTGGCCCGAAGAGCATTTCAGAGCCATGGCTGAGCAGTTGCCCCGGAGTCCGATTCCTGACCCCGACCAACTGCAGTATGAGCAGTTCTTCTTCTCCACCGCGCATGATGTGGAGATCGATAGCCAAGGACGAATCCTGATCCCGGAAGGCTTGATCCAACTGGCCGAGATCGGCCGGCAGGTCTTCATCATCGGCGTGTATGACCACCTGGAGGTCTGGAGCAAGGACGACTTCCAGCAGTTCGTCCGCGAGAACTGGCAGCAATATGCCTCGGTGCAACAGCGGGCGCGCCAAGCGATCCTGAACAGCGCCCAGGTCAACCGGCCGACGCAACGCGGACCAGAATGATTTGTGCAGTTGGCGCATTGCATGACGCAGCACGTTCCGTCGAGTGGCCGCAAGGATGAGGCAGGTTCTTCCAGAGCCTGTCCGTAAGCCACTCGGCTTAATGGATCCGGTTTTTATCGGATCATTGTCGCACACGTTATTCGTCTTTACCAGCTGTGCTTGCTTGAACGAACGTTGTCGCAGCCCACGGATGGCGCTGCGTGACGGGGCCTGTTACAGCCGATTGGAGAGCACTCCAGGCCACTCGCCCGCCCCACGGGTGCGGACGGCCACTTGCCAAAGGCTGGGGCGCTCGCGTTCCGCCGGTCGCGTACAGGTCTGCTTCGGCTCGGCCATTGGTCAGGGACGACCGATGGCCAGCCCTGATTTGCCGCTCGGCTCGCAGGTCATGGATGACCGACGGCTGATCGGCCCAGCAGGTCTCTTGGTCAAGGACGACCAGGCACCATAGGACCATGTTGCATTGACAGGGTTGCCACAAGGCAACCCTGTCTTTATCAGTAGTCGCCACAGCCACTTGGCGAGCGAATACACGAGTTGTTAACGGTTTTTCCACAACCATGACGCACCTGCCGGCATTGCCCGAACACCGCCCCGTCCTCACCAGACCGGTCCTGGAGTACTTGGCCCCGGAGCCTGGCCAGATTGTCGTCGACTGTACGTGCGGCCTGGCAGGCCACGCGATGGCGCTGGGCGAGCGACTCCAAGGACGAGGCCGGCTTATCTGTCTCGATCAGGACACCACCTATCTGCCGCTGGTCCGCGAGAAACTCGCCGCCCTGCCTGTCCCAACGGATGTCATCCACGGCAACTTCGCCGACCTCGATGCCATACTGTCGGACCTGGGTCTCGAGAAGGTCGACGTGGTCCTGGCCGACCTCGGCCTTTCCAGCGCCCAACTGGATGACCCCTCGCGCGGCTTCACCTTTCAGGTCGACGCCCCGCTGGACATGCGGATCGACAAATCGCTGCGGACTACAGCTGCCGACCTGGTCAACTCCCTGCCCGAGAAGGAACTGGCCGACCTGTTGTACAACCTCGGCGACGAGCGTTTCAGCCGGAAGATCGCCCGCGCCATCTACCAGGCCCGGCACCAGGGACGAATCACCACCACTGGCACGCTGGCTCGCTTGGTCGCACGGGCCGTCGGTGTCGAGCCCGAACACCGCCCCGGACGCATCCATCCCGCCACACGCACCTTCCTGGCGTTGCGGATCGCGGTCAACCAGGAACTCAAAGCCCTCCAGGAGCTTCTACGCAAAGTACCGGATCTGCTGAATACCCATGGACGCGTCGGCGTCATCTCCTTCCACAGCGGCGAGGATCGTCTTATAAAAGTCGCTTTCCAACAGGGAAAGCAGCAAGGTTACTATGAAATTTTGACCCGCAAGCCGATAACACCAACAGACAGCGAGATGCGGCAGAACCCGCGCAGCCGCAGTGCCAAACTGCGCGCGGCCAAGCGGGTTTGATGGGCATGGGACTTTGGTTTTTTCGGCGGGACACGACAAGGCGGAGGCAGTGCCAAGATGAACAAGGAGACGAAGGTTGGGCTGCTGGTAGGACTGAGCTTCATCGTGCTGTTCGGCGTGATCCTGAGCGGTCGCGCGCCGGATCTTCCGGCTGCCCCGGAAAAGACCATGGTCAGCCAGGCCCCGCGCCAGCACACCGACAGCGTCCAGGTCGTCCGCACCCTCGAACTCCCCTCCCTGCCGAACCAACCCCTTCCGAGCCTCGCCAACGTCATTGACGCGGCCAACCCAGCCGGCCAGCGCGCCGACACCGCCGGCGAACCGACGGCCCCGACCGAGCCCGCTGTTGTCGACGCAGGCCAACTGGCCAACCAGACGGAGGGTTCCAACTCCGCGCACGTCCTCGAAACCCCCGTTCCGCCGGCCGATGCAGAACTGACCTCAGAACCATCCACGAACGTGCTGGCCGACGCTGGCGAACCCAATCCGGACGAAGACCTCGACATCCCCCTCCCGCCCGGCCAACAGGACGAAGAAATCATCTCCTACACAGTCAAGAAGGGCGACAGCCTCTACAAGATCGCCAAGGCCCTCTGTGGCGATGCCTCCAACAAAACCATGGACCGAATCTACGAAGCCAACCGCAAGACGATACCCAACAAGAAGACCCTCGTGGTCGGCAAGACGCTGAACATCCCGGTGCTCAAGAAGGACAAGAACACCGAGGCCCTGCTGCAAAGCGGTAAGTTCGAGCAGGTTGCCCATATGCGGGCCGGTAAGCACCAGGAACCCGCCGAAACCGCGGCCCCCGGAGACCTGCCGCCTGCGACCGAATCGACGAAGGTCACGCACGTAACCGGAACCATGGAAATTACCCGCGATTCAACAAAATCCGCCGGGACGCCCGAACTGGCCAAGCCCGCTGCCAGGCCTGCCCCCAACAACGTCAGGCCGGCACCCAAGGGCATCAAGAGCGACCCGAAAGACGCGCTCGCCGAGACCATTGAGCAGGTGACCCAGGAGGTCGCCGAGATCCGCAAGGACGCCGACAGCCAGACCCCGGCAACAGCCATGGCCATGACTGCAACCATGCCCAAGGAAGCCACCCGCCACTACCAGGTACAAAAGGGCGACACCTGGTACAAACTGGCAGCAAAGTTCATGGGCGACTCGAAGCGCTGGCAGGAACTCTACGCTCTCAACGACGATATCATCCCCAACAAGACGCTCCTGCGAACAGGCGTAAAGATCCGGGTGCCGGTCAAGGGTCGCCTGGTCAGCGATACCGTGGAGTAAACGCGTGCTGTTTCGACGCATCGCATTCATTGGCATCATGTTGGCAGCCGTCTCGGCGGCGGTCATTCAGGTTCGCCTGATGAACGCCGCCGCGGCACGCGAGATCCATCTGCTGGTGGCCCGGCAGCAACAGTTGCAGCGCCAGATTCACCAGCAGGAGATCGAACTGGCCCGCCTCCGCACGCCCCAACGCATCGTTGACCGACTGACTGCCGCCGGCACCGAATTCCTGCCGCCGGGCGCCGACCGTGCCAGTGACCAGCCCCGGCAGGTCGCCGAGGCGGTTGATACACCGACACCTTCAGTACCCATGAACCTGGCGGCCCAGAGCCGCCAAGGGGGAGGTCGTACCCAATCATGGCCCAGCCATGCGGTCCGCAACAACTCCAGAAGACCCGCACGCTGACCTCGCCGCCTGCCAGTCGCGTTCGCAGCGGCTTGATCATGGTCGCCTTGACGAGCCTCACCGTCGGCATGTTCGGCCTGAGCGTCCGGGTCGCCTGCCTGTCCGGCGGTTACGTCAAAGGGCCCGACGGCTCCAGCCTCCACGACGTCTACCAGACCCAGAACACTGTAAAGATCCGCCTGCCGGCCCGCCGTGGCAATATCTTCGATTGCACGGGACGATTGCTCGCCGGCTCCCTTGAGGTCCCCAGCATCTTCGCCGACCCCTCCCTGATCCAGGATATCGAGGCAACAGCCACCACCCTGCAAGACCTCGTCGGACAACAGGCCGGCGAGATCGCCACCGATCTGGCCAGCCGGCGCCACCGGAAGTTCACCTGGATCCAGCGCCAGGTTGCCGACGAGCAGGCCGCCGCGGTAAAGGCCCTTCGGCTGGCGGGCATCGGCGTCCGTGACGAACCGGTTCGCATCTACCCCATGGGTTCCGTCGCAGCCCATGTCCTCGGCTTCGTCGGCACCGAGCAGAAAGGCCTGGCAGGACTCGAACTCGTCTACGACAAGTACCTCCGCGGCCAAGACGGCTACAAGATCTGCCTCCGCAGCGCCTCCAAGAAGATCCTCGGGCTCGCCCCAGGCGGCTACAAGCCCCCGCGCGACGGCTGCAGCATCGTCCTCAGCATCGACAGCTATATCCAGACCGTCGCTGAACAGGCCCTGCAGGAAGCCGTCACCACCTACGAGGCCCAAGGCGGCGTCGCCATCGTCACCGAACCGAGCACCGGGCAGGTCCTCGCCCTCGCCAGCTACCCCACCTTCGATCCGAACTACTTTCGCCAGGCCCCCGAGTCGGCCCTGCTCAACCGCGCCCTCACCGGACCCGTTGAACCCGGCAGCATCTTCAAGCCCCTGGTCATGTCCGCCGCGATTCAGGAAGCCGCCGTCCGGCCCGGCGAAATCATCTACTGCCACAATGGCCTCTACGTGAAAGGCTCCCGCCGCCTGCGCGACGTGCACCCCTACAGCAACCTCACCGTCGAACAGGTGATCGCCAAATCCAGCAACATCGGCATGGCCCAAATCGGCGAGCGGCTGGGCAACTACCTCATGCACCACTACCTCACCCAGTTCGGCCTCGGTGCCAAGACCGGAATCGACCTGCCCGGCGAGGATGTCGGCATACTTCTGCCGATCAGACGCTGGACCAGTTTCTCGACAAATTCCGTCCCGATGGGCCAGGAAATATCGGTTACTTCCATCCAGATGCTCACCGCCTTCAACGCCATCGTCAATGGTGGTAATCTGGTTACGCCGACTGTCGTCCGGGCCGTGCTGAACCCGGATGGTTCCGTGCTCCTGGACCGCCGCGAACCGAAAGTGGTCCATCGCGTCCTCGACGAGTCGGTTGCTCGTTACATGACCCAGGGACCGCTCAAGGCGACGATCAACGAGGGCACTGGCACCAGGGCCAAGTTGGCCCGCTGGCAGGTCGTCGGCAAGACAGGCACCGCCCAGATCGCCCGGCGCGGCGGCGGCGGGTACGAGCCGGACGCATACGTCGCCTCGTTCATCTGCGCCGCCCCGGCCAGTGACCCACGCGTCAGCGTGGCGGTGATGGTCCATCGGCCAAACAAGCGGAAAGGTTACTATGGTGGCACCGTGTCCTGCCGGCCCGCAGCGAAGATCCTGGCGGCCGCCCTGGACTACCTCGGCGTGCCGGACGACCCAATCCCTCCGGCCGCCGACGGCCCGATGCTGGTGTCAGCCCCAGTGGCAGACTGATTGCACGAAGCGAAACACGAAAGGAAGCCTCAAGAGCGAGTTGGCTGTCTGCTGGCACGCCAGTCGCTCCTGTCAAGATGGATGGAACCTGTCATGTCCCCGACTCTTGGAAGCACCTGCTCACAATCGGACAAGGGCAAAACCAATGGCCGCTCGCTTCGCCTGAGCGATCTGGCGACGCTCTGGCCCGACGGAATCACCTCGGCCGGTTCGCTCGACAGCGACCCCGTCGTCCTTGGCGTCACCGACGACTCGCGACAGGTCAAACCCGGCTGGCTCTTCGTGGCCGTCAAGGGCCTGACCAGCGATGGCCACACCTACATCCATAAGGCAGTCGAAAGCGGTGCCGCCGCCGTCGTCTGTGAGCGACTCGAAGACGGCATCGCCCGCGTGCCGCACTTGGTGGTCAAGGACGGCCGGAAGGCCCTCGGCCTGCTGCTCAGCCGATACTACCGCCTCAACGAAGCCTGCCGCAGCGGCGCCTTCAAACTTCTCGGCGTGACCGGCACCAACGGCAAGACCACCTGCGCCTACCTGATGCAGCACCTGCTGACTACCGCCGGCCTGAACTGCGCGCGCATCACCACCATCGACCGCGACTTGGGCAACGGCCGGCCGCTGGTCTCCAACAGCACGACACCTCCCGCGACAGCCCTCTATGCCGACCTGGCGACAGCCCTGGACAACAACTGCTGCGCGGCCGCCATGGAAGTCTCCAGCCACGGGCTCGATCAGCATCGGGTCGCCGGGCTGACGTTCGCGGTGGCGGCCTTCACGAACCTGACCGGCGATCACCTCGATTATCACGGTACGATGGACAATTACGCCGACGCCAAGGCGAAACTCTTCGCGGGCTTGGCGCCCGACGCCTATGCGGTTGTCAACATGGACGATCCCTACTACGCCCGCATGATTGCCGACTGCAAAGCGAACATCCTGCGCTACAGCCTCCGAAACCCAGACGCAGAACTGTGCGGCATCATCACCCATTGTGACTTCAGCGGCCTGCAGATGACCGTGCACACGCCAAAGAAGATCGTTGAAGTCCATTCGCCGCTGATCGGCCGACACAACGCCCAGAATATCCTGGCGTGCTTCGGAGCGGCCCTGGGTTACGGACTCGATGCGCAGACGATCGCCAAGGGAATCGCTAGTTTTCACTCCGCGCCGGGCCGCCTGGAACCGGTGGCCCGCGAACGGAACCTCCCCTACCGCGTGCTGGTCGATTATGCCCATACCGACGATGCGATGCGGAACGTCCTGGAAGCTCTCAGACCCCTGACACGCAACAAACTGCGGATCGTCTTCGGCTGCGGCGGCGACCGTGACCGCACCAAGCGACCCCGGATGGGCAAGGTGGCGGTCGACCTGGCGGACGGTGTCATCGTCACCAGCGACAACCCACGCACGGAACACCCCGAGACGATCATCCGTGAGATCCTGGCGGGCATCCCGCAGAACCGGATGGATATGGTCCAGGTCGAGCCCGATCGCGCCAAGGCGATCGCCGCCGCTATTGATTCTGCCCAGCCCGGTGACATAATCCTACTGGCCGGTAAGGGACACGAGGACTACCAGATCATCGGAAAGCAGAAGTTCCCGTTTGATGATCGACTCATCGCCGCCGAGGCGATGCGCCGGCGTGGTCAAGGATGATCCAGGCGGCCCAGCCGCTGCTGTTCAGGATAGAACGGAATTCGAGTCACAGCCGTGGATCCAATCGCTCCGGAAGAGTTCATCTCAGCGGTCAAGGGCCTTCCGCAAGGGCCGATTTCCTCTGGCAGCATCACCGGCATCAGCACCGACAGCCGCGCCATCAAACCCGCCGACGGGTTCTTTGCCCTGACCGGGGAGAAGTTCGACGGCCACGATTACGTCGAACAGGTCGTCGCGGCCGGGGCGTCGGTCGTTGTTGCCAGCCGGCGAGACATCGCCGCCAGGGCCCGCGAGAAGAACTGGCCCGTTGTGCACGTCGATGACACCGTCAAAGCTCTCGGACGCCTGGCCGCCTGGTATCGCAAGATGCTGCCCGCCAAGCTCGTGGCTGTCACCGGCTCCAACGGCAAGACCACGACCAAGAAAATGCTCGAGACCGTCCTGGCCTCCATCGGCAGCGTCATCTCGGCCCCCAAGTCCTTCAACAACAACATCGGTGTGCCGCTGACGCTGCTTTCCGCCAGCCGCATACACAATTACATCGTGCTCGAAATGGGCACCAACCATCCCGGCGAGATCGCCGAGCTTGGGGCCCTGGCCCGGCCAGACCTGGCGGTGATCACCTCGCTCGGCCCCGCCCACATCGAGCACTTCGGCAGCCTGGAGAACATCGCCCGCGAAAAAACCTCGCTGCTGGAGTACGTGCCTGCCACCGGCTTTGCCGCCGTCTGCATCGACGAGCCGACCATCCTTCCCTACCTGCGGACCTTCCAGGGCCGCCTGCTCACCTTTGGCACCAGTCGCCAGGCGGAACTCCGTGCCGAATCCGTCCAGGCCGACGACCAGTCGCTGCGCTTCAAGGTCAACGGCCGCTGGCAGGTAAGCATGAACCTGTCCGGCCGGCACAATGCCACCAACGCGCTGGCGGCATGGGCGATCGGCAGCCGGCTGGGCATGTCGCCCGAGCAGATCGTTGAGGCGCTAAGCCGGGTCACCCCGCCGGACATGCGGCTGGAAAAACTCCGGTTCGGCCCGATCACGGTGATCAACGATGCCTACAACGCCAACCCGGCGAGCCTGGCGGCGGGGTTGCGAACCCTGGCGGAGATGCCCGTACCAGCCGGCGGACGGCGCGTAGCGGTGCTGGCGGACATGCTGGAACTCGGCTCGTTCGCTAGGGACCTGCACGAGCAGGCGGGCAGGCAGCTGGCAAGCCTGGGGCAGATCGACTTCCTGGTGGCGGTAGGTACCCACATGCAGCACCTGGCGGACGCGGCGCTGGCCGCTGCCCCGAAACTGGCGGTTCAACGGTTCGACAACTCCGAACTGGCGGCCAAGGCTGTTGCGCGGCTCTTCAGGCCGGGCGATATCGTGCTGCTGAAGGGTTCGCGCGGCATGCAGCTGGAGAAACTGCTGGCCCCCATGCAGCAGC
>Ga0073932_1004746_pt1 | contig 15656 bp, 13 predicted proteins | sample DewCreD2012metaG_FD_76967 | JGI IMG/M metagenome (GOLD analysis project Ga0073932, IMG submission 76967) | Hot spring sediment bacterial and archeal communities from British Columbia, Canada, to study Microbial Dark Matter (Phase II) - Dewar... ... | reverse complement strand
GCTTGAAGGCTTGAAGGCTTGAAGGCTTGAAGGCTTGAAGGCTTGAAGGCTTGAAGGCTTGAAGGCTTGAAGGCTCATCTGTGGCCTCCTGTGCTCCCAAACCACCCAAGACCTTCTACTAATGAGTTTATCGACCCAACACCGTGGCGTCAAGCAGATTTGGATAAGAAATGGCACCATTCCACTGCAAGAACAGGGGCGTTGGGAGTTGCGAGCTGTTCTGCACCTGTCCGTCATATATCTCCTGTGCCTACCGGCAGTAAGCGCCGTACTTTCCCAGCCGATCTGAACGGCGAGAGGTGGGCACCGCTGCCCGTCACTCCGCCAGGACCCGTCGCAGAGTGTCGGTCGCCTGGGCGATGGCACCTCGTGGGGCCGGGGTGTCGGCAATCGCGTTGAGCATCACGAAGTCGTGAATGGTGCCCAGGTAGCGGGTGACTGTAACCGGCACGCCGGCCCGGCTGAGCTTGTGCGCGTACTCCTCGACCTCATCGCGGAGCACGTCGAATTCGCCGACCATCACCAGGGCCGGCGGCAAGCCCTGGAGGTGTTCGGCCGAGGCGCGCAGCGGGGATATTGTCGGCTGCGCCCGGGCGCACTCGTCCGGGGCATAGTGATGCCAGAACCATTTCATCGCCTCGCGCGTCAGGAAGTACCCTTCGGCGAATTGGTGGTAGGAGTCCGTCTCGAAGCCGGCGTCCGTGACCGGGTAGAAGAGCACCTGGAAGTCGATCTTCGGGCCACCGCGTTCCCTGGCCAGCAGTGTCACGGCAATGGCCATACAGCCTCGCACGCTGTCACCGGCCACTGCCAGGCGCGAGGGGTCCAGGTTGAGGGATGCGGCATTCTCGGCGACCCAGCGGGTCGCGGCATAGGCCTCTTCGATGGGCACGGGGTACTGCGCCTCCGGCGAGGGCGTGTAGTTGACGAACACCACGGCGGCATCCGCGCCGTTGGCAATTTCGCGGATCAGCCGGTCGTGGGTGTCCTTGTCGCCCAGGACCCAGCCGCTGCCGTGGAAGTACGCGATCGCCGAAAGAGCCCGGGCACGCCGCGGCGCCCGGACGACGCGGGTGGAGATGTCTCCACGCGGCCCGCCGGGAATGGTCAGGTCGTCGATCCTGGCGGGCAGTCGCTCACCTTGCCGCCCTGGGCCGCGCGCAAGACCTGGCGAGCGTCTTCGACCGACAACTGGTAGATGGGCGGACCGCCCTGATCGGCGAGCGATTGCAGGAAGGAACGGGTCTTGGGTTCAAGGTCGCCGGAGAGAACACCGGATATGGGAGTTGCTGATTGGATCATCGGATCTGTCCTTTATCGTGTAGCCTCCACGGGAGGCTCGTCAAGCGAATCCGCTCGGACGTGACGTGACGACACGGGAGCCGGTTGCAGTCCGGTACGGTTCGCCCCGCGATATAGAACTATTCTGGCTGGCCGTTTCGACCTGGGGCGAGCTGATGTCCCAAGGGCTACGCGGCGAAACAACTGCGGCAACTGGAAGGCCCGCACGTTGACACGTTGGGGCCGGCTGCTGATAGTGCACGCTTTGTGCCAGGCATCCTCGCAGGGCAGTATGTGAGCGAATCTGTATGGCTGAGAATCGGCAGTCTGCGCAGCGCCCCACAGAGCCCACGACAGGGGCCGGCGCCCTTTTTGGTCCGCGTGCGATCGTCTGCCTGGTCCTGCTGACCGTTGCCCTGCTGGGCGTGGGCAATGGGCTGACCGGGCTGGTGCAGAAGTGGGCGCAGGGCCGCTTTGGAATAGCGGTGGATCGGCCGAGGGCGTGGCCTTTCAGCGTGTTCTCGGTGCGGGTGCCGACGTGGCACGAGGTGGTGATTGCGGCGGCGGTGGTCGTGGTGTTCTACATTGCCCGGCGGCAACTGGCGCGGATCGGCTTTCGGCCGGGGTGGGTGGTGCTGGCGGGGCTGGCGTTGATCATCGGAACGAACCTGATGCAGGGGTGGCAGAACGGGTTTGTCACGCCTACGGCTGGCACGATCGGGGAGTGGAAAGCTCGGCTGCGCGACCCGCTCAAAACCGCGGCGCATCTTTCCGCGGCGGAACGCAACGCACGGCTGCAGTACTACGATGATGCCATCGGCGTGGAGAACGGGTGGCGTTTTCTGCAGGAGTACAACGAGCTGCAGCCGGACCTGCGGACACATTCGCAGACGCATCCGCCGGGGGCGGTGCTGGTGTTCCACTGGCTGCGAAGTCTGGTCGGTGAGCCGGCGGCGATATCGCTGGCGATCGCGGTGGTCTCGACCGCACTGTCGGGGTTGTTCCTGTACGGCCTGTGGAGGACGCTGAACGTCGAGGGCCGGCTGGCGGGGTATATGTCGTTCGTGTTCCTGGTGCTGCCGGCGGTGCAGATTTACTACGCCGCGAGCCTCGATGCGCTGATCGCGACGGCGCTGCTGGGCGGGTTGTACTGTTTTGTGCAGGGGCGGGGGGCGGTGGCTGTGGCAGGGACGACGGTCCTGGTGATTGCGGCATCGTTCCTGACGTTCGGGTGGGTGTTCATCCTGCCGGTGCTGGCGGGGTGGGAGATCGTACAGCGGCGAAGCATCTGGCGATTTGCTGTGGTATGCGCCGGGGTCGGGGCCTTCTACCTGGCGCTGTATGGGGCGAGCGGGTTTGATTACGTGGGTTCGCTGCGGCTGGCTTCGACGATCGAGAACCCACAGGGGTTCCGGTTGCTCGCAGAACCGGTGTCCTACGTGCTGACTCGGCTGGAGTGCATTGTTGAGATCCTCGTGTTCCTCGGGCCGTTTCTCGCTGCGCTCGTGTGGCGGGGGTTGCGGCTAGCGGAGGAAGTGGACCGGGCGATGCGGCTGCTGTTCTGGCTGGGGGTCGGGGCGCTGCTGGCGATGTTCGCCGCGGGGGCCTTTCGCACGGGGGAGACAGCGAGGGCGTGCCTGTTCATTTATCCGTACCTGCTGCTGCCAATTGGAGCATACATGCGGCGCCCGGTCGTATCCGACAGGGGGCGCATGCAATTACTGGGACTGGTTTTCGGGCAGACGGTGTTGATGCAAGTATTCGGGTCGTATTTCTGGTAGGACGTTGCCAAACCTCTGCTCTTTGCGTACAAGAGTGACTTCGACCGGCTGAAAAGGGGGCCGGTACCGGACATCCCGGCCGCCAAAGGCGGCACTCGCTGCCCGGTAGAGCACACGGCTGAATCGGGCAGACAGGACAAGCGGTTTCGTTCAGGTCCGGATGGCCTGGGAGAAGGACGAGGCCGGACTCCGCAGTACTGACGTGAGAACAACGGAATATGCGCATTCTGCTAGTAAACCCCGCTGACCCACGCGTGCAGGGGTACCATACGATCGGCAGCAAGATCCCCCATTTGGGGCTGCAGGTGCTGGCGCAATTGACGCCGGCGGAGCACACGGTCGAGATGATCGACGAGATTTTCGGCCGGGACAAGACCGAGGCGACCATCCGCTCGGGCAAGTACAACCTGATCGGGGTGACGGCCTACACCTGCAGCGCCACGCGGGCCTACGAAATCGCGCGGATGTGCCGCGAGGCGGGCGTGCAGGCGATCCTCGGCGGGCCGCATGCCTGGGCCTGTCCCGACGAGGCTGCCCAGTACTTCGACTCGGTCGCGATTGGCGAATGCGAGGAGGTCTGGCCGACCATTCTGCACGACGCGGCCCACGGCGCCCTGCAGAAGCGCTACGCCGGCGGCTTTCCGATGATGAGCAAGGGATTCGGCCGGGCGGCCCAGGATCTCCAGCCGCTCAACGGCAAGTACACGGTCTCATCGATCCAGACGAGCCGCGGCTGCCCGGTCGGCTGCGATTACTGCAGCGTGACGCGGTTCAACGGCGGGCACATCCGGCGGCGGCGGATCGACGAAATCGTCGAGGAGTGGAACTCGACGCCGAAGCCGTTCATCTTCGTGGTGGACGACAACTTCTTCGGGGTGGGGCCGGCGCACGCGGCCTGGGCCAAGCAGCTTCTGGTCGAGATCATCAAGCGCGGCAAGAAGCGGCTGTGGTTCAGCCAGACGTCGATCAACATGGGCGACGACGCCGAGGGGCTGAGGCTGGCGTACAAGGCCGGCTGCCGGGGGATGCTGGTGGGAATCGAGAGCTTCAACGCGGAGAACCTGCAGGCATTTCACAAGGGCCTGAACAAGAAGAACGTCGAGCGCTACCGCGAACTGGTGGACGGCTTCCACAAGGCCGGCATCAGCGTGTTCGGGGCGTTTATCATCGGGGGAGAGTACGACACGGCCGAGACGGTGGCGGACACGGCGGCCAAGGCGGTGCAGATCGGCGTGGATACGATCCAGATCACGAACCTCACGCCGCTGCCGGGCACGAAGATGTTCGACCGGCTGATGGCGGAGGGACGCATCCCCGCGAACAACTTCCCGGAAGACTGGCGGCGTTATACGTTCATTGAAACCGTCTTCAAGCCGGCAAGAATGACGGCGTACGAGCTCGACGAGGCGATGTACAAGCTGCGCTGCGCCGCGGCCAGTGAGCGCTGGGTGTGGAAGCGGACCCTGCGAACGCTGTGGAACACACGGTCGCTGACGACCGCCATTTTCGTGCACGGGATGAACAAGGGCTGGAAGCATCTGGCGAAGAACCAGGTGAACCTGGACAGCAAGCGGTTCGGCAGAATCTTCGGCCGGTACGACCTGGAGCCGAGGCTTCGGCAGGCGTTCAGCATGATGGGAGCTTGAAGGGCCAGGCGCGGGGAGACGGGGACGCAGAGACACGGAGAAACGGCAACGGCCATGCAGTTGGCACTGCCCGCCAGCATTTGGCCTTCGGAGCCAGAACATGAAATTGGCACGAGTCGTTGTCACGGTCGCGGTCCTGGTTGCAGCGGGTGGGTGCCACCGTTCGACCAGCAGACTTGCCATGCCCGCCAGAGAGGTCAGCCCGCAGATGAAGGAGGTTTCGGGGCGGATCTTTCAACTGGAGTATGATGCGCCGCGCACTCCGCTCAACCAGTGGCGGTATAAGGGGCTGATTGACGATTACCACGTGATGGACTACTACGGCATCGGTTCGGGCAGCGAGGCCGAGTACAGGCGCTCCATCCGAACGCACAAGGCGAACCTGCCGAAGGACTTCCCGACCAGGCCGCAGCCGGCTGTCAAGACGATCCTCAGCAAGGAGGACGAGCAGTACCTTCAGAAGCTGCCTGGCGAGATTCTGCGAGAGAAACAGATGTCGGGCGAGACGGCTGTCGACTGGTAGTGCGGTGCGGGGGCCAACAGTGCGGCGGGCATCCCGCTAGCGGAAAGACAAAGGGGTCTGACGGCCTGGCCCCGGAAGCCGGTGCCTTTACCGCGGCACTGGATCCGGCACGTCACTGAACCGATCTGTGCGTTGCGCCACAATTGGGCCCGCGTTGAAGTGCATCCATATAATGTGAAGTTAAGAGGTTATGCGCTCCTGACGGGGGTGGCGCAGCCGATCTGGTCCTGCATAAGGAGGTGGCGCCAATATGGTGGCTCCTGCAATATCTCGACTGAAAGTTCACGCCCAGCCGGTTGGCATGTTTCCGGTTACGCACGATGTAGCCGGCCTGCGGACGATCATGGTGAACGTGTACTTCCTGGGCGACCCGGAAGGGGAAGACCGCTCGTGGGTGCTGGTGGACACGGGGCTGCCTTACTCAGCTGGCAGCATCGTGCGGGCCGCCGAGAAGCGTTTCGGCCCGGACACGCACCCGCTGGCCATCGTGTTGACACACGGGCACTTCGACCATGTCGGCTCGGTCAAGGACCTGGTGGCGTGGTGGGACGTGCCGGTGTACGCCCATGAACAGGAACTGCCCTACCTGACGGGCAAGGAGGACTATCCGCCGGCGGATCCGACGGTCGGCGGGGGCCTGATGGCTTATGTGGCAAAGATGTACCCTCACAAGGCGATCGACCTGGGCGACAGGGTACAGGCGTTGCCCGCGGACGGGCACATCCCCCTGCTGCCGGGCTGGCGGTGGATCCATACGCCCGGGCACACCAAGGGGCACATCTCGCTCTATCGGGATCAGGACCGCGTGCTGATCGCCGGCGACGCGTTCATCACCACCAAGCAGGAGTCGTTCCTGTCGGTGCTGACGCAGCGGCCGGTCGTTCACGGTCCGCCGACGTACTACACGCCGGACTGGACGATGGCCAAGGAGTCTGTGGAACTGCTGGGGAACAAGTACCCGAGCATCGCCGCCACGGGCCATGGGCTGCCGATCGAAGGAGAGGCTTTGGAGCTCGGCCTGCAGAACCTGTGCAGGAATTTCGACCAGCTTGCGGTACCCAAGCAGGGGCACTACGTCCATCAGTATGACGCGAGGCGGCCGGAGATGCACTCGACGCTGGCGACGGTGGGAAAGGAGTCGTGGCCGGCGTTGATTGCACTGGGCGTGGCGGCCGGGGCAGTTACGGCCTGGGCGGCGAAGCGAAGCCGGCGGAACCGGGAGTGATTCGATGTGAGCAGAATTCGATTGACGCGGGTTGCGACGCGTGATATCTATATAGAGTCGCCCGTTTGGGCACACAGGGTCTAAACTCATGACATCGCAGCGCCGGTGGTATTGGTGGTCGTGGTCCTTTTATTTTAGCGGACCTGCGCGCTGCCGGTGCTTCATGAGCTGACGAATCAGAAATACGGAAGATCAAGGCTCTGAGAGGCATCGGCAGGTGCCGCTCAGGGCCTTTTGTTTTATGATGTACGTTTTATCAAGGAATGGACTGACAAAGAGCAAGACACTCGAGGAGCCCAAGGACGATGCTCGACATCCGCTACATCCGGCAGAACCCGGACAAGATCAGAGAGGCCGCCGTCAAGAAGCGGTTCAACTTTGACGTGGACGCCCTGATTGCCCTGGACGACCGCCGCCGGCAGTTGCAGCAGGAACTGGACGGGCTGCGGCACGAGCAGAAGAAGGCCGGGGAGATGATCGGCCAGCTGCGCGGCAAGGGCAAGAAGAAGGGTTCGGCACCGGCTGGGAATACGGCCGTTGCCGATGCCGGCGCCGACGTCGAGTCGCAGTTGGCGGAGACGCTCAAGCGGATGGAGGAGGTCAAGGCCCGCACGAAGATCCTGGAGGACGAGGCCCAGAAGGTCCAGCAGGACTTCGAGGCGATGATGCTGCGGGTGCCGCAGGTGCCGGCGGACGAGGTGCCCGTAGGCAAGGACGAGAGCGAGAACGTCGAGATACGCCGGGTGGGTGAGGTGCCGACGTTCGATTTCGAGCCGAAGGACCATGTGCAACTGGGCCAGAGCCTGGACATCATCGACATCGAGCGCGGCGTCAAGGAGGCCGGCAGCCGGAACTACATTCTCAAGGGAGACGGCACGCTGCTGCACATGGCGGTGCTGCGGTTCACGCTGGATACGCTCCTGGCCAAGGGCTTTACGCCGATGACGGTGCCGGTGCTCGTGCGCGATGCGCTGATGTACGGCACGGGCTATTACCCCGGGGGCGAGGAGCAAGCGTATCGCTGCGAGCGGGACGAGCTGAGCCTCGTGGGTACGGCAGAGGTGCCGCTGACCGGTTACTACAGCGACGAGGTGCTCAGCGAGGACGAGTTGCCCAAGCGTTTTTGCGCGTGGAGCAACTGTTTTCGGCGCGAGGCGGGCGCGGCGGGCAAGGACACGTACGGCCTGTACCGGATCCACATCTTCGAGAAGATCGAGCAGGTGATTGTCTGCAAGGCGGATGTGGGGACGAGCATCGAGCATCACCAGGAGATCCTGCGGAATGCCGAAGAGGTGCTTGAGGCGCTGCAATTGCCCTATCGCGTGGTGAACGTCTGCACGGGTGATCTGGGACAGGGGCAGGTGCAGAAGTTCGACATCGAGACGTGGATGCCGAGCCGCAAGGGCTACGGCGAGACGCACAGCGCGAGCCGGTTTCATGACTTCCAGGCCCGCCGGCTGAACCTGCGGTACCGGGACAAAGACGGCAAATTGCAGTACTGCCATACACTGAACAACACGGCGATCGCCAGCCCGCGGATTTTGATCCCGCTGCTGGAGATCTACCAGAACGCGGACGGCAGCGTAACGATCCCGCAGGTGCTGCGGCCGTACATGGGCGGCAGAGAGAGGATAGAGCCAAGGAAGTAATTGCGCAGGGTGTGCTCGGCACACCAATGAGAAACGAGGTATCGTGCCATGGACTCATCGAACTCGGTGAATTCTGCGATGGCGGCCCGCGGCCCGGCGGGCCAGGAGGTGCGCGAAGGGCCCGGTTGTACGACCGCGGCCTCGCGGAGCTTTGCCACTACGGTGCGGGGGTGGCTTTACCAGTAGCCGATCGCCATCGAGAGGACGGGCAAGGCGGTCGGCCGGAAGAATGACGCCCGAGTACCGTAGGGATGCAGGATTCACAGGAGTCGATGCCATGATCGTTGTAATGCAAGCCAATGCCACGCAGGAGCACGTGGACCACGTCGTCGAGCTGGTCCGCCAGATGGGGTTGAAGGACCATGTCATCTGCGGCACCAACCGCACGGTTGTGGCCTGTATCGGCGACAAGCGGCGGGTGGACAAGACCGCCATCGAGACGGCGCCGTTCGTCGAGAAGGTCGTGCCAATCCTCTCGCCGTACAAGGTGGCCAGCAAAGAGGTCAAGCAGGAACCGTCTCAGATACGCATCGGCAAGAACGGCGGGTGCGTCGGGGGCAAACGGTTGGCCATCATGGCGGGCCCGTGCAGCGTCGAAGACCGCTCGATGGTGATCGAGGCCGCCCATGCCATGAAGGAAGCCGGGGCGATGGCGTTGCGCGGCGGGGCCTACAAGCCGCGGACCAACCCGTACAGTTTCCAGGGCATGGGCGAGCGTGGCCTGGAGATTCTGGCGGAGGCGGGGCGGGCCACGGGGCTGGCCGTGGTAACCGAGGTCATGAGCATCGAGCAGGTTGCCATCGTCAGCCGCTACGCCGACGTGCTGCAGATCGGCACACGGAACATGCACAACTTCAATCTGCTACAAGCGGTGGGGGCGGCCAACAAGCCGGTGCTTCTGAAGCGCGGCTGGAGCGCGACTCTGGAGGAGTTCCTTCTGGCGGCGGAGTACATCATCGACGCGGGCAATCCCAACGTGATCCTTTGCGAGCGCGGCATCCGCACGCACGAGACGCACGTGCGGAACACGCTGGCGCTGGCGACGGTGCCGGCGGTAAAGCGAGAGAGTCACCTGCCGATCATCGTCGACCCATCGCACGGCACGGGCTATGCGCATCTCGTGCCGTCGATGTCGAAGGCGGCGGTGGCGGCTGGCGCGGACGGGTTGATGATCGAGGTTCACCCCGATCCGGAGCACGCGCTGACCGACGGGGCGCAATCGATCAACATCCCGGCGTTCCAGCAGTTGATGAAGGAACTGGCGCGGATCGCCGAGGCGGTTGATCGGGCGATTTAGAGCGACAACCTCTTGGGCCCGGAAGGCGGCGCAGTTCCGCTATTCGGTTTGATCCTACCACGCGGACGGGCTGGCCGGCGGGTTGGATGTCACGCTTTTGTAGCTGTCAGCCAGTGGCATCCAGGGCGGTGCATACAAGCGGCGATCTTCGCTGACACGCCCTTCCCGCCGCGCGATAACGCAGAATTCGCCGCCTGCGCCGTGCGCGAATCGATGTTCTTCCCAATATTGTGCCGGGATCTTCGCCCGGACGTGCTGACAGCGGCCGGAGTTGCCCTATAATGCCCAATAGTATCCTCGCTCACCGCTACGACGTAAGCGTGTGAGATGGGAGACTGGGGGAGCACATGGCCCTGCAACAGCGCAAGGCCATGCCACCGGTCACGGTGCTGCGGCGTGGCAGGGCGAAGGTGCGCGCAGGTTCGGTTCGTACGATGGCACGACGGAGAAGCGAGAAATTCCAGGATCCCAAGGGGCCTGCGTGGCCCATTTTTGTGCGCCTTTTGAAGATGGCGTGGCGGTTCCGCAGGCAGGCGGTGCTGCTGATCCTGCTGGCGGCCTTGGGGATCGGGCTGGAGATTGCGCAGGTCCGGCTGGTCGCGCGGGGCATCAACCGCATCGGCGAGATCGATTTGAGCGGCACGAACGCCTCCGAAACCGGGGCGTCCTTGTTCCGTTTCCTGCAGAGCCTGATCCATCCGCAGTCGGAGTTCATCCGCCTGATCCGCCGGCTGACTCTGATCGTAGTGGGGCTGGCGGCGGTACGCGGCATCATCGACCTGGTCACGCGCCTGCAACTGACGCACTTCCGCGAGAAGGTCGTCTGGCAGCTGCGGTCGCGCGTCTTCCAGATGCTGCAGCGGATGTCGTTCCAGTATTACGACCGCCACTACTCCGGGCACATCATCAACCGCGCCACGGGCGACGTGCAGCGCATCCGCGGCTTTATCGCCAATGTCTGGTACAACGCGGCGCAGACGATCCTGTACATTGTCGGCTGGACGGCCGTGATGTTCTACGTCAGCGTGCCGCTGACGCTGGTGTCGATCTTCCTGTTGCCGGTAGCCGGCTGGCTGATGTACAAGCTGGCGATTCGCATCCGGCCGGCCTACCGGGAGGCGCGGACGCGCGAGGACGATTTGATCACGGCGTTGCAGGAGAACATCGCGGGCACGGCGGTGGTCAAGGCGTTCAGCCGGGAGCGGGAAGAGGTCCGACGGTTCCACGGCCTCAGTGAGGCGCTCTACGAGCGGACGATGGTCACGGTGAATCTGTTTCGGCATTACATGCCGCTGGTGCGGGGCCTGATGCGGCTGGACGTGGTGATCGTACTGGCGGCGGGGAGTTACCTGTTGATCCGGGAGGGGCCGGTCGGCGGCCGGCTGCGCGGGGCGGGCGACCTGATGTTCTTCATCACCGCGCTGGGGGTGATCGGCGGTCGGATTGTGCAGGTCATGGACCTGACGAACCTGGTGCAGGAGGCGATCGCCAGCGCGGAGCGGGTGTTCGAGGTGCTCGACGCCCGGCCCGACGTGGCGGAAAAGCCGCACGCCAAGCCGCTGCCGCCGGGCAACGGCCACGTGATCTTCGAGAACGTATCGTTCCAGTACGTGCCGGGCACGCCGGTGCTGAAGGACATCCAACTGGAGGTCAAGGCGGGCGAGGTGGTGGGGATCGCGGGGCTGACCGGGGCGGGAAAGACGACGCTGCTGATGCTGCTGCCGCGGTTCTACGACCCGGACCAGGGTCGCGTGCTGATCGACGGCATGGACGTCCGCGAGGCGAACCTGCAAGCCCTGCGCCAGTCGATCGGCATGGTCTTCCAGGAGTCGTTCCTGTTCAACGACACGATCGCCAACAACATCGCCTTCGGCGTGCCGACCGCAACGGCGGAGCAGATCGAACGGGCGGCGAGGATCGCGCAGGCGCACGATTTTATTGTGCGGATGGAGCACGGTTATGACACGATGGTCGGGGAACGAGGCGAGACGCTCTCGGGCGGCCAGCGGCAGCGCGTGGCGCTGGCGCGGGCGCTGATCAAGGAGCCGCGGATCCTGATCCTAGACGACGCGTTCGCCTCGGTGGACGCCCAGACGGAGCACGCGATCGTCAGCGGCCTGGACGAGATCCTCAAGGACCGCACGGTGTTCATCATCTCGCACCGCGTGAGCCTGCTTCGCCGGACCGACCGCATCGTGGTGCTGGACGGCGGGCAGATTGTCGAGACCGGCACGCACGATGAACTGATGAACCGGCCGGGCATTTACCAGAAGACCGCGACCTTGCAGTTGTCCGAGCCGGACGACGAAGCGCTCGAGGACATTCTGAACATGATGGGCGAGATGACGACCTCGCGCGGCAACGGGCAGGAGCGTTAGAGAAGGACCATGTCAGGTACCGCAGCCGCCAGCCGATCGCAGACCAGACCCGACGCCCAGAGCGCAGGCCCGGCTCGGGAGGGGGAGGAAGCGCGCGCCAAGCCGCTGGACATGGCGATCATCCGGCGGATCTGGCAGCGGATGCGTCCGTACCGCAAGCTGATCTACGCCAACCTCGCCTTGAACATGTGCATCGTCGGGCTGGAGTTGCTGCCGCCGGTGATCACGAAGCGGATCATCGACGTGAGCATCAAGAACGGCGATTTGCGCAGCCTGGCGATGAACTCGGTGATCCTGCTGCTGACGGTGATCGGGATCCTGATGGGCTGGCGGCTGGTGATTTGGCGGATCGTGTCGGTAGGCAACCGCATCGTCTTCGCTCTGCGCGAGGACATCTTCAAGCACCTGCAACAGTTGAGCATGTCGTACTTCGACCGCACGAAGGTCGGACGGATCATCGCGCGGGGCACGAGCGACATCGGGGCGATGCGCCAGACGATCGTTTGGACGCTGCCGCACCTGGTCAACGTGGCGCTGACGATCGTCGGGGCGGTGGCGATGATGGCGTGTATGAACGGCCGGCTGTTCGCCGCGGCCATGATCGTCGTGCCGCCGTTCTACATCGCCAACACGATCTTCCGCAAGCACGCCAGTTCGGCGTGGCGGCGCGTGCAGGAGGCGCAGTCGCGGGTGACCGCCAACATCGCCGAGAACATTTCCGGCATGCGCGTCGTGCAGGCCTTCACGCGCGAAAAGCAGAACCTCGAGGTGTTCAACCAGTTGCAGGACGAGGTGTACGACTCGCACCTGCGGGCGGCGCAGGTGTTCGGCATCTACGCGCCGACGCTGGACATGATCGGGGCGTCGGGGGTGATCGTCATCCTGCTCTACGGCGGCTGGCTGGTCTACGTCGGGCAGGCCGAGGTCGGCACGCTGGTGGCCTTCACGATGCTGCTCGACCGGCTGTTCATGCCGATCCGCCAGCTCGGCGCGATCTACCAGGACACGATGCAGGCGATGGCGGGCGGTGAGCGGATCTTCCACCTGCTGGATACGCGGAGCGAGGTGGTCGACCGCCCGGGGGCGGTCGAACTGCCGTGGATCACCGGGCATATCGTTTTCGACAAGGTCACCTTCGGCTACCTGCCGGAGATGCCGGTGTTGCACGACATCAGCTTCGAGGCCAGACCCGGCGAGACGATCGCCCTGGTGGGCCCGACCGGGGCCGGCAAAAGCAGCATCATCAACCTGGTCTGCCGATTCTACGAGCCGCAGGCCGGGCAGATCCTCATCGACGGCCATGATATCATGCAGGTCACGCTGGAGAGCCTGCACCGCCAGATGGGGCTGGTGAACCAGGTGAACTTCCTGTTCTCGGGCACGATCATGGACAACCTGCGGTTCGGCAGACCCGAAGCCAGCGATGAGGAAGTCGTCGCGGCGGCCAAGGCGCTCGGCTCGCACGATGTAATCATGCAGTTGCCGAAGGGGTATGACACCGACGTGAGCGAGCGGGGCCAGAGCCTCTCGCTGGGCCAGCGGCAACTGGTCTGCTTCACCCGGGCGATGGTGGCCAATCCGCGGATTGTGATCCTGGACGAGGCGACCAGCGCCGTCGACACCGCCACGGAGACGCGGATCCAGATCGCGCTGAACCGGCTGATCGAAGGGCGGACGAGTTTCGTGGTGGCGCACCGGCTGAGCACCGTCCGGCGGGCGGACCAGGTGCTGGTGATCGATGACGGGCGGATCGTCGAGCGAGGCACGCACAGTGAGCTGCTCGCTCTCGACGGGCGGTATGCGCAGTTGTACGAGCAGTTCATCCGGGCGGAGTGACGGTAACGACTGTCCGTGGTTCGTTGGTCGCGGTCCGTTGTGAGGACAACGGCAACAACCCCGGCTGCCGCTCGGGGCTTCAACAACCAGGGCAACAGCGGCAGCCCCGCCGAGGCTTTGGCGGTTCTGCGCCTTGCCTGGGAGGGTTGCTGCGGGTAGAAAGCACAGTGTCATCCGCGCACATGAGGCCGGCGATTGCCCTGCCGACGGCGGAGTCCCGTCGTTCTGCGGAAAGTCAGGCGTGACAGCCACTGCTACAACGATTTCGAGCATGGCCACCCCTCTGGCCCAGGCGTCATCGGTTCCTTGCCTGGCGGGAGCCGCGCGACAGGTCGTCGTGCGATGGCCCCTGCTGCCGGCGGGGATCGGAATGGCGGCAGGCATCATGCTCGACCGCTTCCGGCCTCTGCCGGTGTGGGGGCAGGTACTGCTATTCCTTACAGCCGGGCTGATTCTCCTGTGGGCTCGAAACCGCGCACGCTGGACAGCCGTGCCGGCGGTATTGGGGATCGGGCTGGCGGCCGGTGCTGTGGGCGGTCTGAGGCACCACGTGTCGTTCTGGCGGATCTCACGGTCGCATCTGCTGAACTACGTAGACAATTCGACGGAGATCGTCCGGCTGCGCGGGACGGTGCTTACGCCGCCGATCATCAGCAGTCCGATGCAGGACGATTACGGCCTTGCGAGCAGGAGCCGCCGGCAGACGCGACTGCTGTTGGAAGCCGGGCAGGTGCAGACGACGGATGACTGGGCATCCTGCGAGGGACTGGTGCGGCTCTACGTGCCGGGGGTGCGAGACGATCTGCTGGCAGGCGACGAGGTGGAAGTACTCGCGAAAGTCCGGTTGAACAGCGGGCCGAGCAACCCCGGCGAGTTCGACTGGCGGCTGTACCAGCGGCGCAGCGGGGTGCATCTGACGGCATTCGCCTCGGAGAACGAGGCGGTGGCGGTGCAGCGGCATGCAGCGATGGGGGCGGGCATCTCGGGGCTGCTGGCAACGTTTCGGCAGAGATGCCGGCGCGTGCTGCTGGACAACGTGGACCCGCAGGCGGAAGAATCGGGCCTGCTGGCGGCCTACATTGCCGGGCACAACTGGTCGGTCAGCCGGTCGATCGACGAAGCCTTCCGAAAGAGCGGCACCGCGCACATTCTGGCGGTGAGCGGGTCGCACGTGGTGATGATCGGCGCGTTCGGGGTCTTCCTGGGCATGCTGCTGTTGCACCAGCCGCGAAAGGCAGCGATGGTGGGACTGGGGGCGGTCCTGCTGTTCGGCCTGATCGTCGAGCCGAATCCCCCGGCACTGCGGGCCGTGATCATCGCGATGCTGGCGTCGGGTGCGATCCTGATGCGCCGGCCGTTCAGCGGGCCGAACTGGCTGGCGGGGTCGTTATTTGTCCTGCTCCTGGCGGGTCCGACGGATCTGTTCAACGCAGGCTTCCAGCTGTCGTTCCTTCTATGAAACCTTATATATATATATGATGGATGTGAACTACAGGAATACCAGTCCCTAACACCCCTAAGGGACTGGCATTCCTATACTTACCCCTCATTCTGCCCGCCCCCGCCCGCCTTTCGCCTCCCACCTTGCCCATTTTAGCACTTTTCCCTTGACAGCACCCGAACATTTTGCTAACATCTACCCGTCAAGTCGTTCGTGCCTCATGGGGTCCCAACCCCCTCTCTGAGGCTTCTATCCCTCTAGTAGAAGGAGGCTCATCGTGTCCATTCTCCACCTATTCTTCTGCCTGTTCCGTTGGATATTGCCCGTTGCTGCCGGCCTGTTCATGGGCATGGGCTGTGCGACCCCCAAGGTCATTACCCCCACCCAGGCGGGCGGCCATCACAATCAGCAGCAGACCGGCGGCATCCGCACGGAATCTCCGATTTCCGTTGCCCCGGTTATCACCGTCCCAGCCCCCTCCACCCAGTCGGAAGGCGGCTGACTGCACAGCCCTTCCTTCTGGCTCATCGTGGCTAGTCTCCTAGGCACGCTAGACCACTTCTCTTTCACCTTCACCCGTTCCAACGAAAGGAGCCGTC
>Ga0073932_1004745_pt1 | contig 15656 bp, 4 predicted proteins | sample DewCreD2012metaG_FD_76967 | JGI IMG/M metagenome (GOLD analysis project Ga0073932, IMG submission 76967) | Hot spring sediment bacterial and archeal communities from British Columbia, Canada, to study Microbial Dark Matter (Phase II) - Dewar... ... | reverse complement strand
GGGCGCTCGGTCAGCGCACCCAAGCGGCCGCGCTCGGCGTCCTGGAGCGCCTGCTGCCGGGTGACGACAATCCGCTCGAACGGCAGGTTGGCCTTGATGATGGCCTGCATCTCGGCCTCGATGGCGGGGAAATCGTCCGGGCTGATGCGGTGGGAGCACTCCAGGTCGTAGTAAAAGCCGCTCTCGACCGGCGGGCCGGCGGCGAACTGGGCGTCCGGCCAAAGCTTGGCGATGGCACTGGCCATGACGTGAGCGCAAGAGTGCCGGAGCCGCTCCAGCTCGGACATCTTGGCGCGGTCGTCAAGGGTCTTCCTGTCCTGCGGGTCTTGGCGTTGTTCAGACATAAGAGTTCAACAAGGTCTTAACCACGGTCGAAACCGGGGGAACTGGCCGCCAGCCAACCCAAACAGCTCAAAACGCGCACTGCCGACAGCCTGGCCGCGGGGCGCAGGCCCAATGGCGCCGTGGCTGGGCGCCTGGTTGCACTCCGGGCAGCCGCTGCCGCGAAGCGGCGGGCCTCTCCGGAGTGCGGACAGGTCTGCCGCATCACGGCGGCAGCTACAGGCTGTCGGAGCCTCGTGCGCTCCATGAGGTGTTCTGGCTGGAGCGTTGTGGCGGTTGTCCAAGCCATGCTCACGACGGCAGGTTAGGCGGGCCAACGACCCGGGGCAAATCAATTCGCCCCAAGTGGACATTGGCAAAAAAGGCCGGGGAGCGGCGCTCCCCGGCCTTGAGACAGGCCGCTGCGGGGCGGCTTATTGCCGCACCAGGCGGAAGTAGCGCTGGCTGCCCTCGACCGGCACGGTCACGGTGTAAACCTGACCATTGACCACGGGCGGCGTGGTCACAGGCTGCCAGTTGGGCGGCGTGAGCGTGTCGGTAAACTGCAGGGTCACGCCCGACTCGCTGGTGGACCAGGAGATGGTGACCTGCGACCCACTGAGGGCGACGCTGAGTGTCGGCGGGGCCGCGGGCGGCAGACCGGTCAGGTCGCGGTAGTAGGCGCTGGTCGTGTAGGTCAGATTGCTGGTGTTGTCGTGCGAGGTGGTGGCCAGGCCCACGTAAACCTGGTCCGGATAGGGCGGAACCGGTATCTCGGAGCGCAGGTTAACCCAGTCCGTGCCGTTGGTGGCCCAGTAGAAGTTGAGGGCCGTGCCGGTGCGGGTCAGGCGCAACCACGCGTTCGGGATGGGGCTGGGCGGCCGCGCACTGGCGTCCAGGCTGGCGCTGGCGCCGCCCTTGGTCGCGCGCCACTGTACGTTGATCACATTCACGCCGTTGGTCGGCGTGGCCAGGATCATGTGATTGCGGCTGTTGCCTTCCAGGTCTTCGCGGATCATCAGACCGGCCTTCGACCAGACGTTGGCCAGCCGGACGCCAGCCACACGCACCTTCACGTCGAAGTCGCCGGTCACCGGCAGATACACGAAGTGCATCCCATCGGCCGCATCCCAGATGTCGTGCCCACCCGCGCGGACGTAGAAGCCGTCCGTGCCGATGGCTTGGACGAAGCCGGACATGAGCGGGTCGGTGAACGGCGGCGGCGGGTTGGTGTTGACCGTGCCCACGTCCTGGTTCAACGGCCACGTCACCACGGAGCTTTGGAGCGTGACCGTGTCCACGACATTCGGGCCGAAGCCACGATCCGTCACGTTCCTGACCTGGACCGAGAACTGGCCGCTGATGGGCTGGGCCAGGGCCAGCATGACCGCCAGGTTGTCCGGCTCGAGTGTGGCCTCGGTCACGGCCACGGCGCCACCGTTGACGATGTAATTGTCCACATTGGTGGCGCTGACCGGATCCAGCCCGGACAGATCGGCGAAATAGACGCCGATGCTTGCGCCATGCAGACTGCCCACGGCATAGGCCACGGGCTTGGTGCTGTCCACCACCACCTGCACGGCGGGCGAGGTGGCCTGGTAGCCGAGGCCGTCGGTCACCCGCGCCGTCAGCGAGTAAATGCCCTCGGGCACGTTGGGCCAAGTGATGGTGTAGGGCGCGGTGGTGGCCGTGCCCAGCAGATTTGTGCCCACGAAGAACTCGACCAGCACCACCGGTGTCGGGCCGGTAATGGTGGCCGTGACCGGGATATCCGTGTTGGCCGGGAAGGTCTGGCTGTTGGTGGGCGAGCTGATCACAATGCCCAGCGGCCCGGGCGGCTGAGCGATGAAGTCCCACGTCTCAGGCTCGCCGAGGCCACCGTTGGCGGTGCAGGGTGCCGGGGCCGCGGTAGTCCCGGCGGCGCGGTTGCCCGCTTCGATAATGATCTTGTCAATCAGCGTCCCGTCCTCACGGTGCCAGATGATGAAACGATGCAAACCGGTGGTCGTGTTAGTGAAGGTGAACGGGTCGCTGCCCTCCTGCCGGTCGCTGCGCCACTGCCAACCGGTGGCGAGGAAGCCGCTCAGGGAGGACTGGTTGGCCGTGCCGGACATGGCAACCAGGTAGTCGGCGGCCGGGTCCGACAGACCCACGGTGTTGTTGAAGCCCACATACACGGAATCGTCATTGCCTGGATTGGCGGTGTCTTGAACCCAGCCGCGAATCCAGACGATGTGCCGGCCGGTGCGGGTCATGTTGAGGTGGAAGACCAGTTTGGCGCCGGTGCCGGAGAGGTTGGGCGATGTGCCGGTGGTGCTACCACCGCCGCGGCCGTTGGGCACGAACATGTAGCCGGCGCCGGAGAAACCACCGCCGGCGGCGTTGGTGTTGCTGAAGAGCCATTCATCGCCGTCAGCGGCAACAATGTTCTCCTGGAAGTTCTCGGCTTCCATGATGATGTAGCCGTCGTCGCGCTGCTTGAACTGGGGCGCCGCGCCCGCGTAGAAGAAGTAATCGGTGCTGTTGGGGGCCACCGGGTTGGGCGGCGAGCAGGCCAGGTCGGTCACCCCGTTGACCACCACGCGGTAGGTTGTGCCCGGTGTTTGATCGGCGGTTGTCAAGGCCACGGTGCGTTCATCGGGCTGCAGCGTGGCGGCGGTGACGGCCAGCGGCGTATTCGCCGGCGTAGCGAAGATCTGGTAATTGGCCGTGTTCTGGGCCGTGCTGGCGGCGACCGGTTCGCTGAAGAGCAACTTCACCTCGTTGGGATTCAGGTTGATCTTGGGCATGGTGTAGTAAGCCACCGTGGGCGGCACCGTATCCTGGATGACGGTGAGAATGGCATTGGTGCTGGTGAGCGTCTGGCCGTATCCGTTGGAGATGCGACAGGCGAAGCCCACGTTGTGGTCGGTGCAGTAGGAGGCGCGCGCAAGGGTGTAGGAGGCGTTGGTGGCGCCGTCAATCGGCACGCCGTTGCGCAGCCACTGATAGAACCAGGGCGTGCTGCCCCCGGCGGCGGCGTAGAACGTGACCGAGCCGTTCTCGACCACGGTCGCGTTGGTGGGCTGCAGCGCAAAGAACAACGGGCCATCGTCAACGGCGGTAAACCAACCCAGGGTGCCGTCCACGGTGCGGGCCGTGTCGTGGCTGGTCAGCGCCAGCCCCACCAACAACGTGTCCGGCAGCGGGCCTTCCGCGCTCGCGCTCGAGTCGTAAGCGGTCCAGTATATCCAGTTCGTGCCGTCGTTGCCGTAGTAGTAGTAGAAGATGTTGCCGATGCGCTGGAGGCGGACCCACGACGGATACACCACCGTGGGTCGCGCGGCGGGCACGCCGGGCTGCAGGTTGAGGTTCAGCGGCGTGCCGGCATCCGCCGACGAGGAGCTCGTCCCGGCGGTGACGTCGCGTATCTGAGGTGTGTAGGTGTTCTGGGCCGGCGACAGCGGCGTGAAGGCCACGAAGGCATTGCGCGCGTCGGCGTTGGTGCTGGGACGGGCCATAATGCCCATCTTGCACCACTGATTGACCGGCGGCAGGGACAGGCCCTGGACCTTGTAATCGAAATTGCCGGTGTTGGTCTTGAACAGGAACACGAATTGGTCGGCGGTGCCCCAGATGTCCGACCCGCCGCCTGTCATGCCGATGGTGCTGCCGGCGGCCGAGGCGCGATAGGCCTGCGCGTTGTTGATGCGCACCAGGGCATCAAAGTTATTGGCCTTAAAGGTATTCGTCTGCGCGGTCATCACGTTGGCGCCCGCGGAGAGGTCCACAAGGTTCTGAGTGACGAGCCGCATCAGGTCGGTCTCCGGCATCGGAGCGGTTTGCAAGGTCACGTGACTGGCGTCAGCCGGGTCTTGGGTCGCGGCGGTCACCGCCACGGTTGCGCCGGCGGAGGTCAGCAGCAGGTAATTGGCAGGGTTGGCGGCGCTGTCGGCTGTGACCGGCTCGGACAGCCACACCTCGACGAGCTGTTTGTAAAGGCTGCCCACCGAGACCACGCTGGGCGGGGTGTTGTCCGGCGTGACCGTCACCGTGGTCACCGCACTGGTGTAACTGCTGAAGTTGTTGGTGACCACAACGGCGAACTGGGCATTATTGTCGCTCGCACGCAAGAACGGCAGCGTGTAGCTCGGGCCGGTTGCCCCCGGGATGGGTTCACCGTTCTTGTACCACGTGTAGCCATAGGGGCGAGTGCCATCCGCCACGACGCGGAGCGTGGGGCGGGTGGACTCGGGGGCGGTGAGGGTGGCCGGCAGGTCCGTGGCCAGGAAGACGTTGCCGAATGTGTTGAACGTGGAGAGGTATCGCGCCGGGATGAGGAACGGTTCCGTGTTGGCTTGGACACTCTCGTTGGCGGTCGGCAACGGTGGTCCGCTGGGCGTTTGCCAAAAGACGCTCACGCCGTCGCCGCCAGTGCCATCCCGATAAACGGCTTCGATGTAGTAGCGCTTGCCGGCTTCCAACGGGATGAGGGCCGACTGCTGATTGGCGAGTTGTGCGCCCACATTCCAGCGGCCGGTCGAGCCGTCGTAGCGGCAGATTTCCCGCTTGGACGCGCGCTGATCGCTGGTGCCCAGGTAGAGGATGCTGTGGTCGTCGGACGCGATGGCGAACTTGTAATTGCCGGTCTCAGGAGCGGTGAGATAGCCGATCATCTGGCCCTGGTAGTTGTCGTGGAGCGGGACGAGGTTCCACTGGTAGCTGGTGGTGGTAATGGTGCGTTCCTCGATGAACATGTTGTTCGTGTAGGAAGGCGCCACCGAGTTGGTGTTCGACCAGGTCCGCAACTCGGCCAGGCTGGTGGGCGTGGTGTCCCAGAACCGGAACGTGAGGCCGCCCAGCGCCGGCGGATTGTCGAACGTGGCCAGGCAATTGGTCGGGATCAGGAACGGCTGGGTTACGGCTTGGACGCTCTGATTGGTGGTGGGCAAGGGCGGCCCGCTCGGGGTCTGCCAGAACACGCTGACGCCGTCCCCACCGGTGCCGTCGCGGAAAACGGCCTCAAAGTAGTAAGGCTTGCCGGCTTCCAGCCAGATAGGGCCGGATTGCTGATTGGCCAGTTGCGCGCCGGTGTTCCATTGGCCGGTCGCCCCGTTGTAATAGCACACCTCCCGTTTGGAGGCGCGTTGCTCATTGGTGCCCAGGTAGAGGATGCTGTGGTCGTCGGAGGCAATGGCGAACTTGTAATAGCCGGTTTCCGGCGGGATCAGGTAGCCGATCAGTTGTCCGCTGTAGTTGTCGCGAGACGGGACCAAGCTCCACGGGTAAGAGGACGAGGTGACCGTGCGTTGCTCGATGAACATGTTGTTGGTGTAGGAAGGGGCGGTGGAGTAAGGGCTGGACCAGCGCCGCAGCGTGGGCAGGTCCGTGGGGCGGAAGTCCCAAAACCGGAAGGAAATCGCCCCGTCGGCGACGATGAAATTGGTGGTGGTCACGGAAATGGTGTTGGGCGGCTGGGCCATGTCTTGGATGCCGCTGATCGTCAGGGTGTTCAGGCGATTCGGGTCGAGCAGGGTTGTCTTGAGCAGGACCGTCCGGCCGTCCGGTTGCAGCGTGGCGCTCTGGATCGTAGCGGTGTTGAGCGTGTAGTTGCTCAAATTCGTTGCCGTGGCGGCCGTGACTTCCTCGGAGAAGACCAACTGAATCCGGGTGGGATCAGCGGGGACGGTCGTGGCGCTGACCAGTTCCGGCCGGACAACGTCCGCGTACACATTCAGTGTCACCGGGCCGTAGAGCGTGCCGTTAACCCGGATGTAGAACTGAGTACCGGAGTCGCTGACCCGGGCGCGGAAACGATAGTAGGTCTGAGTCGCACCGGGGATGTCCGCCGCTTCGCGCCGCCACTGGACGGTGTAGGGCGGAGTGAGATTCAGGTCGGCATACAGCGCCACTTCCATACCGTCATACACGTTGAAATCGTAAGGACTGATCGGGTTGGGGACCCCGATGTACGGGCCGTTGACGACCGTCGTGTCGTTCGGGTCGTAGGTGGGTTGCAGGTAGAACGTGAACATCGGACGTTCCACGATGCCGCTGGGCAATTGCCAGCCCCAGCCCACGCGGTCACCCCCACCGCCCTCTTTGTGGAGGATTTCCATGTAATACTGCTTGCCCTTTTCGAGGTAAATCTGCGCCGATTGCTGCTCCGGATACTTGGTCCATTCGCGCGCGTTGCTCCAGCCGGGCACGGAGCAGATCATCTGTTTCTTGGCGGGATTCAGTGGGTCAGTCGGGTCGCTGGTCAGCCACAACTGGGTTTCGTCATCGCCGTACACCCAGAAAATGTAGTTACCGGTTTCCGGCGGCTCGATGTAGCCCGGCAGGTAACTGCCGTAATAGTCGGGGTAGCCGGGGTTGTCCAGCCCCTCGGCCACAAGCGGCGGCGTGGGGGCGGGGGGGATTAACTGGGTCTCGTCGGGCGACCCCGGGAAGCGCGGGTCGGCCAGCAGGTCGGTCACCAGCACGCCGTTGATCGGCCCGGTCGTCGTCCCGTAAAGGTAGCGTTTGATCCAGCCGGCGTCGCTGCTGGGAGCGACCATCACCAACGTCACAGCGGCCAGCAGGGTAGTCTTGAGGAACGAGGCTTTCATAGGTCCTTACGATTGCTGCATTGTTCTCGGGTTCTGCTGGTCAGCGCGAGCAACCGAGACTTTCCCGAATCCACGGCGCGCCTCCTACCCGGCGGCGTCCTTCCGACCCCGGTGCCTGCACCGACCGCACGCAATTATCCACAGGCTTTGCCCGAGTTCAAGGAAAATCTGCCCGCTTCCCGTGCAAGGCGGCGCGGATTCAAGAAGCGCCCGGGGGCGGAAGGGGCCGTTGGGCTTCAGGTTGGGCCATCAGGCCGTGGGCCTTACACCGGCTTTTCTCTGACAGGGGTGTCGCCCGCGCAGAGCCCGACCTGGCGGCGAACTGCCCATTGGGCTTTCGACCTCCAAATCCACCTGTCGCGCAAACGCGGTGCCAGATCGGCGCGGTCCGGCCCAGCAAGGCCAGCCCGTTGGCGTGGTATTCGGCCTGGTGGCAGGGCCGGGGACCGACCAGCATGGCCTTTTGCGGGCCTGATGCGCCGGAGACCTCGGCGTTCCAGATTGGGCGTTCGGCCTGGGAGATGAGGCGCACCTGTGCTGTTTGAACACCTGTGGCTCGGAGGCATAGCCAGGCGTCCGGGCATCGGCATGGGAATTCTCCTGTCCTGCTCATGCCCACCGCCCTCCTCCGGTCCTGCGTCAGTCATTCTTGGCGGGGGCAGAGCACCTTTGGTCGCGGGGGCCATTGGCGGGCGGCGGAGGCCGTGTGCTTGGCGACCTGCTCACCGGCTGGCGGCAACGGGGGCGAGCAGGGCCTGAAGTTCGGCGTCCAGTTTGGCGGCTTGGGCGCGGGCGGTGGGCGACGGCAGACCCGTTGGCAAGCCGGGGCGTTGATGGCCGGTTTGGCTCAGCCAGGCGTCTCGCATGAGGCGTTGCCGCCGCTGAATGAGGTCGAGAATCTCGCGCCCCTTCGGCACTGCGGCCACCAGCGCCTGCCCGGATTCCAGGTTGGCCAATTCCGCCGGGCCACCGAAGTGCAGGATTAACGCCCGGGTCATCAGCCAGTGCCCGGTTTCGCCCGGATGCACACCGTCCTGCGCCAGGTGGTAATTGGGGGCTTGCTGGCGGTGCGCGGCCAGATGCCGGTTCATTGGGCCGTGGACGTCCACCACTTCCCAGCCCCTGGCCCGCTGCGCAAGCAGCCAGTCCGAGTAACGATCCAGCACCTCATTGTAGTTGTGAGCCGGCGGCGGCGTGTTCGGGCGGGCTACCGGCTCGAACGTCGGCGGCGTCAGGTGAAGCATCCGCGCTCCCGCGGCCGCGACCTTCTCGCGCAGGCGTTGGAGGCCGCGCTGAAACCGCTCGAACCGCTCGGCGTCGAGAGGCAGGTAGATGCCGTCATTCATGCCGTAGCAGGCAATCACCAGGTCGGGCTGCGTCTGCGCCAGTACGCGCTCCAGCCGCTCGTGCAAATCCGGCCGCGGAAACTTCCCATCCGCGTGGCCCGGCTCGGAGAGACCGGACACCGTCTCGCTGGGCAGGCCGAGATTCAGGACTTCTCCCTGCCATTCGGGGAAGCGGGTGCGGAGGAAGAACTCGAAAAACTCCACGTAGGCCCCGCCGTAGGTGATGCTGTCGCCCAGGAACAGGATGCGCCGGGCGGCCGGCGGGGCGGAGGTCGGCTGGGCGGTGGTTTCCAGCAGGCGCGCCAGTTCAGCCCGTGCCTGCTCGCAGACCTGGGGATCCCTGGCCCACTGAAACCACGACTCCGCCACACGCCGGGCAATGCGGTCTGCCTCCTCCGCCTTGCCCCGTTGCCGCAACAGGACCAGGTAATCGTAATCCTCGATGGCGTCGCGCAGGGCCTTGAGGCGCACGGTGGGCACAATGCCGTCGTAGCCCACGGCGCGGGCGGGATAAACCAGCGAGCCTTCGCCGTGAAAGACGATGCCTTTGGCGCCTTGCTGCGGGCGACCGCTACCCGTGTAGAACGGGGCTTGCGACCACGGGTCGTCCACCTGCTTCCAGTAGGCCATGCCTCCCCAGTAGAGCAGTCCCTTCATCTGATCGCGCCACGCCATCCAGGCGGACACGCGGTAGTTGAGCAGCGGGAAGTCAATGTGCCACCACGGCGTGGGCGTCCCCTGGCAAAGCGCGGTGTAGGCCCACAGGGTCTCACCCAGCGCCTGCCGGGACGCCGCGGGGACCGGACGGTGCAGCGAGAAAAGGGGGCACCAGATGTCCACCGCGCCGTAGAGGTCGCCCCAGGCACTGTCCGCGCCGCCCTTGCCCGGCTCGGTCCACGGCTGCTCCACCACCAGCACCTGCACCACCGACCGGCACGCGCGCACGGCACGGCCCCAGGTTTGGACGTAACGGTAATCCTCCAGCGTGTTGGGTTCGTCCTTCAAGTAGGTGAAAAACACCAACCCCGGACGATCCAGCTCGGCCGCGGCCCGATCAAACGCAGCCAGCCAGGCTCGCAGTTTGTCGGCCTCCGCTTCCGGGTCTTTGACGGCGCTGGCTGGATGCGGCGTTTGAAGGGCGTTGACGTGGTAACGGTCCACAAACTGGCGCAAGGCGCTCACGTGCTGAGTGGGGATTTGAAACGTGCCATCGGGTTGGCCGACCGGTCGCAGCCACTCGGCCGGCGGGGTGGCGTTGCAACGGTGGTCACGGAGCAGCCGGGCGCCCTGCTCGTCCACCGCCGCCCAGTCCGTTGGGGCTTGTTCAATCCCTGCCGCCGCGCGCTGGCGGTAATAGTCGCGCATCCGCTGGGCGGGCGAGCCAAAGGCTGTGACCAGGGCGGGCGTTTCCGGCAGAGTGAAGTTCCAAACTGTCAGGCTGACGGGAATCTCCACCGCCCGTCCGTCAGCAGCGGTGACTCGATAAGCTCCGTGGTAGTCGCCCGCTGCTGCCTGAGCGGGCACGTAGAGGTCCACCCAGAAGCCGTGGGTCTCGTGGGCAGGCAGGTCGAATGGGACGGCGCGAAAACGGGCGTTTCGCAGGCTTTGCCCTGGTAACGGGTGCTCGAACGGAATCAGCGGGTCGGGATACCAGTCCGGTCGGAAGGCGTCGTTGCGATGTGTCCCGGTTTCGAGGCGGAGCTGATGCTGGCGGTAGAGCCGGGCGGCGGCGGCAGGCAGGTGCGCGCCGCCCGGTCCAGCCAGGTCGCCGGCCAGCACGCGCACACCGGGCACGGCCACGGCGGAACGGAGAAGAATCTGGAAGCTCACCCACTCGTTGCAGGCGGCCCCGAGCTTGACCGACTGCGCTTGCTCAGGTGAGTCGCCGCGCAGCACGTGGCGGGTTTCCGTGACGGTCCAGACGCGCCAATCAGGCTGGCTGTCGGCAGCCGGGGCGATGCCCGCAAGCGCGACCACAAGAAACAGCGGACAGAAGAGTCGTTTCATGGATGACGGCAGCGGCGCGCCGGCGTCTGCGCTTCGAGTGGGCGTCGAAGAACGCGCATCGCAGCAGCCGACACGGGTTGAAACTTCATGAGGCCAGCGCAGCAGAACACAGCAGAATGTGCAAGCGGGAACTGTTCGGAGGTAAATGGCGACCAGAGTCGGAAAAGGCCGTGCGAGCAAAACTGAAAAGGCATTGGGAGACCGGGCACTGAAGCCGGGCAACGCGTCTGGCTTTGGGGTTGGGCGCCTGGAGGCCGTGTCCTCGCGAGCCAGCCCCTGGCGACTCACATCGGCCGCATTGGCGACGGGTAACCGGCTACCGGGGTGGTCGGCTTCCTACCAACCCACGCTCCGGCCGCGATTCTGTGCGCGCAGGTGGTCCAACAGCGGCGCGTAGTAGTCGAGCATGGCACGGCCGCTGAAGTCCTGTCCGGTGGTTTGGCGGATGAGCTCGCGCCAGTCGCGTGTGGCCCCGGCGCGCATCAGGGGCAGAAGAATCTCGCCCACCTCCTTGCGGCCGTAAAAGCTGCAATTCCGCGGGTCCTGGCCCAGCGTGCGCGCCAGGTGGAGGTGGAGCTGGTATTTGATGGCGAAGGCCAGGGCGTATTTGTAGTAATCGCCGGGGTCATCGTTGATGTGGGTCTTGGTGGCGGGGTCGCAGAATTCCTCGCCACGCGGTTCCGGGGGCTGGATACCCTGGTAGCGGGCGACGTAGAGCCACCAGCGCTGGTTGAGTTGGTCAGCGGGCAGCTCGCCTTCGTAGAAGTCGCGTTCCCAGGATGCCATCACCCCGGCAGCCCAGGGGATGAACACCACCTGGTCGAGCGCGGCATTCAGCAGCCACTGCATCGGGTCAATGGGGCTGTCGGGCGGCAGCAGGCCGAGTTGGCGCAGGTAAGGCAACTGAACCGTGGGCGTGGCAATGGTCTCGGCCATGGCCTCGTGCATGGCGGGGCTGGCGCCTTGTCGGAGCACGCAGGGCACTTCGGGCCGGCCATAGGCCAGTTGGTAAAACACATGGCCCAGCTCGTGGTGGGCCGTCATGAACCAGCCGAAGTCGGCCTTAACGTTCTGCAGCGAGCGCACGTCGCCTTCCAGGTTGATGTCCCAGGCCGAGGCGTGGGTGTTTTTCTTGCGGGTGGCGCCGGGCGGCAGTTCATACAGGTCCGAGCGGGTCCAGAAACTGTCCGGCACGGGCGGCAGGCCGAGCGACTGGCCGTAAGCGACGGCTTGTCGGACGATCCACTCGGGCGACTTGTCCTTGAACAGCGGGTCCAGGTCAATGTCCTGGACCAGACCCGGCCATTCCTGGCCCCATCGGTTGGGCAACCAGTGAGCCGGGATGAGGCGGGGCGGCGGCTGGCCGTAGCGGGCGGCCAGGCGATGCCGTGCCCAGCAGTGCAATTGCTCGTAAAGCGGCCGCGTCTCGGCCACAAGCCGCTCGGTCAACGCCTGCAGTTCCTCGACGGTCAGGCCAAACCGGGCGGCCTGCAGGGCGTAAAAGGAGCTGAACCCCATCTCGCGGGCCACGCGGTTACGCAGGTCGCGCAGTTGGAGCAGGCCGGGCTTGAGGGCCACGCCAGTGGCCTTGGAGGCCTTCCAGACGGCCAGCCGCTCGGCCAGATTGGTGGAACGCACCAGCAGGTCGTCAATCTGATTGGCCGTGATCGGCTGCGGCTGGCTGGCGCCCGGGGGCGTCCACTGGAACTGGAAGCTGTCCAGCGTGGCGCTCTGGCGGGCTTCGGCGACGACGCGCTGGCTGACGACATCGGGGATGGTGCCGGGCGACTGGGCTGCGTTGAGGTAGATGGCGCGCAACTGTCGTACGGTCAGCTCGTCCAGTGAATTGGTCTGTTGGAGCAGGGCGCGGGTGGTCTGGATGATCCAAGGGCTGCCCACGAAGGCGGCCAGGGCTTGGTCGGCTCCGATCCGCTGGCCGGTATGTTCGTCCGTGACATCGGTCATTGCCAGCCACTGGGCCTCTTGGGACACGGTGTAAAGGCGCTGATAGACGCGGTTGTAAAAATCCAGGAATGAGGCGGCGTCGGGCACGCCGCCGCGCGCGGAAGCGGTCGAGGCCGGCGAGACGCCGTGGGCCAGCAAACCGGCAGTGAGCACCAGCGAGCCTGTTGTTTTCATTGTTGGCCGGCAAGTTAGGCGGGCGGCCGGGCCGGCTCAAATCTGAAATGGTCGCGGACTGCTGGCGGTTGTAGGCTGCGGCGCATGGCGGACATTGTATTGGCCACGCTCAACGCCAAGTACATTCACACGGCGGTTGGCCTGCGTTACCTCCTGGCCAACCTGGGGCCGTTGCGCGCGAGCGCCTGTTTGCTGGAGTTCGACCTGACGCGACGACCGGTGGACGTGGTGGAAAGTCTGCTGGCGCACCAGCCGCGGCTCATCGGGCTGGGGGTGTACATCTGGAACGCCGGGCTGGTGACGGAGGTGGTGGTGCTGCTCAAGCGGTTGCGGCCGGACGTCACGGTCGTGCTGGGCGGGCCGGAGGTGAGCCACGAGCCGGGCAGCCAACCCGCGGCGCGCTTGGCCGACTATGTGATCAGTGGCGAAGCGGATTTCGCCTTTGCGGCCCTGTGCCAGGCGGTGCTCCAAGGCCGACCGGCCGAAACGAGTCTCGAACCGTCCCTTGGCCGGTGGGTCCACCTCGACGCTGCAGCCGGGCAGCCGTTACCCGAGTGCGCCGCCGGCCCGGCGAGCGGGTCGCGGCCGACGGTGCTGTTGGCCACGCCACCGGACCTGGCCCGCATGGCGCTGCCCTACGAGCTTTATAGTGCAGACGACCTGGCGCACCGCGTGGTGTATGTGGAGGCGTCCCGGGGGTGTCCGTTCCGATGCCAGTTTTGCCTGTCGTCGTTGGACGTGCCGGTGCGGCAGTTCCCGCTGCCGGATGTGCTGCAAGCGCTGGGGCGGCTGCTGGACCGCGGCGCGCGCCAGTTCAAGTTCGTGGACCGGAGCTTCAACCTGGACGTGCCCCGAGCCTGCGCCATCTTGGAGTTTCTCCTGGAGCGTCACCGCCAGGGCTGCTCGTACCACTTCGAGATGGTACCGGACCGTTTGCCCGGGGCGTTGCGCGAGGTGATTCGGCGTTTTCCCCCGGGGGTGCTGCAGCTCGAGATCGGCGTTCAGACCTTCAATCCGGAAGTTGCCGCGCGGATCGAGCGGCGACAGGACCTGGCGCAATTGGAGCAGAACTTCCGCTGGTTGCGGGCTGAGACCGGGGCTCACCTGCACGCGGATTTGATTGCGGGGCTGCCGGGGGAATCGTTGGAGAGCCTGGCGGCAGGGTTTGACCGGCTGGTGGCGCTCGGCCCGCAGGAAATCCAGTTCGGCATCCTCAAGCGCCTGCGTGGCGTGGGCATTGGTCAGCACGACGCGGCTTGGGAGATGGTGTACAACCCGCAGCCGCCCTACGAGATTCTGCAGAACAAGCTGATTGATTTTGCCACGATGCAGCGGCTGCGGCGGTTTGCCAGGCACTGGGACCTGGTAGCCAACAGCGGTCATTTCCTGGAAACCACACCGCTGATCTGGAGCGGCAATCGCTCGCCGTTCCAAGCCTTCTGGCATTGGAGCGACTGGCTGCACCGACGGGCCGGGCGCACCGACGCGATCGCCCTGGCCCGGCTGGCTGCGTGGTTGTTCGAGTTTCTGACCACCGAGCTGGGCCTGCCAGCCCGGACCGTGGCCGAAACGCTGGCGCGCGATTACCGACGCGGCGGCCGGCGCGACCTGCCGGAGGTAATCCAGGCCGCCCGGGCAGGCACAGATCGGACAGCAACAGCGGTCCGGCAACCGGGCTTGCCCCGGCAGGCCCGGCATCTGGCGGCGGAGTGCGCCGACCTGCCCAAGCGGGCGCGACAGGAGTAGCAGCAGGGCCTGGCAACTGTGAGTGTATCGGAGGCGGGCTGTCGAACGGTCCATTTCCGTTCGAGCGAGACGATGGATTTGTCGGCAGGATGCCGACAGCACGCTCGGCCGGGGGCAAGATGCCGACAGCACGGTGGCGCGGCGTCAGGAGTTGCCGCGCGGGTCCACGTTGTTGCGCAGGTCGGTCCAGTCCACCTTGGGCGCGCGAGGGTTCAAGCCGTTAATGAAGTCCTCGATGTTGGTGTAGCCGTCACCGTTGGCGTCTTGGGAGGCGTCGGATTGGTCCAGCGGATTGAGGCCGTGAGCTTTTTCCCAGTCATCCGGCAGCCCGTCTGCGTCGCTGTCCGCATAGGGCGTGCCCTTGTATTCGGGGTAGCCGCCGACCTGGGAGGGGTGGGTGATGATGCCCAGTGGGATGAGCCGGACAATGCTGGCAATGACTTCCTTCGAGTAGCCCACGCCCCCCAGTTGGGCTTCGATGTCTGGCGGCACGTTGGCAGTCACTTGGCCGGTGCGCACCTGGCGGATGAGGCGCTCGTCCACCGCGTCGCGTCGGGGCAGGGTGGCACCCGCGTTGGCCAGCACGGCGTCCAGGGCGCGGGCGGCGGGCTGAACGGGCAGCGGCGCGTGCGGGAACGGGGCGTCGGCGCGAATGCGGGGCAGGACTTCGGCGAGTGGCGACCGCGCGTCGGGTTGCACCCCGCCGTCCCAATTATCCCGGCTGACGCGCGGGCAACCCTCGACGAAATTGCCCGCCACGTAGGCCTTGCCGAAGTGGTCGAACACGGTCTTGCTGCGCTCGGATTCTGGTTTGAGCAGTCGCCAGGCCACCGGCTGGTCTTTGGGCGTGGCGGGGCCGGGCTTCAGGTAGTTGTTGATGATGTTGAACAAGCTCCGGTGATCGCCACCGTCCACGGTGCGGTGCACCCAGTTGAACAGGACGTTGTTGACGAAGGTGAAATCGCCGTACATGCCCACGCTGGGGTTGCGACCGGTGTTACAGGCCCAGAGGTTATGGTGGAACGTGCTGTTGAGGCCGCCAAGGGTGCTGCCGAAGGCGTGGTGGTATGGGTTAAGCGCTTCGCTGAAAATCGAGTTCTGAATCGTGATGTTTACCGTTGGCAACTTGAGCGCCGGGGTGGCGTCGTTGTTGTCGTGGTCGAACATGTGCCGGTAGAGGGACATGTTCTCGTCCAGGCCCCAGCTTGCCGACACGTGGTCAATCATGATGTTGCCAATCGGGTTGCCGCCGAGCGAATCATTCCGGTCGCCCACCCACGTCTCGCCGCGGCGGAAGCGCATGTGGCGGATGACCACGTCGTGGGTCTCCAACTCGACCGTGTTGCCCGCAATGCAGACGCCGTCACCCGGGGCCGTGCTGCCGGCGATGGTAATGTAGGGCGCGCGGATGCGGATGCGGTCCTTCAGGCGGATGATGCCGGCGACGTTGAACAGGACGATGCGCGGGCCGCCGGCCTCGCACGCCTCGCGAAAGCTGCCCGGCCCG
>Ga0073932_1004733_pt1 | contig 15687 bp, 14 predicted proteins | sample DewCreD2012metaG_FD_76967 | JGI IMG/M metagenome (GOLD analysis project Ga0073932, IMG submission 76967) | Hot spring sediment bacterial and archeal communities from British Columbia, Canada, to study Microbial Dark Matter (Phase II) - Dewar... ... | reverse complement strand
TCGTCGTGGCAGCGGAAACAGCCGGGGAAATCGTTGTGCCCGATGTTGTTGGGATAGGTCCCCCACTTCACTTTCATGGTGGGAAAGACGTTCCGGTTGTGGATGGCGGCCACGGCGATGGCGGCTCTCTCAATGTCCGCCTTACGCTTGGCGTACACGTCGGGGTACTTCTCCCGGTAGAACCGGTCCAACCCCTCCCGGATAGCCTGGGTTGCGGCTAGGTGACTTGGGTAGTCCTTTTTCAGCAGGCTGAGAGCTTCCCGCTTGAAGAAAGGCAGGTCGCCAGGCGCCTCGCCCGCGGACATGGCATGATCCAAAGCGGTTTCCGGCATCTCATAAGCGTGAGACGGGCGGTTGTGGCAATCCATGCAATCCATTACCCGGATATCGAGCCCCTTCTCCACGCCGGGTTGCGCGCCTTCAGCAAGGTATTGCGTCACTCGCCCCTTGCCGTCGTTATATTCCACCCAAGGAATGTTCTGCCGCTGCTTATCGCTGTGGGCGTAACGGATGACGACGCCCGGTCCAAGATGGACGCCGTGGATGCCACGGGTCTCCTTCCCGCCGCCGATTCGCATTAGAAGCACGGTCTTGGCGTTGGTGTTCGCCTCGTCCTCGGCGTATTTGTCGATAATGCGGATCCGGTCCGCGCCGTATTTTTGAGGCCAGTGGCATTGCTCGCAGGTTTCGCGCGCCGGGCGAAGATTTTCCACCGGGGTGGGAATCGGGCGCGGGTACAGGTTAAACGTCACGCTCACCACCTGCCAGGAGCCGGAGAGCTTGCTTTTGACGAACCAGTTGGCGCCCGGTCCGATGTGGCAGGCGACGCAATCCACCCGCGAGTGAGGCGAATTCTGGTAAGCGGTGAACTCCGGCTGCATCACCGTGTGGCAGGTTTGACCGCAAAAAGTCACTGATTCCATATAGGAAACCGCGCGGTAGGTGAACTGCGCGCCGATGACGACATTCGCCACCGTGGTCACCAGGAAAAAGGCCACAAGCCGGCGGAACTGCGGATTGCGGAAATCAAGAACCACTGGTTCGGCGGGCAGGATCCCGCGCCGTTTCTCCCGCCGCTTGCGCAGCCAAATGCCTAACGGAATGAGCGCCAGTCCCAGAAAGAAAACGCCGGGCAAAATCAAAAAAGTCGCAATGCCGAGATAGGGATGCGAAGCGCTGCCGGTAAGCATGGTGGGCAGCAAAAAGAGCCACAGAACGGCGCCGGTGGTGGTGAGAACCACGCCCGTCAGGCTGATCGGATTATTCGAAAGTTGGACGATAGGAGATAGCCACTCCCGTAGCGACCCAGTCATGGTTGTCAGTATCCCACAATGGTCCTTCGTCCTACTCCGCGCCAGCCTCTGCCGGCGGGGGCGGCGGCGGGGGCGCGTGGTGACCGGTATGGTGGCGCTGCCGAACGCTGTAACCGTTGAGCCAGGCAGGGTCGGTCGGGTAGACCTCGGGATCGAAGATGACCGTGTAAAAGTGCCAGATAAGTATGGACAGCCCGGCCAGGACCGCCTCATAAAAGTGAACCGCGGTGGCGGCGTCCAGCCATTCCTTGGGCAGCCAGCGGAGGGTAAAGTTATTGGCCCACAGCATCAAGCCGGTAAGCCCCATGATGAAAGTGCCCCAGACCACCGCCCAGTATTCAGCCTTCTCGACGTAGCTGTGTGAGGAGACGCGCGGCTTGTGCTTGCGCAAACCCAGGTTATAAAGGAGCATCCCAGTCGCTTCCGAGATGTCGCTGCGCTTGGGGAACAGATGATACCAATGCTCGCGCAGCCGCTTGCTCACTATGAGCGACACGACGTGCATCACGCCGGCGATGATCATGACCACCGCCGCCACACGGTGCACGACGCCACGCAGCGGATACTGGCCCTCCCACAACACCAAGGGCTTGGCCCAGAATTGATCCGGGTATTTCAAAGCAAAACCGCTCCAGATCAACACGATGAACGAAACGGCCAGTAACGCGTGCTGAACGCGCTCGAACGGGTACATCCGGATCTCCAGGGGATGGATGGAGGATGGCCACACGCGCATCGCTTTCGTGCTGAGCCGGGTCCGGACGAGTTTCCGGATGAAATCGCCGGCGTGGTGAAGCAGGAACAGCCCCACGGTAGCCGGGATCATCGTCAAATAAAAAATTCGAACCAGTCTTACCGGCCAAGGCTCGCTTTCGCCTTCCACCCAATGAATCTTGCCCAACGCAAACCGTGTTCCGGCCCCCGGATGGCAACTCCCGCAAGTCTTCGCCAAATTGTTCGGGTGGGTCATGGACTTCGGGTTGGAGGAGGGCAAAATGTCGTGATAGCCGTGGCAACTGGCGCAGTTAGCCACGGTCTGCAACCCGGATTTCAGCGCCAGCCCATGGAATGAAGTTTCAAAACTGGTGATCCGGTCCGGAGGCAAACCGAAGCGGCGAGCCAGCCGCACGTCGGCATGGCAACGGCCGCAAGTCTCCGGCACTCGCCCCGCGCTGACCAAAGACGCTCTGTCCTTAGGGGGCAGGATGTTGTGCTCACCGTGGCAATCCGTGCAAACCGGAGCATCCACGATGCCCCGCGCCACCGCACGCCCATGCACGCTCTCCTTGAATTTCTCGAGCACCTCGCCGTGGCACATTCCGCAGGTGTCTGGGACAGCGCGGTGGAATTCGGCAGTCTTCGAGGCGATGGTCTCGTGAGCCTTGCCGTGGCAAACCGCGCAGTCTGGAGCAGCGCCGTTACCCTTTTTCAACGCCTGCCCGTGGGCGCTGCGCGCGTGCTCTCCGGCTTGCTGAGCATGGCAAGCTGCGCAACTCGGCTTGGGAGCGTCGGCAGGGTGTGGATATTCTTCGCGTTTCAGGTGGCATTCCGCGCATCCCACAGACGCATGCGCCGATTTGGAGACTTTCGCCCCTTCGTCGTGGCAGGACGAACAATCCGTACCCGGCTTCTCCGCCGCCCACACCGCGATAGCCCACATCGCGGCACTACAAACAATGCCTACCTTACGTCCCATTTTGCCCACTCTGAACGGTTTGAGCCGCCTCCATGCCCCTGCTTCGGAGTAGGCGAGCGGCTCAACCGTGATTGTTTTCCGTCTTCGGATGACCGGCGTCCGGCCGGCCGGAGGCCGCCTCCGGGCGTTTTGGTTGATGCAGCCGGAGGCGGGCTGACATAATGGCCAGCACCGCCGTATTCAGAGGATCTTTATCGAAGACTACAGAGGTCACTCCGGCTTCCCATGCTCTCGTCAAGCATTGGGGGTCGTTCCGGGCGATCATCACGATCCGCTCCGGATCCGCCACCGGCAAAGGCAATAATTCCAGGTGCTCAGCGTCTAGCACCATCACGCCCTCGCGCTCCGGCTCGGGACGGTCCACCAGCAGAACTTTGAACGCGCCATTTCGGACAAGCAGCTCCCTTAACGCCGAAGCGTAGGAAGCATCCGTTATGGCTACCTGGACCGTTTCCATGCTCAACTGCCACGCCGGCGGCGCTGGGCGAAATACTTATTGCTTCTTATAGCCTTCGAGCGACTTGTGCTTCTCGTAATACTTGCCGGCGTCGTTCAGATCCTTGCCGTCCTTCGGCTTCGCATTCGTATGGCAATAAATGCAGCCTTTCTTCTCCTTCTTGGTGTACTCCGCCTTACCGAACGAATTCACAGTGCATACAGCCAGCCCGCCAATAAGAACCAAGACGGGAAGAACGAACTTGATAAATTTCATCGCGCCTCCACTCGAATCAACAGCAATCCGAGGTCCACAGCTCGCCTGGAGTGGCCACGGATGAAAGAAACGCCTTCTTTTCAATAAACTAGCCCTGGCAGCCCTCTTTCCCCTACAATGAGCAGGGAATATATACCCACACTGGAATCCAGCTTGTGAGTAAGATGCCCCACCGCGCTTGGGGGGAAATAGCCCTGTCGGGTCTTTCTGGCAGTTGATAATTTCAACACCAGCCCCGTCCATACCTAAGCTCTGGGGGAAATCGCGCAGCGTCTGCGTTTCCAGCTCCTCTGTCCTGGTATACTCAAGGTACAGTCTTATGAGTGTATGCCCAAAATACTAGAAAGCTGGCAGCAGGGCAAAATACTGGAGAGCATCTTCGACCAGTTGTCTGACGCCATCATTCTTTATGATCCTAGCCTCGTGATCGCCGGCGTGAACCAGGCTGCGGAGAAGATGTTCGGCATGGCGGCGGACCAAATGGTCGGGCGCCATTGCAACGACGTATTCCGCTGCGGCATCTGCGAACCGGGCTGCGGAATGCTCGCTGGTTTAGTTCAGTCTCCCACCAATTCCCAGAGCACCGTGCGCCTGCATATGGACAACGGGCGAGAGCGATTGGCGGTGATTCGCACGACGCAGATCCCGGACGATAGCGGCGGCGTGGGCGGCGTCATCGCCACCATCAAAGACATCACCGACGAGGTGGCGCCCGAAAAACGCGAGGTTATCGCCGAATCGCCGCAGATGCGCGAGGTAATGCACTTCGTCCGGCGGGTGGCGGCGAGCGAAGCCACCACCATCCTCATCGAGGGAGAGAACGGCACCGGTAAAGACCTCATCGCCAAGACGCTGCACTACCAGAGCCTCCGTTCCGCCGAGCCATTCATCGCTATCAACTGCGCCGCCATTCCCGAAACCTTGCTCGAAAGCGAACTTTTCGGTTATGAAAAGGGCGCATTCACCGACGCGCGGGCCCAGAAGCGCGGCATTTTCGAGCTCGCCGACAAAGGAACTCTGTTCTTAGACGAAATCGGCGAGATCCCCTTGATGCTTCAAGCCAAGCTGCTGCGCGTGCTCGAAGAGCAGAGCTTCCGGCGGCTGGGCGGCTTGAAGGACATCAAGTTGGACCTGCGTGTGGTAGCCGCCACCAACAAGAATCTGCGCGAAGCCGTCAAAGAAGGAGCCTTCCGGCAGGACCTCTTCTTCCGGCTCAACGTCATCCACATCACCATCCCGCCCCTGCGCGAGCGCCCGGACGACATCATGCCGATGGTGCGCTTCTTTATCGAGCATTACAACCGCAAGTTCAAGCGCAACATCGAGGGCGTCAGCCCCGAGGCGGAACGGCTCCTGTTGTCGCACGATTGGCCGGGAAACGTCCGCGAACTCCGCAACGCCATCGAGCGCGCCATGATTCTCGAAGAGGGCTCCTATATCACCCCGCCGAGCCTTCCGATCATGTTTGCCGGCGACGTGCGCGCTTATGCCGCTCCTATGCGCCCCGCTCCGGACGCCATCGAAGAAGGATTGTCTCTGGAGGACAACGAAAAACTGCTGCTGACGCGGGCGCTTGAGAAGACCGGCGGCAATCAGACGCAGGCCGCGCGTCTGTTGCGTATCACGCGCGATACGTTGCGGTACAAGATGAAAAAGTACAACTTGCGCTGAGGCTCGGCGCAGTGTTTCAGCGCTCGCCGGCCGCCCGGTAGCGCGCACGGAGTTCCCGCTCGGCGCGCTCCCAATCCTCCGCATCATGTCCGTGCTGGCAACCGCGCTCCATCCAGAACTGATAAGCGAGATGGGCGATCTCCTCCTGTGTCGGCTCGTGCGCTAGCGGAGCCGCCTTGGATTCCGGCGCTTGGACCTCCCCGGCCGCCTTTACCGGCTTGGCGGGCGCTTTCGCCCGGCGGGCGCGAGGTTTCTTCACCGGTTCTGCGAGAGAAGAAGCCTTTTCAGTAACGCCTTCGGCTTCGATGACACGCTTCCTTGGCATGGATTCACGTCCTTGAGGAATTGTTATGGAATGCTTCAATTATACCAGCTTCCGGCTCTCTCCGGCCCTTCGTTTCGGTCTCCATCTCGATGAACAGGTTAATGTTCGGTTAACGCCACAGCCTTGGCCCGTGTGGTTCAGAGCCCGGCGGAGGCGAAGTTGCGCCACGGCTCGGCGTGCGGAACGCGAGGATCGATATCCAGGCGGCGCTCCCATTCGGCTAACAGCTTTCTGTGTTCGCTCAGGATGCCGGCGGAGCCGCTGTCGCCCGCCAGGTTGCGGGTTTCTCCCGGATCAGTCGCCAGGTCGAACAACTGCTCCGATCGTTCCCCGGCGTAAGTCACATATTTATACCGCTGCGTGCGGACCGCCCGCCCTATATTCGTTGGAATTTCGCTTACGATAAAGTGGTCCCGCCCGGTGGCTTTGCCTTCGGCGAGCGGTCTGAGGCTGCGCCCGCGCATCTGAGGGGGAGGCTTGACGCCGGCCCAATCGCAGATGGTGGGTACAATATCCGCGCCTGACACCGGGTGTACGCTGTCGGCGCGCCCCGCAGGGATGCGGTCGCGCCAGCACAGAATGAGGGGGACCTTCAAAGCGGCTTCGTAACCGTTGCTCTTCCGCACCAGTTGATGCTCCGCCATACCCTCGCCATGGTCGGCGGTGAAAATGACCAGAGTGTTGTGGTCCTTGCCGGTGTCGTGCAGCGCGTCCAGGATGCGCTGCACTTCGCCGTCCACCATCTCGACATGGCGGTAGTAGCTCCAGAGGTAGTAACGCCAGTGCTGGCTGCTCCATCGCCCGAGCGCGGGTTCGGTCTGTTGCCTGAGCCGCCGGAGGGGCGCCGGCTCTGCCGGATCCACTGCGAAGTTGGCGGGTAGCGGCGGCAGTGCACCTGCGATTTCCGGCAGCGGCAGGCGTCCGGGATCGCGCAGATTCAGGCGCAGCCACTCACAGATATCGTGAGGTTGCAGGAAGGACGCCACCATCAAGAAAGGACGCCCGGCGCCCGGTTGCGCAAGTACGCCTCGCAAACCCGGGAGACGCAGGTATCGCCGATGTTGCCCTGCCCGCTGATGCCTCCGCCGAGTACGCGAAAGCCGGGGATATTGCCGGTGTAGGAGTTGGGCAGGTGCCACTTTCCGGCGTACACAGTTTCATATCCCGCCTCGGCAGCCAGCCACTCGCCGATGTTCGGGATGCCGGCGCGGATTGCAATCCCATTCGACGCCACGCCGGTTTCGCTCGGCATTCTTCCGGTGAAAATGGAACTGCGGGCGGGGCTGCAAACCGGATCCGTGGTGTAGGACTGCGCGAAACGGAAGCCGCTCCGGCAAAGATGATCCATGGCGGGGGTGCGCAAGTGCGGGTTGCCGCAAGCTGCCAACGCACTGGCATGGTGCTGATCGGTGATGATCAAGAGGATGTTCGGCCGGGAGCCCGTCTGCGCGGCGCGGGCGGAGGCGGCGGCTCCCGCGCTGGCCAGCAGAAACTCACGCCGTTTCATGCTCAACGCATCAGCCATTTTTCCTCCTTTGGTTGCGCTGCCTGTTCCGTTGCAACCTGCCTTCGCGCCTTTCCCGAAGCGCCTCTTCTGCGCGGTCGTCGAGTATGTAGGCGCGAGCTAAGGTAGCGGCCACCAGGATCCTCCGCTGGCGGTCGAGCCAGAACCCGTATGGCAACGTACCGTGTCCCCATTGTTCGAAGTGGTGCAACGGACCTTCAAGCCCGCCACCGCCCCAAGAGACCGTTCCCCGGTAGGCGAGCCGGTAGCTTGTGCGCAAAAGGCTCAGCCCTTCGAGGAAATCAAAAGCTTCCGCTGGCACGGCGCCCAGCGGCAAGTCCTGGATGGCGGCAAAAAGCGACCAGTCTGAAGTCACCGTACCGCGCGCCTTCCATCGGGCAACCCCGCCTTTTCGATGCAATTCCACCACGCCGTTGCTGACGCGTCCACTCTCATCCACGGACAAGTCGGGAATCAGAGCATCGGAGGCGCCCCGGCACCGGCTCGTCAATCTCCACTCCACAAGCGGGGCGAAAGGACGCCTGATGCACGTCATTTCGGCGTGCAGTGTGTGCAGGGTGTCATCGTTGTGGACGACCGACTGGTCGGCAATCAGCTTAAATGAATCGCCCGCGCCGGCGGGGCGCCTTTCCAGCCGCAGGCAACCGACGTCCTCATTGCCGCTCTCCACATTTCCCCGGCATACGAAGATGCGGTACGCTTGCACCCACGGCCCCTCGGGCCGGTAACCGGCGCCGGGCGCTGGAAATCCCTTGACGGCGCCGATTCGCGCTAGCGTAGCCGGCGACAGCGGTTCCCCCACGATGCCGGCGGCGCGCTCCGTCTTCCCTCTTCCTTCAGCTTCCCCTGCGTTCATGACACCATCAGTTTCGCACCTTTTCGCGCCGGGTGACTTCGCTGCCGAGGGTGAAAACCGGCTTTGGCGACTGCTTATGGGCTCGCCGGCTCGCGCCTTAGGGTGAGGAGAGCAGATACGCCACGCTGCGCCGCGCCCAGTCCTGCTCCTTGGCCATAGTCTGCTCGATGGAGTTCTCAAACGGAGTCCACAACTCGATGATGACGTTGGGAGTGCGGCCGCGCCGCGCCAGTTCCTCTAACACCCACCCCACGGGTATGCGGCCTTGGCCCACCGGGCGGCCCTCCACCACATAGCCCATCATGGACGGAACTCGCGAAATCTCGAAGTCCTTCATGTGCAGGTTCAAAACGTAAGGCGCAAGAATCTCCACCACTTGGCGCGGAGTCTCCAGCGCGCCCAGCGAATTCACCATATCCAAGCACACCCCCACCTGCGGGCTGCCGATGGACTCAATCAACCCGGCAAGTTCGGCGGCGGTGTGCCGCTCGTAATTCTCAAACGCCAGCGCAACCTGGGCCGCTTCAAACTGCGGCAGGATCTCCTTTACCCAGTCCCTCACCTGAGCCAGTTCCGGACTCGATGTCGCCGGCCGCGTGAGGGTCCGCAACAGCCGCGCATCCAACTGCCGGCATAGCTCCAGGCAAGCCGCCAAATGCGCGGGTTCGGCGCCGCGCGTCCCCAATTCGATCGTGATTCCGAAGTCCCGTGCAACCTCCCGCAGGGCCTCCACGTCCCGGCGCGGCAAATCCAGAAGCGGCAGATTGTCGGCAAACTGAACGACGCCTACCCCGAGCTCTACCGCTTTCCTGAGAAGACCGGCGGGATCAAGCGGTCGCTCCGGACGGGGATATCCAGGCACGCCGATGGCCCAAGGAAAGGTCCAGGAACCGATTCCGAGCCTGCTGCGGGGAATCATGGCTCGCCATTGGCGGCTTGCGCCGCGTCCAGACAACGCTTGTAATTCTCATCCGCCGTGTAGCCCGGCACGAACACGGTGGCCAGTTTCAACACGTCAGCGCCGGTGTTGATGATCTGGTGCGCCTCACCGGCCGGGACCCACAAGGCGACGTCCCCGGTAATGCGAGTGCGGGCGCGGGAATCTCCACCCCGTCTTCCTCCCAAGCGCGAGCTAATATCCTGGCGATGGCCTCCCATAGCGCAATCGACTACGCAATTGGCTCTCATCTTACCCCATCGTCAGCGAGTTAGCAAAACCGCAACTCGCTCCGGCTGCAATTCAGACACTGCGCAACGCTCATCGGCGGCGGCGTTCGGCATGGGCAGGTGCGGCGGAAAAACGGCGACATCCCCGGGTAGGACATTTAGGAAAGGGGCAATTCATGAGGCGGACCGTTGCGAAGGGTACAACCGTATCCGACGAAGGGCGCGACGTACACACCCCTCCCCTTGGGCAAAGGCGCGCGGCATGAAAGGCAACCCCCGAGTAACTTCGGCTCGAGAATCAGGGGGCGCGGGCGTTCCCCAGCAACCGGTCGAGTTCCCGCCGCGGCTCTCATATCTTGGGCAACAGCTTGCGCCGCGTCGGTGCGGGCAGGGTCAACAGAATCTCGGCGAACTCCGGCAGCGAGAACAGACAGAACCGTTGCTGAGAGTAGACCGCCACCCGGTGCACGGTGGGTCCGAGCGTCTCCAGCAGCCGGCCGCGCGTGCGGCCACTGAGTTCCTGGCGCCGGCGCCGCTCCTCCACCACCAAACTCGTCAAACAGCACCTTGGCCGAGTGCGGCCAGCAGCCCGCCGCTGCGGATCACGTAGGGGAAGGCGTGATAGCCGGCGGCGCGGTGCAGCCGGAGGCTGATCTGGCTGGCCAGGTACAGCCAGACGGGGACCTTCTTTTTCTGGCGCGGGCTGGGAAAGCCCTCGGTCAGCCGCTGGAGGATCTGGCGGCCCAACAGCTGGCGGAACAGGTCGGCATCGAGCGCTTCGGTGACCGGCTCCAGGTAGTCCATCTGGCCGCGGCGCAGGGATTGGACGATGAAGTCCCGGTCCTGTTCGAAGAGGACCAGGTTCATGCCCGTCTCCGTTTCTTGCCGGCCGGGCGGGGCGGGGCAGCCGCACGGCTTTCTCCAGCCGGTCGACGGCGGCCAGGATCTGCCGGCAGAGTTGGACCAAGCGGGCGCGGGTTTGCCGGAACTCGCGGTAGGTGGCGGTGAGCCGGCGCAGACGGGCTTGCTCGCGGGATCGAGGTGTCGGGACGAAAGATGGCCGGAGGCGGAGGTGCGCCAGCAGGCCGCCGGACGGGCGCGCTGCCGCACTCGGCTTCGGTCAGCTCCTCAGGCTGCCGGAAGGGTCATTTTACTGTCTCAATCGCAGGTGCGAGATGCCCAGCTAACTTAGGCGGTTTCTGGTACTGTTACGCCGCCGAGTACTAAACCACACCTAGTATTCCGCCCTCCGGAGTCAGTAGGTTAGCTTCAGGCCGAACTGAATGATCCGGGCGTTGGCGTTGGTGCTCGAGATCATGCCGAAGGTGGCCGAATCAAAGCTCGAGCTGGGGTTCGAAAAATTCGGGTTATTGAAGGTATTGAAGAACTCTGTGCGGAAGCTCAAGTGTATGCCTTCCCGGATGGTGAAACGCTTGTTTGCCGCAAAATCCAAGTTGGCTTGTCCGGGACCCCGCAGCCTGTTTCTCCCGAGGGTTCCAAAGCGTGTCCGCGGCGCCGCTGCGAACGCGCTCTTGTTCAGCCATGCCGCAAGCCGCTGTCGCGTCGGTCCGGTAGTGTAAGCAGGTCCGCCAACATAGTCCGCATTCCCGGCGCCGCCGCTGCCCATATCTCCGTCCCAAGCCTGCCCGCTGAGCGAGTTCGTTACCGTGAATGGCACTCCGGACTGCGCCAGCGCCACTCCCGAGACCTCCCATCCGCTCAGGCTCTGACGGATGAAATGGGAGCTCTTGCGGAAGGGATCGGGAAGGGCGAGGTTGAAGCTCACGCTCAGCCGCTGTGGACGGTCGAAAGTCGCCAAGCCGCGGTTGAGGCGGAAATTGTCTGGATTGCCGGTGGCGTTCACATAGTACCGGGAGGTTCCGGCGGCATCGTCGATGTTCTTGGACACCGTATACGCAGCCATAATTTGGGAACCATCCGCGAACCGTTTCTGAGCCGTAAACTGTCCCGAATGGTAAATGGAGTTGCCGTTGTTCCCCTGATACCAAATGGCTCCATAGCCTACGTAGGGGCGGACAAACACCCCGGCGGCGTTGGGCCGCGCATAGTTGATATTGCGCTGTAGAAAGAGGTGCGTTCCGTGGGTTCCGACATAGGCTCCTTGGAGCAGAATCCGCCCCGGCAACTGCCTCTGCACGTCAAAGTTCCACTGTTGCGCGGTGTCCGTTCTGGGGTCCTTCTCCACGGCGCGCAGGGTCAACGAAGAGGTAGCCGTGGGATTGGGGAGGGCCTTGGGGTCGAGACCCTCCAGGCGGTACAACCATCCGTCGGGAACGCCAGTTACCGGAAAGTTCAAGGTCTGAACAGCCGTAAGCGGCGGGTTGGAGCGCAACTGTTGAAACACTTGAGAGGTTCGCTGATCGAAGTAGATTCCGTAACCTCCCCGGATCACGGTACGCCCGCCCGCTGGATTCCAGGCGAAGCCAAACCGCGGCGCAACCGTCCTGTAGTCGGTGAAAGTCGTGCTCCGAGGTACGCCGGGCGACACATTGGCCACTACCACCCCGCCGTTTTCCGGACTGCCCGGTCCCGTATAGCGGTCCGGCCAGAAACTTACCAGGTTCAGTTGCGCGTCGTAAGGAGGCGCGTTAATCTCATACCGCAATCCAAGGTTGAGCGTCAGCCGGGAGGTCACTTTGAAATCATCCACGGCAAACAGGTTATAGGCGGTCTCCCTCAAGTTCAGGATGCCAGCCCCCGTCCCATAGACGCCTCGCGAGGGAAGGTCCAGCAGGAAATCGGCGAATCCGTCGCCAGTGCTCTGGCCGCTGAACGTCCACGTGGGCCGCTGATTGAGCGTGCTCATGGGCTGTATCCGCCCTCGCCGGATTTCTCCGCCGAACTTCATCGAATGCTTGCCCTTCAGCCACGTCACAGTGTCGCTGAATGTAAACAGGTGGGCGTTATCGCGGTAGGTCTCAGTGATTCCGAAGCTAAAATATCCGGAGATGCTCACTCTTGGGAACCCCGGCAGCGTGTTGGTGGCCGGAATTCCAAAGGATTTCGGGTCGCTCGTGTCCGAATTGGCTTGCAGCGATACGCTGCGGTCCCAACCAAACCGGAATTCGTTGATGACCGACGGAGAAATGACGCGCATGTAGGACATCGCCAGGTCGTATTTATCCCGCGTGTTCCGCGACTCCATTCCCGGGAAAGGAGAGGCGCCGAACGGGTCCGTTTGGGGCGTACGGCTCCAGAACCACCGCCCTGTGAACCGGTCTTTGCTGGAAGGGTTATGGTCCAACCGCGTCACGTATTGGTCGTTGCCGCCGCTGATCGTCCGCGCCTCCACGAAGTTGATCGCGCTCCCTGTCGAAGCGTTGGGCAGCGGGATGAACTTCTCCATCACGGCGCGCGAGATGGGATGGATCCTGTTGGCCGGAATGCGGTTGCCGGCGAAGCATCCGCGCGTATCCGACGCTGTGCAAGGCAGTCCCGTGAGCGGGTCGCGAATCAGCTTCGAGAACAAGCCGTTCCGCATGTCTGCGGTTGGAACGCTTTGCCTGGTCAGCGCGGCGCTCGAATTCGAGTTGCGCTGGCGGGTTCCTTCATAACCGGCGAAGAAAAACGTTTTGTCCCTGCCGCTGTACAGCTTCGGGAGAAACACCGGTCCGCCGACCGAAGCCCCGAATTGATTCTGGTTGTTCTGGCCGCGGGAGGCTGCAAAGAAGGGCCGGGAGTTGAGTTTCGTATTGCGCAAGAACTCCCAAGCACTGCCGTGCACCTGGTTTGTCCCGGATGCCGTCACCACGTTCACCACCGACCCCGCATTCCGGCCGTATTCGGCGCTAAACAAGCTGGTCATTACTTTGAACTCTTGCAGGAAATCCGGGCTGGGTGCGCCTATTCCCGTGTTACTGTTGTTCAATGCGTTATACGCCGGAAGCCCGTCGATCAACAGATTGTTACTTCCGGCGCGCATACCGTTGACGTTGGGGTTCACGTTGCCGAGGCCGGGCGCGTCGGCGTTATTCAAAGCGGATGACACGCCTGCGGTCAGGCCCAGCAAATGAGTGTAATTTCGGGTCGAAAGCGGGATGGCGCGGATCGTTCCGCCTTGGATCACTCTGCCCTGGGTGGCGGTCTCCACTTGAACCATGGGCGCCGATTCCTGCACTGTGATCACCTCATCCACCGCCCCCACCTTCAAAACGAAGTTGACGGGTACGCGCTCAGTGATGGCCACCCGAACGTTTTCCTGCACGGCGCGTTGCATTCCCGGGTGCTCCGCCGCCACCCGGTACAGGCCCGGCGGAAGCAGCGGCGCTGAGTATGCGCCCTGCTGGTCTGTCACGGCATTGCGGACGGCCCCTGTCGCTGTCTCGGTGATCGTGACGCGGACGCCCGGGATTACTGCCCCGGAGGAATCCTTTACCGTCCCCAAAATCACGCCCGTGGTTTCCTGGCTCAGTCCCTGCAAGCCCAAAAAGAAGACAGCGATCAGCCCAGCCACCACTTCTCTGAAATGCGTCATATCGCCCCCTTTGCTCTTCTTGTAGTGCGGCCCCAGACTCCCCACGGCAAAGAGCCGCTTCCGCGGCGCGCACCTCAGTCAGTATACGCCAATTTCGGGACAGGCAACGCAACCCCCAAATTGCCATGCGATGTAGACACTGGGGAGGGGTAGGAGCGCCTGCCCGGGCCGGAACGGGCAGGGACGGGAGAAAAACGGCGAGCTCAAAAGGTGGGATCTGGTCAGCGGGGTGGGGGATGCGGCGAGGCGGCGGCAAAGAGGAGAAGAGAGCCGAAGAAGGAGCCTCCACAGAGACATCTGTCCCACGGAGGAAGGCGCAGGCGAGGCGGGTAGAAAAGCAACTCCAGCACAGCGTCTCGGGGACGATTACGGGGCGCGGGCGTTCCCCAGCAACCGGTAGAGATCCCGTCGTAGCTCTCGTATCTAGGCAACAGCTTGCGCTGCGCCGGCGCGGGCAGGCTCAGCAGAATCTCGGCGAACTCTGGCAGCGAGAACAAACCAACACGTTGCTCACAGTAGACGGCCACCCGCTCCACGGTCGGTCCCAGCGTCTCCAGCAGCCGGCCCCGCGTGCGGCCACTGAGTTCCTGGCGCCGGCGCCGCTCCCTGATCGCTCTCCGTAGTTGGTAGGTGGCGCGCACCTCGGCGGCGCTCATCGAGGCCGAGGTCGTTACGGTCGGACGGGCGCGCCGCCGCACTCGGCTTCGGTCAGCTCCTCAGGCTGCCGGAAGGGTCATTTTACTGTCTGATTCGCAACTCGCTCCGGCCTTGATGCCAGCCCGGCAATCGTTTACGATCTCGTTAAATGCGACCAGTCATGCGAAGGTCTTCTAATAAAGCGCCTTCGAGCAAGGTCACCATCCGCCAAGTGGCTAAACGCGCCGGCGTCTCCACTGCCACCATCTCCCGCGTCCTGAGCGGCAGACGCCGCCTGGACCACGCCGTCGCCCAACGCGTCCGCGCCGCCGCCAGGGGGCTGAATGATCAGCCCATTCGCATCGCCCGCAATCTGCGAACCCAGCTATGTCTCTGAAAATGTATATCCAATCGGCTTTAAACCTCCTTGAAAACGTCCATGAGCCGTTCCGGTTCCTCGCCATCCTGCTGCTGCTTGCAGCTCTCCCCCTAATCTCAGCCGAGATTCCCTGGCCCGCAGCGTCCCCGCCGGAAGCGGGCATCCACCTGCCAGCCATGGAGGCTTTTAAGAACGAATTGGCGGCGCGGGGAACCAAAAACCTCCTCGTCATACGCCACGGCAAGATTGCCTACGAGTGGTATGCCCCCGACTCGGGTCCGGCGAAGACGCACTACACCGCATCTATGGCCAAGGCGCTGGTGGGCGGCATGTCCCTACTGGTTGCCCTGAACGATGGCCGCATGGCTGTTGGCGACCCGGCTCACAAGTATATCCCGGCTTGGCGTTCCGATCCTCTCAAGTCCAAAATCACCATCCGGCACTTGGCCACGCACTCCTCCGGCATCGAAGATGCCGAAGAGGATGGCAAGCCCCACAACGAACTCACCGGCTGGAAGGGTGCTTTCTGGAAGCGCGATCCCAACCCGTTCCTCGTTTCTCTCACCCAGGCGCCGGTCTTGTTCGAACCGGGCTCGAGTTTCCACTACAGCAATACGGGCATGGCGGCGCTGGCCTACGCCGTGACGGCCAGCCTGCGCGGCGCTCCACACTCGGACATCCGCACGCTGCTCAGAGAACGCCTCATGGCGCCGCTCGGCATCCCCGATGATCAGTGGAACATCGGCTACGGCCGGGCTTACGAGTTGGACGGCCTGAAACTTTACGCCAACTGGGGCGGGGGTAATTTCACCGCCCGCGCCACGGCCAGAGTGGGCCAACTCATGCTGCAACGCGGCGTTTGGGAGGGCCGCCCCCTGTTCCGGGCCAACTGGGTGGAGCGGATGGTCGAGC
>Ga0073932_1004730_pt1 | contig 15691 bp, 18 predicted proteins | sample DewCreD2012metaG_FD_76967 | JGI IMG/M metagenome (GOLD analysis project Ga0073932, IMG submission 76967) | Hot spring sediment bacterial and archeal communities from British Columbia, Canada, to study Microbial Dark Matter (Phase II) - Dewar... ... | reverse complement strand
GCGCCGCCATCACCGTCGGCGCCACCACCTCCACCGACGCGCGCGCCTCCTATTCGAACTTCGGCAGCTGCCTGGACCTGTTCGCGCCCGGCTCGTCGATCACCTCGGCCTGGAACACCAGCAGCACGGCCACCAACACCATCAGCGGCATGCCGATGGCCACCCCGCATGTCTCGCCGGCGTCGCGGCCCTGTACCTGTAGACCTACACCGGGACCTCGCCGGCGACGGTCCGTGACGCCATCGTCAACGGCGCCACGCCCAACGTGGTGAGCAACGCCGGCCGCAACTCGCCCAACCGCCTGCTCGACTCGCTGATCCCGTAGCGCCGCGCAGCCCGGAGCCCGCATAAAAAGAGCCTCTGGTCGTGACCAGAGGCTCTTTGCTGTGGGTGTGGCGGAGACGCGCTCACCCGGCGATCAGCGGCTTGATGCGCGGCCAGGCGTGCCAGGCGAAGGCCAGCGCGGCCAGGGCCTCGGCCCCGCGGCCGGCCAGCGTCACCCAGCCCGGCAGCGCCAGCAACGACCCGAGGCTCACGCACCACACGCCCAGGTTCAAGAGCGCGCCGGCGGCCGCCGCCCAGCCTTCCCGGCGGCGCCGCGTCTGGAAACGCGGGAGGATCCAGTACGCCACCCCCAGCGCCAGCTGCAGGGTCCAGCCCATCACCAGGAGCTCGACGTGCACCGGCAGCCAGCGCCAGGCCCGGCCGTCGAAGGGGAGGCCCTTGTTGACCAGCAACAGCGCGCCGAGCAGGAAGCCGCCGGCCAGGTAGAGCAACGCCGCGCGCACCAGCCAGGCGCTCAGGCGCGGCACGTCAGCGGCCCGGCGGGAAGATGGCCACGTCGTCGCCGGACTCGACCGGCTCGGCGAAGCCGCCGGCGTAGCGCACGTCGCGCCCGTTGCGCAGCACACTCCAGCCATAGCGCGGGGAGTAGACGGGCTTCGTCTTCAGCCACAATGAGTTGGCCTCGTCCTCGCCGCGCCACACCCGGTCCAGCGCCTCGGCGCGCACCTGCGGGTAGTAGTTGAGGAACTTGCGCACCACGTCGCCGACCGTGGCCCCGGCCGCCGCATGGACCTCGGTCTCCGCCCGGCCCACCAGCGGCCGCAGACGCCCGAAGACCCGGCAGCGCACGGCCAGCGAGCCGGCCTCCAGCTCGCGCGCCACCCGGTAGCCGAGCAGCATCTGGTTGAGCTGGACCGACAGGTACTTGTTCCAGGCCGCCGTCGCCCCGGCCACGACCTCCACCGACAGCCCGGCCTCCAGCATGAAGCGCGCGAAGCTCGCCTGCACCAGGCCGATGGAGCCGGTGACGTATTCGGGGGGCGTGTGGATGCGGCGCGGGCCCTGCCCGGCGTGCCACTGCCCGGCCCGGAACAGGTAGTAGGCGAACTCGTCGCTGGTGTCCAGCCCCAGCGTCCGGGCCAGCCAGACGGTGAAGAACCGGCGCCGCTCCTCCAGGTGGGCGTCATCCACGGCGGTCTCCCAGCCCAGGATCGCGGCGGTCTCCGGGACCTGGCGCAGGTAATCGTACGTGGCGACGACCAGTTCTGTGCCGCGCCGGAAGAGCGCCTCCACCGACCGCGCGGCGGCCAGCCGTTCGGCCGCGCCCCAGTTCACAAAGCGGAGCAGGCGCCGCCACTCCTCGGCCGGCTCGGGTTCCAGGTGATCAATTTCCATTGGCGCTGACATCGCGAATCTCCTCGTTGGCAATTCTCTCACTTTACACGAATACGCGGCCAGGTGTTAGCCACATACGCCCACCCGGCCGCCAGTTGCAGGACGGCCGAGGTCGCCAACAACCAGCCTGCCGGGCCGCCCGGCTGGGTCACTAACCAGGGCTCGCCCACCGCGCGCAGAAGCAATCCCGCGTTCAAGGCCCCGAACGTGAACCAGCCCAGCCGCTCGTCGCCGCGCGGCTGCCCGGCCGAGTACTTGGGGAACATCCACAGACCGACGCCGAAGATCAACTGCGTCACCCAGCCGACCATGAGCAGGTGAAAGTAGACGGGGCCCAGCCCGCTCACCGCGCCCGGCAGGTCAATGAGAGCGCGCGCCGCGAGCAGCACGCCCAGCAACAACGCGGCGAGGAGGTAGAGCAGAGCCGTCTTCAGATACCAGCGGGTGAGCGTAGGCATGGAGGCGCCTTCAGACGCCCGCCCTGGGCCTCGGCCGCGTGAGGGCCGCCATCAGCGGGATGAAAATCAGGACCGCCAGGACATTGACCAGGCCCGCCCACTGGCGCACGCCGGCCTCCCCGGCCAGGTCGCCGACGACCCGGACGACCAGCGACGCATGCAGCAGCGCGAGCGGCCCGTAGAGCCACGGGCGGTAATCGAAGTCGCGCTCGAGCACAGCCGGCAGGATGATGGGCGCATGGCCGAAGATCATCGAGAACACAAAGCCGAGCAACAGCGTGTGCAGGGCGGCGTCGTAGATCAGGCGGTCGTCCAGGCGCCCGGCCAGCGTCAGCCACACGCCGCCGCCGAGCATCAGCCACAGGTAGCCGGGCAGCAGGCTCAGCGCAATGTAGCGCGTCAGGCCGGCCCGGCGCGCGGTGTGGCGGGCGATGTCGTTCCAGGCCAGCCACGCGCCCAGCGCCAGCAGTCCGGCGCCGAAGACCCGGTGGCCCCACTCCGGACGCCACAGCGACAACGCAAGACCGGCCAGGATCACGGCGACCGCGAAGTCGAACGCGCGCCGGACCAGCCGGCCCGGCTTGAGCAGGCGGCCCAGCTCCAGGCGCTCGCCGGCGATGGTCAACGTCAGAAAACCGATCCACCACGGGGCCACGGCCAGCATCGGCGCGCGCCGCCACCACAGCAGGTCGCCCGCCAGCCAGAGCACGGCGCCGAGGCCCATGACGACCGTGTAAGTCGCCGGATGCGCGCGCACAATGCGCACGAACACGATCACCAGGCCGAGCGCGCCCAGCACGATCAGGCCGCGGCCGAGGTCGAGCGGCGCGCCCAGGGCCAGCAGCAGCGTGCCCAGGCCGGACAGAGCCGGGCCGAGGTAGGCCGGCCGCCAGCGCAGGGCCACCGCGCGCTCGACGCCGATGAGCGTGCCCAGGAAGCCGGACGTCATCAGCGCGCCGTGCTGGCCGGTGATGGGCAGCGGCAGCGCCGGCAGCGCCCAGCCCAGCCGGGCCAGCGACGCCCACAAAGCCGCCAGGAGCGCCAGCCCGGCCAGCGCCAGGAGCGGCAGGCGCGCGGCCGAGGCGCTCATGCGGCGGTCTGCGCCTCGCGCAGCATGAGCAACAGCATCGTCACGGGCGTGCGGGCGCGCACGCTGTGCGGCAGGTGGGCGGGCAGGTGGGCCCAGGTGCCGGGCGCGGCGTCCACGCGCTCGCCGCCGAGGGTCAGCTCGGCCTCGCCGCTCAGGATGTGGATCACGGCCGGGACGGAGGCCGTGTGCTCCGAGAGCTCCTGGCCGGGCGCGAAACCAAAAAACACGGCCTTGAGCGTGTCATTGGAGAACACCGTCCGGCTCAGGATGCTGTCCGGCGGGACGTCGGGCATCAGGGACGACAGGTTGAGAACGGTATAGGAAAGCATCTTCGTTATAACTCCTGACGGGCTGCGGATCGCCGGCGGGCCAGCGTCCAGCCCAGGACAAACAGCAAGCGCCAGCCGAGCACGAACAGGCCGCCGAAGCCCAGCGTGGCGACGATGAAAACCGTCGGCACGACCGCGCGCCCCAGCACCGCCGAGCGCAGCAACAGCCCGAGCAGGGCCGCCACCAGCCAGGTGTTCAGCGAGCGGGAGAGAAAGCCCCCGACCCGGCCGGCCGGGTCGGCGATCTGCTCCGAGAACGCGCCCAGCCACAGGCCGGCGGCCGCCCAGACGACGAAGAAGACCCAGCCGCTTTGCAGCACGCCCCACAGCGGATTGACCTCGTCCACCAGGCCATGATCCTGCTGACCGATGAACACGAAAAGCGCCAGGGCGATCAGGTCGCCCAGCAGCAACACCCAGGGAATCCGGCGCGTCCACATCGTCGTCATCGCCGCAAGCCTCTTTGGGTACAATCAGGTAATATTGGAGCGCGTTCCCGGTCTGTTTGCGGAAAGCGCGCCTCGACAAGCTCGGGGTGCTCGTAAACGCCATTGGCAACGCCCGAGAAGACGCACATACCCGGCACGCCAAGATGACCCTCGCCAGCGCCACCATCGCGGACCTTCTGGCCAGGCTGCCGCTGCTGGCCGACGTGCCGCCTGCGGACCTGGCCGCGCTGGCCGCGCACTGCCACGTGACCCAGGTGAGCCGTGACGCCGTTATCTTCAATCAGGACGACCCGTGCGACCAGGTCTGGCTGGTGCAGAGCGGCCAGGTGAAGATCGTCTATCAGGACCTCGACGGGCGCGAGGTGATCCTGGAGATGATCGCGCCGGGCGAGGCCTTCGGCGGGGCGGTCCTGTTCTTCCCCACCCATCCCGCCACCGCCAAGGCGATGGAGGACTCGACGCTGGTGAGTTTCTCCAGCGAGGTCTACGCCCAGTTCCTGCGGCGCTATCCGGCGTTGACCCTGAAGCTGCTGCGCATGCTGGGCGCCCGGCATCGCTCCATGATCAACATGCAGATCCTGGCCGGCGAGCGCGTCGAACGGCGCATGGCCCACATCCTGCTCAAGCTGGCCGACCGCGTCGGCCGGACGGTGCCGGACGGCACCCTCATCACCATCTCGCTCTCCCGCCAGGACCTGGCCGACATGGCCGGCACGACCCTGGAGACCGCCATCCGCACCCTGTCGCGTTTCAGCCAGCAGGCGTTGATCCGGACCGAGCGCGGCGGCTATCTCCTGATCCTGGATCGGGAGAAACTTGGCGCCATCGCCCGGCCCGGCTGACGCACGCTCACTCGCCCGACGCCGATTCGCGCTGCTCGCGTTCCACGTACGGCCGGCAGATCGGCGAGCTTCCCCGGCACGCCTCCGCCGTATGCGGCACCCACCCCCCGCACTTGTGACAGCGGACGCGGCTCTGGTAGCACCAGGCTTCGACCTCGGGCTCGCCACAGTGCGGGCACGGGACATACTCGGGGAAGGGGTCCGGCAGCGGCAGGCCGGTGCGCGCATCCACGCGCGGCGCCGCAGGCTCATCCGCCGACGGGGCAACCGAACGGGTCACAGGCGCCCTCAGTCTGAGCCCGACCTAAGACGCGGCTCTCCTATTTCTGGATCGAGCGGACGTAGGCCACGATGTCGGCCAGGTCCTGGTCCTTGAGCGCCGGATTGCCGCCGCGGGGCGGCATGTCCACGCCGGTCGTGTTCAACGGATCGCTGGACGGCCGGCCCTTGGTCAGGAACAGGATCAGCTCGGCGTCCGGCTGGCTCCGCGTCCACTCGCTGGTGGTCAGGTCCTTGCCCAGCCCGGCGATGCCGGTGCCGTCCGGGCCATGGCACGAGACGCAGGTGGAGTCGAAGCCCGCCTTGCCTTTGGCGGGGTCGCCCTGCAGGCCCGCAAACGCCTGGGCCTCGGCCGAAACCTGGCCGCCCCCGCCGCCGGCCGACTCCCCGCCGCCGCAGGCCGCCGCCAACACCCCGACCATGACGGCCAGGAGGATGAGAGAAACACTTCGCTTGGTCATTCAGGTCTCCTCAATAGTAGATAGGGGTCAGTGCAGCTCCGCATGCACGTGTGCCCGCAGTTCGTCAAAACCCAGCACCGGGCAATCGGTCTCGGCGCAGTACGATTTCGCAAACATGTCCGCGCTTTCGCGGGTGGCGAAGGCCGCCAGGCCATGCCCCATCGGCGACGCGATCGAGGCGCTGGACACATAGAAGGCCGTTTCGCCGCGGATCCAGGCCTCGGTGAAATGGTCGTGCACGAACCAGGCGGCGACCTTGAGGTTCGGCCGGTCCAGGTGGTGCATGACCATGTCACCCAGGTCGTCGAACTTCAGGGCGCGGCCGTCCTCCAGCACCAGGGCGCAGGCGAAGCGCGGCTCGCTGATGAGCATGCCGCACTGGTCGCACACATCAAAACCGTAGTTGATCTCCGGCGGCTGCGGCTCGGCGCTGCCCGGCGCGCAGGCCGCGACGACGGTCGCGGCGGCGGCGCCGGCCGCGCACATCAGGAAACGGCGACGGGAAAACCTCATGCCTCACCTCGATCCGTCATCCGCAGCGTCGCGACGCGCCCGTCAAGGCTGAGCGTGTCCGCCCCGCCCTTTACGCATCGCCTCGCCGCGCGAACAGCGCGAACGCCCCGCCGAAGGCCGCCGCCGCCCAGAGCGCCAGCAGGCCGGCCAGCAGGCCCGGCAGGGCCGGCCCAAAGCGGAAGACCGCGTACTGCCCGGCCGCGCCGAGCGTGTCGAGCGTGGCGCGCAGGCTGTAGATGGCGCCCAGCTTGAACGCCTGAAGCGGGTTGACCAGGAGCAGGCCCAGCAGCGTCGCGGGCGTCGGGCGCAGAGCCAGCGTCACCCCCACCAGCCCCAGATCGCTGAAGAAGACGAGGACCAGCCAGACGATCAGGGCCGCGCCCAGCGCCGTGGCGCTCTTGCGGGTGGAGGCGCTGATCAGAAACCCCAGGCCGAGCGAGACCAACGCCAGCAGGAGGGTGTAACCGGCCAGCGCCAGGAACGCGCCCGCCTCGCCGTCGCCGGCCGAGGCCAGGGCCAGCCCGGCCAGGCCGAAGCCCACACCCAGCGCGGCCGTCACGCCCAGCGCCGCGCCGAGCGCCTTGCCGCAGAAAACCTCGGCCCGGCTGACCGGCTGTGAGAGCAGGTAGAGCAGCGTGCCGCGCTCGCGGTCCCCGGCCAGCGCCGCCGCGCCCGCGCTCAATCCCAGCAGAGGCACGAAGAGCAGGAGCGCGTTGACCAGGCTGGCCGCCGTCCGCCCGAAGCCGCCCAGACCGCTGTACCCGGCCGAGGCCAGGCTGGCGCTGGACAGCGCGAAAGCCAGCGCCGCAAACCCGAGCGCGTAGAAGGCCAGCCACTTGTTGCGCAGCGCCTCGCGCAGCTCGCGTTGCGCGATCGTCCAGACCAGGCCTATTTCCATAGCCCACCTCGCTCCATCTCAAAGTCCTGCACCGTCAACTCGCTCATCATCCGGAGCAGCGCCAGCTTCTCCTCCGCCCGGACCTCCACGACCACCGTGCCGCGGCCGTTGAGGTGGGCGCGGAAGCCGGCCCCCGTGAAGCGCGCCAGCGCGTCGGACCGCTGCGCCTCCGGCACCCACAGCGTCAGCTTGATATACGGCATCAGGTCGGTCAGCAATTCGGCCGGGCTGACGACCTTCACCACGCGCCCATGCTCCAGCACCACGACCCGCTGGGCGAGCCATTCCACTTCCTCCAGCCGGTGCGAGGCGAACAGGATCGTCTTCTGCTCCTGCTGGCACAACGAGGCCAGCAGCGCCAGGTAATCGCGCTGGGCCTGGGCATCCAGGTTCGCGGTCGGCTCGTCCAACAGGAGCACCGGCGGATCGGCCAGCAGGGCGACGGCCAGGGCCAGGCGCTGGCGCAGGCCGCCGGAGAGGGCCGAGACCAGTTTGCGGGCGTGCCCGTCCAGGCCCAGGCGCGTCAGCAGCGCCGGGACGCGCTCGAGCGGCGCCGACTTCAGGCGCGCGAAGTAGACCAGCGTCGCCTCCACGCTCTGCTCGTAGAAGACCACCTCCTGCGGCACGTAGCCGATCTGGCGGCGCGCGGCTTTTCCAGCGCGGCGGACGTCGCAGCCGGCCACCTGGATCACGCCCTGCACCTCCACCAGGCCGAGCAGGGCCTTGATCAGCGTCGTCTTGCCGGCGCCGTTGGCGCCCCACAGGGCGATGGCCTCGCCGGCCTGCGCCGTGAACGAGACGTCTTCCAGCGCCGTCACTTTGCCATACCGCTTGGCGACGTTCTGGATGGAGAGGCTATGAACTGCGGAGGGCGCGGCGTTCGCCGGGTGAGCCATCGTTTGTTCCATACTCTCCGTGTTCTCCGCGCTCCCTGTGGCTAAAGCCTTCGTTGACATCCAGGACCCTCCCGACAGAGCGCACACGGCCCCGACGCCGAGCAAAAGCAGCGCGGCCGGCAGGATAGGCGAGGCGCCGTCGCGCCGGGGCGCGCCCGCGAACGCGGCCAGGTCCGCCGGCCGCATCCGGGGCGCCGGGTCGGTGAGCTTGGGCTGCGGCCGGAAAATCGGCATGGCCGCGCCCGCAAATTCGATGGCCTGGGCGGCCGGGCTGTAGATCAGGGCGCGCAGCAGCGGTTCCCGGTCGGTCAGGCCCTCAAAGAAGCGTTCGGCGTGGTAGGGGGCGTCGCCGGCGCCGTCACCGTCGAGGTCGAAGCCGGCGTAATCGCTCCAGAAGTTATCGCGCCAGGTGTTGGCCTGGCTCAGGTCGCCGCCGCCCTGGATGGCGACCTGTTCGAGGTTCTCCCAGAAGGTATTGCCCGTGAACTCCGCCCGGCGCGTCGACGTGAGCAGGATCGCGCCGACGTCGTTGAAGGCAAAGACATTGCCCGTGAAACGCGCATAGCCCTGCGGGCTGAACGGCGCGGCGTCGATGAAGAGCCCGCCGCGGTTGTCCACCACCAGGTTGTCGGCGACCGTGATGTCGTCGGCGTCCTTGAAGCCCAGGGCGTACCCGCTCGGGCCGCGCTGGCTGCGGAGCTCGTTCGCGGCCAGGCGCACCCGCTTCGAGTACATCGTGTAGATGCCGACCGCGTTGTTCAGGAAACGGTTGCGCTCGACCGTCGCGTCGTCGGCGTACATCAGGTGGATGCCATAGCGGGCGTCGGTGACCGTGTTCGCGCGCAGGGTGACGCCGCGCGAATACCACACCACCACATCGCGCACCGCATGCACCGTATTGGCCTCGATCAGCGTGTCGGCGGCGTACCACAGCCGGATGGCGTCGCCGCGGCGGGCCGCGTCATACTTGGCCTTGCCGGTGATGTCGTTGCCGCGCACCACCACCCGCTCGGCCTGCGAGACGAAGACGCCGAACAGGACTTCGCTGAGCCGGTTATTCTCGACGACGACATCCGAGGCGGCAATGATGACGCCGGAGTGGTCGCGGTCCGGCTCGTCGCCGCTGCCGCGCACCTCGAAGCCCCGGAAGACGACGCCCGGCGCGTTGATCTGCACGACGGTGCCCTGCCCGCCGCCGTCGATCACGGGCCAGCCCACGCCCTGCAGGATCACCGGCCTGTCCACCACCAGCGCCGGGTAGACGCCGCCGCGCACTTCAATGACCGCGCCCGGCTCGGCCTCGGCCAGCGCCGCCGCAATCGTGGTGTACGGGCCGGCGGGGGAGACGACCAACGGGAGAGCGGACAGTGACCGGCGGTCCATGGCGAGAGACGCCGGCGCGGGCGCGATACTCAGCATCGCCAGGAGCGCCGCCACCACCCCAGCCCAACGCTTAGCCAGCTGCATGGCAACTTAAATCCTAGCGACCGCTGCTCACGGATAACGGCCCACGGCTCACGGCTTTCCGCGCATCCACGATCGGCTTGTAGGCCGCGCGGTGGAACCAGAGCGCCGCAAGCACGACGGCCGCCGCGCCGAACGCCAGAAACAGGCCGAGCTCCCAGCTGGCGGTCGTGCCGAACTGGCCGACCTTGCCCTCGCCCAGGATAGGCGGCGTGAACGGCGCGATGGCGCCGCCGAGGGCGGAGTTCGGATCGATGCTGTGGCCGTATTGATACAGGATCCACCACAGGTCGGCGAGGAAGACGAACGGATAGGCGATGACCGGCAGCGCCAGCAGGGCCGCCCACTGGTTGTGGACGAAAACCCCGGCCACCAGCAGCAGGCCGAAGGTGACGATGGCGAGCGGGGCCACGGCGCGCTCAAAACGCCCGCCCTCGTCCAGCGGCGGCATCCCGAGATAGTGGTTGAGCCCGTCGATCTCGCGCATATCGCCCTCGAGATGGGTGACGTACACATCCACCGCCAGGCCCTTCGGGTACTGCGGCGCCGTCATGGTCATGCGCCAGTAAGGCACAAACAGGGACACCATCAGCATCAGGGCGGCCGCCATCAACAGCGCGCTTGGGAGCAGGTAATCCTGCAACTGCCGCGTGCTGCCGTCCGGCAGCAGGACTTTGACGTCGGGGTCGAGGTTGAGGAGTTTCATAGGAGCCTCCGACCTCACCTGACCCCACCCGGCCCTTCGCCCGCCGGCGGGCGCGGCCACCCTCCCCTTCCCTCTCTCACTGGGAGAGGGAAGGGGAGGGCCGGGGTGGGGAGGGGTGCGGTTACGGTTTCACCGTCAGATACCCCATCATCTCCAGGTGCAGGGCCGAGCAGAACTCGGTGCAGTAGAAGGTGAAGGTGCCGGACTGGTTGGCCGTGAATTCGATGGTCTGGGTTTCGCCCGGTTCCAGGCTCAGGTTGATGTTGTAGCCGGAGAGCGCGAAGCCGTGCGTGGCGTCGGGCGTGCGCTCCAGGCTGGTGACGTGCCAGATCACCCGGTCGCCCTTATTGATGTCGATGCGCTCCGGCTTGAAGTGCGAGCGGATCACCGACATCCAGATTTCGACGGTGTCCCCGTTCCGCTCGACGCGCGCCTGGTCCTCGCTGGTGATGGCGCTGGGATCGACGCTCATCGTCTCCGGGTTCCAGCCGATCTCCGGATAGACCTGCCAGGCCTTGAGCTTGTCGGCCTTGATGATCTGGGCGTAGTGCGGCTCGGCCATGCCGATCGGCATGTCGTAGATCACCTTCATCTGGTCGCCGGTCTTGCTGATGTCCACCAGCTGGAAGTTCTGAGGCATCAGCGGGCCGATGTTGGCGAAGCGGTCGATGCTCCACTTGTTCAGCGCCACCACATACTGGCCGTCGGGCGAGGCGGTGTCGCCCTCGGCCGCCGTGATGTGGCCGATGTTGTACTGGACCGGCAGCTTCTGGACGAGCGTCCAGCCGTCCTCGGGGTTCTTGTCGTCGTACGGGCCGCCCAGCGTCCAGCGCGCCACGGCCGAGTCCAGGAAGAGCGAGGTGTAGGCGTAGCCCTTGTCGTCGAAAACCGTGTGCAGCGGGCCGAGGCCGAGCTCCACCTGGGCCTCCATGACCTTGTCGAGCGGGATGACGGGCACGCCGTACGGGTCGGTCGCCAGCCCGCCGGCGGCGATGGCGGCCTGGATCTTCTCGAACGAATAGACGGTGACGTGCGGGTCCAGCTTGCCGCCGACGACGATGAACTCGCCGCCCGGGGTGACGTCGGCGCCGTGCGGGCTCTTCGGCTCCGGCGTGAAGAACAGGATCCCCTCGTCAATGGCCGTCTGCAGCCGGATGACGGCCATGCCGTTGATGGTCTCGGCCTGGCCGGCCTGGAAGACCGCCTCGGCCTTCTTCCAGTTGAAGATGTGCAGGTAATCGGTGTCGTTCTTGGTGGTGCCGGCCTCGAAGGGCGGGTTGCCGTCTTCGACGCCGCCGGTGGCCAGCTCGGTGTTGAAGGAGTTGCAGAAGAACCAGCCGTCGCTGACCAGCTTGCCGGCGTCGCACAGGTCCTGCCAGTAGGGCGGCAGCTCGATCTGGAAGGACCGGCTCGGGTCCACGCGCCCGGCCACGCGGTCAAATTTCCAGAACGTGATCAGGCCGCGGTACTGGTCGGCGTACTCGTCGACGGGGGCGTATTCCCAGCCCAGCGGCACGCCGTACTGCGGGCCTTCCACCACGTACTCGGTGTTCGGCGTCACAAAGGCGCCGCCGTGGTCGCTGATGGTGTTCGGGTTCTTGACGATCTGCTTGGTCTCGAAGTCCTTCAGGCTGATCACGGCCAGGCGGGCGTTGGCCTTGTCGTTGATGAAGGCGAACTCGCCGTCGTACTCGCCGTTGGTCTCGGAGATGTTCGGGTGGTGCGTGTCGCCCCACTTGAGCTCCGCGCCGTCCGGCATAAAGCCGCCGGCCAGGATCTCATCCCCCGAGCCGCCGTAGCCGTAGCCCTGCCAGGATTGCGGCGTGAAGACCGCGATCTCTTTGAGGAGGCGCATGGACGGCACGCCGATGACATAGACCTGGCCGGACTGCCCGCCGGATGAGAGCATGATGTACGGGTCGGTCTGGCCGGAGGGCATGTAGGTCTTGAGCGCGGCGTAAATGTCGTCCGGGGTCAGGCCCCGCTCCTGGGCGACGGCGGCGGCGTCCGCCGGCAGGCCGCCGCCGGCCGACGGCGTGGCCTGGGGCTGCTGGCCGCACGCGCCGACGATCAGCATCAGCGCCAGGCCAAGGGTGAACAGTCTCTTCTTCATAGGCGGGTCTCCTTGTGGATGGGGGAAATCAGACAAAACCATACGCATTATTGGGGACCCCGACTGCGGGGAGTATGACGGGCGTCATAAACCGCAGGAAAATGCCCACGCCCCGCCGCCAACGAACGCCTTTGAAGCAGGCATGTGACAAATGTCATGCCAGAAATATGACCATCGTCTCTCCGTCTATGCCGAGAAAGCAGACCAAAATTGCCGGGTGCTGAACACTTTGTTTAACTGGATATTCGGAGGGCCGGGGGATCAGTTGACCACGGCGGCCTCACTCGCTTCCATGCGCCGGCGGGTGCTGATCCTCAGGCGCTGGGTGCCGCCCGCGCTGGCGGCGGTCGTCGTCATCTATGAGCTGGGGCCGTCGCGCTGGATTCACGATCGCTGGGGCGCCGATCTGCATTTCCTGGCTGAAATCCTGATCTATGGGACGGTCGGCCCGCTCCTGACCTATTTTGTTCTGGAGCTGCTCAGACGCTGGCTGGAGGCGCGCGAGACGGGCGAGCGCCAGGCGGCGCAACTCGCCCATGCCCGCGAGCACGCCGCCGTCAGCCGCCAGCTGAATGACGATGCCATCCAGACCTTGTTCGCCGCCAGCGCCGTGCTGAGCGCCGTCGAAGACAGTGTGCCCCCGGAGCTGGCGGCCCAGCTGGAGTCCACAGGCGAGGCGCTCGATCAGGCGATCCGCCAGCTCCGCGCTCAACTTCTGCGCCCTCCCCTGCCCACGGAGCCGCCCGATGACCCCTCCATCTGATCCGCGCTGTCTGAGTTGCGAACGTTCCGCCCGGCAGGTCCCCCTCATGGTCTGGCATTACCAGGGCCGCGATCTGTGGATTTGCCCCGACTGCCTTCCGCGCCTGATCCACAAGCGCGCCGAGCTGGAGGACCGGCTTAGGCCTGCGCCGGAAACCGCCTCCCGCCCGTAGCCGGAGTTCCACGGCGCGAGCGCGGAGAAACCTCCGCCGCAGGCGCCGCGCCCGCGCCGTTTTGTGGCCGCCGTCAAACCGGCCTATAATAGATTCCAGCGCTTACAGAACAGTCGTCCGGGATTTCGGCCCCCGGATTTGGTGATTTCCGCCACTATCCGGCCGGCCGTCTCTGGCTACAATAAGCCCGTTCCATTGCGGCCTGCCAATCTGAGATCGTCCCTTTTGTCGCCCGATGAAAGGAGGTGTTGCGACCCCGACCGCCCCCAGCGCCCGTTCCCGCTGAAGCCTGTCACCGCCCAATTCTGATGAGGAGGAGCAAGTCATGCAATCGAAACTGTGGCGTCTCGCGAGCCTGGTCGCCATCCTGGCTTTGCTGGTCAGCGCCTGTCAACCGGCCGCCACGCCGACGGCCGCCCCCCAGGCCACGGCCGAGCAGCCGACGGCCGCCCCGGACACCGGCGGCGAGCTGCAGATCCCGGCGATTGAGGAGGGCAAGTTCAACGTCGCCATGGTGCTGATCGGACCGCACGACGACGGCGGCTGGAGCCAGGCCCACTACGAAGGCCTGCTGTATGTCGAGCAGAACGTCCCGGACACGCACGTCGCCTACGTCGAGCTGGTGCCCGAGGGCGCCGACTCCGAGCAGGTCTTCCGCAGCCTGGCCCGCAAAGGCTTCGACCTGATCATCGGCACGTCGTTCGGCTACATGGACCCGATGGAGGTGGTCGCCGGCGAGTTCCCGGACACGATGTTCATCCACCTGACCGGCTACAAGAGCAACGGCACCAACTTCGGCAACCTGTTCGGCGAGATGGAAGTCTTCAAGTACCTGGCCGGCATGCTGGCCGGGGCGCGCGCCAAGAAAGACGGCAACCCGCGGCTCGGCTACATGGCCACCTTCCCCATCCCGGAGGAACTGCGCCTGGGCAACGCCATCATGCTCGGCGCCAAGCGCACCTGCCCGGACTGCACCATGGACGTGCGCTGGATCAATACCTGGCACGATCCGGTGATTGAGAAGGAGGCCGCCGCCTCGCTCTTCGACGCCGGCGTCCAGGTGGTCTTCACCGGCGCCGACACGCCGGCCGCCGGCGACGTGGCCACCGAGAAGGGCAAGTGGGGCGTCAACTACGACTGGTACGGCAACTGCACCAAGAGCGGCTGTCTGACCACCATCTACTGGAACTGGGGCCCGGTCTACGCGCAGATCGCGTCGGAGACCAAGGCCGGCACGTACAAGGCCGGCTTCCAGTACTTCGGCGCGGACGCCGGCGCCATGGGCCTGTTCGGCTTCATGGAAGGCCAGACCCCGCAGCCGGGCATCGCCGACCTCGACCCGGCCGACGTCCAGCTGGTGAAGGACACGCTCAAGGCGGCCCTGGAAGGCCAATTCACGCGCTTCGACGTCTTCGCCGGTCCGATCGTGGACAACACCGGCAAGACCATCGTGCCGGCCGGCGAGCGCATCACGCAGGCCGACATCGACCAGTTCCCGCCCGGCGCGCCCGGCCTGGAATGCCAGTACTGCATGTACTGGTGGGCGGACGGCATCACCGCCGAGCTGCCGAGCCTCGGCAACTGAGGCGGCGCGAACCCGAGGTCGTGACCGACTAGCCCGGAGTGCGTATTCCGTAGACGCCCGGCGTTGCGGAATACGCACTACCTTTCCAGGCGCCTGACCGACTCAACTCCCGGCCCATGTCCACCTCCCCACCCGTCGTCGAGATGCGCGGGATCGTCAAGAAGTTCCCGGGCACGCTCGCCAATGATCACGTCGACTTCGATCTGCGGGCAGGCGAGATCCACGCCCTGCTCGGCGAGAACGGCGCCGGCAAAAGCACGCTGATGAACATCCTGGCCGGCCTCTACCGGGCGGAGGCCGGCGAGATCCGCGTGGACGGCCAGCCGGTGAACTTCCACTCGCCCCGCGACGCCATCGCCCGCGGCCTGGGCATGATCCACCAGCACTTCACGCTTGTGCCGTCGCTGACCGTCACCGAGAACATCCTGCTCGGCCTGGACGAGCCGCGCTTCCTGATGCGCCTGCCCGCCTACGACGGCAAAATGGCCGCGCTGGGCGAGCGCTTCGGCCTGCGCATCACCCCCCAGGCCAAGGTCTGGCAACTGACGGTGGGCGAGCAGCAGCGGGTGGAGATCCTGAAGATGCTCTACCGCGGCGTGCGCGTCCTGATCATGGACGAGCCGACCGCCGTCCTGGCCCCGCAGGAGATCGACGAGCTGTTCAAGACCCTGCGCGCGATGGTGGCCGAGGGCCGCTCGATCGTCTTCATCAGCCATAAGCTGCAAGAGGTCGCCCACATCGCCGACCGCGTGACGGTGCTGCGCAAGGGCCGGGTGACGGCCGCCGGGGTGCCCGCGCGCGGCGTGACGCCTGCCGAGCTGGCGCGCCTGATGGTCGGGCGCGAGGTCCTCTTCCACCTGGAGAAGAAGCCGCAAACGCCCGGCGAGGTGGTGCTGGAGCTGGACCGGGTCTCGGCTCTGAACGACAAAGGCCGCCCGGCGCTGCGCGACGTCTCCCTGACGGTGCGGGCCGGCGAGATCGTCGGGATCGCGG
>Ga0073932_1004726_pt1 | contig 15719 bp, 15 predicted proteins | sample DewCreD2012metaG_FD_76967 | JGI IMG/M metagenome (GOLD analysis project Ga0073932, IMG submission 76967) | Hot spring sediment bacterial and archeal communities from British Columbia, Canada, to study Microbial Dark Matter (Phase II) - Dewar... ... | reverse complement strand
GTCGGCGGTGGCGGTCACGGGCGGCGGTCGGGCCGGAGCATGGGCTCAGTATCGGGCGTGCCGGCCGTTAAGTTGAGCGCCGGTCACCACCACCCGCACCGGGATCCGCATGCTCCGCCACGTCGTCCTCTTCCAGTTCTCGTGCCCCGCCGACGACCCGCGCGTCGCCGCCGCGGCCTCGGCGCTGCGCGCGCTCCCGGCGGAGATCGCGGAGATCCGCGCCCTCGCCTTCGGCCCGAACCGCGCGCCCGACGCGGGAGCGTGGACGCACGTGCTGCAGGTGGACCTCGACGACCTGGCGGCCCTCGGGCGCTACGCGGCGCACCCGGCGCACGAGCGCGTGGTGCGCGAGCACCTGGCGCCGATCCGCGCGGGGCGCCTCGTGGCCGACTACGACGTGACCGCATGAGGCGCCGCGCGCTCGCGGCGCTGCTCGCCGCGCCCCTGCTCCTCGCCGCGTGCGGCGGGATCTCGCCGCTGCGGCACCGGTTCGAGGTGGGCGAGGACCCGTACGTGCTCTTCGCCGCCGACGGCCCGGAGGGTGCGGGCGACCTGTACGTGGTGGGCCCGGGGGGCGGCCGCGTGGTGCAGGTGACCTTCAGCCCGGTGGACGAGTCGGCACCGGCGCTGGCGCCCGCGGGCGACGTCGTGGCGTTCCTGCGCCGCGCGCGGGCGGACTCGGTGCCGCAGCCCTGGCTGCTGAACCTCGTGAACGGCGCCGAGCGCAAGGTGCCGCTACCGCCCGGGGCGGGGGCCCCGGAGCGGCTCGCGTGGGGCGTGGGCGGGCGCGAGCTCGCGATCCGCACGGCGCGCGGCGTGTGGGTGACGCCCGCGCCGCCGGCGCCGCTCGCGCTGCGCGAGGCGGGGGCGGCGGAGCGGCCGGGGCTCGACTCGCTGTTCCTGGTGCGCATCGGGCCGGCGGGGTTCGCGCGGGCCGATCGCTGCGCCGACGGCGCGGGGCTCTGCGCGTACCTCGCCGACGGTCGGGTGTCGGTGCTGCGCGACTCGGCGCAGGGGCCCGCGCGGTGGGGCGACGACTCGGTCGCCTACCTCGTGCGCGGCGCCATCGAGGTGCGGCCGCTCCGCGGGGGCAGCGCGCGCCGGCTCGAGCTCGACGGCGCGCCGCCCGGGGTGCGCGAGCTCAACTACTTTGGGGGCGTTCCTCGGGGGCGGCGATAGCGACCCACGCCGCGTCGAGCGTGAGCCCGACGTGCGCGTGGTCGGGGGCCCACTCCCGGCTCGCCACCCGTTCCAGCACCAGCCCGACGAGCCGCCACCAGATGGCGGCCCAGAGCTCCGCCGGTCCCGCGCGCACCGTCCCCTCCGACTTCCCCGACGCCACGAGCTGCGCGAGCAGCGTGCGCACCTCGCGCGCGGCGTCGCGGCTCGCGTCGTCCAGCAGCGCCTCGAGCCCCGTCGCGAGCAGCATGCGCACCGCGGCCGGGTCGCGCTCGGCGGCCTCCACGAGCCGGCGGCCGAGCCGCTGCAGCCGGTCGCGCGCGCGGGCGGCGCGGTCGCGCTCCTCGCCCTCGCGCACCAGCCCGGCGGCCCAGCGCTGCGCCGTGCGGTAGACCTCGTTGAGGAGCTGTTCCTTCGACGCGAAGTGTCGGTAGATGGTGCCCTCGGCGATGCCCGCGCGCTCCGCGAGCATCGGCGTGGTGGTGGCGCGGAAGCCGGTGCTGGTGAAGAGCTCGAGGCCGGCGCGCAGGAGCCGCTGGCGCGTGTGGTCGGCGTCGCGCGAGGGCGGGGCGGCGGGATCGGACATGGGGACGCAATGTACCGCATCCGTTGAGTCGCGGTACGGTGCGGGTTACGATACGGCGCCCGCGGGCGCCATCGTGGCGCCGGCGGAACCTCCTCGGGTTGCGTCATGCGCCTCCTCGTGCTGGGCAGCGGCCTCCAGGGCTGCGCCGCCTCCTTCGACCTGCTCCGCGTGCCGGCCGTGTCCGGCGTCACCCTGGCCGACGTGCGGGAGGCCGAGCTCCCCCCGTTCCTCGCGCCGCTGGCCGGCCCGCGCCTGCGGCGCCTGCGGCTCGACGTGCGCGACGGCGCGGCGGTGCGCGCCGCGATGGCGGGGCACGACGCGGTGCTCTGCGCCCTGCCCTACTACTTCAACGCGCCGATGACCGAGGCGGCGATCGACGCCGGCTGCCACTTCGCCGACCTCGGCGGCAACACCGAGATCGTGCTGCAGCAGAAGGCGCTGCACGAGCGCGCGCTGGCGCGCGGGGTGTCGGTGATCCCCGACTGCGGGCTCGCGCCGGGGATGGTGAACATCCTCGCCGCCGAGGGGATCCGGCGGCTCGACCGCGCGCGGGCGGTGCGGATCTTCGTGGGCGGGCTCCCGCAGCACCCCGAGCCGCCGCTCAACTACCAGGTCGTCTACTCGCTCGAGGGCGCGCTCGACTACTACACCACCCCGTCGTGGATCCTGCGGCACGGGAAGGCGCGGCAGGTCGAGGCCCTGAGCGAGGTGGAGCACCTCGAGTTCCCGGCGCCGGTGGGGACGCTCGAGGCGTTCCACACGGCGGGCGGCATCAGCACGATGCCGTTCGCCTTCGAGGGGAAGATCGAGACCATGGAGTACAAGACGCTGCGCTATCCGGGCCACGCCGACCTGATGCGCGCGATCCGCGCGCTCGGCCTGATCGACGCCGAGCCGATCGAGGTGAAGGGGCAGCGCGTGGTGCCGCGCGACGTGTTCATCGCCGCGGTGCACCCGAAGCTCCACAAGCCCCAGGGGCTCGACCTGGTGGCGCTGCGCGTGGTGGTGGAGGGCGAGCGGCAGGGGGCGCCGGCGGCGGTGCGCTTCCAGATGGTGGACCGCCACGACGAGGCGCAGGGCGTGAGCGCGATGATGCGCAGCACCGGCTACTCGCTCGCGATCACCGGGCTCATGCAGGCGGACGGCCGCGTCACGGCGCGCGGCGTGCACACCCCCGACGAGGCGGTGCCGTTCCGCCACTACGTGGACGAGCTCGCGGCGCGCGGCGTCCGGATCGAGGAACAGTGAGCGCGGACGACAATCGGGCGCTGTGGGACCGCGCCATGAGCTACGGGGAGTTCCTCTCGCGGGCCACGGAGAACCGGTCGCTGTGGGAGAACCTGTACCGCCTCGCGCGCCTGCCCGCGTGGGCCACGGCGCCCCGGCCGGCGGGGACGCGGCGGCACCTCCTGGCGATCGTCGAGGACTGGTGCGGCGACGCGTCGAACACCGTGCCGGTGCTGGCGCGCCTCGCCGACGAGGTCGAGGGGATCGAGCTGCGCTGCATCCTGCGCGACGCGAACCCCGAGGTGATGGACCGCTACCTCACGAACGGCTCGCGCTCGATCCCGATCGTGATCGTGTACGACGAGGCGTTCCGCGAGCTGGGGCACTGGGGCCCGCGGCCGTCGGAGCTGCAGGCGTGGGTGCTCGCCCACAAGGGGACGATGCCGAAGGGCGAGCTCTACAAGGAGACGCGGAAGTGGTACGCGAAGGACCGCGGGGAGACGACGCTGCGGGACCTGCTCGCCATCATGGATCGCGCCGCCTAGAAGACCCACCCCCCGCTGAGGGCGAGGTTCGCCCCCTCGCCGCCGCTCGCCACCCAGAGGCCGAGCACCGGCGCGCGCAGCAGCGTCAGCACGAGCCCGCCCCCGCCCGCCACGCGGGCGCCGTCGAGGTCGAGCGCGACCTTCTCCGTCGCGAACGGCTGGCCCACGTCCACGAAGCCCACCACGCCGAGGCCGCCCAGGTCGCGCAGCCGCACGGCCGCGGCGCGCAGCTCCAGCGTGCCCGCGAGGACGCCGGGGACGGCGTAGCGGCCGCTCGCCAGCCCGCGCTGCGAGAGCTCGCCGCCCAGCACGTCCACGCCGTTGCGCCACGCGGGCACGAGGACGAGCGCGTCGAGGGGCGGGGTGCCGTAGAGCTGCGAGGCGAGCACGCGCGCGGCGACGGTGACGCGCTCGCCGATCGGCGCCCACCCGCGCGCGATCCCGTACAGCCGCTCGTACCCCCCGCCGCCGCTCGCGACCTGCGCGCCCGCCTCCAGCAGGAGGCCGCGACGAGGGTCGTGCTCCCGGTCGCGGGTGTCGAGCACGAGGGCGAGCCGGCCCCAGGCATCGGTCCCGGACCCGGGATCGGGGGCCTCGGAGGCGAAGAGCGAGGGGGCGTCGTCGGGCGCGCGGTAGTCGGCGCGGTAGAGCTCGCCGGCGAGCGCCACGCGCAGCGACGCCGCGACGGTGCGCGTCGCCTCGGCGCGCGCCGAGAGGCGTCGGCGCTTCACGCGGTAGTAGGCGTCGGGCTCGACGAGGTCGCCGGCGTCGAGGATCCCGGTGCCGTAGTAGCCCCACCGCGTCCAGTCGAACGCGCTCGCGCCGAGGTCGAGGCGCCAGCCGGGCAGCACGCGGTCGGCCTCGTAGCGGGCGGAGGCCGACCAGCTCCCGGTCCAGGTGGCGCCGGCGCGCAGGGCGAACGCCCCGCGCTCGCGCACGCGCGCCTCGTGCCGCGCGGCGGAGGCCCAGCGCACGGTGTAGGCGAGCAGCGGCGCGTCGTTCGGCGCGCCGGCGACGTACGGGTAGTGGTGCAGCTTCCACGGCGCGGTCCACGCCGTGTCCTGCGCGAGGGCGGGGGCCGCGGCGAGCAGGGCGAGCAGCGCGGTGGCTGCCCGGTTCACGAGCCCCGCGGGAACAGGTAGGCGGTGTCGCGCAGCGCGGCCTCGCGGCCGTCGAAGCCGGCGTAGCGGCTCGGGTAGATGGACCCCCCGCCGATGCGGCCCGACTTGTCGAGCGCGTAGAAGTTCAGGTTGAACCTGGGCCGGCCGTCGGGGCCGAGGAGGCGGTCGGGGGTCATCTGCACCACGCGCTTCAGCGTGGCGAGGCAGGCGTCGGTCGGCGACATCCCCTGCCGCATGTGTTCCACGGTGAGGAAGCCGCCGCAGACCATGATGTTGCTCTCGCCGCGGCCGGTGGAGCCGGCGGCGCCGATGTCGTTGTCGGTGTACTGGCCGGCACCCACGATCGGCGTGTCGCCGGCGCGGCCCGGGATCTTCCACGCGAGCCCGCTCGTGGTGGTGACCGACGAGATCTCGCCCTTGCGGTTCACCACGTTCAGGTTGATGGTGCCGGTGGGGCGCGCGACCATCGGCTCGGCGTCCGGCACGTCGAGCCAGTCGTCCTCGTGCCCGCGGTTGGCGCGCCACCGCAGCCAGCGCTGGCGCGACTCGGGCGTCAGCAGGTCCTCCTCCTTGAACCCGTACGACAGCGCGAAGCGCTTCGCGCCCTCGCCCACGAGCAGGATGTGGTTCGTGTACTTCAGCACGAGCTTCGCCACCTCGCTCGGCGTCTTGATCCCCTCGAGCGCGGCGACGGCGCCGGCGCGCTTCGTGGGCCCGTGCATGCACGAGGCGTCGAGCTGCACGACGCCGTCCTCGTTCGGGAGGCCGCCGTAGCCGACGGTGGTGTCGTTCGGGTCGAGCTCCTGGATCTTGACGCCCTCCACCGCGGCATCGAGCGTGTCGGTGCCCTGCTCCACGAGCTCGATGGCCCGCTGCACGGCGCGCAGGCCGTTGGCACTGCTGACGGCGGCCGGGCGCGAGGCCGACGCGCGGCGGATCGCGGGGGCAGGGAAGGCCGGGGCGGCCGCCGCGAGCGCGGCAGCGCCGAGGAAGTCGCGGCGGGAGAGCGGGTCGGCCACGGGGGGACTCCGGTGCGCGGGAGGAGGACAGCGGGGCATCCGAGCGGGCGGAATTGACGGCGATCCGCGAGTCGTGTCAACTCGCCCGCGACTTGCACCGGACCGTCCCGCCGCCCGCGCACGTCCCCGCGAGGGGGCACCACGCCGGGCGCAACTGTCATCGGGACGGGACGACCAGTCACACGGAGGGGACATGATGCGTGGCGTGATGCTTGGCGTGCTGGGCTCGCTCGCGCTGGCGCTGCCGGCGGCGGCGCAGGAGGCCGCGCCGGAGAGCCGGCGGCAGGGGTTCTGGCTCGGCGCCGGGCTCGGCGGCGGGGTGAACCTGACCGAGACGCTCGACGGCGAGAGCACGGGCGGCTTCGCCGGGCTCGTCCGGCTGGGCGGCACCCTGTCGCCGCGCTGGCTGCTGGGCGGCGAGAGCGCCGGCTGGGCGGCCGACGTGGGCGACGAGACCTGGGCCTGGCGATCGAACCTCTCGGCGGTGGCGTACTTCTACCCGATCGCGACGAAGGGACTGTTCGTCAAGGCCGGCCCGAGCTTCTCGGTCATCTCGGCCGGCCAGTCCACGACCGTGGACGTGGACGACGTGGACGTGAACACCTCCGTCAGTGCCACCGACTACGGCTTCGGCGCCACCCTGGGCGCGGGCTGGGACATCCGCCTCGGCCGGCGGCTGTCCCTCGTCCCGGAGGTGACCTGGCTGCTGCAGGGGTTCGAGGAGCGCCGCACGAGCACCCTGCTCGGCGACATCCCGGGGACCAACTCGATCCTGCTCTTCACGCTCGGGCTCGCCTTCCACTGAGCCCGGGGCGGGGCGCGCGGGGCCGTCGGGGTCCGCGCGCTCTTGCTCCCCCGGCTCGGGGCGCCCTATCGTTGGTGCCCTGAACCACGTTCCCGACTTCCGACCGCCCGCGTCCGGCACCGGCCTCCCGGGCGACAACCCGCTCGCCCTCGTGAAGGTCGCGGCGGGCTTCCTCCTGCTGCTCGCGCTGGGCCTCGGGCTCGCCTTCTGGCTGCTCTCGGGCGACGCGCGCTTCCTGCAGTTCGTCCTCCTGGCGTGGGCCATCGTGGGGATGGCGAGCTTCGCCGTGAGCGGCGTCTTCGACCCGCTCGTGGACGGCGCGATGCGCGTGCTCGGTGCGGGGCCGGCGGCGCCGCCGGTGGACGACTTCGCGCCGATCGAGGCGATGGTGGGCCGCGGCGAGCCGGTGCTGGCCGCGGAGGAGTACCGCGCGCGCGCGGCCGACGCGCGGGTGCGCACGGAGGCGCTCCTGCGGCGCGCCGAGCTGCTCGCCGGGCCGCTTGGCCAGCCGGGAGCCGCCGCCGCCGAACTGGAGGCGCTCCGCGACTCGGCCCGCCTCGCGCCGGCCGACGACGTGCGCGTGGGGCTCGCCCTCGTGGACCTGTACGACCACCGCCTCGGCGAGCCGGGCCGCGCGATGGCGGAGCTCCGCCGGCTGCTCGACCGCGACCCCGAGGGACGGCAGGCGCGCCAGCTCCGGGCGCAGCTCGCCGCCCTCAAGGCCAGACACTTCGGCGACGCGCCCGCCGCGCGCCCGCCGCTCCCGGGTGCCCGATGACGCGACGTCCCCGCCTCGATCCCGCGATCTTCCACCTGCCCGTCGAGAAGATGCGCGCGGGCTACTACTCCGATAAGTACTTCGTCCGCGCCCGCGACGTGCTCGTCGCCGACGGCTACCGGCCGCGGGTGCTGATGCAGGTCTTCGGGAAGCACCGCGCCTTCCTCGGCGGGATGGACGAGGCGATCGCCATCCTGAAGCTCTGCGCCCTCGAGTGGGACGACCTCGAGGTGCACGCGCTCCACGACGGCGACCCGATCGAGGCGTGGGAGACCGTGATGACGATTGAGGGGCCGTACGACGCGTTCGCGCACCTCGAGACGCTCTACCTCGGCGTGCTCGCGCGCCGCACCCGCGTCGGCACCAACACCCGCCTGGTCGTGGAGGCGGCGCGGCCGAAGGACGTGATGTTCTTCCCGGCGCGGCACGACCACTGGCTGGTGCAGACCGGCGACGGCTACGCGGCGCACATCGCCGGCGCCATCGGGGTCTCGACCGACGCGCAGGCGAGCTGGTGGGGGAGCGAGGGGATCGGCACGGTGCCGCACGCGCTCATCGCGGCCTACGGCGGCGACACGCTCCGGGCCTGCCGCAAGTTCCTGGAGCACATGCCGCCCTCCGTGCGGCTCGTGACGCTGATCGACTTCGACAACGACTGCGTGGGCACCGCGGTACGGCTCGCCGAGGCGCTCGGCGACCAGCTCTACGGCGTGCGGCTGGACACCAGCGAGATGCTCGTGGACCGCTCCCTGTGGGAGGAGATGGGCGACTTCCGGCCGACCGGCGTGAACCCGCGCCTCGTCGAGAAGGTGCGGCACGCGCTCGACCGGACCGGCCACCCGGCGACGCGGATCGTCGTCTCCGGCGGCTTCACCGCCGAGAAGATCCGCGAGTTCGAGCGGCTCGGCGTGCCCGTGGACGCCTACGGCGTGGGCAGCTCCCTCTTCCAGGGCCGGTTCGACTTCACCGCCGACATCGTCCTCCACGAGGGCCGCCCCTGCGCCAAGGCCGGGCGCCGCTTCCGCCCCAACCCGCGGCTGGAGAAGGTGACGTAGGCGCGAGGGTATCTTGCAGGCATGAGCGGGCTCCTCTTCTGGGACGTGGACACCCAGCACGACTTCATGAAGGCCGACGGCGCCCTGTACGTGCCCGGCGCCGAGGCGATCATCCCCGTGCTCGGCGCGCTCCGCGCCCACGCCACGGCGCACGGGATCCGCGTGGTGGCGAGCGCCGACGACCACGTGCCCGGGCACCGCGAGCTGAGCGACACGCCCGACTTCACCGACACCTTCCCGCCGCACTGCATGCGCGGCACGCCCGGCCAGCGCCGCATCCCCGAGACCGCCCTCGTGGACCCGCTCGTGATCGAGCCCGAGCCGCAGGACCCCGAGGCGCTCGCCGCGCGGCTGCGCGCGCACCGGGGCGACGTGCTGCTGCACAAGCACTGGTTCCCCGTGGCCACGAACGCGAACCTGCGCACCGTCCTCGACACGCTGGCGCCGGACACGATCGTCGTCTTCGGCGTCGCGACCGACTACTGCGTGCGCCACGCCATCGAGGCGCTGCGCGCGCTCCGGCCGCAGGCACGGCTCTGCCTCGTGCGCGACGCCGTGCGGGCGATCCACGCCGAGGCGGAACCGGCGCTCCTCGCCGGCTGGGAGCGCGAGGGCGTCGTCCTGGTGACCGCGGCCGACGTGCTGGCGGGGCGGCTCCCGGCCGCGGCCGCATGATCGCCACGGTCCCGCCCGGGCAGTTCTTCCTGCCGGGGCCCGTCGAGGTGCACCCGGAGGTGCTGCAGGCGCTGCTGCACCCGATGTTCCAGCACCGCGGCCCCGAGATGACGGCGCTCTTCGCGCGCGTGCAGGGGCCGCTGCGGGAGCTGTTCCGCACCGCGCGGCCCGTGATCCTCTCGACCTCGTCCGCCACCGGGCTCATGGAGGCCGCGATCGTCAACGGCGTGCGCCGGCGCGCGCTCGCGGTGGTGGGGGGCTACTTCGGCGAGCGGTTCGCGCTCGTGGGCGAGTCGTGCGGCCGCGAGGTGGACCGGCTCGACGTGGCGGAGGGCGAGGTCGTGGCGCCCGCGCGCCTGGCGGAGGCGATCGACCGGCTGCGGTCCGACGCGGTGCTCCTGGTGCACTGCGAGACCGGCACCGGCGCGCTCGCGCCGCTCGAGGAGCTGGCGGCGGTGGTGCGGCGGTTCGACGACGTCATGCTCCTCGTGGACGGCGTGACCAGCGTCGGCGGGTCGCCCGTCGAGACCGACATGTGGGGGCTCGACTTCGTGTTCACCGGGAGCCAGAAGGCGCTCGGCCTCCCGCCGGGGCTCGCCTTCGCGGCCTCGAGCGAACGCATGCTGGAGCGCGCGCGGTCGATCCCCGATCGCGGGTGGTACTTCGACCTGGTCCGCCACCACGAGGCGGCGGTGCACCACGCGCCGACGCAGACGCCGGCGATCAGCCTCGTGTGCGCGCTGGAGGTGCAGCTGGCGCGGATCGCCGCCGCGGGTGGCGTCGAGGCGCGGTGGGCACGGCACCGCACGCTGCGCGAGGTGGTCGAGTCGTGGGCCGCCGACCGGCCCGAGGTGCGCTTCCTCGCCGCGCCCGGCGAGCGCGCGTGGACGCTCTCGGCGCTGCGGCTCGACGACCGGCTCGACGCCGTCGCGGTGCAGCAGGCGATGCGCGCCGAGGGGTTCGTGATCGGCACGGGGCTCGAGGCGTGGCGGCACCGGCTGCTCCGGATCGGCCACATGGGCGACGTGGAGCCCGGCAACCTCGGCCGCATGCTCGAGGTGCTGGCGCAGGTGCTGCAACGCGGGCCCGGGGGCTTCAGCGACGCCCCATGAAATCCTCATGGACGGCCGGGAATCGTTGGGGGGTCACCCGCAGGAGCCGCCGATGCCCGCCGTCCGTTCCGCGCTTCGCGAGGCGCTGACCCGCAACCAGATGGAGGGGCTCGTGCGCATGGCGAGCCTCGCCCCCTCCACCCGCAACACGCAGCCGTGGCGTTTCGTCGTCGACGCCGACGGCGTCCGCCTCTACGCCGACCTCACCCGCTGGCAGCGCGTGGCGGATCCCGACCGCCGCGAGCTGTACCTGAGCCTCGGGTGCGCGCTCGAGAACCTGGTGACCGCCGCGGCCCACGAGGGGCTCGTCGCGCACGTGGAGCGCTTCCCGTCGGCCGGCGACCCGCTCCTCGTCGCGCGGGTCACCTTCGAGCCGTCGCACCTGCCGACCGCGGTCGAGGACGACCTCGCCGAGGCGATCGCGCTGCGCCACACGGCGCACGAGGCGTTCGACCGCCGGCCCGTGCCGCCCGAGGCGCTCGCGGCGCTCGCGCGCTGCGCGCCGCCCGGCGGGCCCACGCTGGTCCTGACCACCGACGCCGCGGTGCGTGACGCCGCGGAGCGACTGCAGCTCGAGGCCGACGCGGTGCTCTTCGGCAACCCCGCGTGGCGGCGCGAGCTGGCGATGCTGGTCGGCGAGGGCGTCTTCGGCACGCCGTGGCTCTTCGCGCAGCTCGGCCGGCTCGCGATGGCGTACCTCGACCTCGGCGGCGTGGCCGGGAAGCGCGATGCCGCGCTGATCCACAGCGCGCCGGTGCTCGGGGTGATCTGCACGAAGGAGGCGACGCCGGAGGCGCAGGTGCGGGCGGGCGAACTGCTCGAGCGCGTCTGGCTGCGGGCCACCACGCTGGGGCTGGCGCTCCAGCCAGTGAGCCACGCGGTGCAGGTGCCGGAGATCGCGGCGCGGCTGCGCGCGCTGCTGCCGCCCGACGCCGGCATCCCGCAGCAGCCGTTCCGGCTCGGCTACCTCGAGGCCGCCGAGCGGGAGTCGCCGCCGCGGCGGCCGCTCGAGGAGATCGTCAGGTGAGCCGCCCCCGGCGGTCCTCCCACCAGAGGTAGCCGGCGGAGAGGACGAAACAGAGCCACGGGAGGGCGGGCGGGAGCGCGTCCACTGGCTCGCCGGCGATGGGACGCGGGGCGTCGGGCGTCGTGCGCCGCGAGGAGGCGGCGAGCGCGGAGCGGCGGGTGGCGGCTTCCTGGCCGCGCCAGGCATCGGCGGGGAAGACGGCGACGTGGCGGGGAAGGGTGTCGCGGGTGCCGATGACCCGATGCCACCCGGCGGCGCGCGGCCACCACGCACCCTCGCGATCCCCCGTGGCCGTGCTGGCGCGGAGCCAGACCGTATCGGTCGCGCCGCCGGCGTCGGTCACCAGCAGCGGGCCCGGCTCGTCCGCCGGCGCGCGGAGCGTGGCGCGGTGGTGCTCGCGTGCGGGTTCGTCGAGCGGGCGGACCGCGGCGCCGCGTGCGGGCAGGTGGCGCCACAGGACGGCGCGGAAGTAGGCGCCGTAGCTTCGCGGCTCGCCCTCCAGCAGCCAGCGCGACGGCACGTGCACCAGCGTGGTGACGATGGTGCCGAGCCCGGAGCGACGCGCCACCGCCACCGCGCGGCCCGACACGTCCGCGAGCAGCACCCGATCCAGGGGGCCCGGCACCAGCTCGGCCGACGGGAGCGGCACGGAGCCCGCGAGCGCCGGCGTGCCCGGCTCCTGCACGCGCGCCAGCCGGTCGCCCGCCTCGTCGCCGGCGCGGATCGCGGCGGTGAACGGCACGCTGCCGTCGCCGCGCTCGTCGCGCCGCTCCACGAGCAGCGCGCCGCCCGACTCCACCCAGCGCTGCAGCGTCGTGCGCTCGCCGCCGGTGAGCCCGCGCAGGGTGACGTCGTCGGTGACGACGCCGTCGGCGCCGGCGAGGTCGCGCGCGCCGAGCCCCGCCGCCGGCGGCTCCGCCCCGCCGGTCAGCGTGCGCGCCACGCCCCGGCTCACGGTGGTGCGCACCGCCATGCTGCCGCCGCGCGCGGTGACCCACTCGCGCAGGAAGCGCGACTCGAACACGGGCCGCGCGCGCACCTCCAGCACCCGCGGCGCCGGCGCCGCCACCACCTCCACGCCCACGCTCTCGCGCTCCACCACGCGCGAGCCCTGCAGCCGCTCGACGGCGTACCACCAGGTCCCGGCGGCGCGCGGCATGGCGCGCAGCACCACGCGTCCGGCGCCCGGCGCCGAGTCGGCGACGGCGCCGCCGGGCTCGCGCAGGCGCAGCCGGGAACCGCCCGAGTCGGCGCCCAGCATGAGCCGCACCTCGAGCGACTCGCCCAGCGGGAGCGAGGGTGGCGCCGCGACGCCGACCAGCCCCGCCGGCGCCGGCGCCAGGTGCGCCACGAGCAGGCGATCGGCCGCGAGTGCCAGGTCCGCGGCGTCGGGTCCGTCGCCCGCCACGTGCACCTCCCGCGCGCCGGGATGCCGCACGAGCGCGGCGGCGAACGACGGGACCGTCTCGCCCCGTCGTGCCGCGGGCGCGACCTCCTCGAGCGAGACGATCGCGCCTCCCCGCAGCGAGTCGAGCAGCGGGCGGAGCGCGAGCCGCTCGGCGCCCGCGGTCAGCACCACGAGCGCCCCCGGGCCCGGTGCCGGCGCGCGCAGCGGCCGCAGCGCGAGCACGGCGAGCGCGCCGGCCGCCACGACGCTCGCGAGCACGCGCGGCACCACGCGCTCGCGGCCGCGTCGCAGCTCCAGGGCGACGAGTGCCGCCGCGCCCGCGAGCGCCGCGAGCAGCACGACGGTGACGAGCCATGGCGGCCCGAGTGCGACGGCGGGCACGCGGCTCAGCGCGGCGCCGTGAGGGCGCGCAGGTAGGCGGCGCCGGCCGCCGAGGGCGTGGTGCCGGGCCGCGGGAGGTCGTCGGGGGCGGCCGGGAGGGCGCGCCAGAGGCGCGCGGCGAGCACCGCGCGCTGCGCGGGGGCGAGCGGGTGACCGGTCGCGAGGGTGTCGAGCGCCGCGCGCAGCGCACCGAGCACCTCGAGGTCGCTGCCCGGCTCGCGCACGGCGCGCGCGGCGAGTGAGCGGCCCGCGGCCTCGAGCGCCGCGGCGGGCGGTGCGCTGTCGGACGCGAGCAGCGCGAGCGCCCGCCGCACCTCGGGCAGGGGCCGCGCCTCGGCCGGCGGGCGGCTGGCCGTGCCGGGGGCGATGCCGTCGAGGTCGCCGGTGAGCCGCAGCTTCGCCACCTCGATCGGCGGCGGCGCGAAGCCCACGCGCTGCACGTAGGAGCGCGCCGACTGCTGCACCTGCTTCAGCAGTTCGAGCGCGCGGTACTCGTACGGGAGGGCGCCGCGCGGATCGAAGGTGCGCAGCCGCTTCTCCGCCTCGAACATCTGCGCGACCACGTCCTTCAGCGTGGCCTTCACCGACTGCGCGAGCCGGGTCGCGTTCTCCTCGGTGTCGTGGCGGTGGACGAACGCCGCGCTCGGGTCGGCGGCGGCCTCCGCGTCAGGGTCGTCCGCGTGTTCCGCTTCGTGCCCCTCGCCGGCGAGCGCGCCCTCCGCCTCGTCGCCCACCAGCTCGCCGTAGCGGAGCCGCAGGATCCCCTGGTCCACGCCGATCTCGTGCGAGCGGCCCTCGAAGGTGGCGCGCGGGATCGCCCGCTGCTCCGCGAGGAGCTTCTCGGTGTCGATGATGACCTGCCGCTGGCTGCGGAAGTACTCGGGCGACACGTCGAGCGCGATCGCCGGCGCCTCGGCGCGCGTCGCCGGGGCGGTGTCGGCGATGGCGAGGAAGACGGTCTCGCTGCGGCCCTCGTTCGGCTCCGGCGTGCGGCGGTCGAGCGCGCGGGCGTGGAAGTAGAGCTCGTCGCCGGGACCCAGGCCCAGGGCGCGGAGGTCGAGCGTGGCGCGCAGCGCGAGCGCGTGGCGCTCGCGCCGCCGCTCCGTGGCGAACGGGAGCCGCGCCTCCCGGAACGTGACCGCCTCGCCGCGTCCCGTGGTGATCGTCGCCACGAGCTCGGTCGACGCGATGCCGAGGTCGTCGTCGGCGAGGACGAGCACGGCCACGCGCCCCGGGCCGTCGGCGGGGAGGATGGTGCGCTCGGCCGGCTCCACCACCACGAGGCGCGGGGCGAGGTCGGCGCGCACGGCGAGCCGCGCGTAGTCGCCGCCGCGGCGGTCGGTGCCGCGCGCGAGCACCGGCTGGTAGAGCAGCGAGTGCGTGGCGACGAGGTCGGCGGTCCAGCGATCGTCGCCCGCCGCGCGCGCGACGATGGTGTCGCCATCGCTCGTGGCGAGGGCGACGGACCCGACGGCGCCATCGGTGCGGATCGTCCACCGCACCCGGCTGCCGGCCAGCGCCTCGACCGACCAGTCGCGCGCCGTGCGCGCCGGGAGGCCGGCGTAGGCCGGGGGCTGCACCGTGACCTCCACGCCGGCCACGCGACCGAGCGGCACGGCGGCGGAGGCGGGTACGACGCGGTCGGGTGCGTTGACCGCGGCGACCGGTGCACCCGGGCGCGCGAGCGCGGACACGAGCCCTGCCGCGCCGACCAGCAGCCCCGCGGTGGCAAGTGCCGCGCGCCACGGGGGTTCCGGCAGCGGCAGGCGCGGGCACGCGTCGAGGCGCGCTTCGAGGCGCGCCCGCTGCAGGCGCTCGAGCACGCCGAGCTCGCCCTCGTCGCGCAGCAGGAGGGCGGTGCTGCGCTCGAGTTCCGGGAGCGCGGTATCGAGGTGGCGCGCGACGGCGAGCGGGTCGGCGTCGCCGGCGCGCCAGCGGCGCCGCGCCTGCCACGCGGCGATGACGAGTGCGGCGACCGCGAGCACGGCCCGGGGTGCCACCGGCAGCACCGACCGCCACGCGACGAGCGCCGCCGCGAGGCCGGCCGCCGCGATCACGGCGGCGAGCGCGCGATGGGTGATGCGCCAGCGGCGAGCGGCTGCCTCGAGGCGCCCCGCGGCGGTCATCCGCGCCGCCTCCGCCACGTCGAGGCGCGCTCCGCCGCGAAGCACGCCACCGCCAGCAGCCACCATGGGAACGCCGCCTCCGTCCGCTCGCGCGGCGACGGGTCCGCGGGGGCCGCCTGGAGCGTCGAGCGGGCCGGGGCGCGCTGTGCCGCCGAGACGCGCGTGGTGTCGGCCGCCGTGGTGACCGGCGCGGGCAGCGTGCCGGCGACCACGTCGGCGAAGCGGGCGGTGAGGATCGCGGGGAGCCGCTGCGCGGTGAGCGGGGCGGCGAGATACAGGTCGCCGGGCGCGGCCTCGTAGAGCAGCGGCCGGCCCTCGTCGTCGAGCGCGCGCACGGACATCGCCGGGGTCGTGCCACCCGCGCGGAGCAGCGTGCCGGCGGTCGCGGCGCGCCACGCCGCGGGCAGCGGCGCCTCGGAGAGCCAGGCGAGCCAGGGGACGGAGCCGACAGGCGGCGCGGCGTCGGTGTCGAGCAGCTCGCGGATCTCGAGCGAGTCGCCGCGCACCGCGCGCGCCGCCTCGAGCGCGGCACGCAGCACGCGCCCCTCGGCGCGGCGGGCGGCGCTGGTCACGATCACCGCGGTGACGCGGGCCGGCGCGTCGCCGTCGCCGGGCGGGCGCGCCGCCACGTCGCGCCACGTGGCCGCGCGCGTGAGCGCCGGCCGGTACGCGCCG
>Ga0073932_1004725_pt1 | contig 15721 bp, 11 predicted proteins | sample DewCreD2012metaG_FD_76967 | JGI IMG/M metagenome (GOLD analysis project Ga0073932, IMG submission 76967) | Hot spring sediment bacterial and archeal communities from British Columbia, Canada, to study Microbial Dark Matter (Phase II) - Dewar... ... | reverse complement strand
CCTCGTGCGGACCGGGCCGACTGGCGAGATTGCTCGATCGCGCCGGCGTCACGCTTGCCGGCGGGAGCGTTTCCTGCGAAGTCGCGCAGGAAGGGGCCATTGAATTCCCAGGCGTAGAGTTCTTCGATCGTCGTCCGGGCGTCGGCAAGCGTGCCGCGCGCGACGCGCAGGAAGTCAATAGCGCCGGCGAAGAACTGTCCCGTCTCGCGCTTGCCGACCATGAAGTCCGAGTTATTGGAACACGACCCCTGAAGCACGGCCTTGCCCTCCGCATCCTTCTTCCCATCCAGATACAGGCGCATCTGGCCGCCCTGACGATCGCACTCGGCGATCAGGTGATGCCATTGGCCGTCGTTGACAGGTTTTGACGATCCCAGATGCGCTTCGCCTTGGGCTTCGACGAGGAACATGACGGCGCCGTCGCCGTCGATGAAGAGGTCATAGCCGGCCTTGCCCATTTTGGAGACCAGGGCGCCGTTGATGTGCCCCGGCTCTGTCTTGAAGTAGATTTCGATCAGAAAGTTGTTGTCGCCCATGTCCACGGTCTTGCGCCTGGCGCCGGGATACTTGAAGTTCCTGGTGGTTTCCTCCGCGCCGGGGGCGATGCCCTCCGGATAGTCGAGGTCTTGCTTGAGTTCGGCGTCGGGCAGAACGCAGTAGCGGTCCTTGCCATTGAAGACCATCGCGCCGTGGGTCCAGTCTTCGAGCGGACCGTTGGTGAAGGAGGCGGCCGTGGCGCCAGGCGCGCGCAGATCGTTGCGCGGAACCAGATCATACATGTGGCGGTCCACCCAGTCCTCGGTCATGTGGAAACCCTCGCCCAGGACGAGTTCCGGATTGGCGGGATTGACCTGGAAGTTCCATTCGCCCGCCATCGCATAAAGGCCCCACGGGACGAAGAACTTGACGCCGCGTTCGGCCGCGGGCGAATCGTCGCGCAGCCGGAAGTCATGCGCGTCGGGGTTTTGGTAGGCGGGCGCGTCCACGCGCCATCCCACCTGGCTCAGGCGGGCGCCCACTTTTTGCAGCGCGGCGCTCATTTGCTCCACCGTGTTGCCCCTGATGTCGCCGGCGTTTCCGATCGGCGCCGTGCCGAAGAAAACATTGTTGCCATAGGCGTTGGTCGGCATGCCGCGATTGCCCATCTCTCCCTGGTCGCCGCCGCCCATCAGCGAGGTGTCGCCCTTGCGGTTCTGCTGGATGAACGAGCCGGAGATGTCGGCGACGACGTTGCCCAGATAGCTCGAGCGGTTGCCCGAGCTGCCGACGATGCCGTGGCGGAAGCGATGAATGCTGTTGTTGAAAAAGTGATTCATGAAGCCGAGGACCACGAAATAGGCGCCACGGTTGTAGTAGGGCTGCGCCATGTCGTTGCGCTTGCCCCAGATGATGTTGTTGAACGTGTAGCTCTTGAACGTGCCGTCGAGGTAGAAGGCGTAGGCGACGCTTTTGTAGTCCTGGCCCAGCGGCGTATAGTTTCGAAAGCCGATGCAGTTGCCGGAGATGTTGGAATAGCTGTAGATCGGGCCGCCCTGCCAATACTCGATGCCGCCGTAGTCATTGCAGGCGAGCATGGAGTTGGTGACCTTGTTGTGATGGATGAGCAGGCGCGTCAGCGGGAAGTCGCGCACGTCGCCGCCGCTCTTGCCGCTGAAGGTGAAGACGCCCGCCCCCCAGCATTGATGCAGGATATTGCCGGCAATCTCGGCGATTTGCGGGCGGATGGCCGCCAGCGCCGGAATGGCCGAGTTCTCATTGTCGCCGGGGCGATGGCCGACGTAATACAGGCGGTTGCGCAGGATGGAGCAGCTCTTGACCTCGCCAAACGGCGGCAGTTCGACGCGGGTCAATTGCTGCCCCTCCGAGATGACGATGGCCTCGCGATCCGAGTAAGCCACGTCGTTGTCGGTAATGGCGATGTCTTCGAGAGCCCCGTCCTTGTATGGAAACAAATCCTTCTCGTAAATCTCGGCATACTTGCGGTTGAGCCTTCCAAAGGCGTTGACCGCGCTCATCACGTGGTGGAACTTGCAATGCGAGACGCGCACGTCCTTGCACACCCCGGCGATGCGCACGGCCGCCGGCAGTTTGCCGTTGTGTGGCCAGCCGCAACCACGCTCGCCCGAATCATTGAAGCTGAAGCGCAGACCACTGATGGCGATATGGCTCTGATCCTTAATGTCGATAAGGTGGACGCGGCGCGAGGCTTCGAGAACGGCTTGGTTGGGGTCGCTGTCATCGGGCAGTCGCAGATAAAGCCGCCCGGGGAACGGCGCGCTCTCGGCATGGAAGTATTCCCCCGGCGCGTCGAGAAGTCCGCGCACGTTCTCGATGTAGTAACGGTTGCCCTTGCGGCCGCGCGTGCCCTGAATCTGGTGTTTTTCGGGAATATACTTCTGGATCGGCCGCAAATGGATCGTTCCCATATTGCCCGACCACTCGGACCACACGTAGCCGCCCTTGAAGAAGTTGGGATCGCGTTGGGTCAGATGCAGCGGGTCCATCGGCCCGACGCCCTTTTCCCAATCCGCCCACTCATACCACTCCTTTTGCGGATCGTCGGGGAAACTGACGGTCCAGTTCGGGTCGCGCGCAATAGGGATGCGCACAATCTCCTCGCCGCGCGTCTGCCACAACGCCAGAAGGGTCGCCGTCGTTCCGGGAGCGCCCATGCGGATATCTTGATACCAGACTTTCTCGGGTTCCGGAATGCCCGGCGCGGAGGCCGCGTCGCAGCGCTTCCACCCGCCGGTGATGGGAACTGAACCGTAAATGGCCGCGTCGCCGCTCCCCCACTCCGGGTCACTTGTCAGACGGATGGGATTGCCCGGGGCGCCCGATTCTTTTGCAACCAGGGTTCCGCGATAGATGACGCCGCGCTTGAAAACATAAGTGTGAACGCCCGCGCACGCCTTGGCGTTGCCCGTGGCCGCGGCGTCCCAAGGGTGATGCTTCCACGGCGCCGCCTGGGAGGCGCCGTCGTTGTCATCGCTGCCTTTTTCAAAGTCGATGTAGCGGACCGATTCGCCCTTCTCGAATACAAACGGCTGCGGCGCCCACTCCAGGTCGCCCGTGGGCAGCGCCTTGGCATGCGGCGCCTGCCAGGAATACTCGCCCGCCGTCGCCGTCGCCGTCACGACCGCCAGCCCGGCCGCATAAATGCAAGCCGCCATCCATTTGAGCGTCGTCGCCATCATCGGTTCTCCCTCGTTCCCGGAATAGAGTCGGAATTGATCCGCGCAACGCCGGCATTATTCATGACTCGAAAAAGAACGCAATGCCTTTCGCCGCCCGGTAAGGCCGGGTTTCCGGAGAACAGGACGATGGTCAGGAAAACTCCAACGTCGTCCTCGTCCTCGTCCTCGCCGGTTTGAAGGCTGTGTGGGTCACCAATTCGAAGACGACGACGAGGACGAGGACGAGGACGATGGAAATCGGGACTTTAAAAACCGCAAGGGTCGATGACGCGGTTGCCGCGCGGGGATGGCCGCGAGCGCGCGCCCGATTAAAGACAGCGGGCGCGAGGCCAGCTTGCGTGGCCGGCCTCGCGCCCGAAGGTTTTGTCGTACGACACCGCGCGCGTCAGGATCAGATATCCAGACGGCGGCGATACTTCAGATATTCCTCGTTGACCTTCCAACTTTCAAGCTGGGCGACGTATTTGGCGTGCAGTTCCTTGGCGATCTTGGGCTTGTCCTTGATGATGTTCTTGAGTTCCTTCGGATCCTCGTCGAGGTCAAACAGCATGGGCGAGAAGTCGCCGAGTTTGATGTCGGTGGGATGATCGCCGCACTTGTCCTTGTAGGTGCAGGGCGGAATGTCGCCGTCGCCGCAGTAGATGAGTTTGTAGCGGCCATCGGTGATCTGGCAGCGGCCTTGGACAGGCGTCTTGTGCGTGATCGAGTAGGAACTGACGGCGATTTCGTGAACCTGGTCTTCCTCGAAGTTGATGATCGGGAGCAGCGACTTGCCGTGGAGGGTCTTGGGATCGAGTTTCCAGGCTTCTTTCGAGAGAAAGCCGCACTGCATCATCTGGACCATCGAGAAGCCGCCCAGCGCGTCGGCTTCCATGAGGCCGAACATTTGCAGAATGGTTGGGAACAAGTCCTGCGAAACGGTGAGGGCCTTGTGGCGTTCGCCTTCGGTCTGGCCCGGCTCATGAATGACCAGCGGGATGTGGGCCACTTCTTCGAAGAAGGGGACCTGCTGGATGCCACCGCCGCCGCCCACGTCGTCGATGTAAGACTTGCCGGTGAAGCAGTGCTCGCCCAGGAAGAAGCCATGGTCGGTCGTATAGATGATGTAGGTGTCGTCATCCATGCCGAGCTGTTTGACCTTGTCGATGATCTTGCCATACCATTTGTCGGTCAGCGAAACCTCGGCGGCATAGATGCGGCGCATCATGTCGATGTCGGCGGCGCTGAGATAGGTTGCCGGCGCGTAACGCGGATAGAACGGCAGTTCTTTGTTCAGGTCGATGCCATACATCTTGCGGTATTCATCAAGCAAGAGAACGTCCCACGGTTCGTGCGGATCGAAGGTGTCCACATACAGGAAGAACTTCTCGACGTTGTTCTTCTTGGCCTCTTCGAGCCAGGCGCAGGCGGCCTTGGAAGTGCGAGCGACGAAGGTGTCTTCCTCGTTCTTCCACCAGTTGATGTTCTGGAGGTGCTGTTTGACGCCTTCGAGTCCATAGCGGCACTTCTCGGGCGCGCAGGGCAGTTTCACGTCGTCGGGCATGTTTTTCCACTCGTCGGTTTCCTGGCCGCGAATCCATTCCCAGCCGTGGAAGCCGCGCGTGAAGTTGTAGCCGTCCTTGATCGTGTGGGGCGTGTCGGAAAACAGCTGGGTCTTGATGCCGCCCTGCCCGAGGACCTGGGCCAGCGTGACCTCGTAGGCGTCCAGTGGCTGCCAGCCCGCGTAGGTGTAACAGGCCTTGCCGGTGAAGATGTCGCGCCGGTTGGGCACGGTCGGGAACGAGGCCATGTAGGCCTTGTCGAAGACGTGCGATTGTGCGGCAAACTTGTCGAAGTTGGGCGTCTTGGCAAAATTGCCGCCGTAGAAGCCGAGGTAGTCCCACCGGACGGTGTCGGACATGAGCAGAATGACTTTCATTCGTTTATCTCCTGGGTGGTCGGAATGGTTGAAACCCTTGGGTCCTTGTGAGGATTGGGATCGGTCAAATCCGTCAGATGGGTCGAATGGGGCACATGGGACCAACAAGACGGATGCGACAGATTCGCCTGCCGATGGCGCGCTAAGGCGCCGAACACAGTTCAGCAAGGCAAACAGCCCGAAGCCTAGTCTCCGGCGCGGAGGGCTGTCAACCCAGAGTTTTGAGGGCAAAACGCAAAGGGTGGGCTGAGGCGCCCTCCACGAACGCGGCTTTATGCGCCTATCACCTGCATTGCGATGTCGGCCCATTGCCAGAGGCGCCGGGGTTCATACCGAACGGTGCTGATGTCTTTAAGGATAAATTCGAGCGGGCAGCCGTGGCGGGCGCAGGCGGCGGCCGTTTCGCGGAGGTCTTTTTCAACCGCTTCGGGCGAAAAGGTGTCGCGGGCAAGGAAAGCAGGACTGGGCTTGCGCGAGAAAACGTAGCGCGGGCCGATGCCGGCGGCGCCGCGTTCGACGTTGACCCACGGACTCATTGAGATTTTGCGCAGATGCGGGATGGAGGCGAGGATGTCGATGCGATCATCCAGCGGCTCACAGCAACCATAATAAACCAGACCAAAGCGCTCGTAAATGCGATGGGCGTATTGCAGTTCATATTCCTCGTGCATAGCGGGCGAGACGGACGAGAAAATCTGGGCCATGCCGAAAATCCACAAGTCGCGGGCGCGGGGCTTGCGCGGGTCGAATCCCGGCGCGGGCAGTTCATCCGTGTGGGCGCCTGTGCAGTGGATCAAGCTCTGGCCGTAGCCGTAAAGCCCCTGGGCTTCGAGCTGGTCGTGGAGCGCGAGATGGGCGTCGGTCAGCCGTGAGATAAGGCGATGCATGTATTCGGGCCACATGGCCAGGTCCGCCAGGACGGTTTCGACGCCGCGCCACTGGACCAGCTGGTCCCACGGGGCGAAGTTGGGCAGCAGGCCCTGCATGCGGACTTCGAGGATGCCGTCGAAGATTTCATGCGCCTGCTGCTCGTCGCGCGCGGTGGCCTCCGCGTCCAGTCTTATTTGCGGAATCTGTATCTTCTCGACGTCCTCTTCGTTGGGGAGCTGGTCGTAGTAATAGTGGCCGACGACGTCGTTGGCCGGATCCAGAGCGGCCGTCTTTTCCTGGCGTTCGAGGCCAAATCCGGCGCCACGGATGGTCTTGGCGATGTTGATGTGCGGCTCGACGACCATATCCACCGGAAAATGTTTCCATTGGTAAAGCGTCCGGCGCAGGCGTGTTTCGAGTTTCTGGCAGAACGGATCTGCGGTCTGAAAAGCCAGTTCGCCGTCCACGTCCATTTCGTGCCAGCAGACCTGGTCAATGGTGACCATCGGACGAACCGGCTTCAGGCCATTGAGGGCCTTCCACAGGCGGATGGTTTCCTGCTGTTGGGGCAGGGCCGCAATCTCGGCCACGCGTTTGGCAAGTTCCTGGATAATGCGTTTGTCCTTCGGATCGATGCCCATGAAAGATGTCCTTCGCGAAATGGTCGCCACGCGCAACGGCGTCGCGGCAGTATTCCGGGCCTCAGCCATCCCTGTCAACGCCGGCGCGCGCGTCGGCGCCCGATATTGGCGTGGCGCCCTGTGCGCGGGCGACATAGCATTGTCCTCGCGGCGCGGTCGCAGGGATTTCTCACAATGGCCCAACCGGCAAAACGCATCGCAGTCGCCATGAGTGGCGGCGTGGACAGTTCCACCGCCGCCGCCTTGCTGTGCGATCAGGGATATGACGTCTTCGGCGTGCATCTGCGCGTCATGGACGCCCCGGCGCAGAGCCAAGCGGCGCCGGGGGCTGACGCGCGCCGCGTCGCCGAGGCGCTGGGGATCGAGTTTCATGAACTCGATATCCGCGACGCATTCCGACACGACGTGATCGAGCCGTTTATCGCGGCCTATCTCATGGGCCAGACGCCCAATCCGTGCGTCGCCTGCAACCGCGCCATCAAGTTTGGACGGCTGCTCGAACAGGCGCAGGCCTGGGGCGCCGAGGCCCTCGCCACGGGTCACTACGCCCGGGTGGAGCAGGGCGCCGAACGCTGGCGGCTGCTGCGCGGCCGGGCGGGCGACAAAGACCAGAGCTACTACTTATCCCGCCTGCGGCAGGATCAACTCGCCCGCTTCATCGTCCCCCTGGGCGACATGGACAAACCGGCCGTCCGCGCCCTGGCCCGGCAGCGAAGCCTCCCCGTCGCCGCAAAGACCGACAGCCAGGACGTCTGCTTCATCCCCGAGGGAGACTATCGGCGGTTCCTGGAGTCGTGGGCCCCGGATCGGCTGAACGCATCCGAGGGCGACATTGTCGATACGGCGGGGCATGTCATCGGGAGGCATCGCGGCGCCTGGCGCTATACCATCGGACAGCGGCGGGGATTGGGCGTGGCCGCCGCGCAGCCCCTTTACGTTGTCGCCATCGACATGGCGGCCAACAGGGTCGTTGCCGGGCCCAAAGAAGCCACCTACGCGACCCAATGCCAGGTCCGCGACGTCAACTGGGTCTCCATCGCTCCCATCCGCGCCCCCCTGGAGTGTCAGGTCCAGATTCGATACCGCCATGTCGCCGCCCCGGCGGTGGCCGAACCGTTGGACGCGCCGGCAAGCCGCCTGCGCATCCGCTTCGCCGCCCCCCAATCGGCCATCACACCCGGACAGGCCGCCGTCCTCTACGCCGGCGAGGCGGTTCTGGCTTCAGGCTGGATCGAGCCATGACATGCCGGAAGTCGCGTCAGTCCCGGCTCAATCCATACAACTCGCCGAACTTCCCGTTCAGATGCCGCAGCAGCGCGCCTTCATCGAGCGGCCGCCCCGTGACGACCTCGATCAGGCGTGCGCTGCGATAGCGCATGCCGTGGCAATGGATGCGGCGCGTCAGCCATTCGCGCAACGGAGCGAACTCGCCCGCGCGCAGCATCGCATCGACGTCGCCCAGCTCGGCGCGCGCCGCCTCCATCAACTGCGCCGCGTTGAGGTTGCCCAGCGCATAGGTGGGGAAATATCCGATCAATCCCCCACTCCAATGCACGTCCTGCAGGCAGCCCATCGCGTCGTCAGGAACCTTCAGGCCCAGCAGTTTCTCGAAGTTTTCGTTCCAGGCGGCAGGCAGGTCGGCGGCCTTGAGTTCGCCGCGGATCAGCGCGCGTTCGAGCTCGAAGCGCAGCAGGATGTGCAGGTTGTAGGTCGCCTCGTCGGCCTCGACGCGGATGAACGACGGCTGGACCGCGTTGATCGCAAAGACGAAATCGTCAAGCCGGACGCCGGCCAGCGCCGTAAAGCGCTGTTGCGCGCGCGGGAACCAATACTCCCAGAACGCCCGGCTGCGCCCGACGAAGTTTTCCCACAGCCGCGATTGCGACTCATGAATCCCCAGCGACACCGACGCCGCCAGCGGCGTCCCCCAATGCGCCGCCGGAAGATTTTGCTCGTAGATGCCGTGTCCGGCCTCATGGATGACGCCAAAGAATGCGCCGCTGAAGAAGCGTTCATCATAGCGCGTCGTGATGCGCACATCGCACGGCCCCAATTCCGTGCAGAAGGGATGCGCGACCACGTCCAGCCGCCCCCGGGCAAAATCGAATCCGATGGCCGCCGCGACCTCGCGGGCGAAAGCCTCCTGCGCCGCCACGGGATACTCGCGATGGAGAATCGACACGTCGGGCCGGCGCGGCGCCCCGGCAATGGCGCGGACCAGCGGCGCCAGCTGCTCGCGCAACCGCCCCAGGACCGGCGCCACCTGACGCGCCGTCATCCCCGGCTCGTAGGCGTCCAGCAGCGCGTCGTAAGCTTCTTCGGCGTATCCTATGCAATCGGCGACGCGCCGCTCCAGATCGACGATCTTTTCCAGCCACGGGCGAAACTGCGCGAAGTCCTTCTGCGCGCGCGCCGTCACCCACGCCTCATGGGCCAGCGTCTGGGTCCGCGCGATCTCTTCGACCAGTTCGCGCGGGACCTTCGTCGCCCGGTCGTATCCGCGCCGCCACTCGCGCACGTTGACGGCCGCGTCGCTCAGCTCGTCTTCGCGCGGGGCCGGGGCGCCCGAAGCGCTCCGGTGAGCGCCGTCCCCGCCCGTCTTTTCCCGCAACTCCTGAGCAATGCCGCCGTCCTCCAACTCCGACAGCAACCGGCCAACTTCGGGATCGGTCGCCCAATCGTGCGTCAATCCCGCCAGCAGCGCCGACTGCTCGGCCCGGTGCGCCGCGGCCGCCTTGGGCATGTTCGTTTCCTGATCCCAATGCAGCACCGCCCCGACCGAACTCAAAACGGCCGTCCGCTTTTGCCGCTCACACAACCGCCGATACGTCTCGTCCATTCCTATCATCGCATCTCCCAGTCTTCATGCTCGTCTTGTCATCCCTCTGTTACGGAGTCACGTCGCGCTGTTTTCGCTTCGCGCCCTTCGCTTTGATTATCGCCACGCTGCCGCGTGAAACAAGCCCTCTGTCATGGCGCGCGAAACACAGCATTGCGCGTCCCTGAAATCGTCCTTGAGACCCTACCGGTCAAAGGGAACGCCGAGATCCTTGCAGATTTTGCGAACGAGTGGGTCTCGAATCTCAGTATGTCGGGGAACAGAGGAACGCCGGTTCAAATCGGGATTGCCCCACCATGAATGCCGGCTTCCTTCGCGGATGAGGACGCAACCGTGCAGACGCAGATGCCTCAAGACCTCGGCGCGTTTCATACCGAGACGGGCTCTTCCGTGTAGTCTGACTCTGCCGCGGCCAAGGCTTCCTCCCGGTTGAACTCCAGCGCCTCGGACAGAGCGCTCTTGAGGCTCTCCCGCAGCGCCTCGCGTGTACGCTCCTGGCAATTCACGCCCGGCACTTCCTCAATCCAGCCGATCCACCAGTCCCCATCACGCTTCATCACAGCCGTATAAGTGTTTGTCATCGCCCATCACCTCGCGCAAAGCCTTGCATTCCGTCCCGCCGGTGTCAAGGCACCGCGCCCCGACCATCCGGAATAGGCCCTCGCCATCCATCGGCGCGTATTTCCGCTGATTCGCGTCTATTCGCGTCTTCCAACTGCTGCGAAGACCTTGGCGGAACCGTCAGTGTTTGTTGCGAGCCTTCGATCCGCGCTCCAGAGAAAGCCCCAAACTGGATCTCAGCGCTTTGCGCATCTCATCGAAATCCGCCTCAGCCTTTGCTGTCCATTCCTTTGTCCCGCGCTTCATACAACACGCGTCCTTTTTCGAGAATCTCGCGCACAAAGCAATCGCCCATCGCCAGGCGTTCCTGCACGGTTTCCGGCGATTTGACCAGCAGGTCCAGAGGAAACGGCGGCCGAAGACGCAAACGGATGTCCAGCGTCTGTTGAACGCTCCGGCCCTTATGAGACATCATGACCAGCAAATCCACGTCCGAATCTTCCGTCGGATGGCCATAGGCATACGAGCCAAACAGCACAATGGAGCGCGACTTGCACTCGTTCGCTATTCGCTGCGCATAGGCCCGGATTGCATTGCGATGAACCATGGCGGCTTTCCGTCAACCACATGACCCTCAAAGCCCAGGCGGCCCCACACCCTCGGGTCAACGGCAAGTCTCCGCGCGTCCATTCGCGCCTATTCGCGTCCATTCGCGGTCCAAGAAAAGGATAAGGCCGGAGAGCGCCTTTCTTTCACGGAAAGGAATGCCCCCGGCCCTTGTTTTTTCCCAGACACGCTTGCGTTTGTCGTACACGCTTCCCCGCGCTTGCGTTCGTAGTTCACGCTTCAGCGTGTGTGTGTCGCGCGCTTCATCACGTCGCAGTTCAGCCGTTATTATCCCATGCCAGACGCAAAGACATCGCCACCACCGCGATGTCTGAACGTTTGATTGAACCCAGGCTTCCACCTACTATTCAGATTGCTCTCCCATCGCTCCAAGGGACTTCGACCGTTTTCGCACGCCCGCCAGGAAAAAACACGCGACAAAACCACCGCAAACAGCGAAAAGGATCACCACGTGTGGAAGATATTCGAGCGTGTTGATCATCCACCGGGCGAAGCCGCCCATGCGCGCGTATAGTAGAGGGCTTTGGCCACGACGCCGCCGACGATCACGAGAACCAGGAACGCGCCGTGGAAGATGAGATTGACGCGTCTCGCGGAGGCAGGAACGCTGGGTCGCGGGAACAGATGGCGCACGAACAGCAGCGCCAGATAGATCATCCAGACGACAAACAGGATCTCGGGGTGGCCGGTAAAGAAACTGAGCAACACAAGGAAAAGGAAGGTCGCGATCTGAACGAACATGAGCTGAGGCAACCGGAATTTGACAACCAGTCCCAACGCGAACCATGCCAGCAAAGCGAGGCCGACAACGGGAGCCGAGGCCTGGCTGAACAGAAAATCGTTGCCCTGCGCGGCCATCGGCGCCAGTCCGATTATGGCGCCCATTGCGGCCAGGCGCCGGGGATGCCTTCGCGCGTTTTTCAGTCCGATTGCCATTTTATCCTCCAATCCTCCCGAGGACGAAAGTCATGAAACTCAACCACCGTTTCGCCCGACGAATGATAGTTGCTGGTGGCGTCTTGAGGCAGGACAAACCGCGCCACGCGCGGCGGCTCCGGCCACAGCCGTGCCGTCGTCGAGACATATACGGCCTTGTGATCCGGCGCGGGCAGTCGGTATCGAACACTCATCTCAAATTCACAGCCCGGCGTCACGGGCGCGTCGAAGAGAAATCCCTGGGGCGTCTGCGTCACAGGGACGCTCGCGCCCTCCACGCGGACGTTGACGTCTTCGGCGAGAGGCGCCACGCCGCGCGTCACGATCGGAAACGCGATCTCATACGAGCGACGCCGAAGATGACGCGCAGCTATCTGAAAGTCGCACTCGAACGTCACCTGGGCGCCCGAAGGAATCGCGCGTACTTCCTCGGAGACAAACGCCAGCGCCGCCGGAGGCAAGTCCACCAGCCAATCCAGCGCCCCATAGATCAATGCGGCCAACAGCGCAAGAAACGCTGTCTTGGCAACCGAACGCGATACGCCAAGAGCCAGTCCCATCGCCCTTTTCCTCCGCTTCGCGCCGCCACACACCACGTCAGTGCCTGGTCTCTTCCTTGCCTTCCTGATACTCCCGAACGCGTCCCTTCTGAACAACCCACAGCTTACCTTCTGCGGACTGCCGCTCCAGGGACGAGCGAACCAGTGTGATTTGATCGAGAATGTCCTGCGTGGAGGGCTTTGAAGGCAGACGGAGCACTATTATCCCTGCATACTGCGACGGGCGAAAGACCAGAGGATTCGAAAACTCCAGGTCAAGCGTGATCAAGCAGCGCTTTTCTTCTACGCACACTTGGATCAGCTCGCTGTCGGATGCTGCGCAAAGCGATTCGTCCAAGACCGTTTGAACGTCGTGACCCGCCTGCCTCAGGAATTCGGCGCCGCGCGAACCCAGGTTCTCGTCCAGTTTGATCTTCATGGTCAGGCCGACAGCGCCTCGATGTAACGTTCCCGTGACATCTCGGCTGCGTAGGCAATGCACGCCCGGATGTCGGCTTCTTCAAGGCCGGGATACCCCGCGAGAATCTCTTCCACGGTTTCGCCGCTGGCGAGAAGATCAAGGATCAGCGAGACCCAGATGCGATGGCCGCGTATGCAGGGCTTGCCAAAGCAGACCTTGGGATTGACTGTGATTCGCGCGAGAAGTTCGTCTCGTTCGTCCATGGGATGCTCCTTCGCTACGCCCAAACCTGAAGAGAAGATGGAACGTAACTGCGGTGAGACGCAAGCCGATTCGGAAGCGCCCTTGTGACGGCCTGTCCGCCAGGGGTAATCTCATGGACCGAGACATCTGAAACTCTTCTCCAAAAAAGCTACCAGAAGAACCGCCTTGGCGATTTACTCCCCGCGAGCATCCTTTCCGCCGCACGTACAGCACGCTTACGCCGAAATCTCCCAAGCGCGCACTGCGCTCTTCTTGTAGTCATCGTCACAATCCGCCGCGGCCATTCCGGCTTCAGCCGCAATCGAGACCGGATTTGTGTCGATAAAGCGCGCAACCCAAGATAACGCCTGTGCCCGGAACCAGGGATCCGGTATTTCTCGAGCTTTGTTCAACGCCTCCAGCGGCCGAACCTTGGCGAGATCGCAAGATTCATCACGCTGTCTTGTCGCATTCATCTCTTTGGCGTGTCTGTTGAGACGCTGGGGCGCATACTGGCCTATGATACCTGCCAGAATTCAGTTGCACCGTTCATCACGCCAGTCGGTTGTGTAGGCGGCGCGCAGGTCGGCCAGGGGCAGGTCGATCCAGTTGTTGACGCGCAGGCGGTCGCCGCCGACGTGGCCGACGTGTTTGAGCGGGACGTTGTTGTCCTCGGCCAGCTGCTGCAGCGAGGGGGCGTTGTCGGACTTGACGCTGATGAGGAAGCGCGACTGGTCCTCGCTGAAGCACACCAGCGCAGGGGGCTTGGCGGTGGGGCGGTCGAACGTCGCGCCGATGGGGTTCGGCCCAATCAGGCACGCCTCGGCGGCGGCGATGGCGAGGCCGCCGTCGGAGATGTCATGCGCCGATTCGATCAGGCCGCTGCGGATGGCGTCGAGGACGAACTCCTGCACGGCGCGTTCGGTCCGGAGATCAAATTCCGGACATGGGCCGACGATCTTGCCGGCATAGGGGCTGCGGCCGGCCAGCGTGGCGGCTTCGTCGTCCGTCATCGGCGGCGCGACGCGCTGCAGATACGCGCTGCCGCCGAGCGTCTTCGCGTCCGGGCCGACGATGAAGATCAGGTCGCCCTCGTTCTTGAAATACGCCGTCGTGATGAACGATTCCTTCTCGATGAGGCCGACCATGCCGATGGTCGGCGTCGGGAAGATGGGGCCTTCGGGCGATTCGTTATAGAACGAGACATTGCCGCCGGTGACGGGCGTGCCCAGCGCGCGGCAGGCCTCGGCCATTCCCGCGCAACACTGCTCGAAGTAGTGGAAGATTTCCGGTTTCTCCGGATTGGGGAAGTTGAGGCAGTTGGTGATGCCGATGGGCCGGGCGCCGGTGGCGACGACATTGCGCGCCGCCTCGGCGACGGCGATCTGGCCGCCCCGAAAGGGATTCAGGGCGCAGTAGCCGCTGTTGCAGTCGGCCGTCAGGGCCAGAAACTTGTCCGTCCCGCGCACGCGAATGACCGCGGCGTCGCCGCCCGGGGCCACGACCGTGTTGGTCTGGATCATGTGGTCATACTGGCGGTAAATCCATTCTTTGGATGAGAAGTTGGGATCGCGCAGGAGCGACAAAAGGGCGTCATTGAGGTTGGCGCGTTCGGCGTAAGGGGCCTCGTCGATGAGGCGGACGCTGTCGTCGGCGGGCGCCTGGGATGGCCGATGATAGACCGGCGCCTCGTTCGAGATGACCGCCGCCGGTATGCGCGCGACGACCTCGCCGTTGCATTCGACGGTCAGCATCCCATCGGAGGTGACTTCGCCGAGGACGTGACAGCCGACTTCCCATTTGTTCAGGATGCGCGCGGCCTCTTCCATTTTCTCCGGAGCGACGATGGCCAGCATGCGCTCCTGCGATTCGGAGAGCATGATCTCGTAAGGCGTCAGATTTTCCGCCCGCAGCGGGACCTGATTGAGGCTGATGCGCACGCCCGTGCCGCCGCGTCCGGCCATCTCGCAGCTTGAGCACGTCAACCCGGCGGCGCCCATGTCCTGAATGCCCTCGACGGCGCCGGAGTCGATCAGTTCGAGCGTCGCCTCGATGATCTTCTTGCCCATGAACGGGTCGCCGACCTGGACGGCCGAGCGCTGCGACTTGGTCTGGTCGGACAGTTCGACGCTGGCGAACGTGGCGCCGTGGATGCCGTCGCGCCCGGTCGAGTTGCCGAAATAGACGACCTTGTGTCCGGGCGTGCAGGCGCGCGCCAGAGCGATCTTGTCGATGCGGATCAGGCCGACGCACATGACGTTGACGAGGATGTTCTCTTCGTAGCAGTCCATGAAGTGCGTTTCGCCGCCGATGGTCGGGACGCCGACGCAGTTGCCGTAGTCGGCGATGCCGGAGATGACGCCGGTGGCGAGGCGGCGCGTGCGCGCCGTTTTCGGATTTCCAAAACGCAGCGGATCGAGCAGGGCGACGGGCCGCGCGCCCATCGTGAAGATATCACGCAGGATGCCGCCGATGCCGGTGGCGGCGCCCTGATACGGCTCAACGGCCGAGGGGTGGTTGTGCGACTCGATTTTGAAGCAGACGGCCCACCCGTCGCCGATGTCGAGAATGCCGGCGTTTTCGCCCGGCCCCTGGACGACGCGCTTGCCCTCGGTCGGAAACTTTTTGAGGATGGGGCGCGACGACTTATACGAGCAATGCTCGCTCCACATCACGGAGATGATGCCCAGTTCGGTAATCGACGGCTCGCGGCCCAGAATCTTGACGGCGTTGTCGTATTCCTCGGGCTTCAGGCCGTGAAACTTCACGATCTCCGGCGTGATCGCCACCGGCGGCGACAGGACGGGCTGAAACGTCGGCGGCTCGATGGTCCGGCTGAAGTCGGCGACTTCCTCCGGCGCCTCGGCGGTCTCTGCAATCAAGGCGTCATTCATTGACATATCGAATCTGATCCTGACTGTTCAGGCTT
>Ga0073932_1004717_pt1 | contig 15738 bp, 9 predicted proteins | sample DewCreD2012metaG_FD_76967 | JGI IMG/M metagenome (GOLD analysis project Ga0073932, IMG submission 76967) | Hot spring sediment bacterial and archeal communities from British Columbia, Canada, to study Microbial Dark Matter (Phase II) - Dewar... ... | reverse complement strand
GCGCCATCGAGTTCCTGAAGAAGGACCAGTGCCGCGACGGGTCGTGGTTCGGGCGCTGGGGCGTGAACTACCTGTACGGCACCTGGCAGGTGCTCCGCGGACTGCGCCTGATCGGCGAGGACATGTCGAAAGGCTACGTGCGCAAGGCCGTCGAGTGGTTCAAATCGGTGCAGCTCGAGGACGGCGGCTGGGGCGAACGCGCCGACACCTATGACGACCCGTCGCGCAAAGGCATGGGGCCGTCCACGCCGTCGCAGACCTCCTGGGCCGTCATGGGCCTGCTCGCCGCCGGACAGGGCGACAGCGTTGCGGTGCGTCGCGGCATCAAGTACCTGCTCGACCGCCAGCGGGCCGACGGAACGTGGGACGAGGACGAGTGGACCGGAACGGGCTTCCCGAAGGTCTTCTACCTGAAGTATCACTACTACCGTCACTACTGGCCGCAGATGGCGCTGGCCCAGTATCTGCGCTACCGCCGCGGCTACCGGCCGTGAGGGGGAGGGGGCTGGAGGGTGGCGGAGGCGGGGACGCATTCCGAACGTCCGCTGCTTACCCGGGCCGACCGATTGCCCTTTCCCAACGATCTTGACGGCGAGGTGGTCGGAAAGCGCGTTCCCGGAAAACCCGCGAATGGGTTTTTCGTCCGCCGGGCGACCGAAACGAGGAAGCCCTCGACGCCGCGGCGCCGAGGGCTTCCCGTTGCGGACTCCGCACCCGTATCGAACGGTTATTTGTATTTGAACGTCGCCAGGATCTTCATGTAGTTGGCGCGTTCGTAGATCGCCGGGTCGGGGCATTTCTGCAGGTTCATGCTGCCCTGCGCCTGCTGGAGCGACTTGTACTCGTGCTCCGTCAGCCACTTCTCCATGCCGTCGCGGATCTTCCCGATCGCGCTGGCCCCCTCCTTCAACACGACCGAAACGACCTGCACCGCATGCGCGCCGGCCATGACTGCCTTGATCGCGTCTTCGGCCGTATGCACGCCGCCGGAGGCGGCGAGCGAGGCCTGCACGTTGCCGGAGAGCGCCGCCAGCCAGCGCAGCCGGAGGAGCAGCGTGTTCGACGTCGACAGCTTCAACGTCGAAACGGCTTCCAGGTTCTCGATGTCGATGTCCGGCTGGTAGAAGCGGTTGAAGAGCACCAGGCCGTTGGCGCCGAGCTGGTCGGCCTTGCGGGCCAGGTTGGCGATCGAGGAGTAATAGGGCGACAGCTTCAGGGCGACGGGAATCTTCACGCTCTGCTTGACGGTCTGCAGCACCTCCAGCGTGCGCCGTTCGACCCTTTCGCCCGTCTCGTCGGCATCCGTGGCCAGGAAGTAGACGTTCAGTTCCAGGCCGTCCGCGCCGGCTTCCTGGATCTGCTTGGCGTACTTCAGCCAGCCGGTGGCCGTCGTGCCGTTCAGGCTTGCGATGACCGGCGTCCGGCCCGCGGCTTTCTTGATCTTGCCGATCTGCGCGAGGTACTGGGCGGGTCCCATGCGCCATTCGTCGGGCTTGGGGAAGTAGGAAAGCGCTTCGGGCGACGAATCCTCGATGGTTTCGGTCGCCAGGAGCGTGCCTTCCTGTTCGAGGCGGATCTGCTCCTCGAAGAGCGAATGCATCACGATGGCTGCCGCGCCGTGGTCGATCAGCTTCTGGACATCCGCCAGGTCGTCCACGAGCGGCGAGGCGCCCACGATGACGGGATGCGGGAGTTTGAAGCCCAGGTAGGTGGTGGACAGGTCCACGGTCTATTCCTCCGTTCCTTTTCGTTTCCGGGTTCTCAGGCCTGTTGGCCGCCGTTGCCTTCGGTGTAGGTGATCCTGGCCATCGACTCGTAGATGGCGTAACGCGCCCTGACTTCCTTCTGTGCCGAAGCCAGCAGCGCCTTGGCCCGCTCGGGGTTCATCTTCTCGAGCATCTTGTAGCGCGTCTCGTTGTAGATGTACTTTTCCAGGTCGATCTTCGGCGGAGCCGAATCGAGTTTGAGCGGCGGTTCGCCCGTGCCGATGCGGCGGGGGTCGAAGCGGTAGAGCGGCCAATGGCCGGACTGCACGGCCAGTTTCTGCTGTTCCAGTCCCATCGACAGGTCGTAGCCGTGCGCGATGCAGTGCGCGTAGGCGATGATCAGCGACGGGCCCGGATAGCTGTCGGCTTCCTGGAAGGCGCGCACGGTCTGCGCGTCGTTGGCGCCGAAGGCGACATGCGCGACGTAGATGCCGCCGTAGGTCATGGCGATCATGCCCAGGTCCTTTTTCGGCATCTGCTTGCCGGCCATCGCGAACTTGGCCGAGGCGCCGATCGGCGTGGACTTGGACGCCTGGCCGCCGGTGTTCGAGTAGACTTCGGTATCGAGCACCAGCAGGTTGATGTCCCGACCCTGCGCCAGGATGTGGTCGAGGCCGCCGTAGCCGATGTCGTAGGCCCAACCGTCGCCGCCCATGCCCCAGATGCTCTTGCGCACCAGGTAATCGGCCACGGTTTCCAGCCGCCGCGCTTCGGGCTTCTGGATGCCTGCCAACTTCTGTTTGAGGGTGGCCACGCGCGCGCGCTGCGCCGCGATGCCCGCCTCGCTGTAGTGGTCCGGGTTCAACAGCTCGGCGACCAGCGTCTCGCCGACGTCGGCGGAGAGGATTTTCAGCAATTCCTGGGCGAACTGCGTCTGCTTGTCCACCGCCAGGCGGAAGCCGAAGGCGAATTCGGCCGCGTCCTCGAACAGCGAGTTGCTCCACGCCGGACCGCGACCGTTCGCGTCCGTGCGGTACGGGGTCGTCGGCAGGTTGCCGCCGTAGATCGAGCTGCAGCCGGTGGCGTTGCCGATGAGCAGGCGGTCGCCGAAGAGCTGCGTGAGCAGCTTGACGTACGGCGTTTCGCCGCAGCCCGTGCACGCGCCCGAGTACTCGAAGAGCGGCTGCATGAATTGCGAGCCCTTGACGTCGAGTTTGAGCTTCGTGCGGTCGGGGTTGGGCAGGTCGAGGAAGAACCGGTAGTTGGCCGCTTCCTGCTCGCGCACCGGCGCCTGGGGGACCATGTTGACGGCCTTGCGCTTCGGGTTGGTCTTGTCCTTCGCGGGGCAGACCTGGACGCAGAGCGTACAGCCCGTGCAGTCTTCCGGGGCGACCTGGATGGTGAACTTCATGCCCTTGAAATCGGGGGCTTTGTAGTCGGCCGAACGGAAGTTCGCGGGCGCCTTGGCCAGCAGCGCCGGATCGTAGACCTTGGACCGGATCGCCGCGTGCGGGCAGACCAGCGAACACTTGTTGCACTGGATGCAGACATCCGGTTCCCACATCGGGATGTCCAGCGCGATCGAGCGTTTTTCCCACTGGGTCGTGCCGGTCGGGAAGGTGCCGTCGGGCGAGAAGGCGCTGACGGGCAGCAGGTCGCCCTGGTTGGTCATCATCTTGGCCAGCACGTCCTTGACGTACGCGGGTGCTTCGTCCGGGACCGGCGCCTTGCGGCTGCGTTTGGCCGTGATCCTGTTCGGGTACTTCACCTCGAACAGGTGCGCCAGCGTGTGGTCGACCGCGGCGTAGTTCTTCTGGACGATTTCGTCGCCTTTCTTGCCGTAGGTCTTCTTGATGGACTTCTTGATCTGCTCGATGGCCTCCTCGCGCGGCAGCACGCCCGAGATGGCGAAGAAGCAGGTTTGCATGATCGTGTTGATGCGCACGCCCATGCCGGTGTCCTTGGCGACCTTGTACGCGTCGATGGTGTAGACCTTCAGTTTCCGGGCCAGGATTGTCTCCTGGATCTCGCGCGGCAGTTCGTCCCAGAGCTTGTCCGGCGCATGCGGCGCGTTCAGGAGGAAGACGGCGCCGTTGCCGGCATACTCCAGTACGTCGTATTTCTCGAGGAAGACGTACTGGTGGCAGGCCACGAAGTTCGCGCGCTTGATCAGGTACTGCGAGCGGATCGGGTTGGGGCCGAAGCGCGGGTGGGAGATCGTGATGGCGCCGGACTTTTTCGAGTCGTACACGAAGTAGCCCTGCGCGTAGTTGTCGGTTTCCTCGCCGATGATCTTGATCGAGTTCTTGTTCGCGCCCACCGTGCCGTCGGCGCCCAGGCCGTAGAAGACGGCGCGCTTGACGTTGTCCGGCTCGATGTCGAACTCGGGATCGAAGGGCAGCGAGAAGTGCGTCACGTCGTCGACGATGCCGACGGTGAAGTGGTTCTTCATCTGCGGCTTGGCCAGTTCGTCGTAGACGGCCTTGACCATCGCCGGGGTGAATTCCTTGGAGGAGAGGCCGTAGCGGCCGCCGATGACGCGCGGCGTGCCCTGGAACAGGTCGTTGTCGCGGCATTCCTGCAGCGCGGCGACGACGTCGAGGTACAGCGGTTCGCCGATCGCGCCGGGTTCCTTGGTGCGGTCCAGCACCGCGATGCTCTTGACCGTCGCCGGCAGCGCGCGGGCGAAGTGGGTCAGCGAGAAGGGTCGGAAGAGCCGGACCTTCAGGATGCCGACCTTCTCGCCCCTGGCGACCAGGTAATCGACGGTTTCGTGCGCGGTTTCGGCGCCCGAACCCATCAGCACGATCACGCGTTCGGCCTCCGGGTGGCCGACGTAATCGAAGAGCCTGTACTGGCGGCCGGTCAGCTTGGCGAAATCGTCCATCACCTGCTGCCAGATGTCCGGGGCCTGGACGTAGTACGGATTGCAGGCCTCGCGCGCCTGGAAGAAGACGTCGGGGTTCTGCGCCGTGCCGCGGAGCACCGGGCGATCGGGCGTCAGCGCGCGGTCGCGGTGCGCCTTGACCAGCTCGTCGGTGACCAGCGCCTTCAGGTCGTCGTTGGTCAGCTCCTCGATCTTGGCGACTTCGTGCGAGGTGCGGAAGCCGTCGAAGAAGTGCAGGCAGGGGATGCGCGAGCGGAGCGACGCGGCGGTGGCGATCAGCGCGCCGTCATGGGCTTCCTGCACCGAGTTCGAGCACATCAGGGCGAAGCCGGTCTCGCGGCAGGTCATCACGTCCGAGTGGTCGCCGAAGATGGAGAGCGCGTGGGTGGCCAGCGTGCGGGCCGTCACGTGCATGCAGAAGGCCGTCAGTTCGCCGGCGATCTTGTACATCGTCGGGATCATCAGCAGCAGGCCCTGCGAGGCGGTGAAGGTCGTCGTCAGCGCGCCGGCCTGCAGCGCGCCGTGCACGGACGCCGCGGCGCCGGCCTCGGACTGCAATTCGCAGACCTGCGGGACGCTGCCCCAGATGTTCTTCCGTCCTTGCGCGGACCATTCGTCCGAGAACTCGCCCATCGGCGAGGAGGGCGTGATCGGGTAAATGGCGATGACTTCGCTGAGGCGATGGGCAACCGAAGCGGCGGCTTCCTTGCCATCCACGGTGATGAAGCGACGGGCTGGCATCGGTATCCTCCTTGGCTGGAAACGCTCGACGACCGGACGCGGACCGAGCGCCATCGGGAGGAGCCATGAAAGGCTTCACAGGAGAACGAGAGCAATGCGTCCGATTTATGAACTGCGGCTCGGTTCGGATGCGGCTCGCAACGACACCCCCGATGCTCGGATTGTCGCTGCCCAAGCTCCAACTTCACGGGGGAAAGTCAAGCCCATTTCAGGATTGGAATTCGGGGTGCGCCACGCGATCAGGCAGTCGCCGGCCGGGTCTTTCCGGCCTTTTCGGCCGGTCGATCCTCGGCGGGCAGCAGGTCGTACTGCTGCGCCAAAAGCCGGCTGCAGACATACGCCGCGTTCCACCGCGCGATCAGTTCGTCGTAGGCGCCGACGAGCTGCGCCTGCGCGGCCAGCAGCTCCGGCGGTGCGCCCTGCTTCTCGTTCCAGTCCAGGCCCTGCGCGAGCACCAGCCGCGTGGCCTTGCGCGCATCGAGTTCCTCGCGGGAAAGCTCGCAGAGCGCGTTCAAGTAGCCGGCCAAGGTCGAGCGGTGTGTCACGAACGTGGCGATCCGATGGACGGTCTTGACCCACCAAAGCCCCATGCGTCCGAGAAGACTTCCGTCCGCCGCCCGCTGGACCCAACGCCGGAGATGCGTCCAGTTGGCCTCCGCATCGGGAATCGCGTAATGCAGGATCGAATCCCGATGGGTGTTGTGATCCTGGATTTGCGCGGCGTCGAAGGCGTTTTCGAGGCCCGTCAAACCGGGTTGGGCGCTCTCGCGCGGCGCCCGGTAGAGGAGGGTCAAACGTTGGAGATCCTTGCCGGCGGAATGAAGCACTTCGATGCTGCACCAGTGCTTTTCGGCCAAATCGAGGTGTAGGCGGACGGCGGTCTTTCCTCCCCGCAGCGGCAGCAGCTCTTTCTCGAACTGGCCCTTCCCCGCCAACGTCTTCGCCACCCGTTGCGTCAAAGGAAGGGCGGGCCGGCTGGAGGCCGAGAAACCGGCCATGAGCCGCAAGCGTCCGCTGTCGGGGGCTTCGGGTTCGTTGTGCACCGCGCAAGGGGCCGGGTGGTTCCGGTTGGAAGGGCGTTTCGTACCGACGGGGGGGAGCTGATCGGTCGGGCTCTGGGTGAGGACGGAATGCTCGTTGGGCATGGCAGGCTTGAGGCGCCTGCGCGATTCCCTGACCTTTTCGGCATCGTCTTTGATCAAGTACCGCGTGTCGCTGTCGATGGTTTGCGGAGGACTGGGTTTCTGCGTTGAAGGCATCTGCGGGCGCGGTGCGGGCGAGGGCGAAACGGGTGGCGTCGGCGCAGGCGGGGCTTCTTCGAGAGCGATATCCACGGCCAGCGCCGCAGGGGGTGTTGGCCGCGGCGGTCTGGGCGCGCCCTGATCTTCAGGGTCGAACGAATCGCTTCCGGTCTGCGGCAGTTTCTGTGCGGGTTTGATATGCCGACCGCTCAATCGGCTTTCCTGGGGCGCTTCTTCGGGTTTGCCCAAGCGTCCGCTTCCGCGCCTGGCGTTTCCACCATGCAGGTTTCCGCTTTCCACCATGGACGTCCCGCTTCTTTCCCCGGAAGACCGACACCTCGTTGTGTACGGGTTCCCGTAACGTCTCGCCCTTGGAGAACATACGAGCAAGACCGGTGCCAAGTTTGCTGGTTTTCGGGTCGGAAAAAGCTTCTAGTACCGCGCCGCAGAAGTTTTTGACCCAGTGTGCCGCGAATGCGGGTCCGGATCGAGGCGCGAGCGAGGAGCATGTCCGGAGGAGATCTGTAACGAGCGAGCAACGAAGAGCCGGACCCGCAGGCGCAAACAATGGGTCAGGAACTTCTGCGGCGCGGTAACTAGTTCCAGCCGTATCCGCGTGTGCCTGGTACGCAGCTCATTCGGCACTACAATGGGCCGTCATGGGCCTGATCTTTTCCACGCCGGGAATGCTCTGGTTGCTGCCGCTGGCGGCACTGCCGATCGCGCTGCACATTCATGCGCGGACCCGGGAGCGTGCCATCGACTTCCCCGGGGCCTTTTTTCTCGTCAATCCTGCGCTGCCGTTTGCCGAGCGCCGTCGACAACTGGAGGACATCGCACTCCTGGCGATGCGCGTGGTGCTGCTGACAGCGGCCATCCTGGCGCTGGCTGGACCGCGTGCGAAGGGGTGGGCTTCGGGGGCCTCGTCCGATCCGCAGGCCGGGCGGGAAGCGGTCTGCGTGGTGCTGGATGACTCGCCGAGCATGAGCCAATGGACGCAGACGCGGGAGGGGGATGGCTTCTCGGCCGAGGTTCTGCGACTGGGCCAAGTGCTGGCCTCCGATCCGCGCCGCCGCGTGGCGTTGGAGACCGCTTCCGGCATCGGCTGGCCCCTTCAGGCCGGCGAAGCGTTCGTCCGCCAAGCGGGCAGGAGGCGCTGGGAATCGGTCCTTTCCGGAGACCGGACCCTGGCGCTCGGTCGTGGCCTTGCGGCGCTGCGCGACACCGGAGACGACCGGAAAGTGGTGATTCTCCATTCGGATCTGCGTGGCAACCAAGCGGAAGGCGGGGGCGGGTCGCTGGTCGTCCGGTGGCAGGCCGCGCTGAAGGCGTTCCAGGAACCGGACGCCGCGGCGTTGGTGGCCGTGGTGCCCGAGCGCCGTCCCGCGCGGCAGTGGCGGATCGAGTTCGTCGGGACGGGCGACCGGGCGGCCGCTGCCGAACGCGTGCCGGTGGCCGGCCAGCCGTTCCAGGCACGCCTGCGCATCCGCTGTCTGAGCGGTGCGGGGCGCCGGGAGCTGCGCGTCGAGACGGCTCCCTGGCGTTTCGATCGCCAGGCGGCGAAGGAGCAGGTCCAGGCGCAGGCGATTCTCGAACGGGCATTGATCCTGGCGGAAGGGCAGAGCGTCGAAATCGAGGTGCCGCTGCTTTCGACGGAGCCGTGCGCCTTGTGGATTTCGGCCGTCTTGGGCGAACCGGACGAGTGGCCGTACGACGATGCGGCCGCGACCGTTCTGCTGGTCCGTCCCAAACGTGCCGCGGTGCTGTGGGATCTGCGGCGCGAGCGTCCCGAGCGGGACGTGGCGCTGCAGTCCACCGTCTTCGCCCTCGACCCCCTTTCCGGCATGGAAAACGGACGCGTGGCGCTTGGGCGGCCCGCGGAAGCCCGTGTCGAGGATGCCCGTCCAGGCGTGCTGGCGGTCATCCTTTGCGGACCCGATGGCCCGCGTTGGTCGCAGGGTCTTTCCGAGCGGCTTCGCGGCGCGGTGGAGTCCGGAGCGACGGTGCTCTGGATTCCCGACCTGACGGGCGATGCGCGTGGCTGGGTTCCCTCGTTGCCTGGGCGCACCGTGGCGTCCGATCCGCTGCTGCCCCGCGCGTTGGAGGGCGCGGAAGCGCGCACGGGACCGGCCGACGCGGCGTGGCGCATCGCCGACGCACGGACTGCGCATCCGCTGCTCCGTCCCTTTGCGGGAGGCCGCAATGGCGATCTGCCCGGCGTGCATTTCCGGCGGCGTCTGAGGCTGGCCATCGAGCCGGAGCCCGCGCGCCTGCAGGCCGGAGTCGAAGAACACGTGCTGGCCCGCTTCGACGACGGGCTTCCCGCGCTGGTCATACAGCGGATCGGAGCGGGGTGGTCCTGCCAGATGGCCTTCGGGCTGGAGCCGCAGGGCGGGCTGGCCGACTCGGCCGCCTGGCCGGTGCTCCTGTCCGAGTTTCTCGAACTGGCGGCTGACGACGGTCTGGGCGCCGCATCCACCGTGGAGGTCTCGCCGGGAGCGTCGGGGGCGCGGAGCTGGCCCATTGCACCCGTGGCCTTCGCACGTTCGATACGGCTTGCCGGGCCGTGGACGCCGAGACCGGGCGAACTCCTGGCCGCTCCGGTCCACCGCTGGTCGCTCGAAATTCCGGCGAATGCATCCGAGATCCAGCTGCCTTCGCTGTCCGACACGGGCCTTTACCGGTTCGAGGTTCAAGGTTGCGAGATCCAGCGTTTCCTGGACTGCCGTGTCGCGCCGGAGGAGTCGTTGCCGGAGGCCATGTCCGACGAGATCCGCGATGTTGTTGCGCAAGTCGCACGGGCTTCGGGCGGCGCGACGATCTCGAACGTGCGCGAACTGGACCAGGCCATGGCGAATCTGCAACCCGGGCGGCCCCTGGCGCCTTTCTGCTGGATCGCTTTTGCGCTGCTGATGGCGCTGGAGCTGGCGGTGCTTGTCTGGCGCGGCAGGTCCGGATAGCCGTCCCGGCGTCCATGCCGGTCGGCAGCGCCGGAAGCGGGCGGCGGCGGGGCCGTGGACGCCGCTTGCGTTCGACCAGTGACGAAAACCACTTGGCGCGCCGGACGGCTGGCCGTTTAATCCTGTCGCCGTCCGAACCCCGCGGTACCGAGCGATCGGGAGGAAAGCATGGCGTCGTCTCGAACTGTCCGCCCCAGGAAGAAGCTCCGCGTCGCGCTTTGCGCCTGGGAAATCGGACGCGTCCATTCGGGTCTGGGCACCAAGATCGGCGGGTTGGGCGCCGTGGTCGAGGAGCTTCCGCCGGAGCTGGTCAAGGCGGCCGCGCGGCAACAGATCGACCTCGAAATCGAGACCCTTTCGCCCTGTTTCGCCCATTACGACAAGCGGAAACTGGTGCCCGTCGATCTCAAGATTCCCGTCTGCCTGGACGGCCACACCTTCGACGTCGCGGTCTACGAGCATGTCTTCACCGAACGTCTGACCTTCGCCGACGGCACCGAACGCGAGGTCGCCTTCAAGTCCGTTTACTTCTGGGACGAGTGGCAGCTTTCCTGGACGCATGCGACGGCCATCTACCCGGACGACCCGCAGGTCGGTCTCCGGATGTATGCGGTCTTCGGCCAGGCCATGGCCGGCTATATCCGGCAGCGCGACTTCCAGACCGTGCACCTCCACGACTACCATGTCGGCCTGGTGCCGCACTACCTGGGCGACGAGTACCTCCAAAACGTTCCGGTGCACTTCACTATACACAACGCCAGTTACCAGGGCATCACGCCGCTGATCGGCGGCGGTTACGCCTCGCTCGACCGGCTCGGGCTGCCCGGCGAGAAGCTCTTCCACAAGTACTTCGACTTCTTCGACAATCTGAACGTGATGAAGGCCTGCATGCTGAAGGTCCACGAGACCGGTGGGCGCGTCACGACCGTCAGCGGCGACCTGGAAGGAACGTGGGGCTATGCGCAGGAGCTGCGCTGGAACCACGCGGAAGTCTATCGCAGGGCATGGGCGCAGAAGGGTTCGCCGCCGGGCGAGGTCTTCGTGCCCAACCGCCACCTCGACCTTTTCGAGAAGCTCCCCATCGCCGGCATCACCAACGGTCTGCGCGACACCCACCGTCCCGAGCGGATGCCCGAGCTGACCGCGGCGAAGTTGAGGGAGATGCAGGCCCGCCGCCCCGACCGACCGTTTTTCGCGAATCCACACGTGCAGGGCGAGATGCTCGCCAGGGACCACACCTTCGACGCGAATCGTCTGCATGTGAAAGCCGAATTGCGCCAGCTGCTCTACCTCGAGTGTTTCGGGCACGAGATCTGGGGCCATCCGGTGCTGATCGCGGCGGTCGGGCGGCTGGTCGACCAGAAGAACTTCGGGCTCATCGCCGACATCATTCCGCGCACCCTGGCTTTCGACCACCAGGCCAAGTTCCTGATCCTGGCCTCGGCGCCGGATGCGGGCAACAGCGAGGAGGCCCGATTCCGCGCGCTCGCCCACGGTTATCCGGGCCAGGTCTACTTCAACAACACCTTCAATCCGGTGCTGGCCAAGCTGATTTTCGCGGGCAGCGACTTTTCGCTGGTGCCGTCGAAGTTCGAGCCTTGCGGGCTGGTGGATTACGAATCCTCGCTGTTGGGCACGGTCGTCATCGGTCGGAACACGGGCGGACTGGCCAAGGTGCGCCATTGCGGCTACCTGTACGACTGGCTGGACCGAAGCGACCCGGCGGGCGAGGCGCATGCCTTTTTCCGGGCGATCCAGGCGGCCGTCGGCGTGTACCGGCACGATTCGGGACGGCACGATTACCTGATGCGCACGGCGATGGGGCTGAACGCGAGCTGGGAGCCTTCGGCGGCGCAGTACGTGCAGCTCTACCGTTACGGACTGATGGCGAAGAAATGGCAACAGGAGCGGAGCCGGCTGAAGGAGCGTTTCGTCCGTTCGCTGAAGAACGAGCGGGCGATTTTCGCGAAGTTCTTCGCGCCGGCCCTGGCCGAATACGGCGACAAGTTCGACTGGGAGCTGCGCCGGTTGCTCTGAACAGTCTGCACTTGTTTCCCGTCCGGGCGCACCTATGCTTACCCCTTCGAATCCAGGCGGCTCGTGGAGGCCCGAGTCGCGGCCGCGGCTTCCGTGGGGAGGCCGGGGCAGGTCAGGCCTGCTGCGTGGAAGGAAGTCGGGAGCCCTATGATTCGTGTCGAAGCTCGTCCGGGTGAGTCGCTGGATAAGACCTTGCGCCGCTTCAAGAAGCAGTGCGAGAAGGAAGGCCTGACCAAGGACGTCAGGAAGAATTCCTATTTCGAGAAGCCCAGCGAGCGGCGCCGCCGGAAACAGCGCAGCAGCGGCAAGGACCGCATGGGCGGCGGGATGCGTCTCGGTCGTTAATCGCGCGGCAGTTCGAATGCATCGTCCGTGCCGTCGATCCATTGACGCAAACGTTCCAACAGCTGGGTCCGCCGGGTCTTGAACGCCGGGTTGTGCGCCAGGTTGGCCTGTTCGTAGGGATCCTCGTTCAAATCGAAGAGCAGCCACGATTGACCCGGAAGGCAAACGTATTTCCATCCGTCGCGGGTTACGATTCCCCGCCAGGGCCGGTCGATGCTGTCGCCGTGCCCGGTCGGAATGACCGATTGCAGGAAGGCCGAGTCCGGTTCCTGGGCCCGCGGCCTTGTCGCGAGGCGGTGCCCTGAAAAGTCGGTGCCTTCCATCCACGCGGGAACCTCCAGGCCGCAGAGTCCCAGCGTCGTGGGGGCGATGTCGACGTGGTTGATCGGTACCGCGGATCGTCCGCAGCGCCAGGGTCCGTAGGCATCCGGCCGCACGCCGCCGATCGTGAAGGGGATGCGGATCGATTCCTCGAGCGGGTTGGTCTTGCGGAAGTGGCCGTGGGAACCATGCAGGTCGCCGTGATCGCTGAAGAAGAGCACGTGGGTGTTGAAGAAGAGTCCCGAAGAACGCAGGAAATCCATGATCCGTCCCAGGTTCCAGTCGAGGTTCTCCACCTGTGCGCACGCGCCCGCCAGATCCCTGCGCGCGCGTTCCTCGACGCGCGGGAAGCGCGGGACATTCGGGCGCAACTGCAGACGGGCCGGGTGGTGTCGCGCCATGAATTCGGGCGGCGCGAGGTAAGGATCGTGCGGCGGCTGGACCGACAAGACTGCAAAGAAAGGTTCTTCGGGCTTCTGCAGGCGTTCCTTGAGATAGGCCAGCAGCAGGTCCGTCAGCGCGTCGGTCTCGTAGCCGGGCAGGCGATAATGGAAGGCGTCCTTTCCCTCGCCGCCGTGGACCCACGAATCCCACGGGCTGTTGTTGTTGTCGTACCCGATCCACTGCTGGAAGCCGCCCCGCTGCGCGGGATCGGTGATGAAGAAGGCCGCCCGCCCGTCGCGTTCCTTGTGGCCGCCCAGGTGCCACTTGCCGAAGTAGGCGGTGCGATAGCCCGCCTCGTTGAAGACGTGCGCGATGGTCCGCGCGTCCCGCGGTAGCGGGTATTCGTGTCCCGGCACGCAGTGGTGCGGGTAACGGCCGGTGAGCAGACTGCCGCGGAAGGGGCAGCAGAGGGGGAACCCCGAGACGGCCTGCGGGAAATCCAGACCCTGGCAGGCCAGCAGGTCGATGTTCGGCGTGTTGACGTTCGGGTCTCCGTGGCAGGAGCGCATCTGTCCCCGATGTTGATCGCCGAAGATCCAGAGCGCGTTGGTCCGCATGGGAACCGCTTCCGGACGCCGTTCGGACATGGCTGTCTCCTCCTGCCGAGCCGGATCAGAACCGGACCTCGGCCTGCTGCCGCACGCGCAGGACGGACTCCTGCCGGAAGCGTTCCTTGAAGATGCGCACGAGTTCCTCGAGGGCCTCCTCGCGCTCGGGCGAGTTTTCATGCAGCAGGATCAGCAGTTTGGTTTTCTCGCGGACGATCGTGCCGGACGTGTCGCGCCATTGGCCGCACGCATCCAGAACGGTGAGCCCCTCCGGAAAACGCGGCGCGATTTCCTTCGCGAGGAAGACGTTCCATTCCTCCTCGCCGATCTCGCCGCCGCCAGGCCTCGCCATCCCGAAGTAGAGTTCGGTCTTGACCCAGGCCGGCGCTTGCCGGACTGCCGGTTCCTCCGATCGGTTGCCGGTCGCAGGACAGCCGGGCAGGCCCCAGGCCAGCAGGACGAACGCCGATATCCTCAAGGCACGCCGGATCATGTCGACTGCTCCGCGGAATCGCCGGCGACGTGACTGGTCGTCCGGGTGGCGGTCAGGGCCATCGCCAGAGCCTACTGGGCGATCAGGGGTTGTCGAGCACGGTTGCGGGCGTGCGCGGATCGAAACGGGTATGGGAGGCACGGGATGACCGGGCGATTTACGACAGGATGGACCGGATGCCTTTCGAGCGGGTGGTCAGGATGAAAGGAGAAGGACGGCAAGAACAGAAAGCGCGCAAGCGGTGCAGGGGGCGTCAGAGGCCGCCGAGTTTCCTGCGGCCGGGGCCTGCGCCCTGGCTCGTCGCGATCTCGCGCAGCAGGAAATACTTGCCGTTCACTTCCACCCTGCCCGACGCGAGCACCGTCTTGCCGTTGTATTTCTCCACCGTCTTCAGCGTCGCCGGGCTGGCGACCCGGAGCACGAAGCCGTAGCCCTTTTCGGAAACGAACGTCCCCAGATCCCTGCCTTCCACGCCCTCCTGCCTGGCCAGCGCCACCCACTCGGGATTCAACAGGATCTTGCCGTTTACTTCGCGTTCGAACTTCTTCTGCCCTTCCGGCGCATTCCGTTCGTCCTCGCGTTCCTGCTGCCGGATCCGGTCCTCGCTCTCCGCGGCATCCTCCGCCGCCAGCGTCCAGCCGGAACTGGCGAGCGCGGACAGCAACAGCAAGGCGCTTGCGCTACTCCGGGCCGCAGGCCTGCACCGCAATGCGTTCATCGGACCTCCTTTTTTCCCCGCCTTGCCCTGACCGGAGGGTGGCGATCGGCCCATCCCTTTCCCGGCGTTCGCCTCGCTCGCATCCGCCCTCCGCCCTCATCCGCGAGGGGCGGGGGCAACGGCACTCACTCGTTGACGCATTTGTAGTCCAGGTAGCGCGTCTGGCCGAAGTACGTGATCGAGATGTCGTCGAAGACCGGCGTATCGATCAGCATGTGCTTGTTCGGATCCATCGACGCGACGCCCGGATCGACGAGCGCATCCACCGGGTAGCAGAAACGGACCTGGTACCGCAGGTCCTTGACCTTCGCCCGCACCGGGGCGGCCACCGACCCCAGGGTGTTGTACAGGTGATCGCTGGGATCGGTAAAGGTGTTGGGGGTCGAAGGATTGTTGGTGGGCAGCGGGGTGGCCGTGCCGTTCACGACCGCCGCGCGGCTGGGGTGATTGAAGAGCTGGATCTGCACGCCCTTGCTGGCATGGCTCTGGCTGCCGGCCGCCTTGTACACGCGGATGTCCGGTCGTGCGACGCTGATGTTCTTCCAGACGCGTCCGGTCGGATCGCTTCCCGTGGCGACGATCAGGCTGTCGTCGTTGTAGGCGACGTAATCGAAGGGGCCTTTGAAGGCGATCTCGATGGGATTCTGGGTGCCGCGGCTCAGCGTGACGTACTCGTTGCGTTTGAAGCGTCCCGTGGGCTTCTTTTCCTCGTGCATGAAGCGCGGGGTGAAGACGCTCCAGTTGACGCGCACGACGGAGACCTCCTCGTCGCCGGGCGTGGCCGTCTTGCCCTTGATGGACTCGAAGAGCGTCTGGGAGGTGAAGGTGGGGCACTGGGACGGGTTGGCGGGGTTTTCGGGCAGGTAGTAGCGGCTGGTGGTCATTTCGTTCAGGATGCGGTCTTCGTTCCAGTCGTTCTTGCCGTCCAGGACGCGGTCTTTGAGCGAGATCTTGAGCGCGTCGATGACGCCGTAGGTGCCTTCATCGGGGATGTGGCGGTAATGCCAGAGTTTATTGCGCGACTCGAAGCCGCCGTAGTTGAGATTGTTGAGGCTGAAGACCTTGGTCGACGTGTAGCCGTTGGTCGGGGCTCCGTCGTCGTCTCCGCCCGCGCGTTTCAGCGGCTGGGGCGGATCGGCCCAGGCCCAGCGGGCGTCCTGTGCCGTCTCGCCGCCCTGGTCGCAGCCGGTATCGAAGTCCATCGGGCCTGGGGCCCCGACATCGGTGGGCCATTTGAAATTCATGCCGCCGTGCGTCGCGATCCAGTAGAAGGCGTGGCGGCCCGGCAGGCTGCCCG
>Ga0073932_1004714_pt1 | contig 15767 bp, 12 predicted proteins | sample DewCreD2012metaG_FD_76967 | JGI IMG/M metagenome (GOLD analysis project Ga0073932, IMG submission 76967) | Hot spring sediment bacterial and archeal communities from British Columbia, Canada, to study Microbial Dark Matter (Phase II) - Dewar... ... | reverse complement strand
TCGGGAACGGGCGTGGTCACGGGCACAGTGGCAGGCTTGGCGGTCGCCATCGGCTTGCTTCCCTTCTCCTCAGTTTACCTGCTCGGCGCGGGCTCGCCATCCAGCCGAAACGGTACAATGTGAAGTTCGATGCACGATCTCGGCCATTTTCGCGCAAATCTGGACGCCATTGCGGCCCGCCTGGCGGACCGCGGCTTCGCGCTCGACGTGGAAGAATTCCGTTCGTTGGATGCCCGCCGCCGCGCCGCCGTCACAGAAGCCGAAGAGCTCCGCGCCCGGCGCAACGCGGAGAGCCAGGAGATCGGGCGGCGCAAGAAGGCGGGCGAGGACACGTCAGCCCTGCAGGCGGAAGTGCGCGCACTCGGCGACCGCATCGCGGAATTGGAGGAGCAGGTCAAAGCCCTCGACGAAGAGTTCCGCTCGCGCCTTGCCGCGATCCCCAACGTGCCCCATGAAAGCGTTCCAAAGGGCGCATCCAGCGACGAAAACGTCGAAATCAAACGCTGGGGCGAGCCGCGCGAGTTTTCCTTCGAGCCCAAAGCCCACTGGGATCTCGGCCCGCAGCTCGGCATACTCGACTTCGAGCGCGCCGCCAAAATCACCGGCGCGCGCTTCGCCGTTTACATGGGCGCGGGTGCGAAACTCGAGCGCGCGCTCATCAACTTCATGCTCGACCTCCATACGCGCGAGCACGGCTACACGGAAGTCCTGCCGCCGTTCCTCGTCAACTCCGGCTCGCTCTATGGCACTGGCCAGCTGCCCAAGTTCGCCGCCGATCTGTTCAAGTGCGAGAACTTCGATTTCTGGCTGATCCCTACGGCGGAAGTGCCGGTCACGAACCTCCACCGCGAGGAAACGCTCGACGGCGACGCGCTGCCCATCCGCTATTGCGCCTTCACGCCGTGCTTCCGCAGCGAGGCAGGCTCGTACGGGCGCGACGTGCGCGGCATCATCCGGCAGCACCAGTTCCAGAAGGTGGAGCTCGTCAATTTCACGCGGCCCGATCAGAGTTACGAGGCGCTCGAGCAGCTCACGGAAAGCGCCGAGCATGTGCTCGAAAAGCTCGGCCTGCCCTACCACCGCGTGGTGCTGTGCACGGGCGACATGGGCTTCGCTTCGGCCAAGACGTACGATCTCGAAGTCTGGATGCCCGGCCAGCAGGCCTTCCGCGAGATCAGCTCGTGCTCGAATTTCGAGAGCTTCCAGGCGCGCCGCGCCGGCATCCGCTTCCGCTCGGGCAAAGGCAAGGCGGAGTTTGTGCACACGCTCAACGGCAGCGGCCTCGCCGTCGGCCGCACGTGGGTGGCGGTCGTCGAGAACTATCAGCAGCAGGACGGCTCCGTGGTGCTGCCCGAAGCGCTGCGGCCCTACCTGAACGCCGAGCTGATCGACGCGAAGGGCCAGCTGCGCTGATCCACCCGCCCTCTCGGCGCAGCGAAGTTCCGGCGGCGCGAGCCGTGCGCCGGACGCCTTGAATGACTGGCCATCACCAGGTTCAGAGGGAAACCAGCGGAGGACTCTTCTTCGAAATCAGCAGGCATCCAGGATTGCCGGTGGAGCGTGTTCCCCGCCGCGTCGATCCGCTGTGGATCATGGAGGGCGGCGAGGATTGTTCAATCAGGGGGCGGGAAAGCATCAATACCCGGATGGGGAAGCAGGCAGGTTCAATTCAATTCTGGCCAGAATCTTTCTTGCCAGAGATTCGAAGTCCCGCCTGGCTTCCTGAACGGCCAGATAGTGTGAGCCGATGGCGCCGTCGGCGGGTTTCAGGTGGAAAATCGGCTTGCCTGCCTCCTGGGCCATCGGAATCAGACTTCGGTAGTGTTTCAGCAGACTCAGGCACTCCGGATCATCTTTCGGCGTCTCAGGCGCGGGCGTTTTGATGTCGAGGATGGACCGGTGATACTCGCCGGGAATCCGCGAAATCCATTTGTCGTACGAACGAACAGGCCTGTCCAGCCGCACGGAGTGCTGCTGGATCACATATCCCGCCGGCTCCATCCTGCCCTCTGGAAGCGCCAAATCCGCGGCGGGGTTCACTCTCTTTCTTTCTTCCCACTGCTCCCTCCATTCCCTCAGCGCTGGTCCGAGATTGCGGAGACCCTGCAGCGAAAACAGGTCTGGAGAAAGCGGGATGACAACTGCGTAGGAGGAAATCAGGCTGGCGCGATTGATGGCGCCCAGGTTAGGGCCCAGGTCCATCAACACCAGGTCCGCCTCCCACCGTCTCGCTGCTGCCTGGATAATCCTGTAGAAGGCGGACGTGACACGGAACGACCGTTCGTCGCGATCCATGCACTTCGGCCAAACCTCCGAAAGCTGCGCTTCGAAGGCGGAGAGCATCAGATCGCCGGGCAGCAGCCCGGCTCGTGCATCCGACTCCTCCACCGCCTGAATTGAAATCTCGTCCACGTCCCCGGTTCCTCGAATCAGCGGGCGCACAGCACCGTACACTGTCGAGCGCCTTCCGTCTGCAAGCCAGATCTGTTCCAGCTGTTCCTCATCAAGGAACGCGGCCGTCAGGTTCGCCTGCGGATCCAGATCCGCCGCAAGAACCCGCAACCCCAGATCCGCGTACATCCACGTCAGGTGATAGACGAGCGTCGTCTTGCCCACCCCGCCTTTGTTGTTGAAGAAGGCGATGATGGGAACGCTCAAGCTGTCCTCCTCAACGTTGCAAGGATGTAGCGGTCCTCCACCTGAAATTCGAGTTCCGGATTTCCGTTCCTGCGAAGTTCCTGCCTCGCCAGCGCAATGCCCACCCCAAAACGCTGCACATAGCCGAGATTCTTCAGCGCCTCGGCCAGGTGAGGATTCCGGTAGTCTGTCACCCCCGGCTGCCCGAAGTTGACCCGGTTCACCAGGCCGAAGGGGCCGCCGGGATTCAGGATCTCGATCCTGTCTTCAAACCACGTAATCCGGACCGGCGCGTGGCTGGTCTCGTAGTCCCGGTGCATGATCGCGTTCCGCGCGATTTGCTGAAGAGCTGGCAAGGGATAGTCGGGCCTCTTGATCTCCACAGGACCGCTGGTCAGGTCCGATGCGACCTGAATGTGCACCTCGAAGAGTTCGTCCAGGCGGCGCAGCAGCTCAGGCAGAGCACCATCGATTTCTTTCTGATCTTTTATCGGATCCGTCAGATTTGTTCCCCCGATCCGCAGGAACTGGATGTATGCACCAGGGATGAAACGGCGCGTGTCTTTTCCGCATACGAGCAACCCGAGTGCGGTGGGCGCCGGGTGGCTCGCACTCTCTACGAATCGGAGGGAAGCCAACTGTTCTTCGATCGAGCGGTTGTTCTCCTGCAGGATCGAGGGATCGACAGCGGAGGGCAGATACTCGCGCACAAAAAGATCCAGATCGAGGTCCGCCAGCCTTGCGGAAGGAAAAGGCCGGAGGTCCCAGGGCAGGTCTCGGGCTCTGCGTCTTTCCGCCAGAATTCTCTCTTCCTGGGCATCCGCTACTGCACGGCGCGGCCCCACGCGGACACAGACGCGTCCTTTGTACCGGACCGGAGGCGAGTCCGCCGGTTGCACAAGGATGACCGCCAGCTCGCATCCATCCAGAATCCGCTTCTGGACGGTCATCTGGGGGATGGGCACGATGTTGCCGCTGGAGCGGATATCAGCGAGCTTGCGCAGAAGCTCGTCTGTCACGGCGAGACCCGAGCACGTGCCGTCATCGTTCACGCCAACGAAGATGACGCCTGGCTTGCCATGGCCCGGAAGATCGTCCGCCAACGCGCAAACCGCCTCCGCGATCTTGTCAATCTCTTTCGCGCTGCTCTTGCGCTCCACCCGGTCGGACTCGGCATTCCGCAAAAGTTCCAGCAGTTCCGCGTCGCTGATCATGCGCTCGGTTGCATCCTCATCCTAGCACCCGGAAAAAACCCTGCCGGGGCCGCGTATCAATCAGGCCTCAGCAGACTGACGAATCCGCTGGAACTTCTCGTACGCCAAGTCCCAGGACGGATCCGGCCGGGGCTCGATGGTTTCGAGATAGAAGGAGTCGCGCACGACGCGGCGCAGCGCCGCCAGTCCTTCGACTTCCCCTGCGCCCATGGCCTGCACGAGGATGTTGCCGGCCGCGGTGGCTTCGGCCGGACCAGCGACCACCGTGCGGCCCGTGGCGGCGGCGACGAACTGATTCAAGAGTCCGTTGCGCGAACCGCCTCCGACAATGTGGATCACCTCGATCTTCAGCCCCGTCAGTTCTTCGATCATCTCGAGCACCTGACGGTATCTCAAGGCGAGGCTTTCCAGCGCCACGCGGATGAACTGAGCGTGCGATTCCGGTTCCTTCTGCCCGGTTTTCCGGCAGAACTCGGCAATGCGGCGCGGCATTTCTCCGGGCTCGATGAACTGATCCGGATCAATGACCGCCACAAACGGCGGCGCACCGGCGGCCATTTCCGTCAGTTCCGCGTAACTGTATTCCCGGCCCTCGAGCAGCCACTGCCGCCGGCACTCCTGCACGATCCAGAGGCCGGCGATATTCTTCAGCAGACGGATCCTGCCCTCGACGCCAATCTCGTTGGTCAGGTTCATCGCCAGCGATTTTTCGTTGATCACCGGCGCGTCGGCCTCCACGCCCATCAATGACCAGGTCCCAGAACTGATGTAACACCACGGGCGGTCTCCGGTGGCAGGCACAGCCGCCACGGCCGAGGCTGTATCGTGGCTCGCCGTTGTGAACACCGGCACCGGATCGAGTGCGCAGGTGGAACAGATCTCGTCAAGCAGCAAGCCCAGCCGCTGTCCCGGCGGGAGCACGCGGCCGAGGATCGCTTTCGGCAGACCCAGCGCGTCAAACAGCGCCATCGACCACTGCTTCGAAGCCGGGTTGAAGAACTGCGACGTCGAAGCGATGGTCAGCTCGTTGGCCTGCTCGCCGCAGAGCCAGTAGTTGAACAGGTCCGGCATGAACAGCAGACGCGAGGCCGACCACAGCCCCGGCGAGGCGGCGCGCCGTGCCGCATACAGCTGGTACAGCGAGTTCAGCGCCATGAACTGGATGCCCGTCTCGGCGAAGATCTTCTCGCGTCCGGCTTTGGCAAGGGCCTCTTCGTAAGCAGCCTGGTTGCGCGGGTCGCGGTAGTGCCGAGGGTTGAGGCACAGCTCGCCGTTGATGTCCAGAAGGCCGAAATCCACGCCCCACGTGTCCACCGCCACGCCGTCGAGCTTCAGCCGCCGCTCGCGGCCGGCGATCCGCAAACCCTCGCGGATATCGTGAAAGAGCCGGAACGTATCCCAGTACAGACCGTCCGGCAGCCGCACGGGCTCATTCAGAAAACGGTGCAGTTCCTCCAGCTCAAGACGGCCGTTTTCCAGTGTTCCCAGAATGGCCCGGCCGCTCTCGGCGCCGAGGTCAAAAGCCAGATATCGGGACATGGCATTCAGTCCTTCAGATCGAAATCAAAAATGAGTTTCCCAACCCCGTCCGCGTAGGAATGCAGGATTTCGAAGCCTTCCTGCGCCCGTTCAAGCGGAAGGCGGTGCGTGATCAGATCCGTGGGAATCCTGCCTGAAGCGAGCAGGGCGGCGGCCTGCGCGCCCTTGTGGTTCGAGCGCCGGATGGCCTGGATGCGCAGCTCCTTCGCCAGCGCCGCGTGCAAGTCCACCGCAAACTCCAGCGGCTCGGGGATGCCAATCAGAATGAACGAACCGCCGGGGCGGACGCATTGCAGTCCGAGGGCAATCGTTTCCGGCGCGCCCGCCGCGTCGTAGACAACATCAGCGCCCCGCCCGCGCGTGCGGTCCATGACCAGCTCCCGGAAGTCGCGCCCGCTCACGAGCACCGCCTCATCCGCGCCCATGCGCTTTGCCAGTTCAATGCGGTGCGGAACCCTGTCGCACGCCAAAACCATTTCCGCCCCGGCCTGTTTTGCCATGGCGATTCCCAGCAGCCCGATGGAGCCCGCTCCCAGCACGGCCACCGTATCGCCAAGGCGCACAGGCTCGAGTTCAAACACGTGGACCCACACGGCCAGGGGCTCGATCAGCGTGGCCTGATGCACGGTGAGCCCCGCCGGCACGCGGTCCGCGTTGTGCACGGGAATCACGGCGTAGTCGCGCAGGAATCCGGGCGCCTCCGGACCTCCCTGGAAGCGCGCATGCACGCAGAGGTTATGACGGCCGGCGATGCAGAACTCGCAGTGGCCGCAGGTCAGCGAGGGTTCCACCGACACCAGATCCCCGGGGCGGAATCCCTCGACGCCCGGCCCCACGGCGAGCACTTCGCCCACGGGTTCGTGGCCGAGAATCTGCGGATACCGGGCGGGCGTCGAGTGGATGCGGCCTTCGGCCCACCAGTGCAGATCGGAGCCGCACAGTCCGACAGCACGCATCTGCAGGAGCAGTTCGCCGGCGCGCGGACCTTCAGGCAGAGGCGCCTGCACCAGTTCCAGCCGCCGCGGCGCCACCAGGGGAACGCTTCTCATGAAGCGACCAGAATATCTCAACTGACAGCCCGGCCACGGAATCCGGGCTCAGGAAAACCGCGTCCGGCGCCAGAGCATCCAGCCGCCGGCGCCAAGCGCCGAAACCGAGAGCGCAGACAACACACCGAGCCAGAACAGATCCACCTGAAGCGGTTGCCGCTCCGCATGCCAGCCGAGCCACACGAACACGCCCACGGCCACGGCGACGACGGCGAATTCCCACCAGCGCCGCGCGGGCGCGGTCTCCGCGAGCGGGTCGCCGCCGGCGAGCGCCTCCTCCACCTCCGCCTCGCGCAGACCGTACCGCTCGCACTCGCGCCGCATCGCTTTCCGCCAGGAGTGCCGTTCCGCTTCCGGGGCCACAGCCACGCTGATCGCCACCGCGCCGGCGATCATGACCAGGGAACCAGCGATGATGAGCGTGCGCGCCGCCGGGCCGAGTCCCGCGAACTCGCCAAACACGAGCGCGCCCCACGCCAGCCCCCAGAGCTGGTTGGTGTTCGAGAGAGGAATCCCGCGGCCGATGCCGATGTACTTGGCCGCATACTGCTGGAACAGGTCGCCGAGAACCCAGCAGAACCCTCCGAGGAAGAGCCAGAACATGGCCGGGCGCACGCGCGCCAGTTCATCGAGCATCGGCTGCCAGCCGCCGTGGAAGGCCATCGCCAGCGCGATGCAGGTGGCCAGTTCGCCGACGGTAAACACGGTGACGAACGACAGCGGATTCATGCCGCTGATGTAGGCCTTGCGGTAGGGAATGTACATCGTGCCCCAGAGCAGCCCGGCCATCAGGGCTGCCGCCACTCCCATCGGAGCCGAGTGTTCGGCGTTCGGGGGCTGATGCGCCGTGGCCCAGGCCAGCAGCATCGCCCCCGCCACGATGGCCGCCGCGCCGCCCAGCACCTTCGCCCACGCACCGCGCCCCGCGTCCCGCAGCTCGTTGAACAGCAGCCAGCCCCAGAACAGGCCCACCAGGCTGTTTGTGTTCCACAACGGGAACGCGACAGAGAGCCCCACGTTGCGGTTGGCGAACACGGTCAGCGTGTTGGCGACGGCCCACAGCATGCCGGCCAACACAGCCCAGACCGCCAGGTGCGGTTTGTCTTTCAGGTCCAGCCAGACGTACGACGTGCCCTTGATGGCCACGGGAAGCGTCCATCGCGCCACAAACACGCCGGCCACCATGCCCAGCGAGATGATGAAGGGCGAGATGCCTGTCATCACGAGCTTTGTGGGCGCTTCCGCCGCGCCAAGCCATGCGCCCGCCGTGAGGCCGCAGATCACTCCCAGGGCATGGAGCGAAAGCCGTGAATTGCGCAGCTCATGCATCGGTCTTACCTCATCGCCGCCAGCAGCATGGCGCCGAGAAACAGCACGGCCACCGGAATCCAGAACTGGACGTCAGTGAGTATCGAACGGAGCACGGCAGACCTCCCGGGCGGAGACCACGGACCGCAACCGGTCCGAATCATGCCAGAGTATCGCGTTCCCGCGGGCGGGCGCAGCTCTACCGCTGCGGAAGGCTGAAGAAGTCGTAAGTCAACCGCCAGGAAACACGCCTGCCGGGCGGGACGGTGATGTGAACATAGGGCTCGGGGCAGAATGTCCGCCGCATGCACCAGAAGACCAGCCTCGAGAGCGGCAGCGAGCCGCGGATGCGCACGCCCGCGTTGGCCGGCTCGTGCTCGATGCGGATGTCATAATCGGAAGCGCGGGACGAAAAGCCGCGGAACTCGCCGATGGTGCTGGCCCCTTCCGGGATTTCTTTGACAAATTCGATCGTCTTGCCCCGTTTTTCCACAAAATCCGCCTGAAATTCCCGCACGGTTTCCAGCTCGAACGGGAAGATGACCCGGATGCCGGGTGTCACGGGAAGCCCGTCGATGACAAAGAAATTGTGGTTGTACTGGTCGGTTTCGATGGTTTTCGAACCTGTATTGATCAGCGTATGGTCGATCACCATCTGCGGCTTCTGCCGCACCAGCCGCACGGTCTTGCGGTACTCGTAGGCGTAGCCGTTGGCGGGGCGGATCGTGTGGATGAACTGCACGCGGGACCGGCCCCGGATGATCCGCCACTGGCCCGGATCGACCATCTCGTAGGTGCGGAACGTCTGGAACGGTTCGTCCGCCGGCTTGCGGAGAATTCCCACGCCGATCCGCACGAATTCTCCTCCGGCAGGGGCTTCGTCATATCCGAGGGCGGCGCTGCCTGTCCGGAACTCCTCGACCGGCCCCATGATGGCGTCATGCAGGTACGGGTCGTAACGGTCGAACCACTGGCCGAAGTACTCGTTGCGCACCGTGCGCAGGCTGAACACCTGGCCGGACCAGTCGAAGCGGGTGCCGCGGTAGTAGCCGCGCTGCGGGTCGGGCAAGTACACGCGCGCCGTCAGCGAGCGGTTGCGCAGCAGCACCTGAGGCGGGGGAACCTGGGCCGGCAGCGGCGCCAAAAGCGGAAAAAACAGAACAACGGCAGGAAGCAGCCTGCGGGATTCCAGCATCACGGATCAGGCTAGCAAACGCGGCTCAGATCCGCTCAAGCAGGCACAGCCTGCGGCCTGCGCCGGTTTCCGTGACCCGGCTGAAGCGGAATCCGCGGCGGAGCGTGCCCACGAAGAAATTCCAGGCTGCGGGATCCTCGCCGCCCGCAAATTCCACCAGCGCTGCCGGGGCCATGCGCTGGACCACTTGCGCAAACCGTGCGAGTTCAGGCGCTGCCGCCGGCACATTCCCGCGGCCCGTGGCGACTAGCAGATCCGCCTCAGGACGCTGCGGGCAGACGGCCGTGGGGTCGCCCGTGCGGTTCCACAACGGCAACGCGCAGGCCCGCAGGGCATGCTGCTCGAGGTAGTCGGCCGCCGCTTGTTCCTCGTCCTCGTGGAAACGGACCCAGGCCACGCCGGGCCAGGGGCGCAGGGGCGCGGTGGAGGGCCTGGAACCCCGCCATTCATAAATCAGCCGCGCGCCGCGCCGCACCGCCTCCTCTTTGACCAGAATTTCCGCGAGCCCTGCGGGCTCCATCGCCCGCGTGCAGATCTGCCACGGCGACCAACGCCCGCGCGGCGTCAGCCTCTGCACAAGGTCCTCCAGTTCCGCAAGAGGCTCAGGGTCGCGGCCTCCGGAGACGGACCGGATCAGCGCCAGCAGAGCGCCGCCCCACCGCCGCAGGCGGTGGCTGCCGCCCTGCCGGGAGCAATGGCGCAGCAGTGGCGACAGGAAATTCGACTCGAACTCTTCCCGCGCCATCCACTCTCTCCGCCGCCGGGGGCGGAGGACACCCTGGCTGATCCAGGCCGGACGGCATCCGGCAAACTGAACCCAGTGCGCCGCCGCTGAGCCAAGCGTCCAGTTCATTTCATTCAGCGCGGCTTCCACACGAAGGACGTGCAGAGCAGCGTCTTTCAGGTGTTCCGCAGTCCATTCACCGGGCGACGACAACGTGAGGACTGCCCCGGAGCCCGGAGTCCGGGCCGGATCGGGCTGCCAGACGAGCCCCTGTTCGACGAGCCTGTTCCAGACCTGCTCTCTCTGCGCAAGGCGCCGTTCCGCTTTCCGGGCGATTGCTGCGGCCGGACTGACTGGAATGACCTGGGCGTCTGCCATGCGTTTTCTCGGATGATTTGCCGTCAGAAGGGGGCGGAAAGAAAGTGCGTTTTCCTCGCCCGCGACGGGAACTGTCACATTTCGGGACGCACGCGGCCGCCGGGCCCTGCGCCGGCCGGCCCCATCCCGCCAGGTCCCATTCCGAAGCCGCGCGCAGGCATCTGGTCGTATTTCGTTTTCTGTTCCGCCGTCAGCAAGGCGTAGAAAGCCGCCTGCGCGCGGGCATCGATGATGGTCATTTCGCCCGTGGCGGTCCCGATCTCGCGCGCGTTGCGCTCGATCGACGCCAGGTCGTTGGCTTTGATCGCCGTCTGCAACTCCTGCCGCGCCACCTGCATTTCTTCGCGGAAGCGCTCTGCAGCAGCCTGGGCGTCCGAAAAGATCTTCAGGGCCTGGGCTTTCTGGGTCTCGGTCAGATTCAGCGTCTGCGACAGCATCGCCACGCGCGCCTCCACCAATTTGGCGGGATCCATCTGCCCTCCGGGCAAACCGCTTCTCATTTGCGCGGGCGCAACCAAAGCAGCCAGCAGCAGGACTCCAGACAGACACGTCAGGCGTTTCATGCGTGGTTCTCCTCTCTTCCCTGAACGGGGTTCCTCTGAAAAGGGTTGCAGGCGGATTGTCAAAGTTTGTAAAGTGCCGCCAGCCGCGGGGCAGGCGGTCCAAACCGGCGGATCGGAGAGGCGCGGGGTGCACCCTTCGCGCCAATCCTCACCGTGCCGGGTGCAGGCGCCGGAGCGCATCGTGGAACCTCGTCGGGGATGCCGCGGGCCGAGCCGGGCTAGAATGAAAGTTTGGCCGTACCCCGGCCGCATCTCGCATCCGTCCACAGCAAGTTGCCTATGCGTTTTCTCCTGCTGCTCGCTTTTTGCGTGCCTGCGGCCTGGGCCCAGGACACGGCGTTGCTGTCCGGCACCGTCCTGGACGCGAAAGGAGCGCCGGTACCGGTAGTGCGTCTCCGCCTTGCATCGCTCGATTCGCAGTTCAGCGTGGAGAAGACGGCCAATCAGGGCGGCGACTTCGCCTTCGATCTGCTGCAGCCCGGCGAGTACGAGCTCACCGTTTCGAAAGAATCGTTCGAGACGCTGCGGCTGCAGCGCATCGTGCTCCGCGCGCGCGAGCGCCGCACGCTGCTGCTGACCCTGAACGCCGGCGACACGGCCAGAATTGTCGACATCAAGGACGCATCCGAAGGTCTCGGCGGCGATGTTCATCTGGCAGCCTCCGCGAATACCTCGGAACTGCACCACCTGCCGCTCAACGGCCGCCACGCCCTCGCCCTGGCGCCCGCGGCGCCCGCCACCGTAACCGGCGCTGCGCCTCAGGGGCAGCCGAACTCGCTCGCTGTGCCCGTCCAGTTCAACTACCTCGCTCTGGACGGCCTCAACCTGTACGAGCCTCTGGCGCGCCTGAGCCACGCGGCCAACGCGCCGCGCGAGCCGCTTTCCAGCCTTGCGCTGACGCTGTCGGAGCCCGCGCCCGCCATTTTCGTCAGCCTCGACTCGCTGACGGAAGTGCGCGTGCAGACGCAGAATTTCATCCCGCAGCTCGGCAGGACACCCGGCGCGCAGATCGCTCTGGTTTCCCGGCGCGGGCAGAACGCTCTGCATGGATCGGCCTACAACTACTACCGCTCCGACCGATTCGCCGCCAACGACTGGTTCGCCAATGCCCTGAGCCACGGGCGTGGGCGGCTGCGGCAGAACCAGTTCGGCGCCTCGCTGGGCGGCCCCATCGTTCCGGGCGGCACGCACTTCTTCGCTTCTTACGAAGGTCTGCGGCTGAAAGCGCCTCAGACCGTGTACACCGTGGTCCCTTCCGCCGGATTCCGCCAGGCTGCACCCGCGTCCCTGCGGCCGTTTGTCAGCGCCTATCCGATGCCGAACCGTCCCAATCTGACGAGCCAGGCCGCTCCGTTCACCCAGGTCTTCTCCTATCCCTACGACCGTGACACGGCCTCCCTGCGCATCGACCAGAAGATCGGCGCATCGCATTCCGTTTTTGCCCGACTGAATTACGCCAAAACCGACGCGGAGAGCCGCGGATCGCTCTTCCTGACACCGAATGTGCGCCGCTCGTACAAGGACGACTACAAGTCGGCCACGTTCGGACTTGTCTCGGTGCTCAATCCGGGAACGACGAACGATTTCCGCCTCAACTACACCAACGTGTCGCTGGACATGGAGAACCGCTATTCGGATCTCATGCATGAAACGCTGCCCGATTTCGCGAGGATTTTCCCCGCGGCAGTCAACCCTGCAAATGCCGAGTATGGCTTCCACGTCTTCGGCATGTCAGGTTATTCGTTCGGGCCTCAGATTTCGAACCGCCAATGGCAGCTCAATGCGGCCGACACGGTGACGATGGTCGCGGGCGCGCACTCCTACGTGGCCGGATTCGATTTCCGCTACATTGCGCCGACCATCCGCAAACCGGCTTACTCCAGCGTTTCCTACTTCCGTTCTCTGTCCGAGCTGCAGGCGGACGGCACGGAAGCGGCAGGCACGTTTCTCTCTTCGCGCTCGGTCTCTTCCGTGGTGTCGTCCAATTCCGATGCGATCTATCCCGCGTTCCAGAACCTTTCTTTCTTCCTGCAGGACACGGCAAAGATCGGGTCCCGCGTGATTCTCGCCTTCGGCATCCGCTGGGATATCAACTCTCCGCCGGGCGTGCGCAGGGGACCCCGACCGGCAGCGCTGTCGTCGGCATTTTCCAACCGGATCGTGCAGAACGAAGCGATTTTCAATCGAAGCTGGTCTGACGTCGCCCCCCGGTTCAGTTACACGCAGGTCATCTCCGCAAAGCCCGGCAGGGAGCTGATCGCCCGCATCGGCGCTGGCGGCTTCCACGCCTTCGGCGCAAGCACTGTGACCAGCTTCTTCGACGGAGCGCCCTACTCGAACGTCCGCATCATGTCGCTGCCGCCATTCCCCCTCGTGGGAACGGATCTGGCCGCGCCTGTCATGCCGCCTTCCAGGCGCTACGGCCTCGTGGTCGTGCCCGACCGCAGCGCTCTGCAGTCCCCCATCATCCGCCATCTGAATGTCAGCGTCGAAAAGCATTTCGGCCCGGAACAGATCGTCTCGATCGCCTATCTGAACACCACGGGCCGCCGCCTCCTGCGCACCTCGGCGGAGCGCAGCGCCACGGCCGACTACATCGACCTGCACAAGGTCATCAGCGTCGTCGATTCGTCCTGGCATGCGTTGCAGGCCGAATACAGGCGCAGGCTCTCCCGCCGCCTGCAAATGCAGGCCACTTACACTTACGGCCACGCCACGGACGATGACGCCAACTACAGCGGCATCGGCTTCGCCACGATCTTCGGCAACGAGAAAGGCAACGCCGACTACGACGTGCGCCACCTGCTCAACGTCTCGGGGTCGTATCTCATCCCTGCCCCGCAGATCAGCGGTCTGAACGCCGCTCTGCGCGACTGGCATCTCGAGTGGATCGCTTCGGCCCGCACGGGTCTTCCGTTCGACGTCCTGATGCTCAACTCGACGCCTTCGGCCGACGCCGGCGCCGTGCAGACTCCTCTCATCCGCGGGTTGCACGGATTCGTGCGCCCCAACTACAACGGCGCCGATCTGTGGATTTCCGATAACAACGTGGCCGGCGGACGCCGCCTGAATCCGGCCGCTTTCACCGCCCCGGCCACGAACAGAACCGGAGACCTCGGCCGGAACATCCTCTACGGAAGGCCGGCGGCGCAGATCGACCTGGCGCTGCGGCGCGAGATTCCGTTCACCGAATCGCTGCGGCTCAACATCGCCGTGCAGGCGTTCAACCTCACGAATTCCCCGGCCTTCGCCAACCCGAACCGCAACGAGGGCGGCTATCTGGGCAGCCCGGTGTTCGGATTTCCGGTGCGCTCGCTGAACGCGTCCTTTGCTCCGAACCCGTCCTCGTATTTCGCGCCCGGCGGTCCGCGCTCCGTGCAGCTGGCCGTCCGCGTCCAGTTCTGAGCCGCCCATGGGCAGATATCCTGAAATCATCGCGAGAACAAAAGAAATGCGTTTCGTTTTGATCCCCGCTCTGCTGGCCCTCAGCCTCGCTGCGCCCGCCCAGCAGCAGGCCGAATCCCCGGCCTCCCAGCCTCCCGCGGCCGCAAAACCGAAGCCCGACTCGCAGGAGTCTTCGCCGTTCTTCCAGGACGAGCCCTACATCCGCCGGTTCACCATGGGCGGCAACGCCAGCATCCTCATCCTCGGCCTGATGAAGGGCGGAGAGCAGTCCGAATCCATTACCGCGCCTCCTTTGCAGATCGACACGAAAAACGAGAACAAAGGCACGCTGTTCGGCGGCGGCGTCTCCGTCCAGTTCTTCATCACCGAGCGCTATGCCGTCAACGCCGACCTGCAACTGCGCCGCACCCGCTACAAGCTGACCACGACTTTCTACGAGGGCATCGACAATCCGAACACGCCGTTCGACGACCGCACAGCCACGTTCACGACGGAGGACACGCGCGCCCGCTACTGGGACCTGCCCGTGCTGGTTCGCCGCTACAACGAAAGCCGCTACGAAGACCGATGGAAGTGGTTCTACGAAGCCGGACCCGTGCTGCGGCGAGTCACCGGCATCCGCAGTTCGACAGAAAGGGAAGCCCGTAACGTGAAAACCTGCTGCGACGAGACGCCCGCGACGCCGGCGCACAAAAACATCTTCGGCGCCGTGGCCGGCATCGGCCTGGTCGTCAAAGACGATTTCGGGATCAAGCTGATTCCGGAATTCCGCTACACGCGGTGGTTCGGCGGCATCTTCAACAACCGGGCTGCGCAGTCCCGCCGCGACCAGTACGAAATCCTGTTTTCGATCACTTTCTAAGCCGGCGCGAGGCTTACAGGATCGCTTTCACGATCTTCGCCGGCAGCAGGAACAGCGCGCCGATCAGCTCGAACACCCCTGCGATCGCCACGCCAAGCAGCTTCAGCGGCAGCAGCAGCAGCCACACGATCGGGTAGAGGATCAGCGCCAGCAGGGCGAGCGGCCAGCACAGCACCGCTAGAATGCAGAACAGCAGGAACCCGGCCATCGGGCCACCTCCTCGCTGAAAGATACGCTCTCGCGGGCCGGGAAGTTCCCCGCGCGCAAAATCCGGGGCCGGCCGGACGGCGCGGCGCTATAAAACAAATCTTGTTAAATTTGTTATCCCACTGGAACCGGCAGGCGCTACCGTCGGAGGTGGCCGCCGGCGGGCGCCGGCCCTTCCGCGCGCCGGCCGCGCATTCCTGCTATGTTGAAGACGCTGCATCTCACCAACGCCCACCACGAGTCTTCCGGCGGCGTCGCGACGTTCTACCGTGCGCTTCTCTCCGCAGCCCCCGAAGCCGGATGCCTGGTCCGGCTCGCCGTTCCCGCCGCAGAAAGCCGCGTGGAAGCTCCTGACCGCTGGACGCGCATTTATTACGTACGCTCGCCCCGCGCTCCTTTCAATCCGGCCTACCGGATGATCCACCCGGCATCCTACCTGTTTCCCGGAGGCGAGCTGCGCCGCATTCTGAACACGGAGCGCCCGGATCTCGTGGAAGTGTGCGACAAGTACACCCTGAACTATCTCGCCGGGCTGCTGCGCACGCGCCGCCTGCCCGGCGTCTCTTTCCGGCCGGCGACGGTGGGCCTGAGCTGCGAGCGCATGGATGCCAACGTGCGCGCCTATCTTTCCCCGCACCGGGCTGCGATGGCCTTCGCGCGCCGTTACATGAAGTGGCTGTACTTCC
>Ga0073932_1004712_pt1 | contig 15770 bp, 13 predicted proteins | sample DewCreD2012metaG_FD_76967 | JGI IMG/M metagenome (GOLD analysis project Ga0073932, IMG submission 76967) | Hot spring sediment bacterial and archeal communities from British Columbia, Canada, to study Microbial Dark Matter (Phase II) - Dewar... ... | reverse complement strand
TCCGCGCAAAGCGTGCGCACGTAGAATCCGGAGGAGACTTCCATCTTGAGGGTGGCCCGGGCATGCTCTCCCGCGTGCCAGGACTCCACCTCCAGGGAATAGACGTGCACCCGGCGTTGCCGTCGCTCCACGGTTCGCCCCTCGCGTGCCAGCCTGTACAGGCGCTGTCCATCCACCTTCACCGCGCTATACATCGGAGGGGTCTGCAGGATCTCTCCGCGGAACTCCTGCAAAACCGCGGCCAGGCGATCCAGTGTCACCTCGGCGCAGCTTGTGTCGTTAAGGATGCGGCCCTGCAGGTCCTGCGTATCCGTGGTAAGACCCAGCACCAGACCCGCCGTGTAGCGCTTGGTATGCCCGGTCAGGAACTCGGCCAGCCGGGTAGCGCGGCCCACAAGCAGCACCAGCACACCCTCTGCCATAGGATCCAGGGTGCCTGTATGCCCCACCCTGCGCAACCCGAAACGCCGGCGCACCAGTGCGACCACATCGTGGCTGGTAAACCCGGCCGGTTTGTTTATGATCAGAACTCCGTCCACTTCTTCAGCTCTTCCAGGACCCGTTGCTCCGCTTCGTCCAGTGTACCCTGCAGAACGCATGCCGCGGCCAGTTCGTGCCCGCCACCACCCAGCGCCTCGGCTGCCCTCCCCACGGGGGCGCCACCCCGCGACCGGAAGCTCACCCGAACGGAGCCGGGAGCCTCTTCACGCAGGATGACGGCCACATCCACACCCTTCAAGCCGTGGACCATATTCACGAAGCCTTCCGTATCCTCTGGCTTCGCGCCGGTGACTTCGTAGTCCCCCAGCGAGAGTCTGGCCCAAGCCACGTGGCCGTTCGGGCTGAGCTGGATGGAATCCAGCGCCCGGGACATCAGCTTCAGACCCGCCAGCGAGCGGGTATCGTAAACCTTCTGCGCAATGTCGGCCGTGGATGGCCCCTGCCTCATCAGATCGGCGGCTATCTCCAGCGTCCGGGGGCGGGTGTTCGGATACCGGAACCCCCCGGTATCGGTCACGAGCGCTGTCAACAGGGCCTCGGCCATCTCATACGATACAGGCACTGCACGGTGACGCAGGAGGCTGTAGACCACCTCGGCCGTCGCCGCGCAGTCCTCATCGGTCACCCGGGCCGTTCCGAACTCCGACGTGGGCGGATGATGATCCAGCACCACGGAGTAAGGAGCCTGCGCAACGGCCTCGCTGAGCGCTCCTGTCCGTTCCGGCCGGTCGCAGTCCACCAGCACCGCCAGTTCCGGAGTCTCCCGCGGCACGGCGGACTCGATAAGCTCCTGAGGCCGCAGGAAGTCGTAGATCTCCGGCGTCGGCTGCGGACAGACCAGATGGACATCCTTGCCGAGCGCGCGCAACCCCAGCGTCAGTGCAATCGCGCTACCGAGGGCGTCTCCGTCGGGGTTCTGGTGCATAGCGACCATCACCCTCCGGGCGCCGTCGAAGACTTTCCAGGCTGCATCCAGAACGTCAGATGTCAGCCTGGTCATCCTCGATCTCTCGCAACAACTCCTGCACCCGCGCGCTCTTCAGAGGCCCGTCATCCAGGTACAGTTCCAGCATCGGGGTGGTCCGCATATGCGAGACCTTCAGCAGCTCCCTGCGGATGTAACCCACCGCCCGCTGCAGCACCGCAAACGAGGCCTGACGCTCGGCTTCGTCCCCCAGGAAACTCACCCCGATCCTCGCCGTCCGCAGATCCGGAGACACGTGCGCCTCCGTGAAGGTAACAAATCCGAGTCTGGGATCCTTCATACGGCGCACGATCGCGCTGATCTCCTGAACCAGAAACTTGTTCACCCGCTCCTGCCGAAGCGACACTTCCGGCTCTCCTTTCAAAGGAACTCCAGCGAGGTCTCAACCACCTCGACACGCGGGTCCGACTCCACACTCTGCAGGACCTTGTCCAGCACCATGTTGGCGAAGCGGCGGTCCGCGGAAACCACCGCGAAGGCCAGCTCCGCCGCCCGGTGCGAATCCTGCCTGCCCACCTCGGCCGCCGTGACGTTGAAGCGATGCCGTATGCCGTCCAGCATTCCCCGGACCACGCTCCGCTTGTCCTTCAGACTGCTGCCCTCCCCGAGCGCGAGTTCGACGGTCAGCAGCCCCACAACGACCATAGCAGACTCAATGCCCGACGCCTTTTGCGCGTCCCCGCCGCCGGAAGGGCGGCAGCAGCATCCACGCTACAGAGTCCGGGCCACCTCGCTTACCACGAAACATTCGATGACGTCGCCTTCCTGCACATCATCGAAACCGTCCAGCTGGATGCCGCACTCGAAGCCAGCCGCCATCTCGCGGACGTCTTCCTTGAAATGCCGGAGAGAGGCGATCTGTCCCTTCCAGACCTCCTGGCCATCCCGGAGCACCCTGGCGCTGGTGTTGCGCTGGATCTTGCCATCCTGGACGTAGCATCCGGCAACCATCCCGCGCGGAGTCCGGAACAGGGCGCGCACCTCCGCGTGCCCCAGGATCTCCTCGCGCATCTCGGGCTCCAGCAGACCGCTCAGCGCCTTGCGGACGTCGTCCAGCAGCTCATAGATGATGTTGTACCTGCGGATCTCGACGTGCTCCCGCTCGGCTGCTTCGCGCGCCGCCCGGTCCACATTCACGTTGAACGCGATGACCACCGCATCGGACGCCGCCGCAAGCATGACGTCACTTTCGCCCACGGAGCCCACGCTGCTCTGCAACACCCGCACCGTGACCTCTTCCGACTCCTCGCCAAGCGCTTCCAGCTTCTGGCGGATGGCCTCCGCGGACCCGTCCACGTCGCAGCGAAGCACAACCCGCAGTTCGCGGGTCTCACCGCGCTGCATCTGATTGTAGAGATCCTGCAGCGTGCGCGGGCGCTGCTCCCGGAGCCGCTTCTCGCGCTCCTGCTCCTGCCTCTCCTCCGCGATCTGGCGGGCGGTCTTCTCGTCGGCCACCACCTCAAGGGTGTCGCCGGCTCCGGGCACCGACTCAAGTCCCAGCACCTCGACCGGCGTGGAAGGGCCGGCCTTCTGGAGCCGCTCCCCGCGGTCGTCCATCATGGCCTTGATCTTGCCGTAGGTGGACCCGACGACAACCGCATCCCCGATGCGCAGCGTGCCATCCTGCACCAGCACGGTCGCCACTGCGCCCCGTCCGCGCTCCACTCGCGACTCGATGACCGCTCCCCTGGCGGGAAGTGAGGGATCCGCTTTCAGCTCCAGCATCTCAGCCTGCAGCAGAATGGACTCCAGCAGATCCTCCAGCCCCATTCCTGTGATGGCGGACACGGGTACGACCATCGTATCGCCGCCCCAGTCTTCCGGCATGAGACCGTGCTCGGCGAGCTGCTGCTTCACACGGTCCGGGTTGGCCTCCGGGCGGTCCATCTTGTTCAGCGCCACGATGATGGGCACACCGGCGGCGCGGGCGTGATCAATAGCCTCCAGGGTCTGGGGCATCACACCGTCGTCCGCCGCCACCACAAGCACGGCGATATCGGTCACCTGCGCCCCGCGGGCGCGCATGGCCGTGAACGCCTCGTGCCCTGGCGTATCAATGAAGGTGATGATCTTGTCCTCTTTGGAGGACTTGTCCCGGTGCGTGACCTGATACGCTCCGATGTGCTGCGTGATGCCTCCGAACTCCGAGGCGGTCACATTGGTGTGACGTATGGCGTCCAGCAGCGAAGTCTTGCCGTGGTCCACATGCCCCAGCACCGTCACCACCGGAGGACGGATCCAGCTCCCCCGTGTGGCAGTTTTCGGCTTGGGGCGAGGTTTGGAGAGTGCGGGCGCGGCAGCGCCTTCCCGGACGGTGAATCCCAGCTTCTCGCCGGCCTTCTGGGCCTGCTCCAGCGTTATGGACTCGTTCAGGGACGCGAAGGTGCCCGTCTCGATAAGCGCGGAAAGCACCTGGGCGTGGGGCAGCCCCAGAGCGTCGGCGAAATCGCGCACCGTCACCGACGCCGGAATCTGAACGACCTTCTGACCCTCCGCCGCCTGCTCCGACAGAAGCTCGCGTACCAGCTCCGCGGTTTCATCGTCCACGGTGCTGGAATGGCTCGCGACCTCCACCCCCAGATCCTTCAGGGCCTTGATCAGGTCCGCCGGCTGGGCGCCAAGATCTCTGGCTAAATCGTATACACGCGTCTTGCTCAGACCCGCTCACCTCCTTCGCGCGTCACCCGGACGCGCAAACGTTTCGGTAAACTCCAGTATATCCCGCCCGCCGCGAGCTTCAGGAACGCCGGTATACCGGTGTATGTCCAGTCTATTCTACACCGATTTCCGCCTTTTCCGTCTCGCGCCGGACGGCCGCTTCCAGTTCGGCCAGCGCCGCCTCTCCCGGCGGGCACCGCAGCGCCCGCGCCAGACGCCCTCCTTTGAGAGCCTGCTTCAGACACCGGGCGGAAGGACACACATACGCCCCCCGGCCCGGAGCCTTGCCGGTCCGGTCCACCGAGACACGGCCTTCCGGCGACCGGACCACCCGGATGAACTCGCCCTTCACAGCCCTGCGCCGGCAACCGACACAGCTGCGGATGAGATGTCCGGGCACGCCTTCATCCCTCCGCGGGAGACCTCACTCCCCCGCCTCCCCGGCTGTCATCTCCGGAGCCTCACCGGGGCTCTCCCCCTCCATTGCCCCGGAAGCATCCTGCTCCTCACTCCGGGAAGCCGTGCTCCGGTCCTGAGCGTCCTGCTGCGCGGCCTGTGACTCGCTGCGTATATCAATGCGCCATCCGGTGAGCTTGGCGGCCAGCCGGACGTTCTGGCCGGCCTTGCCGATGGCCAGTGACAGCTGACTATCCGGCATGACCACGGTGGCCGTCTTATTGGCCTCGTCCAGAGAAACGTGCGACGGCTTGGCGGGGCTCAGCGCCTCCGCAATGAACCGCGCCGTGTCCTCGCTCCAGCGGACGATGTCCACCTTCTCATCGTAAAGCTCGTTGACCACTGACTGGACCCGTGTGCCCCTGTGGCCCACACACGCGCCCACCGGGTCCACACGCTCGTCCCGGGAGTGCACGGCGATCTTGGAGCGCTGGCCGGGCTCGCGCGCCACGGACTTGATCTCCACGATGCCTTCGCTGATCTCAGGAACCTCCAGCTCAAAGAGTCCACGGATCAGGTTGGGATGGGTCCGGGAAACGATGACCTGTGGGCCGCGCGTGGTGCGCCGCACCTCCAGCACATAGACCTTGATGCGGTCATTGAAATTGTATGGCTCCGTGGGGACCTGCTCCGCCGGAGGCAGGATGGCATCCACCTTGCCAAGCGCCACGATGACGTTGCGCCCCTCGCCCCGCTGGACCGTCCCCGTGACGATCTCGCCCACGCGGTCGCCGAATTCTTCGTAAACCTGTTCCCGCTCGGCATCCCGGAGACGCTGGACCACCACCTGCTTGGCCGTCTGGGCCGCGATGCGCCCGAAGTTCTCCGGCGTGACTTCGAACTCGATGATGTCCCCGATGGCGGCATCCGGGTTGATGGCCCTGGCCTCGGTCAGACTGATCTCCAGGTGGGGATTCTCGGCCTCTTCCACCACGTCTTTCTGACAGAACACCCGGAAGCCCGCCCGCGTGGACTCCACGCGGACGCGCACGTCTCCCGTCGCGGCGAAGTGCTTCTTGTACGCGTGCACCAGCGCCGATTCGATGGCCTCCATCAGGACCTCGAACGGGATGTCCTTCTCTTTTTCTATCTGACGCAGCGCGTCCAGGATCTCTTCGTTCACGTACCCTGCCTCCCGTCAAGAACGCGTCCGGCCCGGAGAACGCGCCCGCGCGTTCTCCACTTCTCCAGGCGTCTGGCGCGCCCGGCGGATCTCCCCCATAAACAAAGCGACCCGTTACGGTCTGTCCGCCCGGGTCGTCCTTTCAGCGACTCTTTCGAACCCCCGAACCTGCGCCTTCGTGCGACTTACGGCTTCCCAGCCTGAGTCTGCCACTCCGGGCGACATCCGGTCCCGTCTTCCCCGTCCCTGCCCGGCCACCGGGAAATAAAAAAAGCGGGTCGGGGAACCCACTTCATCGGCTGACCGGGAAAACCTTACGGTCACATCATAGCACACCCACCGGACCGCTGCAACAGACCGCGGCCGCCCACGGTAGCTCCCGGAAGGAGCTTGCCCGCAAGGCGGCTAAGCGGTAGTATCATTGGAGATGGAGGACACAAGTCCGGCCTGCCTCCGCCGGAAGGGAGGATTCCCGCCCATGCAGGACAGACGCGCCTTCACACTCATCGAGCTGCTGGTGGTGATCGCCATCATCGCCATTCTGACAGCCATTTTGTTCCCCGTGTTCGCGCAGGCCAGGGAACGGGCCCGCACGGCCGGGTGCCTGAATAACGTCAAGCAGATCACGCTGGCTGTGCTGCAGTACGCGGGAGACAACAACGGCCGCTGGCCGTTCTCGGTGGACTTCGAGGACGTCAACAACTGGCCGGGCGTGCCGGCCATCCAGTCCGCGCCCTATCTCTGGGAGGTGCTGCAGCCATACGCCAAGGGCCGGGAGATCTGGCGGTGCCCCTCCGACAAGGGGATGCGCTGGCAGAAATCCGGCCCCGTCCAGGCGAAGACCGGCTGGGTGGTCAAGCGGTGCCATGAGATGTGGAAGCTGGGCCCGTCCGACCCGGTGCTCAGCCGGCTCTGGTCCAGCTATGTCACAAACCGGGCCAACTCCTTCAACACCCGAACCCATGCGCCCCGCCCGGTGCGCTTAGATCAGGCGCCGGAGCCGTCCCGGGCGATGGTGGTCTTCGATCCGTGGCAGGTGGCGGACTGGAACAACGGCCCCGGAGCCGCCGATTGGAACGGGCAGTGGCACGTGCGCAAATTCCCGGAGTGCTCGTGGAATGTCGGCTTCTTCGACGGCCACGCCCGCAATCTGACATTCCGGGAGATCCGCTATCCGCAGGGAGCGCCCGAAGGAGTGGACTCACTGTTCCATATCTACTGGGTGACCGGGAAGCTGACCGAATAGGAGAACCGCGAAGGAGCCAGAAGCATAAATGCAGCCTGCCAGCCTGCAGCCCGTTGTCATTGCTAAGAACGTCGTCAACGTCCATGCTGAACCCACATCCGACTCTGAACAGGTGACCCAGGCCATTCTGGGCCAGCCCGCATGGGTTCTGGAGGCACGGGACCGTTGGCGCTTTGTCCAGCTGTGGGACACTTACAGGGGCTGGCTGCAGGAGCGGTTTATTCTTCCGCTTGAGCCGGGACAGAGCTACCCCGGCGAGGGCCCATCCGCGCGGGTGAGGGCATTGATCACCGACGCCCTGAAAGAGCCCCGGACCACGGCTCCCATCGTGACGAAGCTGGTGGTCTCCACCTGCGTGGAATGGCTGGAGGAGAAGGGATCCTACACACGCGTCCGCCTTCCGGGAGGCGGGTGTGTATGGGTGCGCAGCCGTGACCTCGAAAACGTGCCTCCCTCTTCCGGGGACTTGCTGCCCTCGCCCGCCGCTCTGGTCCGGACGGCGAAACGGTTCATCGGGACGCCCTACCTGTGGGGCGGGACCACCCCTTTCGGACTGGACTGCAGCGGATTCGTCCAGCTTGTCTATAACCTCAACGGTTACCGGCTGTTGCGCGACGCCAACATCCAGGCGATGGATCCCCGGGCGCGGATGGTGGAAGCCGATGCGCTGCGGCCGGGCGACCTGGTCTTCTTCTGCGGCGCCAACGACGAGAAGCGTGAGCGCATCACGCACGTTGGAATGTATCTCGGAGGCGGAGAGTTCATCCACAGCGCAGGGCAGAGCGTGGGCGTCACGGTATCCCCTCTGTTCAGCGGCTACTACTGGGATGTGTTCTGGGGAGCGCGGCGGATGTTGCCTCCCTGTCAATGAGGCGTCCGGGCAGGCGGCGGAAAGGAACCCCTTTGGCAGGAAAGACAATCGTGTGTCTCTTGAGCGCGCTGCTCGGAGCAGCGGCCGCTGTCTGCGCCGAGGATAAAGATCCCGGCCGCTTCCTGAAAGCTGTCCGGACATTCGGCGACCTGGTTCTGGAGCAGGGACGGGACACGTATGGCCCGAAAAAGACACCCCTCTTCGTGGACGGGCTCAACGTGGACACCCTCAAGCCTCCTGTGTGGAAGCGGGAGGGCGAAGAGTGGATCCTGAGCAATCTGGCGACTCAGCAGACGCTCTTCCGGACTCTGGACGGCCTGACGCGCGCGACGGGCGATTCCCGCTATCGCGATGCGGCGGTTCAGTCGCTCAGGTATGCCTTCGACAATCTTCAGCATCCGGGAGGGTTGCTCTACTGGGGCGGTCACTACTGCTATGACGCTCTGGGTGATCAGCTTGTGGGAGAAAGCGAGACGCACGAGCTGAAGCGGAACTACCCGTATTACGAGCTGATGTGGCAGGTGGACCCGGAGCGGACCCGGCGCTATATCGAGGCGGTTTGGAACGGGCACATCCTGGACTGGGAGACGCTGGACTTCAATCGCCACGCAAAATACCGCCCCTGGAAAGGAAGCCCGTGGAAGGCGCACGAGTTCAAAGGCGGAAATGTACCATTCGGAGGCGAGGGACTGACGTTCATCCACAGCGCCAGCGACTTCGCCCTGGCCGCTGCGATGCTCTATCATCTGGGAGGGGAAGAAGAAGCCCTTACGTGGGCCGAACGGCTGATGGGCCATTTCATGGAGGCCCGTCACCCTGAGACGGGACTTGGGGCGGCCAACTTCACCACGCTGAAGGAATGCCGGATGGCTCAGCAGTTCCCTCAGTTCGGAGGGCGTTTCACGGAGGCCACTGTCACGGACATCTACGGCGTGCGCTACACCCATACCGCCGCCTGTATGCTGCAGATGGGCCAGGAGCTGGGATCCAGAGGCACACGCTTCGTGCAGTGGGCGCTGGAAGACCTGACGGCCCGGGCGAAGCACGGCTACGATGAAGCCACCAATACCTTCACCGCGATGCTCATAGACGGCACCCCGCTCAGCCCGGCCGACCGGATCAATGACGGATACGTGGAGGCCCGCTGGCTCAGTCCGAAGGTCGCGGACTCTTGCTACTTCTACGCGTATGCCCTGGCCTACCGTGTGAGCAAAGATGCTCTAATGTGGCGGATGACGCGAAGCATCGGGAAAGGACTGGGAGTGGGCGACATCGGCGAGAAGCCGGGAGCGGGTGTGGCCATGACCACCACGCTGAGCGATCCGCTAATCCTGATGGGAGCACTGGAGCTGTGGCGGGGCAGCGGAGAGCAGGCCTATCTGAAGCTGGCGGAGCGGGTCGGTGACAACGCTCTGAAAGCCCGCTTCCAAAAAGGCTTCGTGGTGCAAAGCCCGGACCACGTGAACTGCAAGTTCGATGATGCCCTCCCTCTGGCGCTGCTGCACCTCCATTCGGCCCTGAACGGAGTAGACGAGTCCAGAAGACCGCCGGCATTCTGGATGTCTCAGGGGTTCTTCCACTGTCCATACGACGGGGTAGGACGCACGTATGACAATCAGGTGATCTACTCCCGGCTCCGCGGCCAGCCGGAGCCCTGAGCCGCCTGACCGCCCTCCATCCGCAAATAACCTCAAAAAACCGGCCGCAGCGGCGCACGCGTGCCGCGCTTTGTGCTTTCATGCGTGAGGTCCCGGCTGCCTGAATACGGGGCTTTATTCCCTGCTGCGAGGGGAAACGGAGGATTCCAGAGACTATGAAAAAAGCGCTGATGGTCTGGGGCGGATGGGACGGCCACGAGCCGAAGCAGTGCGTGGACATCTTCGCGCCCATCCTTCAGGAGAAGGGTTTCGAGGTCGTCATCTCGGACACGCTGGACAGCTACAAGGACGCGGACCTGATGGGTTCGCTCAGCCTGATCGTCCCCGTCTGGACGATGGGGACTATCGAGGGCGAGCAAGAAGCGGGCCTGCTGAACGCTGTCCGCTCAGGGGTGGGCATTGCGGGGTGGCACGGAGGGATGGGTGACTCCTTCCGCAACAACACGGAGTACCAGTTCATGGTTGGCGGGCAGTGGGTGGCTCACCCGGGCGGCATCATTGACTACACCGTGAACATCGTGCGCCCGGATGACCCCATCGTCCAGGGACTCACGGATTTCGCTATGCACAGCGAGCAGTATTACATGCACGTGGATCCCTCCAACGAGGTTCTGGCCACCACCACCTTCTCCGGAGAGCATGCGCCCTGGATCGAAGGATGCGTGATGCCGGTGGTCTGGAAGCGCAAGTACGGCGAAGGACGCGTGTTCTACAGCTCGCTGGGGCACGTAGCGAAGGACTTCGAAGTTCCCGAGGCAAGGGAGATCATGGTGCGCGGCATGCTCTGGGCCAGCCGCGAAGGCTGAATGCCGCGCACAAGAAGAGTCAGAAAAGAGGACAAGAATGGCAATCACACCTGCGAAGATCGGCATCATCGGATGCGGCAACATCAGCGGTATCTACTTCCAGGCGGGCAAGACCTTTGAGATGCTGGACATCGTGGCCTGCGCGGACATCATTCCCGAGCGGGCGAAGGCGGCCGCCGAGCAGCACGGCATCCCGAAGGCATGCTCCCCGGAGGAGCTTCTGGCGGACCCGGAGATTGAGATCGTGGTCAACCTGACCATCCCGAAGGCGCACGCGGAGGTCGCTCAGAAGGCGGTAGAGGCGGGTAAGAGCGCCTACAACGAGAAGCCGCTGACCATCACCCGCGAAGAAGGACGGAAGCTGCTGGATACGGCGAAGGCCAGGGGCGTCCGGGTGGGGTGCGCTCCAGATACATTCCTGGGCGCGGGCATCCAGACCTGCCGCAAGCTGATTGATGAAGGCTGGATCGGCGAGCCCGTGGGGGCCACGGCTTTCATGATGTGCCCCGGACACGAGAGCTGGCATCCCGCGCCGGAGTTCTACTATCAGGTGGGCGGCGGCCCGATGTTCGACATGGGACCCTACTACCTGACGGCGCTGGTGAACCTGCTGGGCCCGGTGAAGCGGGTCTGCGGAGCGACACGGATCACGCGCCCGGAGCGCATCATCACCAGCCAGCCGAAATACGGCACGCGGGTGAAGGTGGAGGTCCCCACCCACGTGGCCGGGCTGATGGACTTCGCCTGCGGCGCCATCGGGACCATTATCACCAGCTTCGATGTCTGGGCAGCAGAGCTTCCGCGCATCGAGGTGTACGGAACGGAAGGAACCCTGAGCGTGCCTGATCCGAACGGATTCGGCGGACCGGTGAAGCTGCGGCGGGCAGGCGCGGGCGAATGGTCTCTGATGCCGCTGTCGCACGGATACGCCGAGAACTCGCGGGGGATCGGAGTGGCGGACATGGCCTATGCCCTGCGATCCGGCCGCCCGCACCGGACGAACGGAGACCTGGCATATCACGTGCTGGACGTGATGCATGCTTTCCACGACTCAAGCGACCAGGGGCGGCACATCGAGCTGCAGAGCACCTGCGAGCGCCCCGCCCCTCTGCCCCTTGGCCTGAGACACGGAGTGCTGGACGAGTAGCCGCGCGCCGGGGGCTGACAGATCTAACATAGCAACCGGGAAGGAACCTCTCCCCGCCTGGCGGGAGGGGTTCCTTTGCATTGTCCCACCTACCGGGACGCTCATCCGGCAGGCCTGACAGCCGAGTTCCCCAAGCAGCTGATCCAGAAGTCCCGGTCCGGCCTGAATCAAGAGCCAGGAATGGAGAAAGCCTTCATCGCATGCGGCAGGAGAAGGCTAGGATGAGGAGGTCGCGCGGTCTGCCCTGCCCGCAGCTTTGACCAGGATCGCTCGAAGCCTACGGAGGTTGCGCCGTCCCGCGTAGCCGGACGACTCGAAACCACAGCTGGCAGGCCTAGGTCTCGATACGCGCGCCTGCCGCGCGCTACTCGAATGGCGTAGAGGGGTAGGCCCTGGGAGCAAGTTACTGGAACACCATAAGCAGGGGGTAAGCACGAGAAACTGCGATCCATTGTCGCTGCATCTTGGAAATATCTCGTGAGATATTAGCTCTCCCCGCATATTCCTGTCCAACTCGTCGCAATTTCACCCTCATTGCGCGAAGTGTGACAGCCGACAATTGCCAGTGGGACCGGGAGCGTCGGATGGGCTGCAGATAAGCGTGTCTGCGCGCGGGTGAGCCGGAGAGATGGGTCGGATCGGTCCTGAAAACCACGAATTTCTGGGGTCTTTGGCATATGAAACTGGAGCAGATCCGCATCAAACCCCGGCTCATCGGGGCGTTCCTGTTGGTGGCGTTCATCGCCGGCCTGATCGGATGGAGGGGCATCGCCGGCCTGAAGTTCGCCAAGCAGGAATACGACCGGGTGGCGGAAGTCCATCTGCCGTCCGTAGAGGCTTTCAGCCGTCTCCAGACCGCAATGTACGGCATCTGGGTGGCTGAAAGGGGCCTCGTCAACCGGCGGATGATGGCGCCGGATATCCGGCAGGCTCAGTACCGCTTCATCAACCGCTACTGGGATGTAGCCAACGAGTCGTGGAAGACACTCGAGTCGCTTGATATGAGCGAGGAGGCGAAGAAGCGGCTGGAAGAGTTCCGCCCGATATGGGCTGAGTGGAAGTCCAAGCACGAGCAGGTCGTCTCCCTCTCGCGGGAAAAGGACCGGTTGGTCGCCGCTGGTAATTCGCTGAAAAGTGACGTTATCGCGAAGATTGACGACACCGTTTTCAAGGCCAGTCTGGACACCCGCCAGGCGGCTCTGGCTGTCTCCGACAAGCTGGAGGAGCTGGTCAAGGCTGAGAACGAGGACGTGGCCGCCGCGACCGCTGCCATGGACGCGTCAATGGCATCCGCCGTTCGCACAGGTGTGGTCTTGATGCTCCTCGGCGTCGCGGTCGCCATCGCCCTGGGCGTGTTCATCGCGATGAGCGTGGTGAAGCCCATCGAGGCCGCTACCGCCGCTCTCAAGGACATAGCGGAGGGAGAGGGGGATCTGACGCAGCGTCTGGAGGTGTCGGGCCGGGACGAGATTGCGGAGCTTGCCACCTGGTTCAACACGTTTGTGGCCAAGATCCACGACAGCATCGTCCAGCTTGCGAGGACCTCTCAGCGCGTGGCCGCCTCCGCTCAGGAGATGAGCGCCACCGCTCAGGAGACCGGCCGCGCCTCCCAGCAGATCGCGCAGACCATCGAGGATGTGGCGCGCGGCTCCACGGAGCAGTCCACTCAGGTTGAGAAGGCATCTGCCGATATCCAGGAGCTCTCGCGGGTCATTGCGGAGCTTTCTGCCAGCGCCCGCCAGCAGGCGGAGGTGGTGGAGTCTGCTGTGGCCAGTGTGCGGGAGATCACGGACGGCATCTCGCGGGTTGCGGGGACGGCGGAGACGGTGGCGCAGAGCTCCACGGAGGTGGCTCAGGTGGCCCGAGCCGGGCAGGAGAGCGTGGAGAAGACGGTGGCGGGTATGGACCGCATCCGTCAGGCGACCGCGGCTGCTGCGGAGGCGATCCGCCAGCTGGGAGACTCCTCGCAGCAGATCGGGGCCATTGTGGAGGCCATTGACGACATTGCGGAGCAGACCAATCTGCTGGCGCTGAATGCGGCGATCGAGGCGGCCAGAGCTGGAGAGCATGGCAAGGGGTTTGCCGTGGTGGCCGACGAGGTGCGCAAGCTGGCGGAGCGCTCCAGCAAGGAGACCAAGGAGATCGCCAATCTGATCGCTCAGATCCAGTCTGTGACGCAGGAGGCGGTTCAGGCGATGGAGGCTGGCAGCCGGGAGGTGGAGAGCGGGACGCAGCTGTCCGCGGAGGCGGGCGAGGCACTGGAGCGGATCACCTCGGCGGTGGAGAGCGTGGTGGCTCAGATCCAGGAGGTCTCCGGGGCTGTTGAGACGGTGAACTCCTCGTCGGCGGTGGTGTCTCAGGCGATCGAGACGGTGTCTGCGCAGACGCAGCAGACGACGGCTGCTGCGGACACGATGAGCGAGTTCAGCTCTCAGGTGCTGCGTTCGACGGAGGAGGTTGCAGCGATCAGTCAGGCGAACGCGGCGGCGGCGCAGGAAGTGTCTGCGGCGACGGAGGAGCAGAACGCGTCTGTGGAGGAGCTGAGTGCGTCTGCGGAGGAGCTTGCGCGGTCTGCGGTGGAGCTACAGGAGCTTGTGAACCAGTTCAAGGTGGACGAGCGTCTGACGGCGAGTGGTCCGGCTCAGACGGTGGAGCTTCGGACTGTGCGAGGGACTGCCGCGAGGAAGGCCGCCTGAGTTCGCCGCAGCGATCTGACCTGTCGTGCGGCCCGCCCCATCCGGGGCGGGCCTTTTCTCCCTACGTTGGTTGAGCCGCCCGCCTGCGGCGGGCGAGTCGAAACCACGGACATCATCCTGAGGGTGGCCTTGATACGCGCCCCTTAAGAGGCGCTACTCGGCCGGCGTAGTCTGTAACAGGGCTGCACTGCGGGAACGGAGGTCTTGTCATCCGCCTCCTTATTTGACAGTCTCGGGGGCGGGTGCTAACATCATAGGGACTCACACAGTGGAGAATACACACACCCAGCCGGCTGGTGAAGGGGCCGGCCTTATTTGCGCAGGAGGAAACGGCAGTAATGCCTCTCCCTAAAGAAAAGAAGACCGAGATCATCGGCGACCACAGGACCCACGAAGCGGATACCGGTTCTCCGGAAGTGCAGGTTGCTCTCCTTTCCGCGCGGATCGCTCAGTTGACCGAGCACCTGAAGGAGCACAAGAAAGACCATCACTCCAGGCGCGGGCTCCTGATGCTGGTGGGCAAGCGGCGCCGCCTGCTCAACTATCTGAGCAAGAAGGACATTGACCGCTACCGCCAGCTCATCGCCAGGCTCGGGCTGCGCAGATAGGGGAAAGAACCAGAGCACGTATGGAAAAACATGAGATCGCGCTGGAGCTCGGCGGCAAGCAGCTCCGGGTAGAAACAGGCCGCGTCGCCAATCAGGCGAACGGGGCTGTTCTGCTGTACACGGCCGACACGGTCATGCTGGCCACCGCCACCATGACGAAGGCCGCGCGGGAGGGAATAGACTTCTTCCCGCTCATCTGCGACTACGAAGAACGCAAATACTGCGTCGGAAAGATTCCGGGAGGGTTCGTCAAACGAGGCGGACGGCCCTCCGAACGAGCCATCCTCACCTCCCGCCTCATTGACCGCCCCCTGCGCCCCCTCTTCCCCGACGGAATGCGAAACGAGGTCCAGATCATCGTGATGCCTCTGTCCGTGGACCTGGAAGCCGTGCCGGACGTCATGGCCGTGAATGCGGCCGCGTTCGCGTTGGCCGTTTCGGACATTCCGTTCGATGGTCCGGTGGCGGCAGTGCGGGTGGCGCGCGTGGATGGCGAGATGATCGTCAACCCGACGTTCGAGCAGACCCGCCAGGCCGATATTGACCTGATCGTCGCAGGGACCCCGGACCTGGTGAACATGATCGAATGCGAGGCGTCACAGGCCTCGAATGAAGACATCGTCGCCGCCATTGCGCTGGCGCACGAGAACATCAAAGTGCTCTGTGACGCCCAGGTGGCACTGGCGGAGAAGGTGGGCAAGGCGAAGGCGGAGCCCATCATCAAGCTGCCGGATCCGGAGATCGTGGAGCGGATCCGTTCGGAGTTCCTCTCCGACATCACTGCTGCCATCTGTGACCCGGACAAGGCCGCACGGGAATCGGCGCTGGATGACCTGGTTCAGGATATCACCCAGAAGCTGGCGGAGGCCTATCCCGAGCGGGAGGCTGACATCGCCCAGGCGGCGGACAAGGTCATCAAAGCCGAGGTGCGGCGTCTGATCCTGGAGGAGGGTAAGCGGCCGGACGGACGGGACGCCGACACCGTGCGCCCTCTGAGCGCCGAGGTGGGCATCCT